>Ga0210142_1000227_pt1 | contig 12999 bp, 11 predicted proteins | sample Goodyear_PhragC__FD_184869 | JGI IMG/M metagenome (GOLD analysis project Ga0210142, IMG submission 184869) | Wetland microbial communities from San Francisco Bay, California, USA, that impact long-term carbon sequestration - Goodyear_PhragC_D2... | ecosystem: Environmental > Aquatic > Marine >...
ATGTACGAGTGGTTTCGCCTGCAATTTCATTGGTCAGTTTTGATCTTCGTGATGGGAATGATTACTTCTGCGAAAGCTGATGAAGGGATGTGGCTGTTTAATGCGCCACCTCTGAAACAGCTCAAAGTGAAATACCATTTCGAACCGACGCCGCAGTGGCTTGAGCACCTGCAAAAAGCCAGTGTACGGTTCAATTCCGGCGGGAGCGGTTCGTTTGTTTCGGCAAACGGGCTTGTGATCACAAACCACCATGTAGGAGCTGACACATTGCAGAAGATAGGCGACGCGCAGCACAATTATCTGAGAGACGGTTTTTATGCCAAAACACAAGCCGAGGAAATCAAATCGACCGACCTCGAGCTTAACGTCCTGATGTCGATTGAGGACGTAACTGCGCGTGTAACCAGCGCGGTGAAACCAGGTATGACCAGTGATCAGGCCTCAAAAGCGCGCAACGCCGTCATTGCTGCGATTGAAAAGGAAAGCAAAGGCAAGACCGGGCTTCGATCGGACGTCGTCACTCTCTATCAGGGCGGGGTATATCATCTTTACCGATACAAACGCTACGACGACGTGCGCCTGGTTTTCGCACCTGAGCAGCAGATGGCTTTCTTCGGCGGCGACCCCGACAACTTCGAGTATCCCAGATATGACCTCGATATCTGTCTGTTCCGCGTTTATGAAAATGGCCAGCCGGCGAAGATCGAGCATTTTCTTAAATTCAATCCCAGCGGGCCGAGTGACGGAGAATTGATTTTTGTAAGCGGCAGTCCCGGAAAAACCGATCGGCAACTGACCCTCGATGAACTGGCCGACATGCGGGATCGATATCTCCCGTACGCGCTGAGCATGTTTTACCGGCGGGAGGTGCTGGAATCGGCCTACAGCGCGCGTTCGTTCGAGAACGCCCGTAAAGCACGCGACGATCTATTCGCTGATCAAAACAACCGTAAACGTTACAACGGTTATCTGGCCGGACTGCTTGACCCGCAAATCTGGTCGACGCTGCAAGCGCGCGAACGCAAACTGCGCGACGCCATCGGGCGAGATGCGAGACTTGAGTCGGTACTTTCCGCCTACGATCGGATAAAACGCGCTCAGGCGCAGATTGCAAAGAACGCGCCAGTGTACAACTACCTCGAGCAGGAACGTCCAGTTGCCATCGGTTATCGGGAGCCGCGAGCGTTTGCCGGGAACCTTTTCAAGTACGCACGCCTTTTATTGCGTGCTGCCGACGAACGCGCCAAACCAAACGGCGCAAGAATCCCCGCTTTTCGCGATAGCGCGAAAGAGTCATTGGAACTGGATTTGTTTTCCAGCGAACCCGTTTACGATGACTACGAAATCCTGCGACTCAGCGATTCCTTGACCGACTTCGTATCGAAATTCGGGGCGGAAAATCCGCTGGTGAAAAAAGTGCTGGCTGACAAATCACCACACGCGCGAGCCGTGGAGCTGGTGACTGGGACAAAACTCAAGGACGCGACTGTGCGCAAAGATCTTTACGGTAAAGACGACGCTGGATTGCAGGCTGCACACGATCCCATGATCGATCTTGCCCGTATGATCGATGCCCCGGCCAGAGAAGCGCGGAAAATTTACAGCGCGCAGGATGAAATAAAGAAACAAGCGTATTCAGAAATCGCGAAGGCGCGTTTTGCGCTGGAAGGGGCGAGCACGTACCCCGATGCGACTTTCACGCTTCGGCTCTCGTACGGAACCGTCCGCGGATACGAGCAGGATGGAAAGCAAATCCCCGCGTTTACCGATTTCGCCGGTTTGTATCAACGCGCAGCCGAACACGACAACCGGCCGCCGTTCAATTTGCCAAAGCGCTGGATTGACGCAAAATCGAATCTTAATTTGTTGACCAAATTCGATTTCGTTTCGGACGCCGATATTATCGGCGGCAACAGCGGCAGCCCGGTAGTGAACAAGGCAAACGAATTCGTCGGGATTATTTTCGACGGCAACATTCAATCCCTGGTGCTCGATGCGATTTACGAAGACAAACAAGCGCGTGCCGTCTCGGTTGATTCCGCTGCCATTATCGAGGCGCTTCGAAAGGTCTACAGTGCGGGTGCGCTCGCAGACGAGTTGCAAGGAGTAAGGTAGGCACGCAGCGCCGCGGCGTCCGGACAGCGGAGCGCGTTGTCTTACCATTTACAAGCGCTGGAGCAATTTTTTCCAGCGAGCCCAGGCTTCGTCGCGCGCCTTACGGTCGGCTTCGCGCATGGCAGGATTGCTCGGTTCTCCCGAGCGCATAAAACCGTGACCGGCGCCTTTGTAAATAACCGGCTCATATGTTTTCCCTGCTGCCTTCATCAGCTCTTCGGCTTTGGGAATGGTCGCATCCACGCGCTCGTCGTTCTCGCCATAAAATCCGTAAACCGGGCATGGAATATTCGCGACCTTCGAGGCTTCATCGGGGGCGGTTCCGTAAAACGAATACGCCGCCTTCAGTTTTGGATTCTCGTTTGCGTAGGCAAACGTGACTCCACCGCCCCAACAGAATCCGCAGACTGCGAGCGTTCCGTTGCAGGATGGAATTTTCGTCAGCACGTAATCGGCGGTGGCATCCAGATCGCCTTTCACCTGCTCCTTCGGCAATTCCGATGTCGCCTTTCGCGCAGCGTCGAGATCCTCAAACTTTTTGCCGTGCAAGTCGGGCGCTATGGCGATTACGCCATTTTCAGCAAGCTCATCGCATAGACTGCGCACCCAATCCGTTAGTCCAAAAATTTCGCTGATCACGATCACAGCCGGCGCTTTCTCTTTGCGCTCGGGATAAACGACGAACGCTTTGATTTTGCGATCGCCGGATTTGATGTCGACCCAATCCGCGTGGCGCGGCGAGCTGTTCAAGCGATCGCGGCCAAAATCCTTAATTTCTTCGGCAAGACACGATGCATCGCACATAAGCAAAGCGGTCAGAGTTGCAATCGAGAATCGAATCAGACGAAGTTTTAGTTTCATGGAAGTCATGTCCTCCAGCCTTCACATAAGGATACGGCTGCGCGAGCGACTTTGCTCGTCACAACAAGCTAGGCAGTGGAGGCAGTCGCAGCCGTGGCTTTTCCTCTGCCGATCAGCCCGTCGATGCTCCATCGTCCCGGCCCATAAAAGACCATGAAGAAAAAGACCCAGCACAGGACAACAGCCAGTTCGCCTTTATTTAAAATTGGAAAAAATTGCTCGGTCGGCGTCGGCGCATGACCAATCGCTTTACCCGCAGCGTGCACCATGAAATAAGCCACTGCCATTTCACCGGCTGAGATAAATGCGGCAAGGCGTGTGAGAAAACCAAAGGCGATCATAAGGCCGCCGACGAGTTCAATGACTCCGCCGAGCAGCATCAATCCCTGGGCACCATGCCCGCCCCCGGGAAAGCCGAGAAGTTTTTGGCCACCATGGCAGGCGAACATAAGACCAACGATAAATCGCATGATGCAATAGACGGGATCCGCAAATCGATTGAGCGCGTTCATGGCTGTTCAGGCTGAACATGATCGAACTGTTGTGTCAAGCCTGATCACGGAATGGCGCCTTCGCAACTATCATTCTAAGCTCGACGGCTGCCCACCGTCGCTCCTTGTTAGCTACGCGGCTTTCTTTGCGGAATGTGTTCTCTTCGAACGCGACCTGCCTTTCGATTTCTGCTTCGCGCCAGTTTCCTCCAGGCTTTTTTGTAAAATAGAAACCAGATCAATGACTTTGGTCGGCTTGGGCGCTTTTCGTGGTTTCTCTTCGATTTCCTTGCCGCCGGCTTCAACTTTTTCTTCGATCACGTCCATGAGCGCGTCGCGATAGTCGTCCTTATACTTCTCCGGCTCCCATTTCGAGGTCATCGAATCGATAAGTGACTTCGCCATGTTCATTTCGCGTTTGCCGACTTCCATTTTTTTCGGGACATGGAGCTTCGCCGGGTCGGCCAATTCGTCAGCGAAATGCATCAATTCAAGAACGAGCGTGCCGTCCGCCGCTTTAACGCCTCCGAGATATTGACGTGTTTTGATCACCACCTTGGCGATGCCGACCTTGTTCGTATCCTTGAGCGCGTCACGCAAAAGCGCATAAGCTTTGTCGCCGCCCTTCTGTGGCTCCAAATAGTATGGCTTGTAAAAAAACATCGGGTCTATTTCCTCCTGATCGACAAAATCCTTTATGTCCACAGTCTGAGTGGCCTCAAGGTCGACACGCTGGAAATCTTCCTCCTTGAGCACGACGTATCTCCCCTTCTCATACTCGTAGCCCTTCACGATCTGATCCCATGGCACTTCCTTTCCGTCCTTTTCGGCAACCCGTTTGTAATTCACCGGGCTGAGGTCACCCTTGCGCAGGAGGCGAAACTTCAATTCTTCCCGACGGGTCGCTGTGTAGAGAGCGATGGGGATATTAACAAGCCCGAAGCTGATACTGCCTTTCCAAATCGCGCGTGCCATATAAGTGTATTTCGTGTCGCTGCAACGAAATGCGTGGGTAATTCAACCGTAGTAGCGTTAGCTGTTGTCAGCGTATCCGGCCCGGCACCGAATGCTGAGACCCGCTGCCCTGTGTGGGGCGTGAACTACAGCAAGCCTGCGTTATGCTGCGAGCTCAAGATCGCCCCGTGGGATGCCGCGCAATTCAAAGAGTCGAATCAGCGTTTCTTCGATCAAATTATTAGGACAGGACGCTCCGGCAGTAATCCCAATAACGGCTGGCCCGTTCGGCAACCAGAAGTGCGAAACGACTTCGCGTTTCTCGTGCAAATTGTAGTGTTTAATCTCGGTTGCCGATACAAGCCGTGAAGCATTTAGAACAAAATACGTCGGCAATTTCTCTTCGCCCATCTCTGCGAGATGCGATGTATTCGAGCTGTTATAACCGCCGACGACGAGCAGCAGGTCCATCGGAACGTTCAGTAATTCGCGTAGCGCATCCTGCCGCTCCTGTGTCGCGCCGCAGATCGTGTCAAAGAAGCGGAAATTTTGTCCGGCAAGCTCGGGTCCATCTCGATCGATGATTGCTTGTCGAATTCGGCGTTGAACCTCCTCGGTCTCGCCACGCAGCATGGTGGTTTGATTAGCCACGCCTACTGTTTTCAAATGCACATCGGGATCAAAGCCCGGTGAATGCGCGCCCTGAAATTTTTCCAGGAACGCCTGCTTATCGCCGCCGTGCCGTATGTAATCACAAACGTAATCGGTGTCTGCCAGGGTCAGGACCACCACATAATGCCCGCTACCGTCGCCCAGCGCGCGCGAACTCGTAGCTTTGGTTTCTTCATGTTCGGCCTTGCCATGAATGATGGAAGTGGCCGATTCGCTAGCGTATTTGCGCACCCGTTTCCACACGCTCATGACGTCCCCGCAGGTCGTATCGACAATCTGGCATCCGCGATCCTTGATCTGTTGCTGAAGCGACAATTCGGTCCCGAACGCCGGCACGATCACTACGTCCTCCGGCCCGAGATCCGAAATCTCAGCCTCTTTGTTGTTGCCGGTAAGATTTTTAATGCCTAGCGAGGCGATCTGGTGATTCACCTCGGGATTGTGAATGATTTCTCCGACGATGAATAGCCGGCGATCCTTGAAAACCTTACGTGCCGCATAAGCGAGATCGATCGCTCGCTCAACGCCATAGCAGAAGCCAAACTGTTTTGCCAGACGCACCGTGGTATCGCCGACCGAAAGAATGCCGCCGGCACGCCGGATCTTTTCGATAATATCGCTGCGGTAATGAGACTCGACCTGTTGCTGCACGGCCGCCATTACATCCGGCGTGCGCAAATTCACTTTCTGGCGGGCCGTTGTGCCGCTGGAAATCAGGTTCGTGCTCATGACTTTGGTTAACGTAACCCTAACCGGCCGTTTTCCAATTATCGGCCAGAGGCCGACATCTTCCTATCTGCAAAGAATTATTGATCCACCAGCAGTGGGCCGGGAGGATCCGTAAACCAGCTGGAAGACATCAATACCGAGCGCGGCGGGTCCGGGTCGCGGCTTTGATCGAGCCGGACAACCTGGCTGCCATATTTCGCATCTTCGGGAAGCGAAGTTTCGATATCCACAGGCGTACCGATCTGAACCAGCGCAAAGAGTCGGGCAGCGGCTTCCTTATGGAGGCGAACACAACCATGGGTATGCGGCACGGCCCAGACAAATCCTTCGTGAAATCCGTAGGCCGGCGCAAACTCGCACCAGTAAGCCATCGGATAACCGCGATCCGGCTCGCTTTGCCGGCGGCGCTCTTTTTGTTTGCTGTAAATCCTGAAGTGGCCATGCGGAGTCGCGGTACCAGGTTTGCCGACATTGGCCTGAACAGCCATTAACAGCCGGTCGCCCTCCAAGACATACAGATTCTGTGTCGAGGTGGAGAGTTTTACTTTCACCCTGGAGGGATCGTGCGGTCGATAAGCCGTCACGTGGTAAGAGCTTGCGGAGGCCACCTTTCCAGTCGCGCAACCGGTAAGTAGTAGCAGCGAACCGCCAACAGCCAGCAAAATTAGTCGATAAACGTATCGCATACGGGGGTACTGGATAGGTTCGCGAAGGATTTTGTCAACCTCCAGTCCGCTGAAGCTGGTTTGAAATTTGCTCTGAATAAACACGTCTCACCCATATCAAGACGTAAAAATTGTCAGGAACGCCACTTCAATCGCAAGGCCTTCGTGGACATTTCGGCCGAGATGATCCCGCAATCCTTCAAGCGAACGAATACGCCTTAAAATTTCGGTACTGCCGAAGCGCCGTGCCAGCGCTGCAGTTTCTTGTTTTGCGGCCGGAATATCGCGTTGTCCCACTCCGTTGCTCGCCCGAAGAATGTCGGTCCACCACGCAAACAATGTTTCGACGAGTGCGGCCCGTCGTTGCAGGTAAAGACTTTCGGCGAGCGCCTTGTAGTAATCTTCGCGTTCTTCCAGCCAGGCTCCGTCGGTTGCATCCTTGTATCGTGTCTGTTCCCGTTTCAATAACTCTTCTGTTTCAAGTTTTACTTCCTCCCGGACCCTTCGAAGGAGCTGTTGAAATTCCTGGGCAAGTCGATAGGCAAACTGAGTGCTCCAGGTTGTCTCGCGGGCTGCTTGCTGCAGCGATTTAACCAGTCTCTCTTCTTCTGCTTTAGTTCGGATTTTCGCCTCAGGGGCAAGAGGAATGCCGATGCACCTGGAGAGAATTGTTTCCGGCAATGCCTCGGGCAGAGCGCTCAACAGAAGGAGGAGAGAATCCTTTGGCGGTTCCTCCAGCGTCTTGAGAAACGCGTTGGCCGCCTCGTTCTGGAGTCGGTCGGCGTCGGAAATGATTGCTACTTTGCGCCGGCCATTTGTCGCTCGCATCTGCAGCGCGTGCTCCAACGCTCGAATCTGCGCGGTGACGATACGTCGCGATTTTGATTCGGGGCGGGCAATGAAAATTTCGCGAGCCCTGGCAGAGAAAACGTCATTGACCGGTGTCCCATTTACAAGGCTGGCCAGCTCGGCTGCCAGCAGTTCCTTCCCGCTGCCCGGTGAGCCGGTAATTAAATAAGCGTGCGCAAGACGGTTCTGTTCGTGAGCACGTTTCAGATGTCCGAACGCTGCGGAGCGGGAAAAAGCCATTTCAGGTGTTCGATCTTTTGCTTAACGCAGGGAAACGCGAGCAAAGCGTTTGCCAAATTTCCTCTTCGATAGCGCTCGGCTCTCGAACACCGTCGATCAGCACAACGCGTTTTGAATCACGCGCAGCCAGTTCCCGATATCCTTCACGAACCCGCTGGTGAAATTCGGCGGACTGCTGTTCTATCCGATCCGCTTTGCGGGGCTCACGCTGCATCCGCGACTCCACCGTCGCAGCGTCGACATCGAGCACGATCGTAATGTCTGGAATACAACCACTGACGGCAAACGCATTGAAAGACTTGATTATCTCTCGGTCCAACTTCCGTGCTGCTCCCTGATAAGCGGTAGTGGAATCAAAGAAGCGATCGGCGATTACGCACATGCCTTGCTCGAGCGCAGGCCGGATTACCTCGTGCACCAGCTGGCTGCGGCTCGCTTCAAACAAGAGAAGCTCTGTTTTCGGCGTCATATTAGAGTTATGGGGCGCGAATTGCAGAAGCTCGCGAATGGTTTCCCCGATTGGCGTGCCCCCCGGTTCCCGAGTTATCAAGTGTGGAACATGTAAACGTTCCAACCGCGTGGCGAGTCTTTGCACCTGGGTGGTTTTCCCGCATGCCTCCGATCCTTCAAATGTGATAAACGGCAGGCGCGACATTTAACCGATTGTGAAACAAGCAAGCGCAATTGTCGAATAAGGAGCTAGGGTAACGCGTGAAGAACTTCTGGCTGGTGAAACAGGAACCGAGTTCCTATTCGTGGTCCGATTTTGTCGCTGACGGGAAAACCAGCTGGACCGGCGTGCGCAACTTTGCCGCGCGAAATAATCTTCGCAAAATGCAAAAGGGCGAAGAAGTCTTTTTCTATCATAGTGGCGAAGAAAAGGCGGTAGTCGGAATCGCTAAAGTGACGCGGATCGCCTATCCGGATCCGACCGCGAAGGAGGGCGACTGGTCGACAGTGGATCTTGCGGCGGTTAAACCGCTGCACCGGCCGGTCACCCTTCGCCAGATCAGGGGAAATTCACGGCTGAAGGAAATTCCGTTGGTTCGGCAATCGCGTCTTTCGGTGATGCCTCTGAGCGGAGCGGAGTTTCGCGAAATTGCCGGCATGGCCGCAGATTAGGGATTTGCCAATCGAAGCATGCCTGCGTGATCAAACATTGCCAACTCAAGGACAGCCCCTCACGCGATTACTATCCGGCAGCATAAACAGCGCGGGAAGAACTACAGTTTTTCACGTTTTGCTTGTTCAAATCTGCTTCGAGAACGAAAATTTTAGAAAATGAGTACCATTGCGGCAACCGAGTTCCTTCCGCTCGTCGCGACGGCTGGCCACGCAACGGATTCGATCATTGTGTCCCTGCACGATGTAGCGCCGCGTACTCAAGAGATCGCAAGCACAATCGTTTCCGAACTACGACTCCACGGTATCCCTGTTTGCTCCCTGCTTGTGGTGCCGGATTATCACCACGAAGGCCTCTTCGCGAACCACGCAACGTTCGTGAACTGGCTGCGCGGTCTGGAAGCTGACGGACACGAAATCGTCATCCACGGCTATTTCCACGAACGTCCCAGCCGGACCAAAGAAACCTTGCGGGACAAATTCATGACCAGGTTCTATACCCAGAACGAGGGCGAGTTTTACGATTTGCCCTATGAAGAAGCTCTGCGACGTGTCACAAACGCACGTGATGAGTTTCGTGCGCATGGACTTAAGCCCCACGGATTTGTTGCTCCGGCATGGCTACTCGGCGACGAAGCGGAACGCGCGGTCCGTGATGCGCAGTTGGAATACACCACACGTCTGCGTAGCATATGCGATCTCCGTTCGGGAGATGTATTTCCTGCGAGAGCCCTCGTTTACAGTGTTCACAACAGTTGGCGTCGCGCACTGAGTCAAGGTTGGAACGATGCACTGTTTCGTTTGCTTCAACCCAAACCGCTCTTGCGAATCAGCATTCATCCGCCTGACTATTCGCAGCCCGCTATTTGGAAGCAGATCCTCGGCTTTATCGCCGCGACAAAAACTGCTCGTACCGCTACGACGTATCAGGATTGGATCGCGCAACAGCGTTTGGGGGACGTAGGATGAGCCGGTGCGATTTACATATTCACTCGCGCCACAGCGCTCGCTCGGAAGAATGGCTTTTCCGGCGGTTCGATTTTCCCGACAGCTACTCCGATCCAAAGCAGTTGCACGAGCAGTTGCTAAAACGCGGAATGGACTTCGTCACCATCACCGATCACGACTCGATCGATGGTTGCCTGGAAATTGCCCATCTGCCTGGGACCTTCATCAGCGAACAGGTCACCACGTATTTTCCCCAGGACGGCTGCAAGCTGCACATTTTGGTTTGGGGAGTTTCAGAACGGCAGCACCGCGATATCCAGGGGGTTCGTGAAAACATCTTTGATTTGCAGCAGTACCTTCAGGATGCAGGAATCGTGCACGCGGTCGCGCATCCGTTATACAGCGTGAACGGAAAACTCGAGGCGACTCATCTCGAACGGCTCATTCTTCTGTTTAAACATTTCGAAGGCGTGAACGGTTTGCGCGATGCGCTTCTGAGTGATCTGGCTCAAACGCTTTTCAAACAACTGACGCCGGAAAAAGTCGAAGCCATGGCGAATCGTCATGGTATCGCGCCGACGCATGCCGAACCGTGGAAAAAAATTCTGGTGGGCGGCTCCGACGATCACGGCGGGCAATTCGTCGCTTCCGCCTTCACAGAAACTCCTGCTGCCGATTCGGAGGAAAAATTTCTCAATTACGTTCGCAATGGCGATTGCAATGCCTGCGGTCAGGGCGGGACGCCGCTCATCCTGTCACATGGGTTTTACAACACTGTCGCCTGCTTCATTCAGGACCGGTTCCACGAAAAGCTCGGTCCGGGCGGGGCGCTACTGGAGAAAATGTTCTCGCGCTTCATGGAGGGACGCGCGCCGACGGAGTTTACACTTAAAGAGAAAACGGAGTTCATCGTGCAGGGTGTTTTGTCGGGAAAAATTTTTGAATTCGCCAAGCCCGCAAATGTATCGCTGTGGAAAGAGCTCTCCGGGTACTTTGCGCGGCCGGAGGTAAAGGCAAAACTGGCTTCACGGTTGGACAAGGTCAGCGAACCGGAGCGCCGCACATTCCTGATGGCGAACATGGTCGCCGAGCAACTGGCATTTCGTTTTTTCAACAAATTCGTTCAGGAACTCACCAGGGGAAACATGGTGGAAAGCATGCAGGCTCTTAGCGCCATCGCTCCGATTCTCGTGATCCTGACGCCTTACATTTACGGCTTTCACAGTCAGGCACCCTCGCGCAAGTGGCTGCGCACGGTATTTAAAGAGCTGACCGGCGAAATCCCAATTGCCTTGCAAAATCGTAAGCGCGCTTGGTTCACCGACACCTTGGAAGACGTTAACGGTGTCGCTACCACCATTCGCAGAATGACCGCCGCAGGGGCTGCGGCAGGAAAGGAACTCGTTGTGGTCGCTTCGCAGAAAGAGGTGCATCTCTCCGATATTCCAATCAAAAATTTCCCGCCTATTGGTGAATTCGAGTTACCGGAATACGAACTGCAAAAACTGAGTTTCCCGCCGATCCTCCAGATGCTGAATTACATTCAGCGGGAGAGATTCACTGAAATCATCATCAGCACGCCGGGGCCGGTTGGATTGACGGCATTGCTCGCCGCCAAAATGCTGAACCTGCAAACCAGCGGCATTTATCACACCGACTTCCCGCAGTACATCGGTATCCTCACCGAGGACAGCTTCCTTGAAAGCGTGACCTGGGGTTACATGCATTGGTTCTACGGCCAGCTCGACACGGTTTTTGTCAATTCAGAAGAGTACCGACAAAGCTGGATCAAACGCGGTTTGGATTCGACGAAACTGAAAATTCTGCCGCGCGGCCTCGACACCGAGCTCTTTCATCCCGGCCGACGCGACCCAGCCTTCTTCGAAAAATTCGGCGCGCGCAACGGCGAGATCCGCTTGCTTTATGTCGGTCGCGTTTCACGTGAGAAAGACCTGGACCTTCTGGCCGCCGCTTATCGCCGTCTGCGCAGCGAAGGATTACCTGTTGAACTTTTCGTCGTCGGACACGGCCCGTATTCGGAAGCGTTCGCGAAATCTTTACCTGAAGCTTATTTCACCGGCTACCTCAAAGGAACCGAGTTAGCCACTGCGTACGCCTCGGCGGATATTTTTGTTTTTCCCAGCACGACGGACACGTTCGGGAACGTTATTATCGAAGCGCATGCCTCGGGCCTGCCTGTTGTCGTTTCAGATTCCGGCGGCCCCAAGGAATTGGTAGACGAAAAATGCAACGGCCTGATCACCAAATCGCATGACGTCGAAGATTTCACGAAAGCCGTACGAACGCTCGTGAGCGATCCTGCACTGCGCCGGCAGATGTCAAACTCTGCCCGGAATAGCGTCATCGACCGGAGCTGGCCAAGGGCGTTTGGCAAATTCTGGGCGGCGACCGAGACTTAAACGTTCCACAATTCCCCGAATTTTTTCACCGGCCGTGGTGGCCGCCCCCGCGACCGATATGACCCATGGAATGCATGCGGCCGTGAAATCTGCCGAACCCGGATTTAAAACTCGGGCGGTGACCGATACTTCGTGCGGTTCTCATCCTGGTGGTTCGCGCTCTCCCGCCATTCGTTCCGCTTCTACCATGAAGAGCGGTGCTCCTACCATGCATCGTTGTACTTCTGCCGTGAGCCATCGTGCTTCGCCCATGGACCGCTGTGCTCTTGCGATGAACTGCATTGAGATTCTGCGCATGTGTTGTTGCCCGACTGGAACGGTTCGCATTGCTCACGAGTCTGCCCAGATTCAACCCATTATCGTGCGCAATTCTTTCCCAGCCCTGGCCCGATTGATGCAGCCCCACAATGTCATCGAAGCTCTGACCAGTAGAGTTTGCCAGTAGATGCGCTTTTTCTATTCCACCCCAACCCAGTCCGGTCGATGCCCGCTCTGCTTGTAGCGTTTCGACGGGAACTCCGGTCGCAGCTGACATCCTCTCCAGATTTTGCGCTTGCGAGGTCGTGACGCCGAGCCCGAGAAACAATGCCGCTGTGATGACACCCAATATTTTCATAGCCGATTGAACTCCCCTCATAAACAGGGTTTCGGCTTTCGTCCGTCTACTGGTTCCCTCGTTTGCGTAAAAATTTTACGCGTTGGCAGTTGTGGAATTGCGCGTGTGTTGGATCTGATTTCGCGCTCTCACTGCGCCCTGCTCAGCGCCCATATGCCTTAAAGTGGAACCGTAAACTTTCCAGAAAAAATACGCCGACGCGGCAAAACCGATCCCGATAACGATAGAGCGAATAAGCGTGCGGTTCGCACGATGCGATACCATACCACCGATGTAGCCGCCAAGGAGGCCGCCGACCGCCATTGGTGCGCCATATT
>Ga0210142_1000228_pt1 | contig 12992 bp, 12 predicted proteins | sample Goodyear_PhragC__FD_184869 | JGI IMG/M metagenome (GOLD analysis project Ga0210142, IMG submission 184869) | Wetland microbial communities from San Francisco Bay, California, USA, that impact long-term carbon sequestration - Goodyear_PhragC_D2... | ecosystem: Environmental > Aquatic > Marine >...
GGGTCGTGCGGCGCCGCTCGCTGTTTCCGCCGCTCGGATCCCCCGCCCTGCGGCGGGGGCAGATCCCTGAAGGCGTCGGCTTCGCCGCCGCAACTGCCGATCCGTCAGGCGCGACGTACGGCCTCGACGGGTCGTGCGGCGCCGCTCGCTGTTTCCGCCGCTCGGATCCCCCGCCTTGCGGCGGGGGCAGATCCGTGAAGGCGTCGACTTCGCCGCCGCGCTTGCATCCGCCTATCGCGTGACAGCGCGACCTACTGCGCCCACCAGTCCTGCTCCACGACGGCGTCGCCCGGCGGGACGCGCGGCGCGCCGAACAGCAGAACCTCGGCCCCGTCCGGCCCGCCCTCGATGTCGCGCACGACCCCGGTCGCGATTCGCACCGCGTCCCACGGCTCGAGCTCGACGACCTCGTCGTCGAGCTTCAGCCGCGCACTGCCGTGCACCACGACGTAGACCTCCTCCTGCTCCTCGTGGTGATGCCCGAACGGCACGCGGAACCCTGGCGCGAGCCGCATGAAGCTGAGCGCCGACTGCGTCGTCTCGAGCGCGTCGCGCGCGACGCGGAACTCGAGTGCGGGCGCGAAGCCGAACGCCTGGGCCTGGTCGTCGACGTCTCTGCGGAGGTTCTTCCTCGTGAACGGGGCCACCGCGCGGAGCGTACCGAGGATGACGCGTGTCGCACTAGACTCGAGCGAAACCGGACAACGGAGGTCGAGAACGGTATGGCAACCCGGGTCGGCATCAACGGCTTCGGCCGGATCGGCCGGAACTTCTTCCGCGCGCAGCAGGAGCTCGGTGCGGACATCGAGGTCGTCGCGGTCAACGACCTCGGCGACGCGCAAACCATGGCGCATCTCCTGCGCTACGACTCAGTGCTCGGCCCGTTCGCCGGCGAGGTCGAGCTCGGCGACGGCGTGATCAGGGCCGGAGGCGAGGAGATGAAGATGCTCTCCGAGCGCGATCCCGGCGCGCTCGGCTGGGGTGAGCTCGGGGTGGACGTCGTCCTCGAGTCGACGGGGCTCTTCGCGAGCCGCGAGGGCGCGCAGAAGCACCTCGACGCCGGCGCGAAGAAGGTCCTCATCTCCGCACCTGCGACCGACCCGGACGTCACGGTCGTCCTCGGCGTCAACGACGAGGAGTACGACCCCGACCGTCACCACATCGTCTCGAACGCGTCGTGCACGACCAACTGCGTCGCGCCGCTCGCCAAGGTGCTCGACGACCTAGCCGGGATCGAGTCGGGCTTCATGACGACGATCCACGCGTACACGAACGACCAGAACATCCTCGACCTGCCGCACAAGGATCTCCGGCGGGCGCGGGCCGCGGCGATCAACCTGATCCCGACCTCGACCGGTGCGGCGAAGGCGATCGGGCTCGTGCTGCCTCACCTGAAGGGGAAGGTGGACGGGATCTCGGTGCGAGCGCCCGTCCCGACCGGCTCGCTCACCGACCTCGTCGTCACGCTCGGGCGCGAGGTGTCCGTGGAGGAGATCAACGGTGCGTACGCCGCGGCGGCGGCGGCGGGCTCGCTCGAGGGCTATCTCCAGTACTCGGAGGACCCGCTCGTCTCGACGGACATCCAGGGGAACCGCCACTCGTGCATCGTCGACAGCCTGCTCACGATGGCCCACGGCCGGACGGCGAAGGTGTTCGGCTGGTATGACAACGAGTGGGGCTACTCGTGCCGTCTCGTCGACCTGGTCGGGAAGCTGTTGGCGTGAGGTCGGCCCCTGGAGGCGGCATCCGACTCGAAGTCGGACATCGAGGGCGCGTTGGGGATGTGGTGTCCGATTCGAGGTCGGACACCAGCGTTCTGGCATGAGGCTCCCGCGCTCCGTCGCGACGGCCGACGTGGCCGGCAAGCGGGTGCTCGTGCGGGCGGACCTGAACGTCCCACTCGAGGGCGGCGAGGTGGCAGACGACACACGGATCCGAGCCGCCGTGCCCACCCTGCGGCTCCTGCTCGACCGGGACGCGAGCGAGGTCGTGGTCTGCTCCCACCTCGGACGCCCGAGGGGGGAGGATCCCGCGTTCGCGATCGCGCCGGTCGCGGCGAGACTCCGGGAGCTGGTGCCCGACGGGCGGCTGCAGGTGCTCGAGAACACGCGCTTCGATCCCGGCGAGACGAAGAACGACCCCGACACCGCACGCCGGCTGGCCGAGGGAATTGACCTGTACGTGAACGACGCGTTCGGCTCGGCACACCGCGCGCACGCCTCGACCGAGGCTGTCGCGCACCTGCTGCCCGCCTATGCGGGACTGCTCCTGCTCGCCGAGCTCGAGCATCTGGGCCGGCTGCTGGGCGACGTCGAGCACCCGTTCGTGCTCGTGGCGGGCGGGGCGAAGGTCGAGGACAAGCTCGGGGTGCTCGAGCATCTGGGCGGGCGTGCGGACACGGTCGTCGTCGGCGGGAAGATGGCGGAGGAGCTGCGGGACGGGGCGGCGCTCCCGTTCCGGGTCGAGCTCCCGGTGGACGTGGTCGCGGCCGCGGCGTTCGCTGCGGACGCCGAGACTCGGGTGGCACCGTACGACGAGCTCCCGGGCGGCTGGCTCGGGCTCGACCTCGGGCCCGAGACGCGCGCCCGCTTCGGTGCGCTCGTCCGCGGGGCGAAGACGGTCTTCTGGAACGGCCCGATGGGCGTCTTCGAGTGGGAGCGTTTCGCGGAGGGCACGAAGGCCGTCGCCGAGGCCGTCGCCGCGGTGGACGGCTACACGGTCGTCGGGGGCGGCGACTCCGTGCGCGCGATCACCGAGCTCGGCCTCGAGGACGAGGTCTCGTGGGTCTCCACGGGAGGGGGCGCCTCTCTGGAGCTGCTCGAGGGCAAGGAGCTGCCCGGCGTCGCGGCGATCCCGCCGGACGGCTCTCAGGCGACCGCGTAGACGCGCCAGAGACCCGGCACGCCCTTCAGCTCGTGCTCGCCGCGGTCGGCGAGCTCGAGCCCCGAGCCGGCGATGAGATCCCGCACCGTCTGCGAGACGAGCACCTCCGACGGGCGGGCGAGAGCGCTGACACGTGCGCCGATCGAGACGGCGAGGCCGCCCATCTTGTCGTCGACGAGGCGGCATTCCCCGGTGTGCAGCCCCGCACGCACCTCGATGCCGAGCCGCGCGACGCCGTCGACGATGGCCCGCGCGCAGCGGATTCCCCGGGCCGGGCCGTCGAAGGCGGCGAAGAACCCGTCGCCGGCGGTGTCGAGCTCGCGCCCCCGGTAGCGCGCGAGGCAGCCGCGGACGACCGCGTGGTGCTCCCGCACGAGCTCCGCCCAGCGTCGGTCGCCCAGCTCCGCCTGGCGGGCCGTCGAGCCGACGATGTCCGTGAAGAGCACGGTCGCGAGCACGCTGTCGAGCTGCGCCTCCTCGTCGAGCAGCTCCCGCGCGAACGACTCGATCGCGTCGACGTAGGCCTCCGGGTGCTCCTGCATCACGGTCGGCTGGGTGCCCGGCATCGTCTGCCGTCGTGCACCCGGGATCAGCGCCGCGAACGAGCGGGCCTCCTCCTCCATTGCCCCTCCGCCGCGGCTGAGGACGAGCGTCGGCACCCTGATCGTGCCGAGCACGTCGCGGACATCGGAGTCGTAGTACGTCCGCGTCAGCGCGACGGCGTCACCCCGGGCCGCGGACAGGTGCATCCATTCGAGCGTCCACTCGATCGCCTCTTCTCGGGTCATGCCGGGCATCGGCCACGGGACCTCCCTCTCGGCGTACCCTTGCGTGCCCCAGCCTCGTTCCATCTCCTCGAGCGTCCGCTCGAGCTCCTCGCGTCGCATGCCCCAGGGATAGTCCGGTGCCCAGGCGATCCGCGGGGCGGTGTTCATCAAGGCGAGCCCGAGCGTCCGCTCGGGGTAGGTCGCGGCGAACAGGCAGGCGAGCGGACCGCCGTCCGCGCCGGCGACCAGGAGTGCGCGCTGCCCCCCGGCGGCGTCGAGCACCGCCCGTGCGTCGTCCATCCGCTCCTCGAGCGGCGGCAGGCGGTGGTTGCGCAGGCGGTCGGAGAGGCCCGTGCCCCGACCGTCGAACGTGATCAGGCGCCCGAGCGCGGCGAGCCTCTCGTTGATGCCCTGCCACGACGGCGGATGGCGAAGCGCGAGGCTGAAGACGTACGCGCCGACATGGAGCACGTCGATCCCGCCGGTCCCGTCGCCCTCGACGCGGTACGCGATGTGGTACTCGCCGCTCTTCGTGTACTGGATCTCGTCTGTGGACATCGATCAATGACCTCTCCGCATAAGATCCTCCCTCGTGCTCGTCGCGGGCAACTGGAAGATGTTCAAGGGGCCGGCCGAGACGGTCGCCTTCCTCGAGGCGTTCGAGCCGCCCGCCGGCGTCGAGATCGTCGTCTGCCCTGCGTACACGTCGCTCTCCGCGGCGGTCGGGCGCGGCGTGCCCGTCTACGCCCAGAACGTCCACTGGGCGCACGACGGCGCGTTCACCGGGGAGGTCGCGGCACCGATGCTGCGGGAGCTCGGCGTCGAGGGGTCGATCGTGGGGCACTCCGAGCGCCGACAGCTCTTCGGCGAGACCGACGACACGGTGCGCCGGCGCTGCGAGGCGGCGCTCGAGGCGGGCCTCGCGGTGATCGCCTGCGTCGGCGAGACCGAGGGCGAGCGCGAGGCAGGGGAGACCAGGGCCGTGCTCCGTCGCCAGGTCGCGGCGATCCCTCGTCACGACTCGCTCGTGATCGCCTACGAGCCCGTCTGGGCGATCGGCACCGGGAAGACGGCGACACCCGAGCTCGCGCAGGACGCGCACGAGACGATCAAGGCGCTGCACGAGACGCGCGTCCTCTACGGTGGCTCTGTGAAGCCGGAGAACGCAGCCGAGCTGATGGCCCAGCCTGCCGTCGACGGCGCGCTCGTCGGGGGCGCGTCGCTCGAGCCGGAGTCCTTCGCGGCGATCTGCCGCGCCGCCGCGACGTGAGCCCGACCCCGCTCGTCACGCTCGTGATCCTCGACGGGTGGGGCATCGCGCCCCCCGGGCCCGGGAATGCGATCGCGCTCGCCCAGACGCCCTCGTTCGACGCACTCGTCGCCCGGTACCCGTCGACGGAGCTGCGCGCCTCGGGCCCGGCCGTAGGGTTGCCCGAGGGCCAGATGGGCAACTCCGAGGTCGGGCATCTGACGATCGGCTCGGGACGGATCCTCCTCCAGGACCTCGTGCGCGTGAACCGCGCGGTCGAGGACGGGTCGCTGCTGTCCAACGAGGCGCTCGTCGGCGCGTTCCGGCGGGCGAGCGAGCGGGACGCGAACGTCCATCTGCTCGGGCTCGTCTCGGAGGGGGGCGTCCACTCGCACATCGAGCATCTCCGGGCGTTGCTCGAGCTGGCGAGGCGGGCCGGCGCCGAGGAGCGAACATGGGTGCACGCGTTCACGGACGGCCGCGACGTCTCGCCGTACGCGGCGATCGACGACCTCGCGAGTCTGCCGGCCGACCGGATCGCCACGGTCGTCGGCCGGTATTACGCGATGGACCGCGACGGGCGCTGGGAGCGCACCGACCGGGCGCTCGACGCGATCATGGCGGGGACCGGCACGCCCGCAGAGGATCCCGTCGAGGCGATCCGCGCCAGCTACGGGGCGGGCGTGACCGACGAGTTCGTGGAGCCGATCGTGCTGGACGGGCGCCCGCGGCTCGATCCCGGCAGGGACGCCGCGATCGTGTTCAACTTCCGCCCCGACCGCGCGCGTCAGCTGACGCAGCGGCTGCTCAAGGCCGGCGTCGACGTCGTCACGATGACCCGCTATCGCGAGGACTTCCCGTGCCCGGTCGCGTTCGAGGAGCAGGAGGTGCCGGACACGCTCGCCGAGACGCTCTCGGGCGCCGGTCTACGGCAGCTGCACGCCGCGGAGACCGAGAAGTACGCGCACGTGACGTACTTCTTCAACGGCGGGGTCGAGGAGCCGTGGGAGGGCGAGGAGCGGATCCTCGTGCCGTCCCCCAGGGACGTCCCGAGCTACGACCGCAAGCCCGAGATGTCGGCGGCGCGGGTCGCCGCGCGGGTCGTCGAGGCGCTCGACGGCGCGTTCGGCTTCTGTGTCGTGAACTTCGCCAACCCGGACATGGTCGGGCACACGGGGGTGATCCCCGCCGTGGTGCGTGCGGTCGAGGTCGTCGACACCTGTCTGCGCGAGGTCGTGGAGGCCACGCACCGTGCCGGCGGCGTCTGTCTCGTGACCGCCGACCACGGGAATGCGGAGACGCTCCTCGAGGAGGACGGCGTCAGCCTCCACACGGCCCACACGACGAATCCGGTGCCTCTCGTCGTCACGGGCGAGGGCCTGTCGCTGCGCCCCGGCGGCGAGCTCGCGGACCTCGCGCCGACCGTACTCGGGCTGCTGGAGCTCCCGCAGCCGGAGGCGATGACCGGTGCGAGCCTCGTCACCCGCTGATCGGTGACACTTCACGCTCGTAAATAGTTCGTGAATTGCTCTCAGCAGTTTGTATGCTCGCGACACAGTGGCCTTGACACAGCCCGATCCCGGCGTGCTCCGCAAGGCCAAGCGTGGAGACGAACGGGCGTTCTCGCTAATCGTCAGGGCGTACGAGCAGCCCGTCTACAACTACGTCCTGCGTCTGGTCGGCGACCGCAGCCTCGCGGAGGACCTGACGCAGGAGGTCTTCCTGCGCGTCTTCCAGGGTCTCAAGTCGTTCTCCGACCGGTCGCGCTTCACGACGTGGCTCTTCCAGGTGACGAAGAACCGCGTCCTGGACGAGCTGCGCGCGATCGAGCGTCGCCCGCGGGCGGTCGTCGCCCTCGATGACATCCCGCCGCTCGAGGTGATCGACCAGCCGTTCGAGCGGACCGAGACGATCGACGCCGTCTGGCGCGCGGTCGAGGGGCTCAACGTCGATCTGAAGATGGCGCTCCTGCTCCGGGACGTCGTTGGCCTCTCGTACACCGAGATCGCCGACGCCCTCGAGATCACGCTCGCGACCGTCAAGTGGCGGATCTACAAGGCGCGCGAGGAGGTCGCGGCGGCGCTCGCCCGCGACGGCATCACCGCTCGCACGGCGACGACGACGCGGGCGCCCGCGGTCGTCGACGGCCCGTAGCGCCCGCACGTACTCGCGGCGGCCGGGTGCCCTCCGTGCGACGCGGCGGCCGACCGTACGATGCCGTGGTGTCGGCCACCGACCCCATCGGCGCGCTCACGGACGCGGTCGCGGAGATCGCCGGTGTCGGCGTCGAGCTCGAGCGCCCCGCGGACCCCGAGCACGGCGACTACGCGACGAACGTCGCCCTGAGGCTGGCCGGCGGCCGGCGGCGACCGCCGCACGAGGTCGCGGACGAGCTCGCGGCGCCGATCGAACGGCTCGACGGCGTGGCCGCGGTCGAGGTGGCCGGCCCCGGATTCCTCAACCTCACGGTCGACGACGCCTGGCTCGGCGCCGGCCTGGACGCGGCCCTCGCGGGCGGGCGCACGTTCGGCGGAGGCTGGGCTGCACGACCTGAGCGGGTACAGGTCGAGCTCGTCTCGGCGAACCCGACCGGCCCGATCACCGTCGCGGCGGCCCGGAACGGCGCGTACGGCGACGCGGTCGCGCGCCTGCTCTCGTTCGCGGGTCACGACGTGGAGCGCGAGTACTACTACAACGACTCGGGCGCGCAGATGGACCGCTTTCGCGCCTCCGTCGACGCCCTGAGGCGTGGCGAGGAGCCCGCCGAGGACGGATACCAGGGCGACTACGTCGCCGACCTGGCACGCCAGGAAGGTGACCCCGTGCCGCGGATGCTCGAGCGGATCGAGGCGACGCTGGAGCGGTTCAGGATCCGGTTCGACTCGTTCGAGCAGGAGAGCGCCGTCGAGGCGGAGATCCCAGCCGCGCTCGCGTCGCTCGAGACGTACGAGTCCGACGGCGCCACCTGGGCGCGCACGAGCGCCCACGGCGACGACAAGGACCGCGTCGTGATCCGCTCCGACGGCACCACGACGTACTTCGCCGCCGACGCCGCCTACATCCGGCGCAAGTTCGCACGCGGTTTCGACCACCTCGTCTACGTCCTCGGAGCGGACCACCACGGCTACGTCGCCCGCCTCGCCGCCCTCGCGGAGATGCTCGGGCACCCGCGCGACGCCGTCGAGGTCCTGGTCTACCAGCTCGTCCACCTGACCCGCGGCGGCGCGACCGCGAAGATGTCCAAGCGGCGCGGCGACGTCGTGTTCCTCGACGAGTTCCTCGACGAGATCGGCGTCGACGCGGCCCGCTGGTACCTGCTCTCGCGCGGCCACGACCAGACGATCGAGATCGACGTCGACCTGGCTGCCGAGCGGAGCCAGAAGAACCCGGTCTACTACGTCCAGTACGCACACGCGCGCATCGCGGGCATCCTTCGCAACGCGGACGGCCGCCCCGTCGACGCGACCCCGCGCTCGCCGCTCGCGCCGGAGGAGCGTGAGCTCGTCAAGCGGCTGCTGGAGCTGCCCCACGTCGTGCGGGAGGCGACGGAACGGCGGGCGCCGCACGCGATCCCGGCCTACGCGATCCGCGTCGCGGACGACTTCCACCGCTTCTACCACCACCACCGCGTGCTCGAGACCGAGGAGGAGGCGTTCCGCCTCGCGCTCTGCGCCGCGACCGGCGACGTCGTCGCCACCTGCCTCGACCTGCTCGGCATCGAGGCCCCGGAGCGGATGTAGGCGCCGGGCCGGGCCGGGGTAGGATCACCAGCCGTGAGCGCCGACTCCGCCAGGCTGCCTCCCGATCGGAACCTCGCGCTCGAGCTCGTCCGGGTGACGGAGGCGGCCGCGATGGGCGCGTCGCGCTGGATCGGGCGCGGCGACAAGATCGCGGCCGACCAGGCCGCCGTGGACCTCATGCGGCTGATGGTCAACACCGTGTCGATGCGCGGGGTCGTCGTGATCGGGGAGGGCGAAAAGGACGAGGCGCCGATGCTCTACAACGGCGAGGGGATCGGAGACGGGACGGGCTCGGAGGTGGACGTCGCGGTCGACCCGCTCGAGGGCACCCGGCTCACCGCGCTCGGCATCCCCGGCGCGATCTCCGTGATCGCGGTCGCGGAGCGAGGGACGATGTTCTTCCCGGGCGCCGCGGTGTACATGGACAAGATCGCGGTTGGTCCGCACGCGGCGGACGCGATCGACATCGACGCCTCGCCCAGCGAGAACGTGGCGAGCGTGGCCGAGGCGACGGGAAGGACGGTGAACGACGTCACGGTTGTCGTGCTCGAACGTGAGCGGCACGTCGACCTCATCGCGGAGCTCCGCGAGGCCGGCGCTCGCGTGAACCTGATTCGCGACGGCGACGTCGCCCCCTCGATCGCCGCCGCGCAGCCCGGCACCGGCGTCGACATCGTGATGGGGATCGGAGGGACGCCCGAGGGCGTGATCTCGGCCGCCGCGATCAAGTGCCTCGGCGGCGCGCTCCAGGGTCGTCTCTGGCCTCGTGACGACACGGAGCGCACGGCCCTGGTGGAGGCGGGCTTCGAGCTGAACGAGGTGCTCACACAGGACGATCTCGTGCGCGGCGACGACGTGTTCGTCGCGGCGACGGGCGTGACCGGGGGCTCCCTGCTGCGGGGCGTGCGGGTCGGCGAGGCGGCGGTCGAGACGGAGTCGATCGTGATGCGCTCACGCTCCGGGACCGTGCGCACGATCTCCGCACGGCATCCTTCGGGGAAGGTGAAGAGATTGCGAACGGAAGGAGGCCGCTGATGGCCGTGCAGGAGCTGAACGCGATCGCGCGCTCGATCGTCGCCGACCACAAGGGCGTGCTCGCCGCCGACGAGTCGACGGGCACGATCAAGAAGCGCTTCGACCCGATCGGGGTGGAGTCGACCGAGGAGAACCGGCGCGCCTACCGGAACCTGCTCTTCACGACTCCCGGGTTCGAGGACTACGTCGGCGGCGTGATCCTCTACGACGAGACGATCCGCCAGGCGGCCGACGACGGGACGCCCTTCGCTGCGCTGCTCGCGTCCAAGGGCGTCGTCGCCGGGATCAAGGTCGACACCGGCGCGCACGACCTCGCGGGTCATCGCGACGAGAAGGTGACCGAGGGGCTCGACGGCCTGCGCGGCCGGTTCGCCGAGTACCACGAGCTCGGTGCCCGCTTCAGCAAGTGGCGCGCCGTGATCACGATCGGCGACGGCATCCCGTCCGACGCGTGTCTGCACGCAAACGCCCATGCGCTCGCGCGGTACGCGGCGCTGTCACAGGAGGCGGGCATCGCGCCGATCGTGGAGCCGGAGGTGCTGATGGACGCCGACAACACGATCGAGCGCTGCCACGAGGTCACGTCGCGGACGCTGAGCGCCGTGTTCGACGAGCTCGACGGGCAGGGGGTCGCACTCGAGGGGATGCTGCTCAAGCCGAACATGGTCGTCTCGGGGAAGCAGTGCCCCGTCCAGGCGTCGGCCACCGAGGTCGCGGACGCGACGATCGACTGCTTCCTGCGCCACGTGCCCGCGATCGTGCCGGGGATCGTGTTCCTCTCCGGCGGTCAGTCCGAGGTCGAGGCGACCAGGAACCTCGACGCGATCAACCGGGTCGGTGGGCCGTGGCCGCTCTCGTTCTCGTACGGGCGCGCCCTCCAGGCTTCCGCGCTCTCGGCGTGGGGCGGGGCCGCCGCGAACGTCGAGGCGGCGCAGGGCGCGTTCCTGCATCGTGCGCGGATGAACGCGCTCGCTGCCGGGGGCGAATGGAACGCCGACCTGGAGCAGGCCGTCCCCGCATGATCGCGTAAGCATTGCGTTCGGAGAGCCGGGTCCCGGGTCTCGGCGCGGTGCGTGGTCGATACGCTCGCAGACGGGATGGCGGTTCGTCAGGCAGCCCTCGCCGCGCTGGTCGCTGTCGCCTCGCTCGCAGTTGCGAGCGGGGCGCACGCGCGTGCGGGCGCCGCGCCGCGGGTCACGGTCTTCGGCGACTCGGTCGCGACCGCGATGGAGTACGACCCGTCGGCGACAAAGGTGCTCGCCCGCGGCATCGACCTCAAGATGGAGACGACGCCTTGCCGCCGCGTCGGTGACACGAGCTGCCCGTACAAGGGCGACACGCCGCTCAACGTGATCGACCGCGCGACGCAGCTCGGCTCGCAGCTCGGGCCGGTTGTGGTGGTCGTGGTCGGCTACAACGACTATCCGGCGAACTACGCGAAGAACATCGACGACGCGATGGCCGTGTTCCGCAAGGCTGGCGTCCAGCATGTGCTCTGGCTGACTCTCCTCGAGTCGCGCGCGAGCTGGGCCGACATGAACGGCATGATCGCCGCCGCGGCGCGCAAGTACCCCGAGATGACCGTCCTCGACTGGAACGCGCTCGCGAAGCCGCACGCGGACTGGCTCCAGCCCGACGCCAGCCCTCACCTCACCGCCGCGGGCGCGGAGGGGATGGCGACGATGATCGGTGACGCGCTCGTCCAGCTCGGGATCGCGCCGAAGCCGCAGCCGCCGAGGACGCGCAGGTTGCTCGCGATCGCGTCCCGGACGCTGCCGACGGGCCACCGCGGGCGCCGCTACGCGGCGCGGCTGCGGGCGACGGGCGGCACGGCTCCCTACCGCTGGGTGAAGACGGGCGGCAGGCTCGCGCCCGGCCTCCGCCTGACCGCGGACGGCCGCCTCAGGGGGGCACCGACCCGGGTCGGCACGTACCGGCTCCGGGTCCGGTTGGTCGACCGCGCCGGCACGGCGCGCGCCAGGATCGTCGCGCTCCGCGTCCTCGGCTGACGCCCCGTAGACGACCCATCTGTCGAGCGGCGGGCGCGAGGTCGGATCCCTCCTCGAGCGAGCGGCAACCTGGGCTGCGCCACGCGACGTCGTCGCAATCAGCCAACGGCGCGGCGAGTGGGGCCGAAACCGCACAAGTTGCAAGTTGTAACTTGCTGCCCACCGTCGGCGGCCCAGCGTCGCCACAGCCCACCGAAGGAGCGCCGATGCCACTCACCGATTTCCAGCGCGAGCTGTGCGAGTCGAGCACGTCCGACTTCACCGACCTCCGCGCGCTCTACGTCAACTGCACCCTGAAGTCCTCGCCGGAGCGCTCGCACACGCAGGGCCTCGTCGACGTCTCGGTTGCGATCATGGAGGCGAACGGCGTCACGGTGGATCAGTTCCGGGCGGTCGATCACGATCTCGCGCCGGGCGTCTATCCGGACATGCGCGAGCACGGCGCGGCGACCGACGCATGGCCGCAACTGTACGAGCGAGTCCAGGCCGCGGACGTGCTGGTGCTCGCGACCCCGATCTGGCTCGGCGAGAAGTCCTCGATCTGCACGCGCATGATCGAGAGGCTGTACGGGAACTCGTCACAGCTCAACGAGCACGGCCAGTACGCGTACTACGGGAAGGTGGGGGGCTGCCTCGTGACCGGCAACGAGGACGGCATCAAGCACTGCTCGATGAACGTCCTGTACTCCCTCCAGCACCTCGGCTACACGATCCCGCCGCAGGCGGACGCGGGGTGGATCGGGGAGGCGGGCCCGGGGCCGTCGTACCTCGACCCGGGCTCCGGCGGCCCCGAGAACGACTTCACGAACCGGAACGCGACGTTCATGACGTGGAACCTGCTCCATCTCGCGCGCCTGCTGAAGGACGCGGGTGGAGTCCCGGCGCACGGCAACCAGCGTTCCCTGTGGGACGCGGGCTGCCGGTTCGACTTCGCGAACCCGGAGCATCGCTGACGGGGGCGAGGGGGATGTTGCTGTCGGTCGACGCGGGACAGGCGCACCTGGCGGGAATCGCGCTGCTCCTCGTCGTGCCGCTGGGTGCCGCGGCCGCGGTCGCGCTCGCGCTCGGCGGCTACGGCGCAAGCTTCTGGTACGGCGAGCGAGATCGGAAGCTCGACCACATCGCCGCCCATCGGCGCGCCTGGCGGTGGATGCACGGGGCATGGGTCGCGACCGTCGCCGCGGCGACGGCCGGGTTCGCCGCGTTCGCCGCGCTGCTCGCGCGGGCGGGGGAGGAGGCGCTCGCGGGCGTCGGCCTCGGGCTGGTCCTGCTCGGCGTGCTCGGATGGCTCGTGGGAGTCTTCGTCCAG
>Ga0210142_1000229_pt1 | contig 12981 bp, 8 predicted proteins | sample Goodyear_PhragC__FD_184869 | JGI IMG/M metagenome (GOLD analysis project Ga0210142, IMG submission 184869) | Wetland microbial communities from San Francisco Bay, California, USA, that impact long-term carbon sequestration - Goodyear_PhragC_D2... | ecosystem: Environmental > Aquatic > Marine >...
CACCGGCCTCAACCAGATCCCCCAGGACAACCAGCCGCCCGCCAACACGATGCTGCACCTCTCCTTCGACACGATGGTCGGGGTCGGCACGCTCCTCTTCCTCCTGGCGGTCTGGTTCGCGATCGTCTGGTGGCGAAAGCGGGACGTGCCGGCCACGCCGTGGTTCCTGCGGGCGGTGGCGATCTCCGGAATCGCCGCGGTGGTCGCCCTCGAGTCCGGCTGGATCGTCACCGAGGTGGGCCGACAGCCCTGGATCCTGCAGGGGTTCATGCGCACCTCCGAGGCGGTCACCCCGGCAAAGGGGATCTGGTGGGTGTTCGCCTTCACGATGCTGCTCTACATCGGCCTGTTCTCCACCGCGGCCGTGATTCTCCGCGCCCTGTCCCGGCGCTGGCGTGAGGGACAGCAGGAAGGCGAGCTCCCCTACAGCCCGCCGCCCCCGGCGCCTGCATCGGAGGGCTCGGCATGAGCACGGCCGACCTCTGCGCGGTGATCCTCTGGCTTGGAGTCACCCTCTACGCGATCTTCGGCGGCGCCGACTTCGGCGCCGGAGTCTGGGACCTGCTCTCCGGGCGGGGTGGGCGAGCGGAGAAGGTGCGGGCGCAGATCGACCGGTCCATCGGCCCCGTGTGGGAGGCCAACCACGTCTGGCTGATCTTCGTCCTGGTCGTCCTCTGGACCGCGTTCCCGAGGGGCTTCTCGGCGATCATGACCACGCTCTACATCCCGCTCGCGCTCGCCGCTCTCGGCATCGTGTTGCGCGGCGCGGGCTTCGCCTTCCGGCACGCGCTCCCCGGCCCGGCTCAGCGCCCCGCGACCCGGGTGTTCGGCGTGGCCTCCCTGCTCACGCCGTTCTTCATGGGAACGGTCGTCGGAGCGATCGCTTCGGGCGAGGTGCCCGCCGCCGGCGACGGAGATCCGACCGGAAGCTGGACGGGGTTTCTCCCGCTCGTGACTGGGGCGCTCTTCGTCCTGGTCGCCGCCTACATCGCCGCCGTCTTCCTGGTCCGCGATTCGGGTGCCGCGGGAGACGACGATCTCCGGGACTACTTCGCCCGGCGCGCGCTGATCGCGGCCGCGGTTGCGGGGATCGGCGCGGTCCTCGGCGTGATCGCGCTCCACCAGGACGCCCGCTTCATCTACGACGGGCTGACGTCGTGGCCCGGGATCGCGCTGGTCGTGCTGTCAGGTGTCTGCGGGCTCGCCGCGCTCGGCCTGCTGGTGACCGGGCGAAATCGCGGGCTCCGGGTGGCGGCCGTGGGAGCGGGGGTGACGATGATCTGGGGCTACTTCGCCGCCGCGTTCCCCTACATGCTGCCGACTTCCCTGAAGATCTCAGACGCGGCGGGCGCCTCCGCCACGCTCATCGAGGTCATCGTCGTCTTCGGGATCGCGGGGCTCACCTGCGTCCCCGCGCTGATCCTGCTCTACGCCCTCTCGCAGCGCAGCGCGCTCGAGTAGCGCCCTCAGCTCAACTCTCCTTGACGACGGCGTAGACGATGCGCTCGGCGACGTCGATCACGACCTCGCTGATCCGGTCGCAGCGGCGGTAGAGCTCTCGGAGCCCAATGCGCTGGCGCATCTCCTCGATCTCCAACAGCTTGGCCGTGTCGCGGTAGTAGACGTGCTCGAGCTCCCGCGCAGTCTCGATCGCCGAGTCGGCGGCCGCCGTGGCCCGGTCATCGTCCCTGCCGAGGTGACCGATCGCGTGGTCGATCTGCCGGGTCGCCTCCACCATGAGGGTCACCATCTCGGCGATTCCAGGGTCGGGGGTGACGCTCATCGCCTCGGCCTCCTCGACGAGGTCGCGCGCATGGTCGAGGATCCGGTCGACGCCGCGGGAAAGGGTGAAGACGTCCTCTGGCTCGAGCTGCAGGATGAAGGCTTCGCGCACGGCGTTCAGCACCTCGCGCTTGGCGATATCGCCCCGGGGCTCGGCGTCGCGAACGACCTGGGCGGCCGCAGCATCTCCGCCGGCCCATGTGGCCAGGGCGTCCAGCCCCTCGAGGGTCACCGCCGTCTGCGCACGAAGGAGCCCGATGACATCGGGCGTTTCCGGCAGGAACCAGCGCCGGTCTCTTCCAGTGCCGTTCATGTGAGCAACCGCCAGATGCTGAACACGGCGCCGGCGAGCGCTGCCGAGGCCGGAAGGGTGATGAGCCAGGCGAGCCCGATGTGACGAACTATCTCCCAATTGACGTGGCGCAGGCGGCGTCGGCCGGCGCCGATGCCGACCACCGAGGACGCGACCACCTGGCTGGTCGAAACGGGGGCGCCGAGGAATGAGGCGCCGAGAATGACGCTCCCCGACGAGAACTGGCTCGAGAGTCCCTCGAGGGGACTGATGCGGTAGATGCGTCGACCCACGGTCCGAATGATCCGCCAACCGCCCAGTGCCGTGCCGGCCGTCAGTGCCGCGGAGCACGCGATGATCACCCAGGTGGGGGCGGAGAGCGAGTCGATCTTCCCGTCGGCGAGCAACATCGCGGCCACGACCCCCACGGACTTCTGCGCGTCGTTGGCGCCGTGGCTGAAGGCGAGCGCTGCCGAGGTGACCCACTGGCCGCCCTGGACATGGCCGCGCCAGCGCCGCGTCGCCCGCCTTGCCGCCCGGCGAAGGGCCCGAATCACGATCAGTGCTGCCAGCGCTCCAGAAACCGGTGCCACCGCGAGAGCGATCAGCGTCCCGAAGACACCGACCGGGTGGAGGCCGTTCAGCCCACCCCAGTTGACGGCGTGCGTGCCTCCCTCGACCACGGCCGCCCCGACCAGCCCGCCGACCAGCGCGTGGCCGGAGCTCGAAGGCAGTCCCAGGCGCCAGGTGGTCAGGTTCCAGGCGGTGGCCGCCGCCAGCCCCGAGCCGATGACCTCGACGGCGACCGAGGGCGACACGGTGACGATGCCGCCGATCGTGTCGGCGACCGCCGCACCGACCAGGAGCGGGCCCAACAGATTGAAGACCGTGGCCAGGAGGATCGCCTGCAGCGGCGTCGCCGCGCGGGTGGCCACCAACGTCGCGATCGCGGTCGAGGCATCGTGCAGCCCGTTTGTGACCGCGAAACCGAGGGCGAGGAGGACCGCGATCGCGAGTCCCGCATCCATCCGGCGACTCTATGCCGATCGCGTCGTCCATCGGCAAAGGAGCCAGGTGAACCCGGGATAGGGGAAGCTGGAGTCCTGCGACACGTTCTCGGGCGACATCCAGCCATCAAGGAGCCAGGAATCTCATGAGTGACCTCTTCGACTTCTATCCGTACGCGGAGCGCTTCGATGTCAACCGCGCGCTTCCCGACAGCGGTCGCTCCCGCGAGGAGATGCTCGGCGAGCTCCGCGCCATGGCGACCGAGGAGGACGCGGTCTGGGAGGACGGCCGCTGCTCCGGGACCATGTACTGCGGCGACCGCGACCACTACGCCTTCCTGAAGGAGGCGTTCGGTCTCTTCGCGCACCAGAACGCGCTGCAGCGGGACATGTGCCCAAGCGCGACCCGTTTCGAGGGCGAGATCATCGCCATGGCCCTCGACCTCTTCCACGCCGATTCAGCCGAGGGCGCCGAGCCCGCGGGCATGGTCACCTCGGGAGGGAGCGCCAGCATCGCCCAGGCCGTCCTCGCCTACCGGGAGGAAGGACGTGAGGAGCGGGGCATCGACCGGCCGAACCTGGTCAAGCCGGAGACCGGCCATCCCGCCTTCGACAAGGCTTGCCACCTCTTCGGCGTCGAGATGCGGCGCGCGGAGGTCGACCCCGAGACAACGCTGGTCCGGCGGGAAGCGGTCGACGAGCTGATCGACGAGAACACGGTCGCGATGGTCGGCTCGGCCGGGAACTACGGCTACGGGACGATCGACCCGATCGCAGAGCTCGGCGAGCTGGCGATCGAGCGTGGGGTCGGGCTGCACGTCGACGGCTGCCTCGGCGGCTATCTGCTGCCGTTCGGCGAGGAGCTCGGCGTGCCGATCCCGCCCTTCGACTTCCGGGTCACAGGAGTGACGAGCATCTCCGCCGACACGCACAAGTACGGTTACGGCCTGAAGGGCACCTCGACCCTGCTCTTCCGCGACAAGGGGCTGCGCAACCGCTGCTACTTCTTCATGCCGGACTGGAGCGGGGGCAAGTACTTCTCGCCCGGGATAGAGGGCTCGCGCTCCGATGGACTTCTCGCCGCGACCTGGGCTTCGATGGTCTCGATTGGTCGGGAGGGCTATCGCGAATACGCGAAGCGGATCTTCGAGACCTCGGCCGCGATGCAGGACTCGGTTCGGTCGCATCCGGAGCTGAGGCTTCTGGGTGAGCCGACCTTCCTCTTCGCCTTCACCTCCGACGAGTTCGACATCTACCACGTCAACGACGAGATGAAGAGGCGGGGCTGGCGCTTCAACGGGCTCCAGTACCCGAACGCCCTGCACATGGCCGTCACCCGGCCGCAGACGCAGCCCGGCGTGGTGGAGGCCTTCGCGGAGGATCTCGACGCGGGCGTCGCCTACGCGCGCGAGCGTGGCGACGAGCCGGCCGAGTCGACCGCCGTCTACGGCGGCGTGCCGGGCGGCCTCAACGTGGAGGCCGAGGAGATGATTCGCGGAGTGATGACCCAGCTGATGGACTCGCAGCAGGGCGTTCCGGCCGCGTGATCCGGGACGAGCGGTTCGTCCTCGCCGTCGACCTCGGCAGCGGGGCCCTGAAGGTCGGCGCGGTTTCCGTGGCTGGCGAGATCGCGGCGGTTGACGAGCGCGCCTACGAGACCGAGCGTCTGCCCGGCGGCGGGGCCGTCCAGGACGCCTCGGCGTGGTGGGAGATGGTCCGAGAGCTGGCTCGATCGGCGCTCGAGGGCATCCCCGCTGAGCGGGTCGTCGCCGTCTCCTGCACGGGCCAGTGGGCGAGCACCGTCCCGGTGGACGAGGCCGGCGAGCCGGTCGGGCCATGTGTGATGTGGCTCGACACGCGCGGCGCCCGTCACTCGCGGGAGGTCGTAGGCGGCCCGCTGATGGGCTACTCGCCGCGGGTACTCGCGACCTGGATCCGCCACACAGGCGGGGTGCCGTCCCCGTTCGGGGGCGACCCCGTCAGCCACATGCTCCATCTGGAGCGCGACGAGCCCGAGGTCGCGGCGGCCGCTCGCTGGTATCTGGAGCCGGTCGACTACCTGACCATGCGGTTCACCGGCCGGGCGGCGGCAACACACGCTTCGATGAGCGGCGCCTGGCTGACCGACAACCGGGATCTGGACCGGCTCGAATACGACCCGGCGCTGACCCGCAGGGCGGGCGTCGATGCCGGCAAGCTGCCGCCGCTGGTGGAGACCGGCTCGCTGGTGGGAACCGTTCGCCCGGAGGTGGCCTCCGAGCTCGGAATCGACCCGAAGGCACAGGTCGTCACCGGCACCCCGGACCTGCACTCCGGGGCGCTCGGCTGTGGCGCGATCGGCGAGGGGGAGCCGCACATGACGATCAGCACCACCTCCTGGATCTCGCTGCCCTTCGACCGCAAGAAGACCGACGCGATGCGCTCGATCGCGACTGTTCCGGGATTGGACTCGCGCAGCTACCTGGTCGCCAACAACCACGAGGCGGCGGGACTCTGCCTGCGCTGGCTCCGGGAGAGCTTCACCACCGCCGAGCCGGCCCGCTTCGAGCGGCTGGTGGAGCTGGCCGAGAGCTCGCCTCCCGGCAGTGGCGGCATCATGTTCACGCCCTGGATCGCGGGGGAGCGCTCGCCCGTCGACGACCGCAACGCCCGCGGCGGCTGGCACAACCTCTCCGTGAAGACCGGCAACGCCGACCTGATCCGGTCGGTGCTCGAAGGCGTCGCCTACAACTCTCGCTGGCTGAACGAAGCGGTCGAGCGCTTCGCCAGGCGGCGCCTCGACCCGATCCGCATCTTCGGGGGTGGCGCGATCCCGGACCTCTGGTGCCAGATCCACGCCGACGTCATGGACCGCACCATCGAGCGGGTCGCCGACCCGGTGCACGCCAACCTCCGCGGCGCCGCGATGTTCGCGGGCCTCGCCCTGGGCGCCGTATCGCGCGAGGACGTTCGTGAGCTCGTTCCCGTCGACCACGTCTTCGAGCCTGACCGGGCCACGCGCGACGCCTATGACCGCCTCTACGCGGAGTTCCCCGGCCTGTACAAGGCCCAGCGCAAGATGTTCTCCCGTCTGAATGGGTGAGCGTCCAGGGGCCGGTTGGGAGCATCCCCAATAGCCCGGCGAGCAGCGGCTGGGATAATCGGCAGGCATGCTGTGTCCGTCCTGCGGCAATGAGAATCGTGAGGGCGCACGATTCTGCGACTCGTGCGGCAGCGACCTGAGCGCCGAGCCGGCCGTCGTCGAGCCGCAGCCCGAGCCGCTGCCGGCCGACGTCCCGAGCGAGATCGCGGGCCGCTACCGCGTGCGGCGATTCCTGGGGCAGGGTGGGCGGAAGCGCGTCTACCTCTCCGACGACACGGTGACGGGCACCGAGGTCGCCGTGGCGCTCTACGACACGGCCGGGGTGGGCGCCGGGATCCAGGCCCGGGCTCGCCGCGAGGCCGATGCAATGCGCAAGCTGGGCGACCACCCGCGGGTGGTCACGGTCCTCGATACGGGTGAGGAGGACGGCAACCCCTTCATCGTCAGCCGCTACATGCCCGGGGGCGACGTCGAGGGCCTGCTGGCCGCCGCCGGCGGGCACCTCGAGGTGCCGCGGGCCGTGGAGATCGCCGGCGACGTCACCCAGGCGCTCGAGCACGCGCACGCCCGCGGCGTCGTCCACCGCGACCTGAAGCCGGCGAACGTCTGGATCGACGACGACGGACACGCGCGCCTCGGCGACTTCGGCCTGGCCACGACCGAGGCCCGAGCCAGGGTCAGCGGCGGCACGCTGGTCGGCACGGTCGCCTACCTGCCTCCCGAGCAGGCGCTCGGCGAGGTCGCCGGGCCGACGGCCGACCTCTACTCGCTGGGGGCGCTCCTCTACGAGATGCTCACCGGCCAGCCGCCGTTCCCGGGCGACGATGCGGTCTCGATCATCTCCCAGCATCTGCACGCGGACCCGGTGCCGCCCTCCCGCCACAACTCGCAGGTGCCGGAGGCACTCGATCGGGCGGTGCTGGGGTTGCTCGCCAAGCGCCCGGAGGATCGACCTCCGAACGGCGGCGAGGCGCGCAAGCGGATGCTCGATGCGCTCGAGGAAAGGCCGGACGAGCCCGCGGATGAGCGCCCGGCCAACCCGCTCGAGGGCCTCGCCGGCGGGGTCTTCGTCGGCCGCGAGCGGGAGCTCGAGCGCCTGCGCGAGGCCGTCGACGGGGCGCTCGCCGGGCGTGGGTCCCTGCAGCTGCTGGTCGGAGAGCCCGGGATCGGCAAGACGCGGGGGGCCGAGGAGCTCGCCACCTACGCGAGGGTGAGCGGAGCCCGCGTCTACTGGGGCCGCAGCCGGGAGGACGAGGGCGCCCCCGCCTACTGGCCCTGGGTGCAGGCGATCCGCTCATACGCGCGGGACGCGGACCCGGTCGCGCTCGCCTGGCAGCTGGGCGCCGGAGCGGCCGAGGTCGCCCAGCTGATCCCCGAGGTCGCCGAGAAGCTCGACATCGAGCCGGCGAAGGGAACCGACAGCGAGGAGGCCCGGTTCCGCCTCTTCGATTCCGTGACCAGCCTGATGCTGGCGGCGGCCCGCGACCGGCCGATCGTGATCGTGCTCGACGACCTGCACTGGGCCGACGAGCCCTCGCTACTGCTACTCCTCTTCGCCGCCCGGGAGCTCGCCTCGAGCGGGCTCCTGATTCTCGGCACCTACCGCGACGTCGAGCTCGGCCGCCATCACCCGCTCGCTCGGGTCCTCGGAGAGATCTCTGGCATCGAGGGAAGCGAGCGCATCCCGCTCCGAGGGCTCTCGGTCGCGGCGGTCGAGCGCTACATCGAGATGACCTCGGGCGCCCCCGCCCCGCCCGGGCTCGCCGCGGCGGTGCAGGAGCAGACGGACGGCAACCCGTTTTTCGTGGGGGAGGTGGTCCGGCTGCTCGCCAGCGAGGGCAAGCTCACTCGCGGCGGCAGCGTCGCCGACCTCCAGATCCCACAGGGTGTCCGGGAGGTGGTCGGGCGCCGCCTCGACCGGCTCAGCGAGCGAACGAACGAGGCCCTCCGGGTGGCCGCGGTGATCGGCCGCGACTTCGACGAGGACCTGGTCTGGCGGGTCGCGGAGCTCAGCCCCGAGGAGCTGATGAACGCCGCCCGCGAGGCGATCGCCGAGCGCCTGGTCACCGATCTCGGTGAGCGGCGCTACTCGTTCGCCCACGCTCTGGTTCGCGACACGCTCTACGAGGAGCTCAGCCCGCCCAAGCGCTCGGCGCTCCACGAGCGCGCCGGCTTGGCGATCGAGGATGTCTGCGGCGGCAATGTCGACGAGCGCCTCGGCGAGCTCGCTCACCATTTCCTGGAGGCGGCTCCGCGCGGCGATCTCGCCAAGGCGATCGACTACGCGCAGCGTGCCGGCAAGCAGGACATGGAGCAGCTCGCCTACGAGGACGCGGTCGAGGTGTACGGGAGCGCCCTCGAGGTACTCGACCTGATGGACGAGCCCGACGAGGAGCTGCGCTGCAGCCTGCTGCTCTCCCTGGGCGGCGCCGAGGCCAAGTCCGCCCGAGTGGCGGATGCGCGCGATGCGTTCGAGCGCGCCGCGGAGTCGGCGCGCCGGCTCGACGACGCCGACAGCCTGGTCGGCGCCGCGATCGGGATCGCGATGATGAGCGACGCGGGCAGGCTCGACGAGAAGCTGCTCGCCCTGCTCGACGAGGCGCTCGACCGGATCGGGTCCGAGCGAACCGCCCGTCGGGCGGCACTGCTCAGCGCCAAGTCGGCCGAGATGTACTGGCTCGACAACGACCTCGCAGAGTCGACGCGGCTGGTCGACGAGGCGATCGAGATCGCGCGCGAGGTCGATGCCCCGGCCAGCCTGCTCCCGGCTCTCCAACGCAAGATCTTCATTCCCTCGGGGCCGGGCGCGCCGCGGGAGCGGCTCCGGCTCGCGGACGAGATGCTCGAGCTCGGGAACGCCACGGGCAACCGCGAGGCGGTCCTGCGGGCGCACGGCTACCGCCTCTGGCAGTTCCTCGAGCTGGCGGATATGCCGGAGGTCGATCGCGAGCTGGCCACCTACGCCCGGCTGGCCGAGGAGCTGCGGATGCCGGAGCACAGCTGGCTGACGATCGCGCTGCGTGGCATGCGCACGCTGCTCGACGGCGACATCGATGGGGCGGAGCGCCTGGCCAACGAGGCGAGGCGCGCGGGACAGCGCGCCGAGCAGCCCGTCGCGGAGCAGTTCTACGGGATCCAGATGATTCAGATCCGCAGCCTGCAGGGCCGCGCCGGCGAGCTGCTCCCCGCCGTTCGCGATCTCGCCGAGCGGTTCCCCGGGATCCCCGCCTGGCGGGGCGGCGTGATCACCCTCGCGGCCCGCTCGGGCGACTTCAAGCTGGCGCGCCGCGAGCTGGAGCGCTTCGCCGGCGACGACTTCTCGGCGATCCCCAGGGATGTCAACTGGAGCGCCGGGATGAGCCTGATCGGCGAGGCCATCGCCCTTGTCGGCGACGTCGACCGCGCCGAGCGCGCCTACCACGAGCTGCTGCCCTACGAGGGCCTGGTGATCGTCGTGGCCAGGGCGGTGGGCTGCAACGGTCCGGTCGATCGCATCCTCGGGCTGCTCGCGCGGACCCTGGGTCGCCTGGACGACGCCGAGCGGCACCTGGCCAACTCGGTCGAGATTACGACCGGAATGGACGACCGGCCGGGGATGGCTCTTTCCGGGCTGGCGCTCGCCGAGCTGCTGCTGGCTCGCCAGGGAGATGGCGATCGCGAGTTCGCGCTGAAGCTGCTCGCGGAGGTGCTGGGCACGGCACGTGAGATGGGCGCCCGCTGGATCGTCGATCGAGCGCTCCGTGACCGCCTGGACGCGCAGGGCCTCACCGGCGTCGACGTGACGACCTCGATCGACGACATGGTCTCTGAGCTCGAGCAGGAGCGCCCGGACATGCGCGCCCACGCCGCCCCCGACGGCACCGTCGCGATCCTGTTCAGCGACATCGAGGACTCGACGGTCCTCACCGAGAAGCTCGGCGACGAGCAGTGGCTGGAGGTCCTTCGCGAGCACAACGCGATCTTCCGCGAGCAGATCTCGCGCCATGAGGGCTACGAGGTGAAGAGCCAGGGCGACGGCTTCATGCTCGCCTTCCCGGATCCCGGCGAGGCGCTCACCTGCGCGATCGAGGTCCAGCGCGCCTTCGCCGAGCGCGAGCGGGATGGGTCAGGCGAGTCGCTCCGCGTCCGGATGGGACTTCACACGGGCGAGGTGATCTCGGAGGAGGGCGACTACTTCGGGAAGAACGTGATTCTCGCGGCGCGGATCGCCGCCCAGGCGGTGGGGGGCGAGATCCTCGTCTCCGAGGAGATGCGGGAGGCGGCGTCGGGGGGTGACGGCGACGGTCCGCGCTTCGACGACGGCCGCGAGCTCGAGCTCAAGGGACTCGCCGGCAGCCACCGTGTCTTCCGTGCCGAGTGGGCGGAATCGGACGCGGCCTCCCCGGCCTCCGCTTCCTAGCGCCAGCCCTTAGATTCGGTCGGTGAATGACGAATACGTCAACCACTCGATCGAGACGCCGAGGGGCGAGCTTCGGGTGCTCCAGCCGGCGGAGGCCGCCGAGATCCCGGACGACCACCAGGTCGAGTGGGCGCCGCTCGCTCCCTACTGGTCGGTTCTCTGGCGCAGCGGCGTTGCCCTGGGACGCGAGCTCGCCGGCGAGGAGATGCGCGGCCTGCGTGTGGTGGAGCTCGGCTGTGGGCTCGCGGTCCCCAGCATCGCCGCGGCGCGCGCCGGGGCGATCGCCCTGGCGACGGACAGGGACCCCGAGGCGCTCGAGCTGGTCGCCTGCAACGCGCGGGCGAACTACGTGTTCGTCGAGACCGCCCAGGTCGAGTGGACGGAGCCCGACGACCTGATCGCCCGCGGCCCCTTCGACCTCGTCCTCGGGACCGACGTCCTCTACGAGCGATCCGGGGTGGCCCTGCTGCTGAACCTGCTGCCCCGCCTCGCCCCCGAGGCCTGGATCGCGGATCCGGGCCGGTCGGCAGCCGAGGCCTTCGTGGAGCAGGCCCACCGCCGCTGGAGGGTGGAGCGGCGTGTCCGCGGCGTGGTTAGCCTCTACAAGCTGGGGTTCAGCTGACCATGCCTCGCCGGAAAATTCTCGCTGTGCTGGCGCTCGCGGTGATTGCGGCCGCTGCGCTGGTCGTGGCCGGAGGCTCGAAGCTCGCCTCCGGCGGCACCGATCCCGGCGCCAGCGCGCTGGCGGATGCGAAGCTGGCTCCGCCGCCGTGGGCGGAAAACCCCAGCTACAAGCCCGGGGCGCCACACGACTCCTCGGCAGGCAAGGGGAGGGCCCCGGCCAAGCCGGCGCCGGCCGCTCCGGTCGACTCGGTGACGGGCTTGCCCGCGGCGTCCGCGGGCACCAACGGCTCCTACACCCCGCCGCCCCCGGGCGAGCGAAAGCGCGTCTATACGGCGACCCATCCGGTCGGGGGCGTCGACTCCGCGATCCTGCTCAACCGGACCGCGCTCGCCCCTCCGTCCGCGCCCGACCCGATCCGGGCGATGATCAGCGCGGCCAACCTGATCGTCGGGCAACCGTACGCGTGGGGCGGCGGTCACGGGTCGTTTCAATCGAAGGGGTACGACTGCTCCGGCGCTGTCAGCTACGCGCTGGCTGGAGCCGGTCTTCTCCAGACCCCGATGGCGTCGGGTCAGTTCATGGGCTACGGCGCCCCTGGGCCGGGGCAGTGGCTGACGATCTACGCGAGTTCCACTCATGTCTACGCCGTGATCGCCGGGCTGCGATGGGACACCGTTGGCGATGCGAGAGGCTCGGGGCCGCGCTGGCATCCGTACGACGCATACCCGCAAGGGTTCGTGGCGCGCCACGTCCCCGGCCTCTGATCAGAGTTCGTCGATGTCCAGAATCGAAGACCGGAATATCCCGCCCAGTAGAAGGTCGCCACCGCCGGTTCTCCGCGCCTGGTGAGCTCGACCCTGCGAAGCAGGTCCCTCTGGGCCGTCATCGCGGCCGGCCTGACCGTTCGGGTCGTGCTCGCCTTCGCGTTCACGGGCAACCCCGGACACGCGGCGATCGAAGCGGCCTCGGGGGCGGCTGCGCGCAACGGCGACTGGCACGCCGTCTATGAAAGTGGCCTGCTGTCGTGGTCGTACCCGCCGCTGTTCCTCGGCTGGTTGGCGGGGGCGTCATGGCTCAGCGACATCTCCGGACTCTCGTTCCATGGTTTGGCGAAACTCGGACCGACGCTGGCCGACGTCGGACTGGCGCTCGCCGTCTACGTCTACCTCGCATGGCGGCCGGCCGCGGAACGGGTCTGCCTCGCGGGCGCGGCGCTGGTGATGCTGGGCCCGTCGTTCATCGCCGTTTCCGGCTACCACGGGCAGATCGACTCGGTGGCGATCCTGCCGGCCGTGCTCGGCTTGATGGCCTGGGAGCGACGTCCGAAGACCAGGCGGGCGATCGAGGCCGGCCTGTTGATAGGCGTCGGAGCGGCGGTGAAGACCACGCCCCTCCTGCTCGTCGTGGCACTGCTCGGCTCAGCGCGATCATGGCGCGAGCGGGCGGAGCTGACGGGCGCCGCGATCGTCGTCCCCGCTCTTTGCCTCGCGCCCCTCTGGATCGCCGGGATCGACCTCGGCCGGGTGACCGGATACACGGGTGTCCCCGGCTGGGGCGGCCTCAGCCTCGCTATCGACCCCGGCCTCGGCTGGGACTCGATCAATGGATTGGGGATCTCGAGGCCCTCCGGCGTGAGCGCGACAATGCAAGACGCATCGAGGTGGATCACCCTGGGCGTGTGCGGGTGCGTGGCGGGGTTCGTTCTCCGATATCGCCCCGCCCCGATTGACGCCGCCGTACTGCTCTGGCTTGCGGTCTACGCGTTCAGCCCCAACTTCTTCCTCGACTACATCC
>Ga0210142_1000230_pt1 | contig 12836 bp, 8 predicted proteins | sample Goodyear_PhragC__FD_184869 | JGI IMG/M metagenome (GOLD analysis project Ga0210142, IMG submission 184869) | Wetland microbial communities from San Francisco Bay, California, USA, that impact long-term carbon sequestration - Goodyear_PhragC_D2... | ecosystem: Environmental > Aquatic > Marine >...
CCGCCCAAACGCTCGAGAAGGAGCTTACGGTTGTTAACCGCCTTGGGTTGCATGCCAGGCCGGCGGCGATGTTTGTACGAATTGCCAGCCGACATCGTTCGGAGATTTGGGTAGCAAAGGAAGGCGAAGAGGTGAATGGCAAAAGCATCATGGGCCTGATGATGCTTGCAGCAGGGCAGGGCTCAAAGCTGCGTATCCGTTGCGACGGAGCAGACGCCGACAAGGCGATGCAGGAGCTGGAGGAGCTCATCAAAGCGGGATTCAACGAAGACTGACTTTCGTGACGCCGGGTTGCGAAGTGCAATCGGCGCGGCGCGCCGATTGGGACAGGCGAAGACGCGAAATCCGGCAGGGATACAGTTTCAAACTGTGATACTACCCAAAATTCGCATTGTTTGACATCTGCCTTACTCTCGAAACCGGATGAGCGAAGCGACGGAAATCCGGTTTGAAGGAATTGGCGTTTCACCAGGAACCGCTTTCGGCAGGACTCATGTCGTGCGCGAAGATCTGGATGAGGTAGTCCATTACGAAATCGTGTCATCCCAGGTTGCGGATGAAATCGGGCGCTTTGAGGCGGCGCTTATTCGAACGCGCATGCAGATCCTTGAGATGCAGCAGAAAATAGCTGAATCGATTGGCGCAAAAGACGCGGCGATTTTTGATGCGCACCTGCTGGTGGTCGAGGACCGAACCTTGATTGATGAAGTTCTCCGAAAACTTAAAACTGATCTGTGCAACGTGGAATGGGCATTCCAGGAAGTGGCCACGCGCTACGCCGAGACCCTGAGCAAAATCGATGATCCTTATTTGCGCGAGCGTGCGCTCGATATTCAGGACGTGACAAAGCGAGTAATTCGCAACCTTCAAGGGAAGGCTCCCAAGGCATTTCTTTCCCTGAGAGAGCCGCACATTCTGATTGTGCATAATCTTTCTCCTTCGGATACGGCGAGCATGAGTCGCGAAGCCGTGCTGGGGATCGCCACGGACGTTGGCAGCCGCACCTCGCACGCCGCGATTCTGGCGCGTTCCCTGAACATTCCCGCCGTCCTCGGGTTGCACGATATCACCGCAAAGATCGAAAACGGACAGCGCGTTCTTCTCGATGGCAGCGATGGGTGGCTGATCGTCAATCCGGAGGAGGGGACGCTTGCATGCTATAAGGAAATCGAATCGCGGCGGGCCAAAGTCACCGCCCAACTCAGGGAGCTTCGCGAGACGACCTCAACCACGCGCGATGGCCGTCACATTGTTCTTTCGGCAAACATCGAGCTTCCGGACGACGTAGATGCAGTAGCCACAAACGGCGCGGAAGGAATCGGACTTTATCGCACCGAGTTTCTCTATTTGAACCGCGAAACTCTGCCAACGGAAGAGGAGCAATACGAAACGTACCGAAAAGTTGCGGAGCGTGTCCGTCCGCATCCGTTGATCATTCGCACGTTTGATCTCGGCGGCGATAAACTAGCCGAGGGTGCGGCAGATATTGCCGATGAGTTGAACCCGTTCCTCGGCTGGCGCGCCATCCGTTTCTGTCTCGAAAATCAGGATATCTTTAAGACGCAGTTGCGCGCCATCCTTCGTGCAAGCGTGATCGGCAACATCAAAATCATGTTTCCCATGATTTCCGGGTTGGACGAATTATGCCGCGCCCTCGCTATATTGGAGGAAAGCAAACAACAGTTGCGCAGCTCAAGCATCGAGGTGGCGGAAAGAATTGAAGTTGGCGCAATGATCGAAATTCCAAGCGCGGCCATTTGCGCAAGCACCCTTGCAAGCGAGGTCGATTTTTTCAGTATCGGCACAAACGATTTGATTCAGTATGCCCTTGCAGTCGATCGGGTGAATGAAAAGGTCGCGTATCTTTACGAACCGACACATCCGGCAATACTGCGTTTGCTTAAGATGGTCGCGGACGCGGGTCACGCCAATGACATCTGGGTAGGTGTTTGCGGAGAGATGGCGGGAGATATTGCGCTGATTCCGCTCCTATTGGGCCTGGGCATGGATGAGCTCAGCACATCAGCAACCCTGGTTCCGCGCGTCAAGCGCGCCGTGCAAAGCCTGAGTATTCCTGAATGCCGCGAGCTGGTGGAGGAGACGTTGAAACTTGAAACTGCGTCGGAAATTCTGACGCGTTGTCTGCAGCTGGCAGATAGTCGCTACGGTGATCTGCTCGGTTGAGCGAGTTAAAGCATTGAGGCGAAGTCATCCTGAGCGGAGCGAAGCCGGAGTCGAAGGATCCCGTGGCCCTACTCTAAGGTTATGCTACGGGATTCCTCGACTTCGCTCGGAATGACGTGCGTTTTTAGAATAAGGTTTGGTCGCAATCACTCTTCGCCTTCTGGATCGGTCTTTAATCCTTCTTCCTCCATTTTTCGAAGAACGTCGCTCATATCGTCCACTTCATCCCAGACGTCCTGACCGACATAGATGGGCGCCTTTTGCTGGATGGACATGGCGATGCAATCGCTCGGTCGTCCGTCCAGCTCGATAATCTTTTTCTGGTGTAATTCGTTTTCGACCTGAATGATCACCCTCGCGTAGTAGGTGGCATTTTTCAGATCGTTGATAATCACCCGCTCGACTCTTGCGCCAAGCGCCGCCAGCAAATGCGCCATTAAATCGTGAGTAAGAGGCCGCTCTTTGGTGATGTGACGCATGAACATGGTGATGGCGCTGCCCACGGTTTGATCGACGTAAATGATGAAGACCTTGTCATTGTTTCCGAGGAATACTGCGCACCCGCCGCTCGTCGGCAAAACTGCCCGCACCTGCACCTCGATCACCGTTTTGTTCATCGCACAAATAGTACGTGTGCGAAGAGGAAAAACAAGCCGTGCGCCGGATGCCGCTCATCGACGGGATCGCCAACTGCGCCCGACGAAGATTTTCACTGTAAGAGCTTGAATGTTCTGCACGCTGATTAATATGCGCATTAGTTTACGCTGAGAGTTCAAACGAAAATGAAAAACGACTGGGACCTGGAATCCGCCATTGCGACCTACAACGTGGAGGGATGGGGCGAGGGTTATTTTACTGTCAATAGCGCCGGCAATGTCGAAGCGCGGCCGTTGAAGAACGATGGCGGTTCCATCGATCTGCTGGCAGTAGTGAATGAGGCGCGCGCAAGGAACCTCGGTTTTCCGTTATTGATTCGGTTTCAGGATTTACTCCGGCATCGAGTCGAATCAATCAATCGCGCGTTTCAAAGCGCCATATCCGAGTTCGATTATCGAAATCACTACCGCGGCGTTTTCCCCATTAAGGTCAATCAGTTGCGCGAAGTGATTGAGGAGATCGTCGACGCGGGCGAGCAATTTCATTTTGGACTCGAGGCGGGCAGCAAGCCCGAACTGGTTGCAGCGCTTGCGATGCAAAAAGGTCCCGAGAGTTTGATCATCTGCAACGGCTACAAAGATCCCGCCTTTGTTCGCATCGCATTGCTTGGCCGTAAATTGGGCAAACCGGTCATTATTGTTGCCGAAAAATTGGAAGAGGTTGAGCACATCATTCGCGCATCAAAAGAAGTCGGCGTCGAGCCTTACATCGGAATTCGCGCTCGTTTGCACAGCAAAGGCTCGGGAAAATGGTCACCGAGCGGCGGCGAAAACGCCAAGTTCGGCCTCGACACAACGAATCTCGTTGCGGCCAGTCGAATGTTGAAAGATGCAGGGCTGGCCCATTCTCTGAAGCTTGTCCATTTTCACGTCGGATCGCAGGTGCCGGATATTTCCACGATCAAGCGCGCGGTGCGTGAAGGCGCGCGATATTACGCCAAACTTTCCAAGCTGGGACACGAACTCGGTTATCTTGATGTGGGCGGCGGTCTTGGCGTTGATTACGACGGATCGCGCAGTGACTTCGACAGTTCGATCAATTACTCGCTCCAGGAATACGCGAACGATGTGGTCTGGAACATCATGGACGTATGCGACTCAGAAGGTGTGGCGCATCCGACAATCGTGAGCGAGAGCGGGCGCGCCACAGTGGCACATCATTCCGTACTCGTCGTGGAAGCATTCAGTGCGATTGAAAAGACGTCACCAAAACTGAAGGTCGAGGCGAGTGAACGGGATCACAAACTGGTGGCCGACATTCTCGATGTGAAACAGCGATTGAAACGCGGAAATCGTCTTGAAAGTTTGCACGACATCCAGCAAATCAAAGAAGAAGCGCAGCATACATTTGATCTCGGCCTGCTCGATCTCGAGTCGAAAGCGAAGATCGACACCGTTTACTGGCAGGTTGCCCATCAAATCGTCAACATGCATCGCGGGTTGCGTTATGTGCCGGAGGAAGTGAAGCAGCTCGAAACGAGGCTGGGCGATCAGTACATCTGCAATTTTTCCGTGTTCCAGTCGTTGCTGGATCACTGGGCTCTCGGTCAGTTGTTTCCTATTATGCCGATCCATCGGCTCACTACGCCTCCTGATCGTCACGGTACGATCGTAGATATCACCTGCGATTCAGATGGCAGAGTCTGCAGGTTTATCGATTTGCAGGACGTCAGAGAAACACTCCCGCTACATCGGGTTCATCCTGGAGAAATCTATTATCTCGGCGTTTTTATGGTGGGGGCTTACCAGGATATCATGGGCGATCTGCATAATCTGTTTGGACGCGTCACCGAAGTGCACGTTTTTCTCGATCCTGATGAAGAATCCGGCTGGTACATCGAAGAAGTAATTGAGGGCAGCACAATCGGCGAAGTGCTCGCAATGACACAATGGGACAAACTCGAGCTGATGCGCTTGTTGAAAGCGCAGGTGGATGAGGCGATCAAAACCGATCGGCTCAAGCCTAACGACGCCATGAGACTGCTCGACGACTACGAGCGTTTTCTGAAGGAATACACTTATCTAAGTTTCAACGGCGTGAAACAAGTGCCTCAACCGGGCAGTTGGTTGCCGCTCAGTTGATGACAGCCGCCGGCGCGCAGCTGCTGCGCGGCTAGTCGCGATCATTCTTGTTGCTGCTGCTTTAACGTGTCGCGCACACCAGGCAATCAGCGGCCGGTGGGAGGGTGCAGTTCCCCTGGTGGTTAACGGCATCGTTTACTTTGGTAGCGCGGACGGATTTCTCTACGCCTTGGAATAGCCCGGCGTTTTACAGAGCGAAACGGCTCTAGTTGAGTGTTGGGCGTTCAGCGTTGAACGTAAACCTTCACATTGAGTTCTCACAGCATGACGCAACTTTCTACAACTCCGATTAAGCATGCGCTGCAAAGCACTGTGCCTATCGATGGCATTCGTGTTCAGGGATGGGTGAGGACCCGCCGCGATTCCAAGGATTTTTCGTTCATTGAGCTGAACGACGGCTCCTCTTTGCGCAATCTTCAGATCATTGCCAAGAAAGACACGGTGCCTAACTACGCAGACATCCAACGTCTCAACACCGGCGCATCGCTTATTGTTAACGGCGCACTGGTTCCGTCGCAGGGCAAAGGCCAGAAATGGGAACTCGTCGCTCGCAATATCGAGATCGTTGGCGGTGCAGATGAAAGTTATCCACTTCAGAAAAAGGGACACACTCCCGAATTTTTGCGTGAGATCGCACATCTTCGTCCGCGCTCGAATTTATTCGGTTGCGTTTTTCGCGTGCGAAGCCGCCTCGCATTCGCTGTTCACCAGTTTTTTCAGGAACGCGGTTTCGTTTATGTCCACACGCCCATTATCACCGGAAGCGACTGCGAAGGTGCGGGCGAGCTGTTTCGCGTTTCCACCATCGATCTCAACAATCCACCGCGAAAAAACGACCAGATCGATTACGCGCAGGATTTTTTCGCCCGACAAACGTATCTCACTGTCAGCGGTCAGCTAGAGGCAGAGGCATTCGCCTGCGCGCTTACCAACGTTTACACCTTTGGCCCGACGTTCCGCGCGGAGAACTCAAACACGTCGCGGCACGCCAGCGAGTTTTGGATGATCGAACCGGAGATGGCGTTTTGCGATCTAAACGGCAACATGGATCTCGCGGAACAGTGTGTGAAATATCTGATTGCAGACGCAAGAAAGCATTGTCCCGAGGAAATGGATCTCTTCGCGAAATTCGTGGATACGGAATTGCTTGCCCGACTCGATTTCGTTGTTGATCGGCCATTCCAACGCATCACCTACACGGAGGCAGTTGATCTTCTCAAGAAGAGTGCCCAGGCCTTCGAGTTTCCAATCGACTACGGATTAAATCTGCAATCGGAGCATGAGCGCTGGCTTACGGAGAAACATTTCAAGTGCCCGATCACAGTTTTCAATTTCCCGAAAGAAATTAAGCCTTTCTACATGCGTGTGAACGATGATGGGAAAACCGTTGCTGCCATCGATTTGCTCGTGCCCGGCATCGGCGAAATCGTCGGTGGCAGTCAGCGCGAAGAACGACTGGAAATGCTGGAGGAAAACATGCGGCGACACAATATGGATCCCGCCGATTACAATTGGTATCTCGACCTGCGCCGTTACGGAACTGTTCCGCACTCCGGCTTCGGGTTGGGGTTCGAAAGAATGCTGATGTTCATCACCGGGATTCCGAACATCCGCGACGTCATTCCTTTCGCGCGTACGCCCGGCAGCGCGGAGTTCTGACGTCCCGATATTATCGCGGAGCGTCTTTTACTCTCGTAAACTCCAGGCTCGGACCGCCCGTCTGCTGGAGCACGAGCTGGTCCCCGGACATTTTCATCTGATATACTGTTGTCGAAAACGGCGTTTCAATTTTAATCCGGTCCTGATCGCCGAACTTATATCTACCACGGACCTCTCCGACCAGGACCGAGCCGTTACTCGAAAACTCCCACACAGTTTGATTTTCAGCTCCCGCCATCCGCCATTTTCCGACGATGCTGGAATTGCCGCAGCCAGGGAGAAAAAGGACCACAATTGCCGAAAAGATTGCGGCCAGCAAGTGCGTGCTTGGCGCAAAAACAACTCGCATCAACCCGATTTATAATCGCCTGCGATTGCCATGTCGAGCCGCCAAGGTGGATCGTCTTGTCCTCAAGACGATGGCAGTTTCCCCCCGGCCGGAGGCGCAAATATCGGCGGCGAAGCCGCAGTATCCAACGCGTTGCGGACAACGCGTTCCACCTTGAGCGCGAAGTCGGATTATTTAGCCCGGCGAATGTTAGTCATTTGTCAGCCGGAACATTTAGGCCAGTCCAATTTATTGCGCGCGCTGGCTCGCCTCTACCTTGCCGTGGACAAGCGGGAAGGGGAGGGTCCAGTCAATGGCAAGTGGAATGTCATCTGTGGACTGCGTGCGCCTGCGGCGGTGTGAGCACGTACGTATAAAACAGGTGCTTGCCTGGACGCGTCTTCACTTCCCCATGTGTACCGCCTGGAAAAAGGTCATGAGCCAATTTCCGGTATTGCTCATTACCTGGGAAAAAAAGAAACGCCAGTCCTTTGCTGTCACGATGTATGGACCTTAGGTCCATAGTCGGTTTCGGGAGCAGCCTCCACTCCTGCTCCGGTACCAGGTATCGCGTGGTTGCGGGATCATACACCCCTGGGCTTTGGCCGACGGTAAAGACCTCGTACTTGCTGCCAAGCGACGCCAGGTACCGGCTCTGAACGGTTTGTAATTCGTAGTTCTGTTGCGCTGATCTGTACGCGCTACTTTTCAGGCTCTCGGGATCGGCGTAATAACGGCGGAAATAAAAGTTTAAGTTCAACAAGCCGAGCACGAGTAACGTCAATGCCAGAGTTGCCGGTAAAATCCAGCGTAGACGAGTTGGTAAATCCGCTTCACTTGCCGCGGTCCAGGCGCCGACAGGTACAGCCAACGTCACGTAGAACGCGGGGAAGGCCGGAGTCCAATGGTTGATCAGAGGCGGAACGCTGTTCGGATATGCGACCAGCGTACCGCCCACGAACAACACGCCCAGACCCGAAGCAAGCATGAGGAACGCAGCAGGGTGCCGCCAATGCCATAAGAGTAGTGCAACGCCTGGCACAAGCAGCGCTGCTTCGGTAGGTAACAGTAGCGGTGCGTAGAATATGATGTCCTGCGAACTGTGGGTGCTGATTCCCAGCAGGTTCTCAGAGAACACCGGCCACACGGTTTTCCAAGCCATCTGCAGATCGGCGAAACTGCTTGGAACATGCGACCATATCAGAAGGCTTGCGCCTCTCCCCAGATAAAGATTGGGGTTCCGAAAAAAGTGAACCAGCAGCGGACCGAACCCCACGAAATAACCTCCAGCCATCACGAGCAAAGAGGCCGCGTATTTTCGTGCTTGCCGCCAATGAACACTGAACAGGAAAACAACGAACACCAGCAGGATGAATGGCAGGAGTCGCGTCCCGTAATAGAAATATTCGCTTAAGCCGGCGGACAAGCCTGCCAGCGCCCAATCAGACCGCCGGCGTGATCGGAACCCTCGCAATAAGAAAAAGAAACAAATCGTCCAGAAAAACTGCGTCGTGATGTTGTTCAGGGCGAGCCGGCTGTAATGAACATTGGAGGCGCTGAAGGCCATGATCGCCGCTCCCGTTGTCGCTGCGTATCTTCCCCAGATTCCGCGTATCAATCCATAGAGTGGCACAACTGTAGCCGCCCCGAACAACGCGGCAGGCAGCCTAAGCATTGCAAGCGAGTTTCCGCCCAGCTTCAGAAAAGCAGCTGCGATCCAGAACCATAGAGCAGGCAAATCAATCCCACTCCACATCGTACTGAAGAGTGATTGCGATGAACGAGCCGAACTCAGGTACGCCTGCGTAGCGACCGTTCCGGTCATGATTTCGTCCGGGTAGATGTTGTCGGGAAACTTCGTCAGATTCCAAACTCGACAGAACAGGGCTGCCAGGAATAGCCCGGCGATCAAAGCGATTTCCCAGCCTATCCATTGGGGCGGAGCCACACCTTTGAGAGGCTGTTGGTTTGGAGTTTCGTCTTTAGGCGTTTTCCCCTCAGAGCCGCGTAAACGCGGAACTCCGAACGCAGAACACAGCAGCAGGCAGATGCCTGCCAGCCACAGAATACCTGCGACTCCGAATGTCTCATTGGGAGCCGCGACGTAACGGAGGTCCGCCGCCAGGACAGCGAGCACCGCAATCGCCAGTGCGGCCCGATAAGAAAAACGGCTGCGGTTTACAGCCGTTGGAATATTGCCGACGTTCGAAAACGCGGGTGTCCACTTTTGCCGTCCCCATAGCAGCACCGCGAGCACTGCCGCCGCGATGAGCAACAAAACAGCCCAACGCTGATCGCGCTCATTTGCTAACAACAAAGTGCCAAGCAGCGAAATTAAATAGACGATCGAGCCCGCCCAAAGATTTGCGCGGTAAGGTGCACCCATCGCCGCTCGAGTACCGTGGCCCTGCATTCGAGACACCTTACCCGGTTGCCTTTTGGACTGCAGCGGCTGTCGCCCCAGGATTGGCGAGTTTACTTAAACAGCGACCGAAAAGCTGTACTATTTCTTTTTCGATTCCTTCTTCGCTTCGCCGTCAGATTCGTTCGATTCCTTTGTGGTTTGTTTCGATTCACCGGGGCGATATTCTTCCTGTTCGGCAGCGGCAAAAGCTTTTTCCAAACCAACCATGTCTTCGCCGGGACGGAGCGTGTCGAACGACTCGACTTCCTTGCGCAGTTGTTCTTCAGAATAATTTGCCGCTTTGATCGACAAGCCGATCCGGCGCTCGATTTTGTCCACCTTGATAACGCGCGCTTCGACTTCCTGACCCACCTTCAGGACGTCTTTTACTTTTGCCACGTGATCTTCGCTCAACTGTGAGATGTGTACGAGACCATCGATGTCATCCTGCAACTGCACGAAGGCGCCGAAGCTGGCGAGCTTGGTTACCTTCCCGTTCACCAGGTCGCCAATCTTGTATTTCTCATCGATCGTTTTCCACGGATCTTCGGTCAGTTGTTTGATACCGAGACTGATCCGTTGGTTTACTTTGTCGATGTCGATTACCACCGCTTCGACTTCGTCGCTTTTCTTAAACATCTCGCTGGGATGATTGATTTTGCGAGTCCAACTCAAGTCGGAGACGTGAATCATGCCGTCAATGCCTTCTTCCAATTCCACGAACGCACCGTAAGCAGTCATGTTGCGAATCGTGCCTTTGACACTGCTGCCGATGGTGAACTTTTTCTCGATCTCATCCCACGGATTCGGTTCGAGCTGGCGCAGGCCTAACGAAATTTTTTGCTCTTCCTTGTTTACCCCCAGCACCACAGCTTCCACTTCCTGGCCTACGGTAAGAATGTCCGAAGGGCGCATGATGCGTTTGGTCCACGAAAGCTCGGAGACGTGAATCAAACCTTCCACGCCTTCCTCGATCTCTACAAAAGCGCCATAGGGAACGAGATTAGTGATCTTGCCTTTGATGCGCTGTCCTGCAGGGAATCGTTCCTCGATCTGGTCCCACGGATTCTTTTGCGTTTGCTTCAAGCCGAGCGACACGCGCTCCTTTTCCTTGTTGATGTCGAGAACCACGACTTCCAACTGTTGCCCCACCTTCAATAGTTCGCTCGGATGCCCCAGCCGTCCCCAGGTCATGTCAGTAACGTGCAGCAACCCATCCATGCCATCGAGGTCGATGAATGCGCCGAAATCCGTGATGTTTTTCACGGTGCCAACTACACGGTTGCCGACGGTGACACCCTCAAGGAATTTTTGCCGCTTCTCGCTGCGTTCCTGTTCGATTACCTCACGCCGGCTCAGCACAACGTTCTTCCGGTCGTCGTTAAGCTTGACGATTTTGAAATCGTAAGTGTTCCCGACAAACTGCTGCAAATCCTTCGGCGGAACGACGTCGATCTGAGACGCTGGTAAAAATGCCTCGACGCCGATGTTCACCATGAGACCGCCTTTCACTACGGATCTCACCTTCCCTTTGATCAGTCCGTCGCCTTCGAAAACAGTAACGATCTTATTCCAGTTCTGGCGATAGGCGGCTTTTTCCTTCGACAGCACGACCATGCCTTCTTCGTTTTCCAGCCGTTCCAGGAGAACGTCCACCTCGTCGCCAACCTGCAACGACTCGGGATCTTCGAATTCGCTCAGTGGAATAACACCCTCGGATTTGTATCCGACGTCGACGAGCACTTCGCGTGGGCGAATTTCCAGGATCTGTCCTTTGATGATGGTTCCCTCGCGGAAATCCGGCATCGCCTTCGACATCACGTCCTGCATTTGAATCATATAATAAGTAAGCCTCCTCTGCAGTACAGCGGCGCCCTCAATCGAACACCGATGTTCCGCGCCTCCGGCTGCTGCCGAAAGCGGAAATGGGGACGCCACAGTAGGCGTTTTTGTGTGTGCGGTCAACCCTGGTAGATGGTCCTCGCGATGATCGTTCCCCAAACCTTGAGTGTGCCGCGTTTCTCCCGTAATTTGGTGAGGAATGCTGATACTGCGATTATTGATTTTAACCGGGGTGATGGCCGGCACGCTTTACGGACAATCCACCGCCGAGCAAAAAGTGCAGGATGCGGTCAAGGCTCCCGATCTGACTGTAGTTCACCTTTGGGCGCCGTGGTGTTCCAACTGCCAGGCCGAACTCAAAAGCGGCGGCTGGACCAAAATGATCGAAAAAAATCCGCAGGTGAAATTTTATTTCGTCTCTGTTTGGAACGATGGCCAGGACGGACGTGCGATGCTGAAAAGGTTCGGGATTGCCGATCAACCGAACGTAACGATTCTCGCCGACCCCCGTCCGCGTCGCGGCGAAAATAGAATCAAGCAATTTGCCGGTCTGACGCTCAGTTGGATACCGTCGACTTGGATTTACAAAGGGGGTGATCTCCGCTACGCATTGAATTACGGCGAGGTTCGCTTCCCACTGCTCCAACAGTTTCTGGCAGACAGTCAATCGGAATGGTCGCACAAGGGCGAACCCTCAATCGAGTAGTTTATGAGTCACCCTTCCGCTGCACCTTCCATTGCGCACGACAAGCCACCCGAGATTTTGTCGCTCATCGGCGATACGCCGCTGGTGGAAGTGACGCAGTTCGAAACCGGGCCGTGTCGACTTTTTCTCAAACTCGAAAATCAAAACCCGGGTGGCTCGATCAAGGACCGGATCGCGCTGTCGATGATCGAAGCGGCCGAGACTGAAGGGAAATTGGATCCCGGCGGGACAGTTATCGAAGCGACAGCGGGTAATACGGGTCTTGGCCTCGCCTTGGTGGCGGGCGCAAAAGGCTACCGCGTTTTGCTCGTGATTCCCGACAAGATGTCTCAGGAAAAAATCTCACACGTGAGAGCGCTCGGCGCCGAAGTGCGGATCGCGCGGTCTGATGTGACCCGAGGCCATCCCGAGTATTACCAGGATGTGGCGGCCCGGCTCGCCGAACAGATTCCGGGTAGCTTTTACGTAAACCAATTTGGTAACCCGGCGAATCCTCTCGCGCACGAGCGCACCACCGGCCCGGAGATTTGGGAGCAAATGCGACACGATGTCGATGCTGTCGTCGTGGGAGTCGGTTCCGGTGGAACACTCACCGGACTAGGCAGGTTTTTTAATCGCGTGAAACCGCGCCGCGGCATGGAGATGGTTTTGGCCGATCCAACCGGCTCTATTTTGTTCGAGTATGTCAAAACCGGTAACGTGGTTGAGTCGGGCAGCTGGGCAGTAGAAGGCATCGGTGAAGATTTTGTCCCGGAAATAGCCGACATGTCCCTGGTTACAGAGGCTTTCGAGATTGATGACGCGGAAAGCTTCTCCACGGCGCGCGATCTCCTGCGCAAAGAAGGAATCTTCGGCGGCTCGTCTACAGGAACGCTTCTGGCTGGAGCTTTGCGTTATTGCCGTCAGCAAACAAAGCCGAAACGCGTCGTCACGCTCGTTCCCGACACGGGCAACAAGTACCTCTCCAAGATGTAC
>Ga0210142_1000232_pt1 | contig 12797 bp, 12 predicted proteins | sample Goodyear_PhragC__FD_184869 | JGI IMG/M metagenome (GOLD analysis project Ga0210142, IMG submission 184869) | Wetland microbial communities from San Francisco Bay, California, USA, that impact long-term carbon sequestration - Goodyear_PhragC_D2... | ecosystem: Environmental > Aquatic > Marine >...
CGGCAGGCATCAACCGGATCTACCAGGGTGAAGCCGCCGTAACCGTCGAAGTTTCGAAGTAATTTTCCCGGTCAGGAGCAATTATGGATTGTCCCAAGTGCCAAACTGCCGTATCGGCCCGGGCCAAATACTGCGACCAGTGCGGGGCCAACCTGGCCGAAGACGTCGGGTTCATCCATCAAAAGGCCATTGACTGCTATCACCGGGGGCTGATCGACGAGGCGGTCAAACTCTGGGACGAGGCGCTGGCGAAACAGCCGGACTTCGCCAAGGGATATTACTACAAGGGGTTGGCCCTCTATGACCGCGGCGACCTGCAGCAGGCGGTTGAGGTGCTGACCCAGGCCCTGAAGGGGGAAAAGGAGCCGTTCCGAGTCTATTTCAAACTGGGCATGGCGCAGTATGGATTGGGGGATCTGGCCGGCAGCATCGAGAGCTACCGCAAGGCCCTCCAACTCAACCCCGGCAGCGCCGAGACCCATTACCGGCTCGGCCTCTCCTGTCTGCGCAACTCGGACCTGGAGGGTGCCCGCCAGGCGCTGGAAAAAGCCGTCGGCCTTAACGCGAAATACACCCGGGCCCTCTATACCCTCGGCTTGGTCCTCGAACAGCAGGGGGAACTTGACCAGGCGGTCGAGCGGTTCCGCCAGGTGGTGACGATCAGTCCCAGCTATACCTCGGCCATCTTCGAACTGGGAATGGCGCTCTACCGCAAAGGGGATATGGTCGACGCGGCCGCCCAGTTCCGTGCCGCCGTGGAGAGCAGTCCGCGATATGCCCCGGCCAGTTTCATGCTCGGCGAGGCGCTGCGCCGGTCCGGAGATTTCGGTGAAGCGATCAACGCCTACACGGAATCCCTGAAACTCAATCCCAAGGATGCCGAAGCCTACGTCCATATCGCCGAATGCAACATGCAACTCGATCTGCTGGACGGGGCCCGCGAGGCCATCGCCCGGGCCCTGGCCATCAATTCCCAGCATCGTGACGCCCAGTACCTGCAAAACCACCTGGCGCAGATGAAAACTCCGCACAAGCCCGGTTTCTGAACGTGACCGTTTACGACCGAGTCCACATCGTTGAAGGAAGAGGATAGACATGAACCCTGAAATCTTGAGCCTCTCAAACAGCCCCGCCCTGTTCGTCGTCGCCATGCTGGTCAAGATCCTCGTTGTATTCGGCGTGTCGATGTTGATCGTTGCCTATGCCACCTGGGTGGAGCGCAAAGTCATCGGTCACATGCAGACCCGTCTCGGGCCCATGGCTACGGGGTGGCACGGTCTGCTGCAGCCGATTGCTGACGGTCTCAAGCTCTTCTTCAAGGAAGACATCATTCCGGCCGAGGCGAGCAAGCTCTCCTTCATCCTGGCGCCGATGATGATCCTCATCCCGGCCCTGATCACCTCGGCGGTCATCCCCTTCGGCCCCGATCTGAAGATCGGCAACTACCTCGTGCCGATGCAGATCACCGACCTCAATATCGGTATTCTCTATATCCTGGCCATGGCCGGCCTCGGCGTCTACGGCATCGTGCTCGCCGGCTGGTCCTCCAACAGCAAGTACTCGCTGTTGGGCGGGATCCGCTCCTCGGCGCAGATGGTTTCCTATGAGCTGGCCGCCGGACTGTCGATCATCGCCATCTTCATGCTCTCCCAGACCCTGAGCCTGAAGGGGATCGTCGCCGCCCAGCAGGCGCCGCTGTGGGGGATCGCTTCACTGCCGGCCTGGATGCACAACTGGTATGTCTTCTCCCAGCCGCTGGCCTTCGGCCTCTTTGTCATCTGCGGCCTGGCGGAGATCAACCGTACCCCCTTCGACTTGCCGGAAGCGGAAACCGAGCTGGTCTCCGGGTTCTGCACCGAATACTCGTCGATGAAATACGCCCTCTTCTTCATGGCCGAATACGCCAATATGCTGGTGATTTCCGCCCTTGCCGCGACCCTCTTCCTTGGTGGCTGGGACGGCCCGTTCCCGGGCTTCATCAACCTGCTGATCAAGGTTTTCGGTTTCATGTTCTTTTTCATCTGGCTCCGGGCGACCTGGCCGCGCGTACGCTATGACCAACTCATGTTCCTCGGCTGGAAGGTCTTCATGCCGCTGGCGCTGGCCAACATCCTGGTCACCGGACTGGTGGTCGTGGCCCTGCAGTAACCCCAACCCGAGACAAGAGGATTCGGCCCATGATCAAAGAATTCATCAAAGGTCTGAGCATCACCTTCAAACACATGCTCCCGGGCAACTCGACCACGGTGCAATATCCCAAGGATAGGCTGGTGATCGCCGAGCGTTTTCGCGGGCTGCACCGGCTGGTGCCGGCCCACGATCGGGAGAAATGCGTCGCCTGCTATCTCTGCCCGACGGTCTGTCCGGCCAAATGCATCACCGTCGAATCGGCCGAGAACGAGAAGGGCGAGAAGTACCCGCGGGTCTACAAGATCGACCTGCTGCGCTGCATCTTCTGTGGTTACTGCGTCGAAGCCTGCCCGGTCGAAGCGATCGAAATGACCGGCAACTATGAGTTGGCCAATTTCAAACGGGACGACTTCACCTTTACCAAAGAGCGACTTCTCAAGTAATCCCTACAGGAGCGTTATCCCATGGAAATTCTATTCTTCTATCTGGTCGCCCTGGTCGCGGTCATCTCCGGGCTGCTGGTCGTCACCTGCAAGAATCCCGTCAACAGCGCCATCTCGCTGGTCATGACGTTTGTCTGTCTGGCTACCTTCTATGTCATGCTGAGCGCGCCCTTCATGGCCGCGATCCAGATCATGGTGTATGCCGGGGCGATCATTGTCCTGATCGTCTTCGTCATCATGCTCCTCAATCTCGGCACCACGACCCAGAAGCAGACCACCCACAGCAAGGGATTTGCTGCCGGCGCCGGCATCCTGATCCTGTTCCAGGTCTTGTACATGCTCGGCCGCAGCGACGCGACCGGCATGACCGGGAAGGTGACCACCGCGATGGTGGAACGCGTCGGGCATACCGAACTGATCGGCAAGGCGCTGTTCACCGATTTCCTCCTCCCCTTCGAAATTACCTCGATCCTGCTCCTGGTCGCCATCGTCGGCGCCGTGGTGCTGGCCAAGAGGAACGTCTAGACACCGGATTGGAACAGGAGAACGAACCATGGAACCAACCGTCCATCACTACCTGGTACTCAGCGCGATCCTCTTTTCCCTGGGGACTTTCGGCGTGCTCACCAAGCGCAATGCCATCGTCATCTTCATGTGCATCGAGTTGATGCTGAACGCCGTCAACCTCTCGTTCATTGCCCTGTCGCACTTCCTCGGCAGCATGGACGGCCAGGTGTTCGTCTTCTTCGTCATGACCGTCGCCGCCGCGGAAGCCGCTGTCGGCCTGGCGCTGATGATCGCCTTCTTCCGCAACCGCGAGTCGATCGACGTCGAGGACTTCAATCTGCTGAAATGGTGATTCACTGCGGATTCGCAAGTGGCCCAATCCGATTAGAGGAGAAATAGATGTACGACAAACTCTGGCTCATCCCATTCTTTCCCCTGCTGGGCTGCGTGATCAACGGGCTGTTCGGCAAGAAGATCAAGAATGAGAAGGTCATCGGCGGCATCGCCACCGGGATGATGGTTCTCTCCTTCGCGGTCTCCTGCAAGATGTTCTTCCAGCTCCTGGGCGATGCCGAAAAGGTCCATCAAGTGGTGATCGGCTCCTGGATGTCGGTCGGCCAGTTGCATGTTGACTGGGGCTTCCTCCTGGATCCCCTCTCGGCCGTGATGATCATGGTCGTGACCGGCGTCGGCTCGCTGATTCACCTCTACTCGATCGGCTACATGCACGGCGAGGAGGGCTTCTACCGCTACTTCTCCTACTTGAACCTCTTCGTCTTCGCCATGCTGATGCTGGTCCTGGGCAGCAACGCCCTGGTGATGTTCATCGGCTGGGAGGGCGTCGGCCTCTGTTCCTACCTCCTGATCGGCTACTACTTCCACAAGAAGAGCGCCGGCGACGCGGCCAAGAAGGCCTTCGTCGTTAACCGGGTCGGCGACTTCGGTTTCCTGCTCGGACTCTTCACCCTCTTTTATGCCCTGGGCAGCAAGGGGGTGTGGACCATCAACTTCGTCGAGATCCAGGAGAACGCCCATTTGCTCGGCAACGGCAGCCTGGTGGTCACCGCCGTCACCCTGCTCTTCTTCCTCGGTGCTACCGGCAAGTCGGCGCAGATTCCGCTCTACACCTGGCTCCCCGACGCCATGGAAGGTCCGACCCCGGTCTCCGCCCTGATCCATGCCGCGACCATGGTCACTGCCGGCGTCTACATGATCGGCCGCATGAACGGGCTGTTCGCCATGGCCCCGGACACCATGATGGTGATCGCCATCATCGGCGCCGCCACGGCGATCTTCGCCGCCTCCATCGGTTTCGCCCAGAACGACATCAAGCGCGTGCTGGCCTACTCCACCGTCTCCCAGCTCGGCTACATGTTCCTGGCGATGGGCGTCGGCGCCTTTTCCGCCGGGGTCTTCCACCTGATGACCCACGCCTTCTTCAAGGCCTGCCTGTTCCTCGGTTCCGGTTCGGTCATCCACGCCATGCACCACGGCCTTCACCACGCCCACCTGCACGACGACCCGCAGGACATGCGCAACATGGGCGGCCTGCGCAAAAAGATGCCGATCACCTACTGGACCTTCTTCCTTTCGACCCTGGCGATTTCCGGTGTCCCGCTCTTCTCCGCGTTTTTCTCCAAGGACGAAATCCTCTGGTGGTCCTTCGCCTCGACCCGGGGTTCCATCGGCCTCTGGATCGTCGGTGCCCTCGCCGCCGGCATGACCGCCTTCTACATGTTCCGCTGCGTGTCGATGACCTTCTGGGGCGAGCAGCGCACCAACCCCAAAGCCAAGGATCATATCCACGAGTCGCCGCTGGTCATCACCTTTCCGCTGATGGTCCTGGGTCTGCTCGCCGTGGTCGGAGGCTATATCGGCATTCCGGCGCTCTTCGTCAAGGGCTGGAACCACTTCGAGCACTTCCTCGACCCGGTCTTCGGCGAGTCCCAAGAGACCTATCACATCGCCATCCGCGAGGCGCTGGCCCATAATCACGGCGCCGAATGGGGGCTGATGGCGGTTTCCGTGGCTCTCGCCTTTGCCGGCATCGCCGTGGCGGTGACCATGTACAAAGGCAAAGCCGAAGCGCCGGCCCGTTTCACCGCCGCCTTCCCCCGCCTCCACCGGGCGGTCTACAACAAATGGTATGTCGACGAGCTCTACGACTTCCTCTTCGTCAACCCGACCAAGCGCCTCGGCACCTTCCTCTGGAAAGGCTTCGACGTCAAAGTCGTCGACGGCATCGTCAACGGCGTCGCCCGGCTTATCGGCGCGATTTCCCGGGGGCTGCGCGGCATCCAGACCGGGAAGGTCCACAACTATGCCATGAGTATGGTGGTCGGCGTGGTGCTGATCGTCGGTTTCTTCATCTTGAAGTAAAAGCGCCGGCAGATTTGCGATAGCGATATAAGGAGCGATTTCCAATGACCGAACATCTTATCAGCCTGATGACCTTCCTCCCGCTTTTGGGGGTTGTCTTTCTGCTCTTCTTCCCTAGGGATAATGAAGGGCTGCTCAAAGGCTTCACCCTGGTGGTGACGCTGATTACCTTCGTCATCAGCCTGCCGCTGGCGTTCAACGATGTGTTCAAAACCTCCGCCGACATGCAGTACACGGAGTTTGCCCACTGGATCAGCATCGGTGATTACTTCCAGATGAACTACAACGTCGGCATCGACGGGATCAGCCTCTGGCTGGTGCTGCTGACCACCTTTATCATGCCGATTGCGGTGCTCTCGACCTGGAAAGCGGTGGAGAAGTACACCAAGGGCTTCATGGCCCTGCTGCTGCTGCTCGAGACCGCCATGCTCGGCGCCTTCGTCTCCCTCGATCTGTTCCTCTTCTACATCTTCTGGGAACTGATGCTGATCCCGATGTACTTCCTGATCGGCATCTGGGGCGGCAAAAACCGCATCTACGCTGCGGTCAAGTTCTTCATCTTCACGGCCGTCGGCTCGCTGCTGATGCTGGTGGCCATCATCTTCGTCTACTACCAGGCGATCCAGGCGGGCATGCCCCTTGACCACGGTTTCAGCATCGCCGATTTCTATAAGCTGTCGATCGCTCCCGACCTGCAGATGTGGCTGTTCGCCGCCTTCGCCTTCTCCTTCGCCATCAAGGTGCCGATGTTCCCGGTCCACACCTGGTTGCCCGACGCCCATACCGAGGCGCCGACCGCCGGTTCCGTGATCCTGGCCGCCATCATGCTGAAGATGGGGACCTACGGCTACGTGCGCTTCGCCATCCCGCTCTTTCCCGACGCCACCCAGGCCTTCCTGCCGTTCCTGTCGACGCTGGCGGTGATCGGCATCATCTACGGCGCCCTGGTGGCGATGATGCAGGACGACGTCAAGAAGCTCGTCGCCTACTCCTCGGTCTCCCATCTCGGCTTCGTCATGCTCGGGGTCTTCGCCATGAATATCCAGGGGTTGGCCGGTGGCATGATCCAGATGGTCAACCACGGCATCTCCACCGGCGCGCTCTTCCTAATCGTCGGCTTCATCTACGAGCGGCGCCACACCCGCGAGATCAAGGAGTTCGGCGGCCTGGCCAAGCAGATGCCGATTTTTGCAACGATCTTCATGATCATCACCTTCTCCTCCATCGGCCTGCCGGGCACCAACGGATTCGTCGGCGAGTTCCTGGTGCTGGTCGGGGCCTTTGCCAGCGACCTGCGCTGGTTCGCGGTCTTCGCCACCAGCGGCGTCATCCTCGCTGCGGTCTACATGCTGTGGATGTTCCAGCGGGTGATGTTCGGCGAACTGAAAAACCCCAAAAACCAGATCCTCAAAGACCTCTCGCTGCGGGAAGTGGTGATTATGGTGCCGCTGCTGGTCTTCGTGTTCTGGATCGGCGTCGCACCCAATGTCTTCTTCGAGAAGATGAACCCCTCTCTGGAGCGGCTCATCGAGCAGGTGAAGGGCAAGCAGCAGGTGGCGGTGGTCGAGCAGGTTCCGATGCCCGGGCACATGAACCACGAGTAACAGCACTTACGGTATAACACTGCTTCCGAAGGAGCATTTCCATGGAAAATCTGGCTCAAACCGCCATGCAGAACGTGAACTTCTGGGCCATCATGCCCTCGCTGGTGCTGACCTGCTTCGGCATGGTCCTGCTGCTGGTGGCCGTCTTCTCCAAGCGCGGCCATACCACCCACATCGCCTGGCTGAGCATCGTCGCCCTGGTGGTGACCGGCTATTTCGCCTACCTCGGCTGGAATAACCCCCAGTTCGGATTCGCCGGGCATGTGGCGCTCGACAATTTCGCCACCTTCTTCAACTTCACCTTCCTGTTTGCCGGCGGTCTGACGATCCTGATGTCGGATGACTACCTCAAGCGTGAAGGCTATCCGATCGGCGAGTACTATCCGCTGATCCTGTTCGCCACCGCCGGGGCGATGTGGATGGCCTCGGGCACCGACCTGATGACCATCTTCCTCGGCCTCGAGGTCCTGTCGGTCGCCCTTTACGTTTTGGCCGGGCTCTTCCGCAACCAGCTACGCTCCAACGAGGCGGGCCTAAAATACTTCCTGCTCGGCGCCTTTTCCACCGGCTTTTTACTCTACGGCATCGCCATGATCTATGGGGTGACCGGCACCACCAACGTCGCCGATATCGGCCTCTACCTCACCTCCCACCCGGCGGTGCTCGGCAATCCGATGACCATCGCCGGCATGCTGCTGCTCTCCACCGGCTTCCTGTTCAAGATCGGCGCGGCCCCTTTCCACATGTGGGCTCCCGACGTCTACCAGGGGGCGCCGACCCCGGTCACCGCCTTCATGAGCGCCGGACCCAAGGCCGCCGCCTTCGCTGCCTTCATCCGCATCCTGATTCTCGGCCTCGGCGGTCTGCACGCCGAGTGGGGTCCGCTGCTCTGGCTCCTCGCGGTGCTGACCATGACCGTCGGCAACGTGGTGGCCATCGCCCAGACCGACATCAAGCGGATGCTCGCCTACTCGTCGATCTCCCATGCCGGCTATGCCCTGGTCGGCATCGTTGCGGCCAACGAAATCGGGCTGTCGGGGATCTTCTTCTACATGCTCGCCTACACCTTCATGAACCTCGGCGCCTTCGCCGTGCTGGTGCTGGCCGGCAAGGAAGGGGAGAACAACCTGACTCTCGAAGGCTTCGCCGGCTTCGGCTACAAGAAGCCCTTTCTCGGCGTGGCCATGGCGATCTGCCTCTTCTCCTTGATGGGGCTGCCGCCCACCGCTGGTTTCGTCGGCAAGTTCTACATCTTTTCCGGAGCGATCAAGGCCGGCTACATCTGGCTGGCGGTGATCGGTGTGCTCAACTCCGCTGTCTCCCTCTACTACTACCTGCGGGTGATGGTCTACATGTATTTCCGCGATCCGGCCGAAGACTTCGCCTGGGTGAAGGTGAACCTCGGTGCCACCATTTCGCTGGTGCTGGCCCTGATCGGGATCTTCTACCTCGGCATCCTTCCCGGACCGGTCATGGAGCTGGCCAAGCTGGCCCTCTTCTAGACCTTCCTGCATCCGTACCGATTCGCAAGCCCCGGGCCGCTTTCGCCCGGGGCTTTTTTTCATTCATGGATTGGCCGACCCGATGCCCGAACGGTTGCCGCGGAAGTGAACGAGTCCGCTCCAGGCCCGAGACCGTCCTGGCGCGGCGCTTTACCGGGTCGTTTTCCCTGTTAATCTTGGGGTGGATGGAGCGGGAGGGTCAAGGATGGCAAGGGCGAAACCAAGGCTGACGTCCCCAGGCGGATCGCACCCGACGGCCACGGCCGAGCTAAGTCCCACCGGATCCGGAGGTTGCACCCTGACCCTCGGCGGCGACTGGACCCAGGCCGCGCAGCGGCCGCCCCTGGCCGCGATCGAGGATCAACTGCCAGCAGCCGGGGTGCTCTCTTTCTCGGCGCGGCAGCTGGCGTCCTGGGACACCAGCCTGGCGATTTTCGCCTACCAGGTCATGAACCTTGCCGAGGCCGGCGGCTTGCAGTGCGACCCCTCGGGGCTGCCCCCGGGGGTCTGTGCCCTTCTCGATCTGGCGGCGGGAGGCCAGGCGCTGGAGCAGCCCGGTCCGTCGCCGGCAGCCGCCGTCGGCCTGCTGGCACGAATCGGCGATGGGACCCTGCAGCGTTTCGGTTGGAGCCGGGATGCGCTGGCCTTTCTTGGCGGCACCACGCGGGCCGCCGCGCGGATGTTGCGGGGCCGGGCCCGCTGGCGCTGGGAAGATCTTGGGCACTTCCTTTATGACTGCGGTCCCGGAGCCTTGCCGATCGTCAGCCTGATTGCCTTCCTGGTCGGATTGATCCTGGCCTTTATCGGCTCCCTGCAGCTGCAGACCTTCGGGGTCCAGATCTATGTCGCCAACCTGGTGGGAATCGGCATGGCCCGGGACATGGGGGCGATGATGACCGGAATCATCCTCGCCGGGCGAACCGGGGCAGCCTTTGCCGCCCAGCTGGGGACGATGCAAGTCAACGAGGAGATCGATGCCCTGCGCACCTTCGGCATCGATCCCCTGGAATTCCTGGTCCTGCCCCGGCTGCTGGCCCTGGTGGCGATGCTGCCGCTGCTCTGCTGCTATGCGGATCTGCTCGGGATCCTCGGCGGCGGACTGGTCTGCATCAGCCTGTCCGACATCACCCCCCTGCAATATCTCGAACAGACCCGCCAGGCAGTCCCCCTGCATCATTTTGCGGGCGGCCTGATCAAGGCGACGGTCTACGGGGTGGTGGTGGCGCTGGCCGGATGCCACCGGGGTCTCGCCTGCGGGCGCAGCGCCGCGGCAGTCGGCGAGGCGACTACCTCGGCGGTGGTCACGGCCATCGTCTGGATCGTGGTCTGGTGCGCACTGCTGACAGTGGTCTTCAACCTCATCGGAGTATAGGATGGAGCAGCGCGCCGAGGCAACGACGGTCCTGGCGGTCAGCGATCTGGCGCTGGCCTTCGGGGCGACCGTAATCCTGCAGGATCTGAACTTCACGGTCCGGCGCGGCGACGTGTTCATGATCATGGGTCCGAGCGGTTGCGGCAAGAGCACGCTGCTCCGCCATCTGCTCGGGCTCCAGTGCCCGTCCGCCGGGTCGATCTGTTACAACCAAACCGACCTCTGGTCCCTCGACGAGGACGAGCGCAATCGGCTGCTGCGGCACCTGGGCGTGCTCTATCAAGGCGGCGCCCTGTGGAGTTCGCTGACGGTGGGGGAAAACCTCGCCTTGCCGCTGCACCATTTCACCACCTTGGGCGGGGGGGAAATCGCGGCCCAGGTGGAGTTCAAGCTGGCACTGGTCGGCCTGGGCGGCTTTCGGGACTATTACCCCGCTCAGCTGAGCGGCGGCATGCGCAAGCGGGCCGGCCTGGCCAGGGCCCTGGCTCTGGACCCGGAGATCCTGTTCTTTGACGAGCCGTCGGCCGGCCTCGACCCGGTAAGCGCCCGGCGGCTGGACGAACTGATGCTCCAATTGCAGGAAAGTCTCGGCGCTACCCTGGTCGTCGTCAGCCACGAACTGGCCAGCATCCATGCCATCGGCACCAACGGCATCTTTCTCGACCCCGAACAAAAGACCATTATCGCCACCGGCAGCCCGGCGCAGATGCTGGCCGCCGGCGATCGCAAGGTGCGACAGTTCCTGCAACGAGGTGACGCATGTCCCGCAAATTCAACCCGACCTGGATCGGCGCCTTCGTCCTCGGCGCGGCGCTGATCGGCCTGGCCGCCGTGGCCCTGTTCGGCTCCGGGCGCCTGTGGCGGAAGGTGCAGACCAACGTGGTTTACTTCAGCGGCTCGGTCAAGGGGCTGACCGTAGGCTCCCCGGTGATGTTCCGTGGCGTGCCCATCGGCCAGGTCAAGGACATCCGGGTGATCTGCGACACCCGCGACCTGACCTTTCGAATACCGGTCCTGATCGAGACGGAAATCGACAAATTCCAGGCCGCGGGGGAGAACCAACCGGGGGTCACCGGACCGTCCGCGGAAGATTTCTTGCAGCTCTTGGTCAAGCGGGGCCTGCGTGCTCAGCTGCAGATGCAGAGTCTGGTCACCGGCCAGCTCTTCGTTCAGCTCGATCTCTTCCCGGGGAGCGAGGCGCACTTTGTCGGGAAAAATGAAAAGTACCCGGAGATCCCCAGTTTGCTGTCCAATTTCGAGGAAGTATCGCGCACCCTGCAGCAGATCCCCCTTGACCAGCTGGTGCAGAAGGTGATGACGACCCTGGACGGCATCGAGAAACTCGTCAACAGCCCCGAACTCGGCAGCAGTATCCGTACCCTGGACCAGGTGCTGCGGGAGGTCCGGTCCCTGGCCAAAGGGGTCAATGCCGAGATGGGCAGGCTGGCCGGCAACGTCTCCAAGACGATGGGGACGGTCGACACCCTGGCCCGGCATCTCGATGCGCAGGTGGTACCGGTCAGCGAGGATCTGCAGGGCACCCTGCAGGCGGCAAGGGGCGCCTTCGTCAGGGCCGAGACGGCGCTCCAGGGGCTCGATTCGACTTTGGCGCCGCAGGCCCCGGAACGGCTGGCCCTGCGCCAGGCCCTGGAGGAGCTGGCGGCCGCGGCCCGGCAGGTGCGGATCCTGGCCGAGGCACTGGAGCTGCAGCCGGAAATGCTGCTCAAGGGGCGACGGGGGCAACTATGAGGATGGGACGCTGGGTGCTGGCGGGATGGATGGTGGTCGGTCTGGCGGGGTGCCTGTCGCTGGGGGGGACGACGCCGCCCACCCGTTTCTTCCTGTTGAGCGTGCCGGGACCGAGCCGGCCGGCGTCGCCGGCAGCGGTAGCGCAGACCCTCCAACTGCCCACCGTCACCATCCCGGGTTATCTCGATCGCCCGCAACTGGTCACCCGCAGCGGAGCCGGAGAGCTGCACATCGCCCCCTTCGCGCGCTGGGCGGAACCCCTGGCCGCGGGGATTACCCGGGTCCTGGGCGAAGCGTTGCGCCGCCAGCTGCCGACCTGGGAGGTGATCGCCGGCGAGAGTCAGAGTGCTCCGGCGGCTGCCCTGCGGCTGCAGGTCGAAGTGGAGCGCTGCGAGGGGAACGAAAGGACGCGACAGGTCGAGCTGCGGGCGCACTGGCGCATCGAGGATGCGACCGGAAGGATGCTGGCGCGAGGCTCCGAAGATTTGACGGAACCCTGGGAGGAGGCGGGTGTTCCCGGCCTGGTCGCCAGCTACGACCGGCTCCTGGCACGCTTCGGGGAGGTCTTGGCGGTGAAGTTGGCGGCGGCCGTGCCAGCCGCCGCCGAACCGCCGGGAGCGCCGCGGTAAGGCTGGCAGTCACCTGGAGAATCGACTACAATTCCCGACCATGAACCCGAAGCCGCAACCACTTGCCCTGCTCGGCGTCGATACCGGCGGCACCTTCACCGACCTGGTGCTGGTCGCCGGCGACGCGGTGCGTACCTGGAAGCTCCCCTCGACCCCGGACGACCCGGCGCGGGCGGTCCTCGCGGGTGTGCATCATTTGTGCGGGGAGCAGCCCGTCATGGTGGTGCACGGCTCGACAGTGGCCACCAACGCCCTGCTCGAAGGGAAAGGGGCGCGGGTGGCGCTTTTGGTCACCGCGGGGTTTCGCGACCTGCTGGCGATCGGCCGCCAGAACCGGCCGGTCCTCTACGCCCTCCATCCCCGGCGCGGGCCGGCGCTGGTGGCGGCGGCGGATACCCTGGAAGTCGCCGAGCGGGTGCTCGCCGACGGCAGCATCGAACAGCCGCTGCGGGAGGCCGAGATCGAACGCGTGGTTGCGGCGG
>Ga0210142_1000233_pt1 | contig 12788 bp, 12 predicted proteins | sample Goodyear_PhragC__FD_184869 | JGI IMG/M metagenome (GOLD analysis project Ga0210142, IMG submission 184869) | Wetland microbial communities from San Francisco Bay, California, USA, that impact long-term carbon sequestration - Goodyear_PhragC_D2... | ecosystem: Environmental > Aquatic > Marine >...
CATCAAGCATGGGACTCATGGCCCAGCCGATGACGCGGCGGCTAAAGACATCGAGCACAGCGACGAGATAGAGCCAGCCCTGAGCGGTGAGAACGCCAGTGGCATCACTAACCCAGAGTTGATCGGGCCGCCGGACCACCAGGTAGTCGTTCCGCTCGCATGAGCCGGGCAATGCGGTTGCGTCGGCCCGGACAGCCCAGCGCGTGAGCCAGGCGCGGACTGCCGTAAGTCTGACGACTGCGCGCAAACTCCTCCCGGATCCGGGCGCGTAGAGAAGTGTTCTGGATTTGACGCGGACCGGGTCGGCATCGTCTCTGTTTCCAGTCGTAATAGCCGCTGCGCGAGACCAGGAGAGCCTCACATAAGCACGTTATCTTGTATCGGCCGCTCATCTGTTCGATCCGAGCATAGCGCTCGGCGGCGCTTCGGAGAGGATGCCCAGCGACTTTTTTAAAATATCACGCTGCTCCAAAAGCTTGGCGTTCTCTGCGCGCAAGCGCCGGTTCTCCCACTCCAGCTCCTCCAGGCTACGTCCGGGCTTGGCTCCGGTTTTGGCGGCCTTGGGCAGGCGCTCCAAGCGTGCCCAGCGATAAAGCAGCGGCGGGCGAATCCCCAGCTCCGCCGCCACCCTGGCTGCACTGCGTCCACTCGCACGCCACAACTCCAACGCCTCCTGTTTATATTGGTCGGTGTATCTCGCCTTGCTGCGAGCCTGCTTCGTTACCTGTGTCTTCATGTGGGCTTCCTTTCGGGCTTTTGACCCTTAGCCCACTGTCCGTCAAATCAATGCAACCCTAGACCGACCCCTTCTGTCTCGGATGGCACGGATGTCACGGATAGGATTTCAAACAGAAGGACACGAACGCAGCGAAGGTTTTTCTGATCTTGTTCCCGTTGTCTCTTTGTGAAGAATGAATAGATTCGGCGCGCGACCGCGGATGTCGATTCGTGGTTAAGAACAAAGTTCGTTTCGGCGAGGGCGGTGAAACCAGCAGGCGAGGGCGCGTGCGCTCCCCAATCCGTGTCATCCGTGCAATCCGTGGTGAAATTATTTCTGCTCTTCTTCGCAGAATTTTTGGAAACGCGGATCGCGCGCAGCGGATCGAACATTGGATCGAGCCGGAAGGTTCGCATGCTCTAAGGCTTCCGGAATTAATAAGGCGCGATCAGCGGAATGATCTGGCGACCGTGCTTGCGATAGGTGCGAAAATCGCTGTCCGTTGTGAAAATCACGGAGTCATCAATCAGCTCAGCCATTCTAACAAGGCAGGCGTCGGCCAAGCTCATGGGTGTATCGTCATAGCGCCGAAGCAGTCGCAGGATTCCCGTTACTTCGTCTTGTAGAGAAAATTCAACCGAGATAATCTTGCGCTCCAGCAGTGTGCACAGAGCTTGCTTGCCATCGCGCGCCCGTTCCAAGAGGAAGAAACTTTCTGATAACGCCGCTTCGCACGTCACGCATGGGTCAATGAAGACCTCGAAGTGTTCCCGTGCCCAGGCGTGATGCTGGTCCCGTCGATGCAGAGCGGCGACGATGCAGTTGCTATCGATGAGAACGCTTCTTGCCATAATCTTTCAGGTATTTCTTGTTGACTGAAAGATCGCGGGGTAGCGCCTTGGAATCGATTACCACGTCTTCGATCCGGCTCCAGAGCGAGCCCCGATGTTGCTTCGTTACCGGCCGGCCATGTTGCGCAAGCCGCTCCCGGACCACGTCGGATTTGGACATATTGCGGGCCCGGGCCTGACCGGTGATCTCAAAGAATAGTTGATCGGGTAGTTTCACAGTCAGCGTCTTCATACGCTCGATCGTAATACGATGTTAACAATTCCGCAATACGCCGCGTTCGCAAAGTCTGCGTCTCAAACCACGAACGGGACACGACTCTTCTTTTGCGTCCTCGCTCGTTTCGTGGCCTTAAGATATCATGGCCGACTACACCACGTTAAATCGTTAAATCGCAGAGACCGCGGATTACACGGATATCGGAAGAGGAGTCGTGTCAGCTGCCTGTATCAGATGCGGCGCGCGCTCGCGGCGAGGAGCAGCAAACTGCGCAACGCGCCCTACCGAACTTGCGTGATCGGTAGGGCGATTGCGTTGATGCGATTTTATCCGCCGCAGCCGGCTGTCAGCATGCCTTTGTTGAACCGTTCGAGCGTTGCTCCGTCGTTCACCATTGCCTGGCCGGTCATCGTCGATGGCTTGACGTGGTAGGGCAGCACGCCGCCGAACCCGCTCAACAGAGTGTCCGCATCAGCGATGGTGCTGGTCACCGGCGCGCCATCAGCGCCATTGGCGACGTTCAGCTTGGCGGCGATCAGTTGATCGGCTAGGATCAGGCTGGCATCCGCTTTCTTGCCGGTGCCAATGGGTGTGTTGAGGATCATCAGCAGGTCAGCTTTCGAATAGGTTTCGTTGCCCAGTGTCAGTTCCTCCACCGGCCACGCGCCTGGGTTATTTTTCCAATAACCCTGCCCCTGCGGACAAATGATGGCCTGCACTTCAAATGCGCCTTTGTCGATACGGCCGTTCACCACGCGATCAAAACCAGGGCCGCGCTGATCGTAGTTTGGCGGCGGAGTAAAGCTCGGATCGCCTGCATTAATGGCCGGGCTGCCCGTCAACAGCTCATGAGTGAAGGTCGGCCCTCCATTATCCTGTAGCGCACCCAACATCGGATCGGTATTGATCTGATCGCCGGTATTCGTCAGAAAACCCCCGCCGTCATCGCTGCTCAAGTTGTAACCGAGCGAGGTCACCATGCCGGAGTTATTGGAAATGCCACCAGCATTCAGGATCGTGTCGCCGATCGTAAGCGTCGCGCTGCCGAAAACACCGTTGTTGTAGATGCCGCCGCCGTTGAAGCCGGCCGAGTTGCCGCTCAACGTGCTGTTGTTGATCGTAAGCGTAGCGCTGCCGAAAGGACCCTGGTTGACGATGCCCCCGCCGTTGCCGCCGGTCGAGTTGCCGCTCAGGGTGCTGTTGTTGATCGTAAGCGTCGCGCTGCCGCCGTTACCGTTGTTGTAGATGCCGCCGCCGTTCCTGTCGGCGTTGGGGGCCGAGTTGCCGCTCAGGGTGCTGTTGTTGATCGTAAGCGTCGCGCGGTTGTTAAAGATGCCGCCGCCGCCGCTGTTGACGTCGGTGGCCGAGTTGCCGCTCAACGTGCTGTTGTTGATCGTAAGCGTCGCGTTGTCGTTGTAGATGCCGCCGCCGGAACCGGCGGTACCGTCGGTGATGGTCAGACCGGAAAGGGTGACGGTTTTACCGCTGTTAACCAAGAAAATTCGGAAGGCCGAGGCAGCCGAGTCCCGCTGCACGGTCAGCGCGTTCGCTCCGGGTCCGAGAATTTTCATGTTACTGTTGAGCGCGGCCAACGCGCCGTTGGCATTGAGGGTGATCGTCCCGGTGACGGCGAAATAGATCGCATCATCGGGAGCGCTGGCATTGGCCGCGGTGATCGCCTCGCGCAGACTACAATCGCTGTCGCACGTGCCGTCGTTCGTGTCGGCGGTTTTGGTCACGATCAGCGTCGGGTCGATGTCGGTTGCCTGGCGCTCAAATGCGCCGATATCAATGCGGCCGTTCACTACGCGATCAAAATCCGGCCCACGCTGATCGTAATTAGGTGGCGGAGTAAAGCTCGGGTTGCCCATGTTAATGGCCGGGCTGCCCGCGAGCAGAATATGTGTCGGCGTCGGTCCACCATAGTAAGCCAGCGCACCCAACATCGGATCGGTATTGATCTGATCGCCGGTATTCGTCAGAAAACCCCCGCCGTCATCGCTGCTCAAGTTGTAACCGAGCGAGGTCACCGTGCCGGAGTTATTGGAAATGCCACCAGCATTCAGGATCGTGTCGCCGATCGTAAGCGTCGCGCTGCCGAAAACACCGTTGTTGTAGATGCCGCCGCCGTTGAAGCCGGCCGAGTTGCCGCTCAACGTGCTGTTGTTGATCGTAAGCGTAGCGCTGCCGAAAGGACCCTGGTTGACGATGCCCCCGCCGTTGCCGCCGGTCGAGTTGCCGCTCAGGGTGCTGTTGTTGATCGTAAGCGTCGCGCTGCCGCCGTTACCGTTGTTGTAGATGCCGCCGCCGTTCCTGTCGGCGTTGGGGGCCGAGTTGCCGCTCAGGGTGCTGTTGTTGATCGTAAGCGTCGCGCGGTTGTTAAAGATGCCGCCGCCGCCGCTGTTGACGTCGGTGGCCGAGTTGCCGCTCAACGTGCTGTTGTTGATCGTAAGCGTCGCGTTGTCGTTGTAGATGCCGCCGCCGGAACCGGCGGTACCGTCGGTGATGGTCAGACCGGAAAGGGTGACGGTTTTACCCGAAGCAATGTGAAAGACGCGGCTCGCAGCATTGCCGTCCACGGCCAATATGTTAGCGCCGGGGCCGGAAATGGTAATGCTGTCATTTACCAGAAGCTCGCCGCTGCTCAGAGTGATGGTGCCCGTCACAGCGGCATCGAAGTCGATCGTGTCGCCGTCGTTTGCGTCTGCCAACACCTGGCGTAATGAGCCCGCGCCGCTGTCACTCGTGTTCATGACAGTGATCGTCGCAGCGTGAACGATTTGCACGCTGGCGACCGCTGCGCAGAGCAGCGTTAAGAGCAATAGAATGGATGGCTTGAGGAGTAAGATTGGATTTTTCATAGGTTTTGGTTTTTGGGTTCACCCCCTTACAAAGGAAAAAAATCCGGAGCGTTTCAAAAAAATGTAAAAACCTTTGAGAACCACGGATTGCGCGGATGGCACGGATATCCGTCAAAGGCGAACAACGAAGAGGGCGAAAAGGGTAACCTAGCGGCGGAACGGACTTTGTTGGCTTCTCGACTTCTTCTGGAAAGATTGTTCCGGCGAGCCGCCGAAACCAACACGCGAGCCGCGTGTGCTCCCCAGAATTACTTCGGCGCGCCGAGCCCGCACGCGTCGGGTAAACTGGGTCGCGCCCTACCACTTTTTCAAATCGCATCTCTATCCGTGCAATCCGTGGTTGTTTCTCTTTCCGAAATTGATGTCCATTAGTGGTTAAGAACGAAGTTCGTTTCGGCGAGGGCGCCGAAACCAGCACGCGAGGGTGCGTGCGTTCCCCAATCCGTGGTGAAATTATTTCTGCTTCTCTTCGCAGAGTTTTTGGAAACGCGGATCGCCGCGCAAAGGATCGAACATGGGATCGAGCCGGAGCAGTGCGGGAGTGAGCGGCGCGGTGGTGAATGCGCCAAAGTACGGGATCGCTAGTAGTTTCTCCAAAGCGGCAATGGCGCGGTCGGCCTCGCCGGTTTGCGCTGCTACTCGGGCGAGGATCTCGAGTGAAAATGGACCATTAACAAGATCTTTCTCGGCCGGCCTCGCGGCCATCGCCTGCTCGGCCAGAGCCAGCGCAGCCGGTTTGTCGCCAAGGCCCATGTTGGCCAGCGCGAGAACACTGATGAGTTCCGCATTTTCCGGCTGTCCTTTAAGCAATGGCTCCAGTTCGCTGCGGGTCTGTCGCCAACTTTCCTGCGCGGCGGCATGGTCGCCTGCGACTTGTTGAGCCCAGCCTAACCAAAAGCGCAGTTCGCCATTGTAGAAACCGTACGCAGGATCGGGCTTGGCCAGTACCTCTTTCAGCGGAGCGATGATCGGTGCAGGTTGTCGCTCCAGGATGGCCTGATAAGTTTTTATTTCCCACGCGCCGAAGTCGTGGGCGTTCGGATGCAGCGGAGCCAGAAGAGAAGCAGCCCGGGGCAGATCGCCCTCGGCTTGCGCGATAGTGGCTTCGATCATAGAGGTGTCAACGTCGTCCGGTGTAAGATCGAGAACCTGGTCAAGTTTTCCCAGCGCTTCGGGGAAGCGACGTACAACGATCAAGGAAAGAGCGTGCTGAGTAAGCAGGTTAACATTGCGTGGGTCGAGACGCTCGGCTTCGTTGAAGTAGGCGTCGCTGCGGTCCCATTGGCCCCGGGTTCGCTCGACATCAGCGAGGGATTGAACAATCCGGCTGTTGTTAGGCAGGAGCGAATGTGCCTGCTCAAGGTAACGCACCGCGGTGTCGTAATCCTTCAGGCAGGCATAGTGATAATAACCCTTGGCGAGCACTGCCTCACCGAGAGTGGGCTGAAGAGTGAGCGCGGTTTCAGCCGCCTGGCGCGTCTCCTCACAAAGAGCAGCCGTCGGTTGAAGATTTAGTGTGTGATAGCCAACGCCATCGGTGTATGCCAGCAGCGCCCAGGCGAGGGCGAACTTCGGGTCCAACTGCACCGCTTCCCTGAGGTACTTCTGCGCGCCAAGGGAGTTGCCCGGTGTGCGTTGTGTTCTCAGACTATAAGACAAACCACGCAGATAAGCGTCGTAGGCTTTGGGATTCTCCGTCGGTTTGACTGTTAACGCCTGCTGCTCGCGTCCGGTTAGCTTCGCCTGCAGCGACTCGGCTATTCGTTTGGCTATCTCGCTTTCGACGCCTAAGATGTCAGTCAACTTCCGATCGTAGGTGTCTACCCAGAGATGGGAATCAGTTTGCGCGTTGATTAACTGAACAGTGACTCGCACGTGGTCGGCCGCTTTTTGCACACTACCTTCCAGAATATTTGCTACGCCAAGCTGCTTCGCGATATCGCGCAGATTCCCCGGTTTGCTCTGGTATTGCTGCGTGGAAGTGCGCGAAATGACTTTCAAGTCTGCGATGCTAGCCAACCGCGTCAGGATCTCCTCTTGAATGCCGTTGCCGAAATAGGCGTTCTCTGGATCGCCGCTCAGATTTTGAAATGGCAATACGGCAATACTTTTTTCCGGTACGACTTCGCTTCCGGCGCTGGAAACGAACTTGCGTTGAAGAATGTAAGAAGCTGCCAGGACGCCGCTGATAATCACAGCGGCCGCCAATGCGCTGTAGGCGAATCGGCGGCGGTGCTTTTGTTTCACGGCATCGATTCCGGCAATGCAGTTGTTAAGTTGCTCCTTCAATGCCGCGGGGGATTGCGGACGCTTTACTGGATCGGCCTCAAGCATGCGCTTGATAAGATCGACAACCGTGCGCGGGATGCCTTTCAGTTGATTGAGAGGCAATGCGTTACTGAGTTGCTTCAGGCGAATTTCGTCACGCGTGCCGTCAAACGGCACTTTGCTGATTAACATGAACCAGAGCGTCACTCCTAATGAATAAATGTCAGATCGTGCGTCGGTTGCTTCCCCGGCAAATTGCTCGGGACTCGCAAAGTGTGGCGTGCCAATGAAGCCGGTCCGAACTGGACTGCTGCTTGTGCTTGCGGATTGATCAGTGATGTCTCTGACCAGACCGAAGTCGATTAACTTCGCCACGATCACGCCATCGGCTTCGCTGCAAAGCATCACGTTTGAAGGTTTGACGTCACGATGAACAAATTGCCGCGTGCCGGTGGCAGTCAGAGCCCGCGTGATTTGTAAAGCGATGTCGAGCGCGATGGGGCAGTCGATCGATCCTTTGTGCTGAATCCACTCTTCGATGGTCTGGCCTTCAACCAGTTCCATGGCGTAAAAGTATTCGTCACGCTTGCTGCCGAGGTGAAAAACCGATGCGATGTTGCGGTGGCGCAGCTGTGCTGCGGCGCGCGCTTCGGACAGAAAACGCGCCCGACTGGTTTCGTCCGCGAGATCATGCGGATGGATCACCTTGAGCGCGACTTCACAACGCAGGTTGGTATCGAACGCCTTGTAGGTGACGCCCATGGCCCCGCGGCCGAGTTCAACCGGCTCGCCATCACTGCCATTGACGAGCTCATATTGGTCGAAACGCCGTGGTCTCCGAGCCCGCTCGAGATCTGTGCTACCCAGCGCAGTGTGCAGCAGACAGGTAAGACAAAACTCTTCCGTGCCATCGGATGAGCTAAGCGACGAACCACATTGAGCGCAGATTGATTGCGCCGTCTTCGATTCGGCGACCGGGCCCTCGTTCATGCGGCTTGCGCTAAAACGTTGCAAAGATAACGCAGTTCTTCGTCGATCTCGTGCGGTGCCGAAACGGTGCGAGCGATCTCGCGGCGCACAATTTCGCGATAACGCTGCCGCAGCCGATGGACGTGTGTCTTTACGGTTGCTCTCGGTAGGCCGGTGCGCGCCGATGCGTCGTCATACGAAGGCAGAACGCTGCCTCCGGCAAGGAAGCTTTTCAGCTGTTCGAAAAGCTTGAGCTTGCCTTCGACCTGCAATTCTTGTCGCAACGAATTCAAAGCGCCAGCGGTGACCGTTTTCGCCCAGCGCAATTCGAATAAACGTTCCGGCGTTGAATCGGGCGCGCTCGGAGCGTCGTAAAACGCTTCTGCTGTCTCGGGGTCGAGTGGTATGAATTGATAGCCGCGGCCACGCCGCATTGCTTGATTGCGGTCCCAATTATCTGCAAGGAAATTCTTCACCGACGCCAGCAGAAAGGACCGGAATTTGCCATGGAGTCGATCGGTGCGCGCGTAAGCTTTGGTTCGCAGGAAGAATGCGAAAAACGATTGCGTCAGATCCTGTGCATCAGACGGAGCGTAACCACGCCGACGGATGAAACTGTAGATTGGCGGCCAGTACAGTTCGCATAATTGCGCAAGAGCATTTGCCGCTTCGGGTACATCTGTAAGAGCAGACTGCGCGACGACGCTCCAGTGCGTGGTGGCAAAACTGGCGCCGCCCTCCTGAAGGGTGCCAGGGGTTGTTTTCACGGCGAGCAAACATAGCGAGCGATAAGGGTCGGTGCCAAGAGTTTTGCCGTTGCCCCCGTGGATTGAGCTGTAGCGGCGGTCTATGACCTCCGGTCGAACCGGATTCGGCGCTCGCAGAGCGCCGCTACAGAAGCCTCATTGTGAGCATTCTTCGAACGCGGCAGGTTCGCCTCGCAGATGGGCAAGAACTTCGCCGGCAAAATGCAGTGAGCCTGTGATCAGGATCGGACTTGGTTTCCTACGCGCGAGATCGAGTGCTTCGGCGACAGATGGAGTAATGGAGTAGGGGAGTGATGGAGTAATGGTGGGTAAGATTTTTTCCAATGCTTCAGGCGGAGCTGCACGTTCGCTCCGGATTTTCGGCAGCAAAATTGAATCGGTAATCGGCGCGAGCGCTTCGCAGATGCCTGTCAAATCTTTGTCGGAAAGAACTGCCAGAATGAGCGTTGCCTTTTGGTCGCCAAAAACTTCGCGCCAGGCTTGAGCCAGAGACCGCGCGGCGCCCGGATTATGCGCGCCATCGATAATGATGTGCTCCTTCCATTTTTGAAAGCGCGCTGGCCATTCCGTGGCTGCAAGGCCGCGAACAATGGCCTTCTCGTCGAGCTGAATGTTCGCGGCCTGAATCGCGGCGATTGCTACTGCGGCATTCTGTTTTTGATACTCACCACGCAGCGCAACAGGTGATCCACGATAAATATCCGTCACGAATCGCAAAGGCGCATCGCATTCCGCAGCTCGCGCGCGAATGACTTCTTCGGCTTCCACGCGCTGAGGAGCAGAAACGACCGGGACGTGTGGCTTGATAATTCCCGCCTTCTCACCAGCTATTTCAGTCAATGTATTTCCGAGCCATTTTTCGTGATCGAAATCGACTGGCGTAATCACTGAAACATCAGATTGAATTGCGTTAGTTGCGTCGAGCCTGCCGCCAAGGCCCGTCTCAAGGACAACGACATCAACTTTGGTGTCGGAAAAATACTCTAACGCGAGCCCGGTGATAACTTCAAAAAAAGTCGGGTGCGGATCCCAATCCGCGATGAGATCCCGGATCCTCGTCAGGCCGTGGGCAACCGCCTCCTCGGAAATCATTTCACCATTTACGCGAATGCGTTCGCGAAAGCTGACGAGGTGAGGGGATGTGAACAGCCCGGTGCGATATCCTTGCGCACGGCAGATGGAATCGATCATGGCGCACACAGAGCCTTTCCCATTTGTGCCGGCGACGTGGATGATTTTCCAAGGAGCGGCGGCTTTCCAGCCGCGGGGGGCGATCTGGAGATCGCCCTTCCTTGATAGCTCATTGAGCAAACGCTGTATATTTTCGAGGCCGAGTTTTATGCCGAAGCGCTGGAGGCTGTATAGCCATGCGAGCGCCTCTTTGTATGTCATTGAAGGTTGCGGCACTTTTTTAGAATCTCGAGGCTATCGACGGTAGGGAAGGCGCGTTGCGCCGTTCGAGCGCCCCGGCGGGCTGTTCCTAGCAGCAAAAGCGGACGCTTTCGGAGTCCACATTCACGAGGTCACGGCAAAGTAGCTGAGCAACTGACTGATTTCGTCGCGCAGTTTTTTTCGCGGCACGATCATATCGATCAAGCCGTGTTCCTGGAGAAATTCAGCGGTTTGAAATCTTTCCGGCAAGTCCTGGTGCGTGGTTTCCTTGATCACGCGTGGACCGGCGAAGCCGATCATGCTTTTGGGTTCGGCGATGATCACGTCGCCTAACGAAGCAAAGCTGGCCATCACCCCGGCGGTGGTGGGATTGGTAAGCACCGAAATGTAGGGAAGTTTTTCCTCTGCATGACGTGCCAGTGCTCCGCTGGTTTTTGCCATCTGCATCAGGCTTAACATTCCTTCGTACATCCGTGCGCCTCCGGATGCGGCCACGATGATGACTGCGCAATGTTGCGCGGTGGCGTATTCAATGATGCGTGTAATTTTCTCGCCGACTACCGAGCCCATGGTGGCAGCCAGAAAACCGAAGTCCATCACCGCGATCGCGACCTTGTAGCCGTCGAGGATGCCATGTCCGCTGATTACTGCATCGACCAGGCCCGTGCCCTCCTGATACTTTTTGAGGCGATCCTTATACGTCGCCATACCTTGAAATCGCAGCACGTCCACGGACGTCAGGTCGGCATCCATTTCTACAAAACTGTCTCTGTCGAGCAGACTCTGGATTCGCTCCATGGCCGGCTGCGCGTGGTAATAGTCGCAGCGCGGACAAACACGTTCGTTTTGCGCGAGCTCAATTTCGGGCACCACCTGGCCGCAACCGGGGCATTTCTGAAAGACGCCCCGCGGCATCTCACGCTTTTTGCCTTCGGCCTTGATCGCCGGTTTTTTGAAAATCGCCATGGCTTATGCGCGGGCTGCGGTCGCGGCATGAACCGAGATTGCGCCGGCACGTTTTAAGACCCGCGCGCACTCGCTCAAAGTAGAACCGGTTGTGAGCACATCATCGATTAACAACACGCGCAAACCTCGCACGTTCGCGTTTTTTCGTAAACGAAATGCGTTGTGTAAATTTTCCATGCGCTCGGAACGATCAAGTGCGGTTTGGGTAGTGGTGTAGCGAATCCGTTCCAGCACTGGCTTGGATGGCAGCGAAATGTCCGCGCTAAGCAATTCGGCAAGCAGCGTGGCCTGGTTGAAGCCGCGTTCGCGTTGACGCGCAGGATGCAATGGGACCGGCACAATCAGGTCGAAGGAAACGTCGCGCACCCGTTCGTCATCCAGCGCAGCGCGTAGCCACCGGGCAACGAGGTGACGAAGGTGCATCTGTCGGGCGTATTTAAATTCGTGAATGATTTCGCGAACGATACCCCGGCCGCGATATGCGGCCACCGCAGCGTCAAAGTAAATGGTGCGATGCGCGCAGTTTGCACAGGTAAAAGCACCGGTGATCGAGCCCTCAAACGGCTCAGAGCACCTGCCGCAAAACGGCGCCACAATGCGGGGCACCTTCGTATCGCATAGGTCGCAGAGATACTTACCCGCCCGGAGGCTTTTTCCGCAGATCGTGCAGGTCGCCGGATACAGCAGCGATACTGTTGCCTGGAAGAGCTCAGACTTGTGAAGCGCGATCATGTTTTAACCAGAACCGCATCAGTATCCATGTTACTGCCGCCAGGCAGAGCGGTACAATCCCGACAAGCAGGTTCTTACCCAGCCACGGAAAAACAACGATTTGCCGGCGTACCAGCCAATTGAATGTGCCGCTGGCGAAAATCCATCCCGCATGAAGACCAATCGGCAGCCAGAGCGAATTCGTAAGGACACGCGCATCAGCGAGGATACACCCGATCAAAAATAACGTACTAAAGGCAGACAGGACCATGACCGGATCTCCAAAACCGGCGACCGCCTGGGCAATCGACTGGAAACCGGAAGTCCAGGTTACAATCGCGGGCTCGCGGTCCGATCCTTTCAAAAAGTGGATGGCTGCGAACAGCGCGGAGACGGCAATGATCGGCAAAATTTTACGACCTTTCCTGAGTAAAACGCCTAAAATAATTCCGCGGAAGAACGTTTCCTCGATCAAGGGAACGGCGATCATAGCGAGCAATACCTTCCCAAACCGCGACAAGACAATAACGTGTCGAAATGAGTAAGTGTGGTATGCCACAAGCACAGCGCCGCAAACGAGCAGGGGAGTGACCGAGAGGAGAAATCCCATGCCGGAATCGCGAGCCCAAAGGGGATTGGGAGCAAGACCGAGATCGCCCATCCGTCGCACGCGACTCGCGGATAGAAACGGCCAAAGTAAGACCACCGCAGCAATGAGGACGGCGCGGTGAAAAAACGTGTCGAAATCGTATTTCGCCAGAAACGGAAATACGCCATGCGCTGCAAGCCACTGTGCTGACCAGAAAAGTAATGGAGCGACAAGCGCTCCCAAAACGATGGTTCCGGCAAAATAGGCGGTCAATCTAGCTGCGTCTTTCAAGGCCTGCTAATGTAAGGCGTTACCGCAATGCCGAGTCAACATATATGGACGGAACGAACCGGCGATGGACGCAAACGTGAAGTGCGCGCGATAAAATTCGGCGGCGCGTGGCGCTTACAGGCGAAAACGAGTGGTGATCTTGACTGGACGTACTACAAGCGCCCATTGCCGGAGGATTTGCTAACTCT
>Ga0210142_1000234_pt1 | contig 12788 bp, 5 predicted proteins | sample Goodyear_PhragC__FD_184869 | JGI IMG/M metagenome (GOLD analysis project Ga0210142, IMG submission 184869) | Wetland microbial communities from San Francisco Bay, California, USA, that impact long-term carbon sequestration - Goodyear_PhragC_D2... | ecosystem: Environmental > Aquatic > Marine >...
CCGAATTGTTTATGGCATCGCGGCTCGCGGTAAGCTGATGTCGCAGGCTTGGGATAGCCGACCACAGTAACGCCATCGCGCCGGCAATATGCGGGGTAGCCATCGATGTGCCGCTGAAATTTGCATACGAACTGTCGCTGGCATTAGTGGATGACCGCGTGCCCGTGCCCGGCGCGGCGATATCGGGTTTGATACGGTTGCTTCCATCAGAAATAACCGGACCGCGGCTGCTAAACGAAGCTATGTTATCAGTGCCAGTATTCAAAGCTCCCGCCGTGTATGTTGCGGCGTAAATTCCAGGGGGATTTTGCACCGTTGAACAATTCGGACCCGAGTTTTGTGCGGCCGATACCATCATGATACCAGCCGCAGCTTGTGCTTCGACGGCAGCTTGCAACGTGTCAAACGAACAGCCTTCCGAAGCCGGGCACTCCCAGGAGTTACCAGTGATGTCCGGCGCCTTGGTTGGGTCAGGGTCGCCGCCGCCGATCCGGGTAGGCGCCAGGAACCATTCCATGCACTCAATGTAACGAGCCGGGGTGCCATCGCCCTGGTTCATGTTTCGGCACCCAATCCATTTTGCCCCTGGCGCCATTCCAATCTGGTTACCAGCGCCATCGTCACCTATCATGGTGCCGGTGGTGTGTGAGCCATGGGCGACATCGTCGCAAGGGAAAGGTGAATCATTGCCGCACGGGTTGCCGACACTGTCATGAATGGAGTCGTGCCAGTTGTAATCGTGATCGGCGTTCATGCCGTCCCACCCGCGATAATGCGGCTTGAGCGCGTTATGCGTCCATCGCACGCCCGTATCGGCGCTCGCTACGACAATATCCTGGCCGGTGAAACCCAGAGACCACACCTGCGGGGCATGTGTATAAGTGATACCAGGTTCGACCGCTGCCGGACGCTTGAGCGACGGCGGCGCCTCTTCGACAGACTCCGGTTGGGGAAAATGGTTTTGGATGTGTGGATTGCCTTCTATCCGGGCCACGTCTGGACGCGCGGCCAACGCCTCGGCGACCTCCCGTGTGCCCTTAACCAAAATCATGTTAACAATATAAAATGGACTGTACTCAAGGCCACGTCCCGCTAGCCATTGGATGATTGGCCCCTGTGTAGTCTGCGCCTTATTCAACAGCGCGTTGTACACGAAGCGTCCCTTCTCTGCTTTCGTCTGCAAGTTCGCAGCCTGGCCAAGATCGGCTTGTTCGGTGAGGACGACAAAGAATTCTGCTTGCTGACCCTTGGCAGTATGTTCCATCACCCATGATGCGATTTTACCGGCTTGAAGCGCATTGTTCCCACCCGCACCTGCCGCGAGTGCAGGCTGGCGCAAAACAACGATAGTCCCTATGAACGTAACAAACGCAGCCAAAAGAAGAAGTGAACAAAAAATACGACGCCAACGCGAAGGCATGGGAATGGAATCAGGCCGTGAGTTTGTGATCATAGGGTTACCGATTGAATTGAATTAGTTGGTGTGGACGGAATCCGAATGCCCTTTTTACGCCAAAGTTAAGTGCAGTGTCAAACCTTTTCCTGAAAGTTTATGCTGTGGCCCGCTCTGGAGAGACAAACTTCTCTGTTTGCCGGGACGAAAACGTTCCTCGCTACAGTGGTGTGATCCTCCAATCCGCGAAAATGTAGCCCAGGGTGCCTATCGCACCTAAAAACAAGGAACTCGCGAGTTTTGCTCGCGAGTTCCCGTATTTTGATATGTTCAGACGGCGTTAGGGACGAGGCGCAGGCGTCGGACGTGGACGCGGTGTCGGCGTTTCCCTCGGCTCGATCGTAGCTGTTGCCGTTGGAGTTGCGGTTGCCGTCGCCGTTGCCGTAGCTGTTGCCGTCGGCGTGAATGTGGCAGTCGCCGTCGCTGTCGGAGTAAACGTGGCCGTCGGCGTTGGGCTTCCTCCGCCGCCACATATCGACGATGGCGTGATGGTCACGGTGTAACCAGCACAACCTGCCTCAGGCGTGACTTCGCTTACCACAACGACGAATGTTTGGCCGTCAGGAACCTCAACCGAAAACGGTTGATCCGGATTCGGACTTCCGCCTGAGTCTCCAATCCAGTTGGTGCAGAGGTTATTTGGATCAAAGCTGCCCAGGTAAGCAGCGATGAAGATGAAGTTGGTGCCAGTGCACGCCGTGTTGGTATCTATCGTCACGCACTGAGTCGCGCCGGTAGTGTTGGTAAACGTGTACGAATCGTAATGGCGCGGAGTGGGATCACCGAAGACGTCACACGTCGTACTCGCCGGACATGTTTGCGGAATACCGCTGCGGAAGAGTCGGTCAGTCTGCGTGGGATCGCCTGAGTCGATGCTTCCGTTTATGACGCAGCCGCTCGGTGTACCTGTTGCCGTTGGCGAGGCTGTGGGTGTCGGACTAGGGGTTCCACACGGCCCGCTGACGGCCACGTTGTCTACTCGCCAACCGGCATGCGAAACCGAGCTATCCGAGCACATCCTCCAGCGCAACTTCACCTGCTGGCCCACCCCGGAAGCAGGCAGATTCACCGTAACAGTTTCAAAGCCCCCTGAGCCGCCATTGGATATTCCGCTCCAGTTCGGGCGAGTCGGCAAACAGGGATTCATGAAGGAGGTGCTTATCGACGTGTGATTATAGCCGCCAGTAACAAAGCTGCCTCCAGCAGTAATAATGTCTTGATAGCTCGCTCCGTTATCAACGCTGATCTCCAATACTCCTGCATCAAAGGCTACCGCAGCAGTTGATTGCTCAAGATCATAGTTCTGCGTGAAGGTTAGCTGCGATCCCGCATCATACATAATGGTCGGCGTGTCCAGCCGGTTGTCTAAAAGGTTGGCGGGATCAACCGAATATACCGAGTTCGGTGGGCTATCGGCAACTGGAGTCGGCGTGCCCGACGCAGAGGTCTGCCACAATGGGAAACCACCCATGTTGACTCCCTGGGTCGCCATCCACCCGGCAGGTAAATTCGGCGGCGTTACAGCGTCAAAGTTTTCAAACGTCGCCGGTGGGCAGGTAGGAGTTGCCGTCGGGGTAGGTGTAGGCGTGCCTCCGCCTTCGCCATCGGCGCGAATGAGCCAATTGCCAACCAAGCCAGCCTGTTCGATTGGAAAAGCTCCACTCAGATCATTAATATTTCCGCCGGTAGTGATCCAGGAACGATTGGAAAGGGTGGGCGCCGTTTCATCGAAGGCGGCCGGGAATTGACCGGCAGTGTGAGTGATGAGGAACCCGACAAAGAAATTCGGCGTCGTTACCATCGTGGGAGGAATGTTAGTGGTTATAAATGTGTCCGTCCCCTGCATTGAGATTACACCAGGAGCCATCGCCAATACCACCGCGTCAGTGGGTGAACCGTCGCCATTTGGATCGCTCCACAAGACCGCAGTGTAGGGCAGACCGTCCAGAGTAGGGTCGGGGAAGGCCGGAGTGCCCCAGGCGATCGAAATCGACGTGATGAGATTGTTGCCTCCGCTTACTGGGAATGAGTTACAGGCGATAAAGCTGCCGCCTGCTGTCAGACCGATTGAGTCTTCAGCCGTGCCGTCGTCGATCATGTATGTGAGCAGAGGATTATTACCTATTACTGATGCATTTTTTCCTAGTCCTGTGTTTCCTAATAGAGCGTTCGCCAGCTTCGACGTTGAAAGTCCAAAGGCGCTCGCCCTCGCACCAGCGGGAACTCGAGCATCATATGGAAGAAGGCTCGTGTCCGCGCCAGGCTGCTTAGAAACAGCTGCGGATTTTGCAACCGTATTTGGGTGATAATATAAACCGCGCTTCGTTGTGTTCCGCTGCGCCAGCGCGAACGGAATCGCGCACACGGCGAGAAGCAGAAGTAGATAAAATGCGCTTCGGATAAGATGCGCTTTGATGGTGGGATTGATTTGCTTTTTCATGTTGGTGTTGTCTTCGTTTGAATGCTGATTTTCTAAATTGCAAATTTAGATTTTACGAGCCGGACACCCGTTTTAATCTGGTGGATAGAGAAAGGTCAAGACTTTTTTGTAATTCCCTGCCTTTTTGCGCTCCTCCCCAAACAACAAACGAGAAAACTCGCGAGACGCGGTCTCGCGAGTTTCCGCTTAACTGATCACTGGAGAATCAGGGACGAGGCGCAGGCGTCGGACGAGGACGCGGTGTCGGCGTTTCCCTCGGCTCGATGGTGGCCGTCGCAGTAGGCGTCGCGGTGGCCGTTGCTGTTGCCGTTGGAGTAAATGTGGCAGTAGCAGTGGCTGTAGGGGTAAAGGTAGCCGTCGCAGTAGGCGTCGGAGTGAACGTCGCCGTTGGTGTCGGCGACGCCGCTCCGCAATTGCCTAATCCGTCGACCGTGACGGTGTAGCTTGGGCAGCCCGAACCTTCGAAAAACTCCTCGACCACTAGCACGATCGTGGCGTTGCCTGGCACCGTCACCTGGTATGATGAGCCGAGATTGCTGTCCGCAAGATAGTTCGTGCACGAGTTATTCGGGTCGAAGCTGCCCAGGTAGACCTCTGAATAGATGCAATTCGGATCACTCAGCGTAACCGTGATGCACGTCGGATCGCTGGACGAGTTGTTGAGCTCGTATGTATCATAGTGGAAGTCGCCGAGTAACTCGCCGGGGCACGGCGGCGACACAGCGCAGGAGCTGGCGGCTCCGTTTACGCTGTTGTGCGTTGGATCTCCAGTGTCGATTGATCCTTCTAATATCACTGGCCCTGGTGTGCACGTGGGCGACGCAGTTGGCGTTGGTGTCGGGCTACCGCAAGGACCGACGGATTCGACCGCCGTGGAGCCACCGGTTGCAGCGCCACCACCCACCACGAAACCACGGGCATTGAACAGCGCTGCCCCCGGCCCTTCGTGGTCAACATTGTACTGGGGTCCGGCCCGCCACATGTTGCTGCCCGGATTGTAGATCCAGACCTGCTGATTAATCGGCTGATTCAAGCAGCCGACGATCCAAAGCTCACCGTCCAAAACGAACCCGTTGTCGCTCTGGCACAAGGTATCCGGAGTCGGTAGCTGCGCGATCGTGCGCCACGTGTTGGCGACTGGATCGTACGCGTAGTGCGCGCCTGGCGCCGTGCCGCCTCCTACCACATAGATTTCACCATTAAACAGCACACCAGCCACATTGCCTTGAGTTCCGGGCATCGGTGCGCCTGTAGTGTAGCTGTTGGCCACCGGATCATAGATATATACTTCATCGTGACCCGTGCCGACCGGGTTGTAACCGCCGATCACGTACACGAGACCATTAAAGGTTGTCGTCGCCACGCCGGAACGCGCCGCTGGCAGATTCATGCCCATACTCCAAGTGTCTGTCACACTGTCATAGATCTGCATCGTATCGAGCGGCCCAGTGAAATCGATGCTGTTATATCCACCCGGCACATAGACGTTATCGCCTGCAGTCGTTGCTCTACCCTGGGCGTGCCGGATCGGGATCGGCGCGCCCATCGTCCAGGTGGCGCCATCGAAGCGTTCGTTTGCAGTTGTGTAATCGGTTCCGTTGAACCCGGTGATGGCATACAGGTTGGAGCCCGCCACGGCGGTGGCCGGATTGCGCCGCGCGACGGTTTTAGACGGCTCATTTTGCCATCCCGCTGTGCAGCTTGGCGATGCTGTTGGAGTGGGTGTCGGTGTTGGGCTCCCACCTACGCAAGGGTACGTAGCTGTCAATTTCAGACCGGACATGAGGCCGCCAGTGTTGCACTCAAACTGAGTGAAGGCGCTCCCGGTGTCGCGCTGGACTCCCACGGTGGCACTGCTGCCGCCCCCCGCCACGTCGCCGTAGATCAAATCAATCTGATTCATCGATTCGTGCAGCTGAATCTCAAAATCCGCGGTGTCCGCATTGTTGGCGAAAAACACCGCGTGCCACTCGATGTTGAAGATACGGTTGGGCGCCGTGCCTGAAACCGAGGTAAAGATGCCACACCCATTTGCCCAGGTGGAACAGCCAGTCAGACCGGTATTGGTCTGCAGATCGTCCCAATGCGGTAAGATCGCCATGTTCTCGGCAGGAGCAGGCAGACAGGCATTGGTAAAAGCGTTCCCATTAGCGACAAACGCCAACGTGCCATTGGAGCCAACGATGGCCGTGTTAAAGCTCTGATCGTAGAACTGCACGGGAAACGGCAGGTTGATTGTGGTTGTACCGTCATCGACGTGATTGCCTGTGTCGGTTGTGCCCGGCTCGATGCTGCCGCTCCCACTATTGAACATGTAATTGCACACCGGTGTGCTTGTAGGCGTAGGCGAGGGAGTGCCACCGCCTTCGCCATCGGCGCGAATGAGCCAATTGCCAACCAAGCCAGCCTGTTCGATTGGGAAAGCTCCACTCAGATCATTGATATTTCCGCCGGTAGTGATCCAGGAACGATTGGAAAGGGTGGGCGCCGTTTCATCGAAGGCGGCCGGGAATTGACCGGCAGTGTGAGTGATGAGGAACCCGACAAAGAAATTCGGCGTCGTTACCATCGTGGGAGGAATGTTAGTGGTTATAAATGTGTCCGTCCCCTGCATTGAGATTACACCAGGAGCCATCGCCAATACCACCGCGTCAGTGGGTGAACCGTCGCCATTTGGATCGCTCCACAAGACCGCAGTGTAGGGCAGACCGTCCAGAGTAGGGTCGGGGAAGGCCGGAGTGCCCCAGGCGATCGAAATCGACGTGATGAGATTGTTGCCTCCGCTTACTGGGAATGAGTTACAGGCGATAAAGCTGCCGCCTGCTGTCAGACCGATTGAGTCTTCAGCCGTGCCGTCGTCGATCATGTATGTAAGCAGAGGATTATTACCTATTACTGATGCATTTTTTCCTAGTCCTGTGTTTCCTAATAGAGCGTTCGCCAGCTTCGACGTTGAAAGTCCAAAGGCGCTCGCCTTCGCACCAGCGATATTTGAAGTTGTGGGAACCTCCTTCGCAGCCCGCCGCGTCCTGAGCTGGGCCCGATTAAGCTGAACCGCCGGAACTGTGCCGTCGAGAGCTGAAACCGCCCCCGGCGCTGTCACGGCCGCATTACCCGGTTTGAGGACACTTCGCTTGATGCTCCGCTGTGCCAGCGCGAATGGAATGGCGCACACAGCGAGAAGCAGCAGTAGATAAAATGCGCCTCGGATAAGATGTGCTTTGGTTGTGGGATTAAGTTGTTTTTTCATAGCGGTGTTGTCCTTGTCGGAATCGCGGTTTGCTGAGATCTAAGTTGATATTCTGCGAGCGTGACCTCCTTTTTAGTCAGGCACCGGAAAAAGTGTCAATGCTTTTTTCACATTTTCTCTCGAAACTGATTTGAACGACCGATTACGCGCGGTGAGATCGTGTTATGGCCGTTGCAGACTCAATTGGGTTTGCGCACGGCGCAGGTTGTCCGTCGCGACTTTGAGCTCCGGATTGAGGCGCAACGCAGTCTCAAATTCCGGAATACTCTCCCGCGTTTTACCAGATGCGAGCAGCACTAGTCCAAGATTATTATGTGCTTCGGCGCTCTTGGGGTTGAACCATACGGCCTGATGAAGCTCATCAAGGGCCTCCTGCACCTTGCCAAGGCGCGCCAGGACCAGCCCGAGATTCGTGTGTACATCGGCGTCGTTAGGCGCAAGGTCCAGGGCCTGGCTCAGTTCCGCGAATGCGGCATCGTTTCGGTTTTCTTTCGCCAGTTCCACGCCTAACTCCGCGTGCGCTTTCGCGGAATTCGGCTGGACACGGATTGCCCGCTGAAAATACTCGATTGCTTCGCCGGTTCGGCCTTGTCGGGCGCGCGTAACACCCATGTTCAGCAGAGCATCGAAAAAATCAGGCTTGATCTGCAGGGCCTTGTCAAAATGCGCGGCGGCCTCATCGTATCTGCCTTGCTCGCCGATTACGTGACCGAGATTATACTCTATGGGGAGATTCGGGGGAGTGACAGCGAGCGTGTGCTGAAACAAAGTCACGCTATCACGCCAGCGATGAATCTGTGCGTTGGTAAGAGCAGCCAAAATCAGCAGCACGACTCCGATTATTGCGGCACCGAGCGACGGCGCAACGCGCCATTTTTTCGCCAACTCCGCCAGGCCGAACACCAGCGCGATGAATAAACCGATTGACGGAATATAGAAGTAACGGTCGGCCATGGTCTGCCCGCCGACCTGCACGAGCCCGATAACGGGGACCAGTGTTCCAAGGAACCAAAGCCAGCCTACAATGAGGTACGGTCGAGTTTTCCGTTGGAAAACGCAGAACGCCGTAACTGCACTCAGCAGTACTGCTGCGCCGATGATCTGCCAGATTGGTATGCCAGCCGGCGGGAAAGGATAATAAACGGCAAGATCACTGGGCCAGAACGTGAGCACCAGATATTTGGCGTACGCCACAAGCGCATTCGACAGCCGGAGGGCAATGGGAGCATCAACAACCGTGCGCACAGCACCGCCGTGAGCCTGCGCGATCCACGTGATAATGGAGGAAGCAGCTGCAATAGCAAACAGCGGGATTTTCTCCAGCACAACACCGCGAACCAGGGATCGCCGGTCGTCAATTCCTGATGCCTCAAATCGGCGCAACGGCCAGTAATCCAGGAGCAACATTACAAAAGGCCACGTCACCAAAATCGGCTTGGCCATAAGGCCGAGGACCAAAGCAATTGCAGTCCACGCATACCACATACGTGTGGGCGCTTTTGCGTAACGCACGTAGGCAATCAGCGACAACAATCCGAAAAACGTAGAGAGCGTATCCTTGCGTTCAGCCGCCCAGGCAACCGATTCCACGTGCAACGGATGAAGGGCGAACAGCGCTGCGACCAATGCGCTAGGCCATCGAGCGTTCGTCGTTCGCAGCAGAAACCAGAAGACAAGTAACGTGTTTGCCACATGAATCGTTGCATTAACCAGCAAATGGCCGCCTGCGTTCATGCCGAAGACCTGGCTGTCGATCATGTGTGAGATCCACGTGAGTGGATGCCAGTTTGCCTGATAAAAAGTGGTAAATGCCCAAGACAGCCTCGCGAGGGAAATACCTCGATTGACCATCGGGTTCTCCTTGATGTATAAGTCGTCGTCGAGAGCGATGAATTGATGCCCGATCACTTGCGCATAAATCGCCATGGTCACGATGGCGAGGGCGGCTCCGATCAACCAGGTAGGTATCTCGAACCTTCTAACGCGTTGGGCTTTGCTTTTTCGTGCAGATTGTTTTCCCATGACCAGACGTTTAGTGGAAACTTAATAGCACCTCACGAAGCGACAAAGTCTTAACTATTTTGCTTCAGTCCCGAATTGTTTGATCGAAGTCGGACGCTAATCGAGCACTGATGCTTCCATTTTTGAGCGAAACGCTTTTCTCGCCACGGCACACAAAAGTCGTCCAGACTCTTATGAATTTTTCGGCGTGAGGTTCTGTTTGATCCTTTCGACGCAGAGGCGCCACTAGCAGGCAAATTGGGCCGAGCGGCCCACGGCTGTGCAAAACGCTGTTACGACTATGATCTCAGCGGCGACGAACACATTTTTAGAACGCGAAAGGCAGGAAGATGACGGATCGACAGAATTAAGGCTGGAGAAAACCGCTGGGCTTGCCCCCGATATGGTTCGTTAAAGGCTTGACACCTGTGTCTCTTCTAAAGAAGTGTGCCGCAGCCCGCTCCACCAGGCTGCGGCAGCTCCACTTCAGCAACCCCGAATGCTATCGGGGTTTTCAGCCCTGAGGACGCTAGCCCTCAAGATGTTAAAAGGCGAAATTGAGACCGCTGCGAATCATTCCAAAATTATTCCGTGGCCCATCGATCACGCCAAAGCTCAAGTCGTTAGTCCAACCGAAGTGGCGCGCGAACCGAATTTCGAGACCGGCGCCAAATTGACCGAGCGCCTTGGTTTGACTGCCCAAATGCTCTGTCTCAGCATGGACCTCGAACGCATCCGGCGGACCTTGTGTGTGCAGGACATCTCTTTCACCGCCACCAAAAATCGCACCGACACCAGCCCATGCGTAAGGAGCAAAACGAGTGCAGGGGATGGGATAACGCAACGTCAGCGTCCCTAAGACAGCTCCAATCGTATGATCGTGATTGAGTCTTCTTTTATTAAAAACAGGAATGGTTGGATCTTCGAAGATGTCGAACCCGTACTTGCTGCCCTCCAGCAGGAATCCTTGAACGCCAAGACCAACATAGCGGCAGAAGAAGTATTTGATGTCGCCGCCGCCGCCCCAGGCATGGTCGTCACCGATGTAACGATCGTATGTGCCGAGGACCGGATTCCCCTCACTCGTGCTTTGTACGACGTCCGTCAGCCATAGATTAGGATTGAATTCGGTGTTCGTGAAAGCATACGTGCCCCAGAGGTTCACGTTCCATTCGCGGTCGCCATACCATCCAGGGCAGGGCGGAGGCGCAACCTGCTTCATTTCTTTGCTAAAATCTTTTCCCGAACGACTGCCCGCGTAGGAGACGTCCGAATAGTAACGGTATCTCGAGGAGACCGGCGCCTCGGCTCCGGACTCTTCGCCGCCGAAAAGCCACGAGAAGACAACCCACGCATGCACGATTGGGGAGTCATCAGTGCATCCGAACAACGGCGAGATATCCACACGAGTTTGCGCCGATGGTTTCCAGGCCAGTGTGGGGCCGATAACGAAACTATTCAATGGATCGCCTCGTGTGTCTTTCGTGGTCACATTCTTGTATTCCATTTCCAAACCGACTTTCAGCCGCTCCTCAGGCAAAAGAATTGGGGTCATCATCGCCTGTGAGAAACCCCATTCACGGCCGCGGTCGCCGGTATTCTCTTTTTCGAAAAACCAGTTCATGGCCCATTCAAATCGCCCACCGAATTCCTGAGCCAGAAGCAAACGAAATTCGTAGGCATCAGGAACCTTGGGCGGTCCGCCCTCCTCCTCTTCTTCCTCTTCATTTTTTCCTCCTGGAGGAGGTGGAACCTCTTCGTGTCGGATCGTGCCAACGCCGAACTTGTATTCGGCGAAGAGAGTTGGATTGAGGGGAATCTTGTTCCAATCGGCGAGAGCCCACCGCGCTTCCAGACTTACGGTTTCAGCGCCACCGCCCCCATTGAATCGTTCCCATTTTGATTCCGCCGCCACCCCAAAACGATAGGGCAAACCCATCTCGATCTCCTGAGTGAAAAGATAATCGGGCGGCCCATGGCGGAATCCCTGCCCCTCAAAGATTTCGCCGAAGAAAAATGCCCATGGCGGCAAAACATAGGCTTGAGTTGTGTTGGAGAAACGGCTGCGGGAAAGGCCGGGAGGCGCGCCGTACGCGCTGGGCACTTCCTCGGCCGTGACGACAATTTCCTCCTGGTTCGCGTCCTGTGCGAGGGCAGAGCGCTCCGCTGCCGGAAGTATCGCACATGCGCATACAAATAGAGGGAAAAACCAGCACCGCCGACTTGCACAAAAGGAACGAGTTCTTCTCATAAGCGCCGCGCATCATTACAGAATTGTAATAATTGGCAAGACAAATTTTTGGGGGAAAGCCGGTCCCGAACTTCTGGTCACCCGCCTGCCTTAAAATCAGAGGTTTCTCAGGTAGAAATCGAGCCTCGATTCTCCGATTGTTTATGGTCCACAGAGCGGTGGCCAGACGATTATCCGCCTTGAACAGCTGAGGCCCGCGGACCGCTAACCAGCGGGCTTTTCCGTTTAGCGCTCTGCAAAAGTTGCGCTGTGTCCGGAATCAGCGAAGTGGCGGGGCAGCCCTGGCGATCACAAAGGTCGATGCGGGCTGCGGGGCGTAACTTTCGGGGTACCCTGGTTCACACCCGAAACGAATATCCATGACCGCTGCATTTGTAGGTGTGTTCGGAACCGTCCAATAGAAATATTGGGCTTTCGGGTCCATCCAGGGGCTAATCCACATGGTGAAAGTATTACCGCCATCCAGCGACAGCCATACTTCCATTTCACAGGCCCCCAAGTCGATGTCGGGCAACGCAGATTTCCACGCGATCCTTACTATCTGCCCGGGGTAAAGAACCTGCCCGGGCCGTGGCGAAATTAGCTTGGCAGCGTATGCGCCGGACGCTGCGACCGCGGTCTTTGACAACCCGAAAGCAGCGGCCACGGCGAGCATGGTTACGATAAATCTACGAGTTTTCATTTTTATTCTCCTCCGATAACTAAGAGAGTTCCCAACCGAAATGAGATTCTGTCAAGCGATTTACAATTACTCTTTTGTCATGTCGCGCGTAAATAGGATGACACTACTGCGTGCCGGAGGTCATTCCGAAACTGATTCATTTTTAGGAAACGGGAATATCAGTTTGACTGTGGTGCCACGACCGACTTCGCTCTCAATCGCGGCCGATCCTCCGTGAAGATCGAGAATCGATTTCACCAGTGCGAGTCCAAGTCCGGCGCCGTCGGAACTGCGTGATGCTTCAGCACGATAGAATCGATCGAAAACGTGCGGTAAATGTTCCGCAGCTATCCCGTAACCGTTGTCGCTAACTGCGACTTCAAAATTACTGTTGCGCCGGGAGACTGCCACACGAATGGAACCGTGCGGGGCTGTGAATCGCAGCGCGTTGTCGAGCAGATTTCCCACGGCGCGTTCGAATAAATCGCTGTCGGCATAAACTTGTCCGTGGCCGTTGCAAGTAATCGTGACATGATGATCGTCGGCAACCGTTTGATAAAACGCCGCGATTTTTTCGACTGCGGCGCGCGCATCGAATCGCTTGTGCGCAATCGGTTCGCGCGCTGCATCCACGCGGGCGACAAAAAGTAAGTTGTCCACAATCCTGGAGAGCCGTTCGCACTCGGCAACGGCGGATTCGATCGTTTCGCGATATTCGGCAGCTGTGCGCTC
>Ga0210142_1000236_pt1 | contig 12746 bp, 9 predicted proteins | sample Goodyear_PhragC__FD_184869 | JGI IMG/M metagenome (GOLD analysis project Ga0210142, IMG submission 184869) | Wetland microbial communities from San Francisco Bay, California, USA, that impact long-term carbon sequestration - Goodyear_PhragC_D2... | ecosystem: Environmental > Aquatic > Marine >...
TTACGCACCCGTAAACGAACACGAGTGTAAAATCACGGCGTAACAGCCGCGCATTCCTGGCACTTCTTCAAATCAAGTTTGCCTGAAGCAAGAACCGGGATTGCGTCGATCCGTCGCATGTTCTTCGGAATCCACAAATTCGGAACACCTGCTTCCTGCAATTTTTTTCGCAAATCCGCAATGTCGAGATCCACAGCGCTAAGCAGCACCAGCGCTTCACCCTTGGCCTCGTCCTGCACGCCTACGATCGCGATCGGACGTTCATCTCTCCCGGATAATCCCAGTTGCTCGATGATTTTCTGTTCGATCGCTTCATGCGGCACCATTTCGCCGCCAATTTTTGAAAATCGGGAGAGCCGGCCTTCGATGTAAAGAAAGCCATCTTCGTCGAACCGGCCGATGTCGCCTGTCTTCAACCAACCGGCGCGCAACACTTCTGCAGTTCGTTGCGGATCGTCCAGATAACCTTCAAAAATGTTTACACCGCGCAGCCAGAGCATTCCTGCCTCAAAAAGCGAAAGTTTCCGATCGGTTTCCGGTTCACGGATTTCCGCGGCGATCCCCGGCGCCAGTCTGCCAACTGATCCCGCACGGCTGGAAGGCTGAACGTGCTCGCCGGGATGCTTTGGCTCGGGATCGGGCAAGTTGACGCTGACCACCGGCGCAGTCTCAGTGAGCCCATACCCTTCGAAGACTTTTTGCTTGAAGCGTTCCTCAAAATGGCTGGCAAGCTCAACCGGCAATTTTTCGGCGCCGGTAACGATGAGCCGCAGGGTTTTGAGCTGTTCCGGTTCGGCTTTGCGAAGGTACAGGCGCAGAAAGGTTGGTGTGGCCAAAAGAAACGTCAGATTATATCGCTCGATCAGCGCCGCGCATTTCGCCGGCTCCAATGGATTCGGATACGTAACGATGCGCACACCTTCGATGAGCGGATACCAAAGAGTGACGGTCGATCCAAACGTGTGGAAAAACGGCAGCGACGCGAGGATTGCGTCGGTCTTGGTCGCATCCAGAAGTTCTCTGAATTGAGATACATTTCCGACCACGTTGCGATGGCTCATCACTGCTCCTTTGGGTTCGCCGGTTGTTCCGCTGGTGAAAAGCAAAACCGCCTCCGTGTGTCCGCCTTTCTTCGGGACTTTCAGAAGCCGCAAAAGCAAACCAGCGGGGAACAATATCGACGCGATCCACCACAACACGATCTGGGGTTTCATTTGCGGGAGGAGTTTATCGAGCTTCAAAACACGGTCCGGCCACGGAAAATCTTTTACGCGCTGAATGAACGGCGTCGCCGAGATCACCACGCGCAGATTCGCGCGCCTGCAACACGATTCGTTCGCGGCACGGCCGATTGTAAAATTGAGGTCCACGGGAGTTTTGTTTGCCAGCACCACGGCCAGATTGGCCAGCATCGATCCCTTGCTCGCAGGCAAAACGATCGCGATTCTTTTGTCGGGGAATTCCTTGCGAAGATGACGGCTTAAGGCCGCCGCTGCACCGAGCAGTTTACTTCGGCTCAGACTGCTGTGATCCATCCCATCAATCACTGCGGTGGCGAAGGGGCTCCGCTTCAGGCCGCGCACACATTCTTCCGCGACATGTCGATCCAATGACGGCCGGCGACTGAAACAGAATTCGCCCAGCTTAAGCAACTCTTCGCGCACGGTCGCGACGTCGGCGGCCTTTGACTCCAGCGGTTTACCAAAAGCGACACTGACCGGATACGGGATTCGCTTTGGAAATTTTCTAAAAAACTTTCCACCCTGAAAAGAAAAGATCGAGCCCCAGAGTTGATCGAGCCAAACCGGAACGACCTGTGCCTTGCTATGGCGCGCAATCACTTCAAAACCGCGCTGCAAACGTAATAGCGTGCCTCTTCGCTCCAACTCGCCTTCCGGGAACACGCACACGATTTCACCATGAGAAATTTGCTCGGCAGCGGCGCGAACTGCCGCATGCGAATGGCGGCTGCTGATCGGGATACAGCCGAGCGCGCGAAAAATCGGGTGCAAGATTGGCTTGGAATAATATTGCTGGTCGATCACGTAACGGATCGGGCGGGGGCAGGCTAGCTGCAGGACCAGGGCGTCTACCCAGCTGATATGGTTCGGCACCAGTAGAAATCCGCCCTGAGGCAAATTTTCCACACCAAACCGGGTGACTCGATAAAACGTGCGCACCAGAGGCCGGCCAAAGAAATAGAGCGCACGCTCGGCGCCAGTTGTCGTGGAACTCATCATAGTTGTCATGCTGAGCGAAGCGAAGAATCTCTGACCTTTTCAGGACCGATCGTCGTGGAATTAAATCAGAGATGTTTCGCTTCGCTCAGCATGACAGCGCCATATAAGAGCTGGGTCATCTCCATCGTTTATGATTTACAATCGGCGCGCCACAAACTGCAATCGCCAATTGTCGATGCAATCTTCGGGACGAAAACCGATAAGCGGCGCGCGCAATGCGCTCTTCCTCCTGCTGGCAATCAATCTCTTCAATTACATCGACCGGCAAGTTCTCGCCGCGCTCGAACCTGATATTCGGGCAACCTTTTTCGCGCCCGGCGACATAAACGCGATGTGGAAGACGGGCCTGCTCGGGGACGCGTTTTTTGTAACATACATGGTCAGCGCACCGATTCTCGGTTTGCTGGCCGATCGATTTTCGCGCTGGATTATCGTTGGCTCGGCAGTGATTTTGTGGAGCCTGGCCAGCGGTGGCTCGGGTCTTGCCGCGACGTTCGCCATCCTGTTTGCCACGCGCATTTGTGTTGGAATCGGCGAAGGCGGCTACGGGCCCGCGGCCCCGACCATTTTGGCCGACCTCTTCCCGGTCGAGACGCGAGGTCGCATGATGGCAGTTTTCTACGCCGCAATTCCGGTTGGCAGCGCACTCGGCTACGTAATTGGTGGACTGGTTGGTTCGAATCTCGGCTGGCGCTGGGCTTTTTATCTTGTTACCCCGCCAGGCCTGCTGCTGGGGCTGCTGTGCTTTTTTCAACGCGATCCACGCGTCGGCACACATCAGGCTCTGCAGAAATCGCCACGCCGAAGCCTGCGAGATTACGCGACACTGTTCCGCACGCGCTCGTATCTGATCAACTGCGTTGCACAAACATTGATGACTTTTGTGACCGGCGGTCTGGGTTTTTGGGCCTCGGCTTATTTGCGTTATCGAAATCAAAGTCCCGACGTGGGCATGACGATCTTCGGCCTGATCACGGTAGTGGCAGGTTTGACCTCGACCCTTCTCGGAGGCGTCGTCGCCGACAGATTGCGCTTGCGTCTTCCCGGTTCCTACTTCTGGGTCTCAGGAATCGGGATGCTGATTGCCTGTCCATTTTTTGTTGCGACCCTTTACATTCCGTTTCCGGCAGCTTGGATCACAATGTTTGTCGCGATTTTTTTCCTGTTTGTGAATACCGGTCCTTCCAATACCGCTCTGGCCAATGTGTCCCTGCCCGCCGTGCGCGCGACGGCGTTCGCGATGAATATTTTGATTATCCACGCGCTGGGCGACGTGCAGGCATTTTGGCTGTTGGGGTACATCGGCGGCCATGCAAACATGCATGTCGCGTTTTTGTTCGTGTCCGGGATAATCCTGGCTTCCGGAGTGGTTTGGTTGTTTGGTGTGAAATATCTTCCCGCAGACACGGCTGCAGCGGAAGCGGCCGCCGTCACTTGAGCATCCTTTCAGTTTTGGAAGGATTTATTATGTTAACCTTTCGACGCTTATCGTTTCTCTCGCTGCTCTGGCTGACCAGTAATGCTTGTGCAGATGGCGTGCCGGATGACTGCACGCAGCTCATTCTTGGAATCGCGCCCACATGGAATTCTATGCGAGGCGAGCTGTGTTTGTTTGAGCGTCCGCGCGGCGGTGACTGGAAGGTGGTAGCGGGGCCCTTTCCAGTATTGTTTGGCAAAAGCGGTCTGGCCTGGGGAATCGGACTGGCGGGGCAAAACGAGCCGGGACTTCGCAAGAAAGAACGGGACGGCCGCGCGCCTGCGGGAATTTTCGAAATCGGCAAAGTTTTTGGATACGAACCGCACCTCCCTGCCGGCGCAGATTATCCGTATCATCAAGTCACTGATGCAGACATCTGGAGTGACGATCCGCGTTCGCCGAATTACAACCGGCACATCGTGATCGATCCGAAGAAGCCGCCGGACAATTACAGTCACGAGAAAATGCGCTCGGGCGATTTTGCCTACCACTGGCTGATCGAGATTCGGCACAATTCCGATCCCCCTGTGCCCGGAGCGGGAAGCGCCATTTTTTTCCATATTCGGCGGGGCGTGAACAGACCGACCACCGGCTGCACCACAATGGCGCAGGATAATCTGGTGAAAGTCATCACTTGGTTGCGAGCGAAGGGTCATCCTTGCTACGCATTATTGCCCGGCGAGGAGTATGAAAAAAAATGGCGCGACTGGAATTTGCCGTCCCCCGACAGGTTCCGGCACATTGCTTCATTGACTCGTTGAATCTCGCGATAGCTTGGTTAGCTTGTCGTTAGCTAATTATGCCAAGACGAAAACGTCCCAATCCTCAATCGGAAGAAAACATCCGGCGCATCGACACGAAAGCGCGCGCGAAGAAGCAGACTCATGGGTTTCAAGTGCACTTCCTCCGCGGCGATCGCGTGGTGACCAAGATGTTCAGCGACAATGTCCACGGCGGAAAACAGGCTGCACGACGCGCCGCACGAAAATTCAAAAAATCGATGTTGCGTCGTTTGCCGCGGAGAAAGTTTTTAGGCGAATAAACTATTCGCGACCAGAAGACGTTTGCCGTCTCCGATAGATTTTCCAGCATTCCAAAAATCCCGGAGCGAAATCCTCAGGTCGCGCCGACGTCCAGTCATCGATCACCGCAGGTGGCAGAAATACGCCTGTTTTGATTTCACACCTGTCCGGAACAAGATCTCCGGCAGCCACTCCGCGGTACAGCCAGATGAACTCATTACCGGTGCGCGCTGATGCCGTAAGCTTTGAAATTCTTTCAAGCGGAACAGTAATGCCCAATTCCTCTTTTAGTTCACGCTGCGCTGTTTCATCATAATTTTCTTCAGCGTTAACATGACCGGCAGCGCTCGAGTCCCATTTCAACGGATGTCGATCCTTGGAACGTGAACGCTGCTGCAAATACACTTCAGCGGCCGGGTTGAAAATGAAGATATGAACGGCGCGATGGAGCAAGTTATTCCCATGCACTTCAGAGCGGCTTGCGTAGCGCCTAATCCGATCATTTTCATCGACCACCGGGAACCGCTCATCACTCACCGAACACGTATCCGGCAGCGGAGGCGGTGCAATGGCATTTGCGAGAGCAATCCATTGCAACAACGATAACTCCTCCGCACGTGCGTTAGCATCGATGCTCAGGCGACGCGCGAGCGAATCCCAGTCGTGAGCATATTCCCGCAGTAATTTTCTCAGCTGTTTCCTTCGCTGAGAAAATCCGGCGCGAATCAATTTTAAAAGCAGCTCATTGTCGTGGTCCGGCAACTCGAGCGAATCGCGCGGCACAAGTCGCACTACCGCGGAATCAACTTCAGGTTGCGGGAAAAAAACGGTTGCCGGAACGCTCCGCAGGTATTTCACGCGATGATACAATTGCATGCGCAATGTCAGCGCCCCGTAGTCATGCGTACCAGGCGACGCAGAAAGTCGCATCGCCATCTCCTTCTGTAACATCAACAACGAGAGATAGATCGGACTTGGATTCTCTAGGAATCTTAAAAGTAATGCACTCGAAATGTTATACGGAAGATTGCCGATCAGCTTGACGTTGCGTTGGGCGAACAGATTACGAGGATCAAACTTCAGCGCGTCAATGTTGAGGATCTCAAGTCGCTCATCAGCAAAACGCTCACGCAAGGATTTGGCAAGACGCGTGTCCTTTTCGATCGCGAGAACGTGCGCGCCCTTTTCAAGAATAAATCTCGTCAATGCGCCAAGGCCGGGCCCGATCTCGACCACATAATCCTCTGAAGTGATTTGCGCCTGATCCACAATCCAGCGGGCCAGGTTTTGGTCGTGGAGGAAATTTTGCCCGAGAGATTTCACCGGCGACACGCCAGCTTCATTGAGTCTCACGCGAGTCTCCGAAAGCTTCATGGGAGGCTCCGAATCCATTGGCGCGAGGATTGGAAATTGGAATATTTGTTCACAAAATTGTGTGAACAAAATACGCCGAAGGGACAAACTTGTTCACAAGTTATTCACGTAGGTATCCAAGGGAATGAAACGCTGCCCTGCGAGGCACGCGATCGCGGTTGTGGTATTGCCTTTACTTACGCGCCGGCAACGCGCGACGCGATCGCTTTTTTCGGCTCTTTAAATACGTCTGGCGTGCCTCTTTTAAGGAAGCGCCTTCGAGAAAGTACGCGGTCGCAGCTCGTCCAACCGCGTAGGTCCCCGCCCCTGCGACCATCCCGCAAACCACGTTACCCCAACCCGGAAAAAACTTCAGCATGGCGCGCGCACCCTCACGAAGGAGCATTCCCGCGCCGAGATTGGCTCCGAGCGCAGCGATAAACTCTGTCGCAGCACGCAGACTTCGCTCCCGACCGCTGATGTACATGATTCCCGAAACCATCAAGACTTGGAGCGAGGTCAGAATCGGCAAGTCCGCCAGCGGGATCGGTTGGGCACCGATCGCCGCGCAGATGGCGGTGGTCGATTTTATCAGCATTTGTGCAACGTGAAGCTGCGCATGCCGATCGCGCGAGATACGGATCATCTCGATCTTCGCCTGGTTCGGTAGCTCCTCCGCGAGTACCGACATCAACCGGCGCGCGTCTGTCGATCCTTTTTCAGTGATCCTGAGCACAGCGAGCAAACGATCACCGACACCCGGTTGCGCATCGAGCGCTTCTTCCAGTTGCGCCGGCCGACTTTCAGATCCGAGCGAAAGACCAATGATTTTGGTTTCGCCCGGCGGAACAAAAATCGGCTTTCGCAAATCCAATTCACCGTCATCGAAAAACAAAATCATGTCCGCAGGTTCGCGCTTAAGTTCTTCTTCGATTTGCGCTTCGACTGAATTGTCGGCCTCTCGCGCGTCCAGGGCTGAAATCGTTCCGCGACCCGGAATCGTCCACTCGGTCCAACGATGCACCGGCGTCAATGTCACATTTACGCGCTCATCTCCTTCCGGTGTAAAAAGCAGATCGATGATTTTTTGCAACGGTGCTTTGCTCGACCCGATGAAAAGCAATCTCGGCCGCCTCTGCTGAAGGAATAATTGCTTTAACGGCGTCAGTTCGCGCAGCACAGGCCGTCGAATTCTTTCGGGCAGTCTGCCTGCCAAACTTTCCAGTCGCTCGGCAATTTGAACGAAAGTGGACTGATTCATCTTCCAAATGACGAATGACAAATGACCAAGGACGAAGGAAATTTGAATGCTAAATGACCAACCCACATCCCAGCGGCACAACCATTCTTCGGCATTCGTGCTTCGTCATTCATTCGTCATTTGTCATTCGGACTTCGTCATTAATAGTGTTGATCCTGCGAAAAAGCACGCGCGCAAAATTCAAGGTTTCCAACTCCAAGAAGCTCCGATAGAAATCCCGCATGAGTTTGAACACGGAAATACTTTCGAAAGCGGCGGACCAGGCACGCGGCTTGTGCATGGACGCCGTGCAGGCTTCGCAGTCAGGCCACCTCGGACTTCCTCTTGGCTGCGCGGAAATCGGAGCGGTGCTTTTCGGGCATGCATTGAGATACAATCCGGACCACCCGCGCTGGATGAATCGCGATATCTTCGTTCTCTCCGGCGGACACGGCAGCATGTTCCTTTACGCCTGGCTGCACATGAGCGGCTACGATTTGCCGATGTCGGAAATCGAACGATTTCGGCAGTTGCATTCGAAAACGCCGGGACATCCCGAGTTTGGCCACACGCCCGGAGTGGAATGCACCACCGGGCCGCTCGGTCAGGGCGTTGGTAACGCGGTTGGCATGTCGGTAGCAACGAATATGGCTGCGGCGCGGTTCAACACCGATGAGCACAAAATTTTCGATCAGCACGTGGTCTGCTTGTGCAGTGACGGCGACATGCAGGAAGGAGTCGCTTCAGAGGCATGCGCACTCGCCGCCCATTGGGGTCTGGATAATTTGATTTTCATTTACGATTCCAATGCCGTGACGCTCGACGCTCCTGCGAAAGACACGCAAAGCGAAGACACCCGAAAACGGATGGAGGCTTACGGGTTCGATGTACAAGAGATCGAGGGCCAGGACATGCGACAGTTTCTCGATGCTTTTAACGTCGCGAAACGGCGCGATAACGGGAAACCGCAGTTCATTATCGCACACACACTGATTGGCAAAGGCATTCCGGAAGTTGAAGGCACGTACAAGGCCCATGGCGAAGCGGGCGCCAAGTTTGTCGATGCGGCTCGCAAAGCGCTCGGCTTGCCAGGCGAACATTATTTCGTGTCGCAGGATGTGTATGACTATTTCGCCGAGCACAAAAAAACGCTCTTTGCCGAATATGATCGCTGGGAAAAAACCTATGACTCCTGGCGCGCGAAAAATTCTGAGAAAGCGAAGCTGCTCGATAACGGTTTCGCCCGAAAAGTCCCAGCTGATCTCTTGTCGAAGATCCCGGACTTTCCCAAAGACGCGAAACTGGCTACGCGCAAAGCCGGCGGCGAAGCTTTGCAACCGATTGCTCAAGCCCTGCCGTTGCTGACGAGCGGCAGCGCCGATCTTTACGGATCGACAATGAATTACATTAAGGACGGCGGTGATTTCGATCGCAACGATTTCGGCGGCCGCAACATTCGTTTCGGGATTCGGGAGCACGGCATGTGCGCGATCCTTAATGGCATTTCTTACCATGGACTGTTTCGTGCGTCGGGCGCGACGTTTACGGTGTTTACCGATTATTGCCGTGGTGCGATTCGGCTTAGCGCGCTTTCGAAGCTGCCGAATGTTTACATTTTCACACATGACTCGATCGGCGTAGGCGAAGACGGCCCGACCCATCAACCAGTGGAGACGGTCAGTTCGGTTCGTTTAATACCCGATATCGACGTGATTCGCCCTGCGGATCCGGAGGAAACCGCCGGCGCATTTGTAGCAGCCATGCAACGAACGGACGGTCCGACTTTTCTCGCTCTCACGCGGCAGACTGTTCCGATGTTGAACGACATCGAAGTGAATCTGCGGCGCGAAGGAGTGCTCCGCGGCGGCTATATCGCGAAGAAAGAAACCGGCACCCTCGATCTGATCATTCTTTCGTGCGGCAGCGAACTACAGCATGCGTTGGCCGCGGCAAAGGAATTGGGCGACGGCGTCCGCGTTGTTTCCATGCCCTGTTTCGAAAGATTTAATCGGCAGTCTGACAAATATCGTGAAGAGATATTGCCTGACGAATGTCGCAAACGTATTGCGATCGAAGCCGGAGTTCCTGAAATTTGGTATGAATACGTCGGTCTCGACGGGAAAGTCATCGGATTGCACGAGTTCGGCATGAGCGCGCCGGGCCCCGAGGTAATGAAAGAGCGCGGCATCGACGCGCAGCATGTGGTCGAAGCGGCCAAAAGCCTTGGCTGAAAGCGTGCCTTTGCGGTATTCAGCCCCCGACGAAAAAGAATGCCATCGCTAGGATCACGTACGTAGCCAGTAGAAGCACGCCTTCGAACCAGGTCGTCTCGCCATCTGCGGCGATGGCATTGACCGCGAAACTGACTCCTGCGATCGCGATCAACTCCAGCGGATTCTCAAATACAAGGTTCATCGGCGTTCCCACGAAAAAGGAAACGATGACCAGCAGCGGAGCGACCAGCAACGCCACTTGAATGCTCGATCCTACGGTGATGCTCATGACCAGACCCATTCGATCGCGTCGGGCGAAATAGACAGCGGCCACATATTCGGCTGCATTGCCTACGATCGCCAGAACGACCACGCCGAGAAAAAACCGGGAGACTCCGAGTTGGCTTGCAGTCGAATCCAAGGCTCCTGAAATCAATTCCGATTCCCAGGCGGTTAGCGCAGTCCCGGCCAGCAAAACACCAAGCGATTGCCATAGCGGCCATGAATGCTCTGCTTTTTCATCGGTTCGTTCGAACGCGAAAATCTCCCGGTGCGTGACGAGCGTGTAAATGAGATTGGCCAGATAAACAAGAATCAAAACGGAAGCCACGCCCAGGCTCAGGTTCTCATCCAGGCGACTTGCGTCCGGCGACTTCAAAACGCCACGTTCGGTATAGTCGAAAAGGGCGGGTACTAACAACCCGATCATCGCAAGGATGAGCAGGCTGGAGAGCAACCCGGCGCGTTCGCGTTGAAAACACTGCCGTTCCCGTCGCCAGCTTCCGGCAAGAATGGCCAGACCGAGCCCGAGCAGGCTGTTGCCAATGATCGAACCCGTGATCTGACCTTTCACCACACTGGGGTGGCCGGCCGCTAGAACGAACAAAGCAAGAATAAACTCTGCCGTATTACCGAAAGTGACGTTCAACAATCCGCCGACAGCGGGCGTGGCACGTGCAGCTAAATGCTCAGTCGCGCGCCGGATCCATTCTGCAAGCGGCACGATCGCCAGTATTGAAGTTGTAAAGACCCAGAGCGGGCCGGCGTGAAACACGTATTCCAACGCCAGCGACACTGGAATGAGCAGCAGCAGCCAGACGAAAATCATGCACTTGTGATCGACCCCGTATTAATAAAACGAAAATAGCCGAAATGCTTGGCGCATGTAAACGTCAGCGAGTTTCTGCTGGCGTTCAGATTCAGACGCAATCGATCAAAACGCTCCGTCGGGTTCGTTCACGTTCCGGGCCCGTGTTTCAAACCGGGTGAATTCCTTAAGGAACGTGAGCGGAATTTCGCCGACCGGACCGTTGCGCTGCTTGGCGATGATCAGTTCGGCTTCTCCTGCCTTCTCCACGCGTGCTTCTTCGTCTTCCTCGTAAAGTTCAGGCCTAACGAGTAACCCGACAAGGTCTGCATCCTGCTCGATCGAGCCAGACTCGCGCAGGTCACTCAGGCGCGGTTTGCCGCCAGAACGTTGTTCTGGCTGCCGGTTCAATTGCGCGACGACAATGACCGGAATTTTCAAGTCTTTGGCCAACGCTTTGAGTCCTGCGGAAATTTCCGAGATTTCGAGCTGCCGATTGTCCTGCGCGCGACGGGAAGTTGATCTGAGCAATTGTAGATAATCAACGATGATGAGCCGTACGTCCTGCTGCGCCTTAAGCCGACGCGCTTTTGCCCGCAATTCAAGAATGCTAAGGCTGGCGCTATCATCGATGAACATTTTCGCTTCAGCCAGTTTCGATGCTGCGGCAGTGAGACTTGGAAAATCGCGCTCGCCCAGAAATCCATCGCGCACTCTTTGTAAATTCACACGCGCGCGAGAGCAAAGCAGCCGTTGAACGAGCTGCTGGCTGCTCATCTCCAGGCTGAACACGGCAACCGGAAGTTTTTCACTAATTGCCACGTGTTCCGCGATGTTCATGGCGAGTGCGGTTTTGCCCATGCTGGGACGCGCCGCGATCACGATCATTTCCGATTGATGCAGTCCGCTGGTCAATCGGTCGAATTCTACAAATCCTGTGGAAATCCCGGTGATACCGCCTTTGCGTTCGTACAGTTTCTCGATCGTCTCGATGGCCTGCATCGCGTGATCTTTCATCGAGAGCATTTGACCTTTGAATCGGTCTTCGCCGACGTCGAAAATCCTCTGCTCCACTTCATCAAGCAGATTGTTCACTTCATCCTGCTCTTCGTACGCGCGTCGCACGCTCTCGGTGGCGGCGGAAATGATCTGGCGCAGAATGTATTTGTCGCGAACGATCTCCAGGTAGTATTGCACGTTGGCCGCAGTCGGAACGAACGTGAACAGGTTAGTGACGAATGCCGCGCCGCCGACGCTGTCGAGCAGGCTCCGATCCCGCAGCACCTGAGTGAACGTGATCAGGTCGATCGCCTGTCCAGCGTTCCAAAGATCGACCAGAACGTCGTAGATCGTTCGGTGCGCCGGCACATAAAAATATTCTTCGTTAATCTTCTCGACGCATTCCGCAATCGTTTCGCGCGGGGAGATGAGCATTGAGCCTAGAACGCCCTGCTCCGCTTCCACGCTGTGGGGCGGCGTTCGGTGAACATCCTGCGCAGAACCTGTGGGCGAAATGGGAATAACTTTTTCGCCACTTCGTGCTGCCGAACCTCGGCCAGCGCCATTTCCCGCCTTACGAGGCTTCTCTCCTGTCCATGCGGACGGTGGAGTCGCCATTTATTTCTCTTCTTGTTTTGGCTGTTCTTTTTTCCTGCGGAAAATTCGATGTTTCTTCTTGTCCGGTTCTTCCGGTGCAGCAGGCACGGCCTCGGCCTTTGCTTCTCCCGCTGATTTCACCTGGAAAACAAGCTGCGCCGTTACATCGTGATGCAGCTTGATGGCGACCTCATGTTCTCCCGTGTCTTTGACCGGGCGCTCCAGAACAATTTTGTGACGATCAATCTCCACGCCAACTTCGTTTTTCAGCCGGTTCACGATGTCTTGTGCGGTGACCGATCCAAATGCCTTACCGGTCTCGCCTGTCTCCAACGCGAAAATAAATCGCGTCTTACCGATCCGGCGCGCCACATCCTGCGCTTCGTTCAACTCGCGTGCTTCACGTTCGGCGCGCTTTTGCTTGAGCGTATTGAGCTTGCGCAATGCGGCAGGCGTGACTTCGTAAGCCATGCCGCGCGGCAAAAGGTAATTTCGCGCATACCCGCGGCGCACCTTGA
>Ga0210142_1000237_pt1 | contig 12716 bp, 13 predicted proteins | sample Goodyear_PhragC__FD_184869 | JGI IMG/M metagenome (GOLD analysis project Ga0210142, IMG submission 184869) | Wetland microbial communities from San Francisco Bay, California, USA, that impact long-term carbon sequestration - Goodyear_PhragC_D2... | ecosystem: Environmental > Aquatic > Marine >...
TACATGCCCGAGTTGCCCGAGGTGGAGACGGTGCGTCGCCAGCTCGAGCCCGAGCTGGTCGGGAAGCGGATCGAGGCGGCGACCGTCCTCGACGAGCGGCTCACTCGCCCGGAGCCGCCGCGCGCATTGGAGCGGGCGGTCGTGGGCCGGGAGGTGACCGCCGTCGCCCGGCGCGGGAAGTACCTGCTGATCGGCCTGGAGGGCGGGCGCACCTTGGCGATGCACCTGCGGATGACCGGCAACCTCCTGCTGCGCGATTCCGATCTGGGCGAGACGGCGGATCTGATGAAGAACGAGATGCTCGGTGGCGCTCGGCTGTACGAGCGGGCTCCGGAACCGACCCACGTACGGGCGCGCTTCGAGCTCGACGACGGCAGGTCGCTGCTGTTCACCGACGTACGGCGCTTCGGTCAGGCGGTCGTCCTCGACGCGGGGGATCAGCTGGATGACTTCTTCGCCGCGCGCCTCGGCGTCGAGCCGCTCTCCGGAGAGCTCACCGCCAAGAGGTTGCTCGAGCTGTCGAAGGACCGCACGGCGCCGCTCAAGTCCTTCCTGCTCACCCAGTCCCGGGTCGCGGGGATAGGCAACATCTACGCCGACGAGGCGCTCTGGCGGGCTCGCCTGCATCCGCTCTCACCAGCCGGCTCGATGAAGCTCGAGCACGCCGAGCGCCTGGTTGGCGGGATCGTCGCCGCGCTGGAGGCCGGGCTCGAGCACGGGGGAGCGAGCATCGACGACTACAGGGATTCCCGTGGCGAGACCGGCTCGATGCAGGAGGAGTTCCTGGTCCACACGCGAGAGGGAGAGGACTGCCCCCGGCGCGACGGCGTGATCCAGCGGATCGTCGTCGGTGGCCGGTCGACCTACTTCTGCCCGGCCTGTCAGGAGCGGCTTCGCCGTCGCCCGAGGAGGAGGCCGAAGCGCTCCGCTGGGAAGGCGGGGGCGAGGTGAGCGAGCCGCCGCCGTTGCCGGAGGGGTTCGCGGTCGGGCATTGGTCGGACCCGGTCGGGGGCACCGGCTGCACCGTGGTGATCCCGCCGCCCGAGACGCCGGGCGGGGTCTGCGTGCACGGCGGAGGGCCCGGGACCCGTGAGACCGACACCCTGCGGCCGCTCGCGAACGCGCAGGAGGCCAACGCGATCCTGATCACCGGCGGCAGCGCCTTCGGGTTGGCGGCGGCGGACGGCGTCGTGCGCTGGCTCGAGGACCACGATCGCGGCTACTTCACGCCCTACGGCCGGGTGCCGCTGGTCCCCGCGGCTGTCATCTACGACCTGCCATCGGGCGAGGGAATGGCCCGCCCGGGGGCGGAGCAGGGGTATGCGGCCTGCGAGGCCGCGAGCGGGGGCGTTCCGGAGCGGGGCGCGGTGGGAGCGGGGACGGGGGCGACCGTGGGCAAGCTGCTCGGGCGGGAGCGCTCGCGGCCGGGAGGCGTCGGCTACGCCGCGCTGGTCACCGGGACGGGTCACACGGTCGCGGCGATCGCCACCGTGAACGCGGTGGGCGACGTGATCGATGAGGACGGCTCGGTGCTGGCGGGCCCGCGCGGCGAGGAGGACGAGCCGGTCCGCGGCGCCGAGCTGATCGCAGCGATGGACCGGCCGCCGGAGTTCCGGGTCCCGGAGGGCAATTCGACTCCAGTCTGCGTCTGCACCGACGCGACGCTCGACAAGCGGCAATGCTCGATCGTCGCGCGGGCCGCAACGGCCGGGATGGGACGAGCGATCGACCCGGTGTTCACGCCGGTGGACGGCGACGTGGTCTTCTGCCTCGCCTCTGGGAGGGGCGAGCACGACCAGTTCGCGCCCTTCCAGATCGGCGCCGCCGCGGCGACTGTCACCGCGGCCGCGATCAGGGACGCGGTTCGCGACACGGCCTGATCCGTCCGGGGGCTGCGGCAGCTTTGGTGGATGCCCGGGAACTTCAAGACGGAGGCGGTCGTGCTGCGCAGCATCCGCTACGGCGAGGCCGATCGCATCGTCCACCTCTACTCCTCGACCCGGGGGCGGATAGGGGCGATCGCCAAGGGGTCGCGGCGGCCGAAGTCGCGGTTCGGGGGGCGGCTCGAGCCGTTCTTCCGGCTCGACCTCGTCCTCTATGAGGGACGGGGGGAGCTGTTCACGGTGACCGGGGCTTCGACGGTCGACGGGCACGGGAGGTTGCGCTCGAACGGGCCGGCGCTGGGGGCGGCCGGCAGGGCATGCGACGCGGTGTTGCGGCTGCTCGACTCGGGAGAGCCGAACGCGGCCGCCTACCACCTGCTCTGCAACTACCTGGGGCTGCTCGATGCCGACCCCGGGGCTGCCAGTGCCCCGGGGGCGGCGCTCGCCTTCCGGCTCAAGCTGGCGCTGGCCGCCGGGTTCTCACCCGAGCTGGCGAGCTGCGCGAGCTGCGGGGACGCGGAGCATCTGGCGGCCTTCTCCGGATCGGCCGGTGGGGTGGTGTGCGCGAGCTGCGAGGGGGAGGGGTTCCCGCTCAGCGAGGAGGCGCACCGGTTCATGGTCGATGCCCTGGCGCGGCCGCTGGCCGAGGCGCCGGCGGCGGAGCGGCGGGTTGCCGCGCAGGCCGACCGGGCGATCACCGAGACGCTCGAGCACCACGCCCACGTACACCTGCGGGCGGCCGCCTAGTCCGGGCGGTAGATGCGCTCGGTGACGCGGAGCTTGATCGACTTCGGGGCGACCGTCGAGCGCATCACCCAGGGGAAGAGGCGGCCGGGGATCACCGATCGCTTGCCCTGGTCGTAGGCGCGGAGAGAGTCGGTGACGCACTGCTCGGCGGTGATCATCCCGGGCATGAGCCGGGTTTTCTCGTCGTAGCCGGCCACCTGCTGCCATTCGGTCTTGACGGGGCCGGGGTTGACGACCAGGACCTTGACCCCGGTGCCGCGCAGCTCCATAGAGAGGGCCTCCATGAAGGAGATCGCGAAAGCCTTGCTGGCGGCATAGGTGGTCTCGTAGGGGAGCGGCTGGTTGCCGGCCGTCGAGGCGACGGTGATCACCCCGCCGCGTCCGCGCTCCACCATCGGCGGAACGAAGGCATGGGTGAGGGTGACGACCGCCTCGCAGTTGACGCGCACCATCTCGGCCTCTCGGCTCGCATCGAGCTCGGTGAAGTGCCCGCGCAGGCCGAAGCCGGCGTTGTTGACGAGCAGGTCCACGTCGACGCCGAGCTTCGCCACCTTGCCGGGGAGCTTGGCCGCGTCCGAGCCGAGATCGCACTCGATCACGTGGGCGGTTGTCGGGAGTTGCTCCGCGAGCTTCTCCAGGCGGTCCTTGCGTCGTGCCACCAGGATGAGGTCGTGGCCGCGCGCCGCGAGCTGCCTGGCGAACTCCTCGCCTATGCCCGAGGAGGCGCCGGTGATCAGTGCCGTCTCTGCCATGAAGAGGAGCCTATTTCGAATCTTTCGGACTCGCAGCGCGGCGGTGATGCCGGACCGGGTGCGAACATCGGGCCATGACCACCCGCACCGCAAGCCTGGAGGAGAGGGTTCGCTCCTGGGAGTCCGAGTACCTCTGGGAGGGCGCGACGCCGTCCTATCCGGCCAAGCGCCGGGAGCCGGAGGCGGACAGCCCGGTGCGCACGCCGTTTCAGCGGGACCGCGACCGGATCGTCCACTCGAAGGCGTTCCGGCGGCTCAAGCACAAGACGCAGGTCTTCGTGGCGCCGGAGGGCGATCACTACCGGACCAGGCTCACCCATACGCTCGAGGCCTGCTTCATCTCGCGGACGGTCGCGCGGGCGCTCGGCCTTAATGAGGACCTGACCGAGGCGATCGGGCTGGGACATGACCTCGGACATCCGCCGTTCGGGCACATCGGCGAGGAGGCGCTGGACGAGGCGTTGCGGGAGCACGGGATGCGCTTCCGGCACAACGAGCATTCGCTGCGGGTTGTCGAGGTGCTCGCCCGCGACGGCCGGGGGCTGAACCTGACCGAGCAGGTCAGGGACGGCATCCTCAATCACACCGGGTCCCTCAGGGCCGCGACCCTGGAGGGGCGGGTGGTGCGGATCGTCGATCGGGTCGCGTACATCAACCACGACATCGACGACGCGCTGCGCGCGGGGATCATCTCCGAAAGCGATCTGCCGGTGGACGAGATTGAGCTGCTGGGGGAGACGGGGGCTCGCCGGATCGACCTGCTCGTCCGGGACATGGTCGAGCGCTCCCGCGCCGATGGAGACATCGCGCAGAGCGACGAGGTCGGCGGGGCGATGCTGCGCCTCCGGAAGTTCATGTTCGAGCGCGTGTACCTGGGGGAGGAGGCGCGGGCGGAGCAGGAGAGGGCGCGGGTGGCTGTGCGGACGTTGTTCGACCACTACCTCGCGCATCTCGACGAGGTGCCCGCGACCGACCCGGATGCCGGCCCGGTGCAGCGCGTGACGGACTACATCGCCGGAATGACCGACCGTTTCTGTCTCAGCACCTATGAGCGGCTGGTTGCTCGGAAGTAGATTGGGTGGATGGCGAGGTTCACGCGCGACAGCGTCGATCGGGTCAAGGAGGCGTCGGACATCGTCGAGATCGTCTCGGCGCACACCGACCTCCAGCAGCGGGGGCAGGACTACTGGGGCAACTGCCCGTTCCATGACGAGCGGACGCCGTCGTTCAAGGTCAACCCGCGGGACAAGCTCTATTACTGCTTCGGCTGTGAGGCGAGCGGGGACGTCTTCCGGTTCGTCGAGGAGAAGGAGGGTTTGGACTTCGCGGCCGCCGTCGAGTCGCTGTCCGAGCGCTACGGGGTCGAGCTCGAGAGGGAGAACGAGGACCCGCGTGCCGAGGAGAAGCGGCGGCGGAAGGCGCGGCTCTGGGAATTGCTCGAGCGGACGTCCAAGTACTACGAGCGCTACCTATGGGAGGCGCCAAAGGCCGAGAAGGCGCGCGCCTATCTCGCGGATCGCGGGCTGAGTGAGGATGTCCTGCGGCGGTTCGGCGTGGGGATGGCGCCGAGTCCCTGGGATCAGGTGCTGACAGGAAGCCAGCGGGCCGGATTCAAGCTCGATGAGCTGCTCGCCGCCGGACTGATCCTGAAGGGGCGACAGGGCGGGCACTACGACCGCTTCCGGAACCGGATCACCTTCCCGATCCGGGATCAGCGCGGGCGAGTGTTGGGATTCGGCGCGCGGGCGCTGAGCGCCGACTCACAGCCGAAGTACATGAACTCGCCTGAGGGCGAGCTCTACCGGAAGAGCCACACGCTCTACGGGATCGACCGGGCGCGCGGGCCCATCGCGAAGGCGCGGCGAGCCATCGTCGTGGAGGGCTACACCGACGTGCTGGCGCTGCACCAGGCCGGGGTGGAGGAGACGGTGGCGATCATGGGGACGGCGATCACCCCCGAGCAGATCACGATGCTCGCCGGCCTGACCGAGTCGGTGGTGCTGGCGCTTGACGCCGACCGGGCCGGGGCGGACGCGATGATCCGGGCGCAGAAGGTCGCTGGGGGCAAGAGCCTGGAGCTGCGGGTGGCGGCGATGCCTGAGGGCGAGGACCCGGCGGACATGCTCAAGGAGGGCTCCGTGGATCGCTTCATGAACCTCGTCGACGAGGCGGTCGACCTGCCGAGCTTTCGCGTGGACGTGGCGCTCGGTCGCGGGGATCTCGGCTCAGTCGCGGGGCGGGAGCGGGTGCTGGAGGAGGTCGGGCCAGTCCTGAAGGCGATGGGGGAGACGGCGCTCGGATTCGATGAGCTCGTTCGCAGGGTGGCGGACCGGCTCGACACCGACGCGAGCCTGGTGCTCGCGAGGGTCAGGTCGGCGCCCGAGGCGAGCGCCGCGCCGACCGGCGATGACAACGGCGCGACGCCGCCCAAGCCGGTCGCGGTGTCGCTCACGCCGCGTGAGACGCGAGAGCGGGCGCTGCTGGCGATGTGCATCTCGGACCCGAAGGCCGGGCGGCAATTCATCGATCGGCTCACCGAGGAGCACCTGTCGCCGTCCGGCAAGCCGGCCCTCGGCTGGCTGAGCGAGCACCTGGACGATCCGATGGCGGGGCTGCCGCGGGATGACGCGGCCCTCACTTCATTGATCACGGAGCTGGTCATGCGAGCCGAGAGCGAGCCGGCGTCGGAAGGGGCGATGCAGCTCAACCTCGATCTCCTCGAACAGCAGCGCCTGGAGGACGGGATCTCGGCGGCGCAGGAGGCGGGCGACTACGAAGTGAGCACCCGCCTCTCCGGCGAGCGAGCGAAGCTCACGGACCGCATCGCCCACGCGGGCGTCGTCAGCTAGCGGGTTTCACAAACTCGCCACACTCCCGCGCGCCTGGCGCGCGATTTGCCTCGATTTCTCCACGGTTTTCGGCCGGATCCATCCGTTCGCAGGCGGAAAATGCCTGCAAATGACGAAAGAGGAGCTAGAAGGCTACCTGGCCGAGGGCCTCTCCCTGGAGCAGATCGGCAAGCGGGTCGGGCGCAACCCATCGACGATCAGCTACCACCTGAATAAGCACGGCCTGAAGCCGGTGAATCAAGGCAAGCATGCCTCACGCGGCCCAATTCCGGAGTTGAAGCTCCGAACGCTCGTTGCGAGCGGGATACCCGTTCGCGCTATCGCTCGGCAGCTTGACCGAAGCCCGTCGACCGTGCGCCATTGGCTCAGGAAGTACGGGATCGAAGTCCACGGGGTAAAGGGCAACCGAACAAAGGCACTTGCGGCTCGCGCGAGAGGCGAGACGATCATTCAGCTGCAGTGCCGTCACCACGGTGAGACGGACTTCTATGTCGCACCCGACGGTGCGTATCACTGCAAGCGTTGCCGAACCGAGAACGTCGCGCAGTGGCGGAGGAACGCCAAGGACGATCTGGTCCGAGAGGCCGGCGGACGGTGTGTTCTGTGCGGCTATGACAAGTGTCTAGGTGCCCTGCATTTCCACCACGTGGATCCGCGCACCAAGTCTTTTGGCCTTGCGATGCGGGGCAATACAAAGTCATTCGAGAAGCTCCTGGCGGAGGCCAGGAAATGCATCTTGCTGTGTGCGAACTGCCATGCAGAGGTCGAGAGAGGAGTGAGCACGATCCCGGATCAGCTCATCCGCGATGCTTGGCGGGCGGACGGTAACCTGCGGAAACGGGCTGCTTAGAAGGTCGACTACTTGGTTAGCCCGACATGTAATCCGGGGTAGCTCAACCAGGCAGAGCGCGCGGCCGTTAACCGCGAGGTTGCGGGTTCGATTCCCGCCCCCGGAGCTTCTAGAGAGAGGGCTAGAAACGAGCCGGCGAGAGCCGGCTCGTCGCGTCCTCGGCCACGTCTTCGACGAGCGCCGCTGCAGCCTCCGCGCCATCGTGGGCCTTCGCCCATTCAGCGACCGACCGCGCTCCCGACAGAAATCTCTCCTCGTGCGCCAGCCGACGGGTGGCAAGCCTGATCGCCATCCGTGACAGCAGCCGCCGTGGCACCGATAGCCCGGTTCCGGACCACGCCACCCGCGCAGCGTTTTCCCCCATGTCGCCGACCGAGGGGCAGATGAGCAGCGGCTTGCCAGCCGCCAGCGCTCGCGCCACCGTCCCGTGCCCGCCGTGGCAGATCACCAGGTCCGCTTCGGGCATCGCCCGCGAGTAGAGAAGCCAGTCCACGAGCTTCGCGTTGGCGGGCACCTCGATCGGCCGCTCGGGCCGGTGCCGGTTCGTCGTCCCCAGCACGCGCACCTTCTCATCCGCCAGCGCATCGAGCGCGACGCGAAGCAGCCGGCACTCGGGGTCCTGCGACGTGCTCGGCGCGATCAGCACCAGCGGCCCGTCTCCCTCCGGCATCGAGATCTCCTCGCCCGGCAACTCGAAGAACACCGGACCGGTCACCCGCACGTGTGCCGGCCACTCCCGGGGGTACTCGAGCTGCGGAAACGTCGCGACGATTGCGAGCAGCTCGCTGATCCCGCCATGGAACCGCTCGACCGGCGGAAGCCCGAGCCCCGCCCGCGTCTCGTTGAGCTCGTCGCGGCCGCGCCGCAACCCCATGTCGAGCAGCGGCCCGGTCGCCCGCCATCCGACCCGTCCCAGCGGCGTCCGCGGTGGCCGCAGCCCGAGCGAATAGAGCGGCATCCCCGGCTGCTGCACCGGATAGACGTGCGGGATCAGCGTGGCGTGCGGAACGCCGGCCACCTCCGCCGCGAGAGTGGGCGCCAGCGTGAGGATGTCGCTCACCACCAGATCCGGCTCGAACCCCTCCATCAACCGGGCCAGCGCCCGGGCCGCGGCCGCGGCCGTCTGCCCATCCGGAGTGTCGGGCCCTGGGGGCGGATACACGGTGTACTCCTGCGCCCCGGTGAAAGCCAGCCCCTCCGCCTCGACTGGTTCGCGCCACCGCTCCCAGGTCTCCACCAGCACCTCATGTCCCCGCCGCCCGAGCTCGCGCGCGAGCGCGATCGCCGGGAAAGCGTGCCCAGGGTCGCCGAACGCGGCGACCAGCAGGCGAAGCTTTCTCCCTGAACGGCCCATTGCGCGGACCCTACGCCGTTGCCGCTATCCCTTGACCGATGGCAAAGCGACGCAACAACGCCGAGCGCCTTCGCAACTCCGTCAGCGCCATGCCGGCCCGGACCAAGGAAGCGATGCTCCGCGGCATCCGCTCGAACCGCGTCATCGTCGGCGCCTACGTCGACAGGCGCGGCGGCGTCTGCCCGATGCTGGCGGCGCACCGAAACGGCGGCCGCACCAACTTCGGGACGTTCGCGCGCGCCTGGGACGCCTTCACCGGCGCCAATCAGCGCAAGCCCCGGCGAGCCTCCCGCCGCGAGGTCCGCACACTCGAGGGCTACCTCGAGATGGCGCTCCTCCGCGAGGGCGTCACCGGCGAGGAGCCGCTCCCCGAGCGCCCACTCGCCGACGAGGTTCGCGACGTCCAGGCGACCCGCCGCCGGCTGATGGAGGCCGACGCGCATGCGGCATCCGATCTCCCCGTCGAGGACGTCCTTGCCACGGCCTACGAGGAGCACGCCGAACCCGACTCCGCCGACGCCTGGTCCGCCGAGCTGGATCGCGCCGAGGCCGAGCTCGAGAGCGCGCGCTCCTAGTCACCGCGGCTAACTTCCGCCCGTGACGCGGGCGCCCCACAGCGAGCCATTCGTATCCGTGATCGTTCCCGTCCGCGACGGGGAGCCCACGATCGCCGACTGCCTGGACGCGATCCTCGCGACCGACTATCCGCCAGAGCACCGCGAGATCCTGGTGGTCGACAACGGCTCGAGCGACGGCACCGCCGACCTGATCCGGACGCGGCCGGTCCGCTACCTGAGTGAGCCAAGGCGCGGCGTATCGAACGCCCGCAACCGCGGCATCGCCGAGAGCACCGGCGAGATCCTCGCCTTCGTCGACGCCGACTGCCTGGTCGAGCCCCGCTGGCTGACCGAGCTCGTCCGCCCCTTCGAGGACCCAGACGTCGGCAGCGTCGCCGGCGACCTCCAGCACGCCCCGCCGACCACAGCGGCCGAGCGCCAGGCGGCGCGCCTGCTCGGCAACTGGCAGCGCTTCGCCTTCAGGTCGAACCCCGCCTATCCGATCACCGCCAACGCCGCCTACCGCCGCGACGTGCTGGAGCGGATCGGCACCTTCGACCCCCACATGACTCGCGCCCAGGACGTCGAGCTCGGCCTCCGATTTCAGGAGCGAAGCGGCCGCCGCCTGGCCTATGCCGAGAAGGCAACGGCGCGGCATCGCAACCGCTCCACCCAGCTCGGCTTCTTCCGCCAGCAGCTGGGGTGGGCCTACGGCGCCGGACTGGTGGGAGCGAAGTTCGAAGCGATGGGAGGCGACCCGGTCAGGCCGCCTCGGATCCGCGAGATCGGCCGCACCGCGCGCGGCCTCGGCATCGTCCTGCGAGCCCGAATCCGCGGCCAGGGCCGCCGGCAGTGGATCGAGGACGCCTGGTACGACCTGCTTCGCCAGGTCGCCTGGTGGGTCGGAGCGCGAGCCGGTCTGCGCAAGGGCGCGAGGATCTGGCGATCTGATGGCGAAGCCGTCTGACTGGAACTCTCAGCCTAGGTCTGGCGTATCGATCGTGTCCCCGGGCCGCAGGAACATGATCTCGGGGACCAGGCAGTTCGGCGAGGTCCTGAGCAGGAAGCGCACCGCCTCCGCAATGTCCTCGGGCCGGATCATCGCCTCGGCCGCGACCTGCTGCTTGGCGAACTCGGTCATCGGCGTGTCGACGAAGGCCGGCGCGAAAGCAGTCACCTGGATCCCCTGGCCGGCGATCTCCTTCTGCGTCGCCTGCGAGAAGCCGATGACCGCCGCCTTCGTCGCCGAGTAGACGCTGAGCCACGGCTGCCCCGCCTTGCCCGAGATCGAGGCGGTATTGACGAGCAGCGCCTTGCCGTGCTCCGCGCCCGCTTCCTTCAGCAACGGCAGGCACTCCCGCGTCATCAGGACCACCGCGCGCAGGTTGACGCCGAGCTGCATGTCGACGTACTTCGTCGTCAGCGCGTCCATCGCCTCGCCGATCCCGACCCCGGCGTTGTTGATCAGCACGTCCAGCCGGCCGTACCGCTCCTTGTGCGCCGCGACCAGCGCCGCCAGGTTCTCCTCGTCGGCCATATTCGCCGGCACGCTCTGCACGTCCAACCCACCCGAGCGCAGGTCCTCAGCCGCCGCCTCGAGCTTGTCCGGGCGCCGCGCCGAGAGGGTGATCCCGTACCCGTCCTCGCCGAGGGCCCGGGCGATCGCCAGCCCGATTCCGCTCGAACCACCAGTGACCAGGGCTGCCTTGTCCGCCAACGTCTCCTCCTTTAGAGATGCGAGGGCGCGCCTTTAGGCGCAACCCGTCTAATGCTGGTCCGCGCGCCACCCTATAGGTGGCCCCATCTACGATGCCGCCCGTGCCCCGCAAGCCCCTCGCCATCGCCACCACGCTGCTCGCCGTCGCGCTCGTCGCCGGCTGCGGCGGATCCGACAACGGCACCGGCAGTCGCAGCCGTCCCGCGCCCGCCGCCTCGGATTTCCCCTCGGCGAAGGGCAAGACGCTGCGGCAGGTGCTGGTGTCGTCGGGCGCCTCGCAGGGCCCCGTCGTCTCACCCGCCGCCAGGGAGTACTACCTGGGCGTCAACCGATTTCCCTTCGGAGTCTTCACCGCCGGCCGCGATCAGATCACCGACGCGCAGGTCGCGCTCTACGCCGCCCCGGGCGGGGGAGTGAACGGCCCGGCGATCGGCCCGTTCCCGGCAAGGATCGAGGACCTCACCACGAAGCCCGCCTTCCGGGCCAAGTCCACCGCCGACGACCCCAGCGCCGCTCAGGTCGCCTACGTCTCGGACATCCCGCTCGACAAACCGGGCAACTGGGCGTTCGCCGCGCTCATCAAGAGCGGCGGCTCCTACCAGTACAGCCTGATGCCGACCCCGAGCCCGGTCGGCGACTACCCGATGCCGCGGGTCGGCCAGCAGGCGCCGGTGGTTCATACCCTGACCGCCGGCCAGGTCTCGAACATCTCCCAGATCGATACGCGGGTCCCGCCCGACGACATGCACAGCGACGACCTCGCCAACGTGCTCGGCAAGAAGCCCGCGGTGCTGCTCTTCGCGACCCCGGCGCTCTGTCAGAGCCGAGTCTGCGGTCCCGTCACCGACGAGGCGGAGCAGGTCAAGCAGGAGTTCGGCGACAGGGTCGCCTTCATCCATCAGGAGATCTACAACAACAACCGGATCAGCGACGGCCCGCGTCCGCAGATGCGCGCCTACCGCCTCTCCACCGAGCCCTGGGCCTACGTGATCGACAGGAGCGGCAAGGTGAGCTCCGTCCTGCAGGGTCCATTCAGCGTGCAGGAGCTGGAGGCGGCGGTTCAGAAGGTCGCCGGCTAGCCGGTCAGTGGCGCCGCAAGGGCCGCGAGCGAGTAGAACTCAGGCTCGTGGGGGATCCCGATCTACTCAGCATGCTGGCGGCGGAGGCCGAACGCCGCACGCCGGCGATCATCACCGGGATCGAGGCGCTCGCCGCCTCGGGCGATAAGGACTCCGCCCGCATCGAGGAGCTCCGCGTCGAGGCCCATGGGCTGAAGGGTGCGGCGCTGGTCGTAGGTCAGAACCGGCTCGCCGACCTGGCCCGGAAGATCGAGCAGTACCTGGCGGACAGCGTCGACTCCGGTCGGATCAGTCCCGCCGCCGCCGCCACGGTGGTCGCCGCCGCCAGCGCATTCACCGAAGGCGCACAGGCAGCTGCCGAGGATGTCGCGGAGCCCTCGTCGGTGAGCGAGTCGCTCGGGGCCTTCGGCGACTGACGTCAATCCGCGTGGTGGAGGGCGAAGGAGATCGCCCCCAGCACCATCGCGCCCATCACGAGCCAGGCCGGGATCAGCCAGGCGGCGACCTCCGCCACCCGCAGGGCCGCCCGCCGGTTGGCGGGCAGGATGAGAGCGATCATGCTCGACACGAAGACCACGGTCGCCGCGACGATCACCGGCGCAGCGACCAACGTCCGCGCCGGCGCCTCGACCTCGTCCTCGAGGCCGCGCCCAATCTGCGAGTCGAGAACCGCCACCACCGCGACGATCACCACCGAGCCGTAGAGCGCGCCGAGCAGCGGCGCGGTGAAGGTCTGGGGCTCCTGCCCACCGGGTTCCTCCATGGAACGAATCTATCCCGGACGGTACGCTCGCCGGCAGTAGGGCCGGTAGCTCAGCTGGTCAGAGCAGCGGACTCATAATCCGTCGGTCGGTGGTTCGAGTCCACCCCGGCCCATTCAAACGTCCTGGAAAGCGAGACTTTCGGTCGAGAGGCTCGAAAAGCATCT
>Ga0210142_1000238_pt1 | contig 12688 bp, 17 predicted proteins | sample Goodyear_PhragC__FD_184869 | JGI IMG/M metagenome (GOLD analysis project Ga0210142, IMG submission 184869) | Wetland microbial communities from San Francisco Bay, California, USA, that impact long-term carbon sequestration - Goodyear_PhragC_D2... | ecosystem: Environmental > Aquatic > Marine >...
CAGATGTGCGCGCCTTTGTATTTGGGCTGGAGCTAGTGACCGCCGGCTTTGCGCCGAGCGCCTTGCTCGTCTCGACATCGAGCTGTCCAGTGATTGGCAACCCGTTACGAATCTGATAGCGGCTCAGGGCTGCTGCCAGCTCGCTACTGTAGGCGCCGTCGACCTCGCCAAAGTAGAGGCCGCTATCGCGCAGTTTTTTCTGCACCGCCCGCACATTGTCAGGATGCCAGCCTACTTGTGAATCAACTGACCGATAGTCGTCCGCCCAAATCGACGCGCCAAGTGTCAGAGTGATGGTGACCGCCAAAAGATTCCCACAGTTCCACATACATAGTTAAATCGAACGTCGCGCCTTGATTCTTCCTTCTTAATTTTCCGTCTTAATATGAAAACCGTCATTTGGTTTGTGCTGCAGCGCTGTGGTACGTGCCGTGTCTCGCCAAGGCGTAAACGCCGACGACCGGCTGCGAGTTATCTACACAGAAGAATGGAAATGACGGCTGGAGCAGTTTCCCGGACTCGAAGGAGTGGAAAAGCCCGTTGCCGATCGCCTGCCGAAAGTGGTGGTACCAACCCCAAGCCCAATTTCAAGATACAAGCCGCTTACGATATAGCTGCGGCCACGGATTAGAATGCATGCGCTAGGTGCTCAACCTGATTGTAGCGGCGGTTGTGTCAGCGGCAGAAATTCAATCAGTCGTGCGAACGTTCGCTTTGTTGTCGTGACCTTTGTAAGATCGACAGCGAGACAAGGCTCGCAGATGTTTTTAACCAAGTAATACAATGGCGGCGCGCGAATATCGCTGGCGACACCTGGCGCTGCTGATTTCCATACTTTTGCTCTTCACCGTCACCCCATTTGCGGTGACGTTTCGGCACGGGATTTTGATCGTGGACATCGCTGCGACGACAATCCTGGTCGCAGCCACCTACGCGTTGAGTGAACGAAAGCACCTGTTCACAATCGCCATCGTCCTGTCGGTAATCACCATTCTCGCCGCAACGCTCCTGCTTGTGTTCCCCCAGCAGGCGGTTGTGGTGATCCTCGAGCATGGCTGTGTCGTCGTTCTAATCGTGTTCTTCTCGTTGAGTATTCTTGGGTACGTCTTGCGCACTGGCAGGGTTACCATCGACAGGATCTTTGCGGCAGTTTCCGTCTATTTGCTCATCGGATTCGCCTGGACCTTTGCTTACGCATTCCTTGAAGACATCCAACCTGACGCTTTCACCAACCTGATTGAGATGAGTCCAAATGCCAATCTCGCGCGCGTGATGGAACTGCGCTATTTCAGTTTTATGACGCTAACTACGGTTGGCTACGGCGACATTTTGCCTCGTTCAACGACTGCGCGAACCATGGCCGCGCTCGAGGCCGTAACCGGCCAGATTTATCTGGCCGTGCTTGTGGCTCGGCTCGTTGGATTGCACATTGTGCATTCCCATATTTCTCAGTCGCGCAACAAAGATTGAGTCTCGCCCATAAATGGCAGCGGATAACATTTATCAGCTACCCACGATGTAGAGATGGCGGAAATCCGGCGAGCGCACGTCGCCGGCGCGCCTCGTTTGGCGGCTCGCCAAACGCTCTTCTACGAACTGAAAATGCGCCTATCATACCCGCTTACGATAGATTATTCACACGACATTGAATTGTAGGGCAGGCGCTACGCGCCTGCCGACCAGCCAGGAAAATGACGGAGGCGCAGAAACATATCCGCTAAGCCAAACGGGCAGCGATCAAAGCGGGAAAGGCGTGGCCGTCGCGTAATCGCAAATCGTTAAAGCTCACCTGACCTGCTACTCGTGACTTTCCATCCTGCTGCTTGAGCTTCGAAGCGTGTCACCGTACTTTGCGATGTGACCGCAAGTCAGATCATAGAGGAAATTAAGCAACTGCCATCGCGAGAAAAGGCCGAGGTGCTCAGCGCTTTGCTTCGTTCACAATCGAGTGAACGTCAGCTTTCCTCGGATGAGCTGGTCGCGCTGGCAGATCGCATGGTTGCGACCAAAGATCCTGAAGAGGCTGACCGGCTCCAAAAAGAGATTCTCGCCGGATTTTACGGCGAGTAAGCGATGCCTCGAATTCGGCGGAAGCGCGTCCCGAAAGCGCTGATGGCCCACCTTGTAAAACGTGTTCGGCAACGAGAGGTTTCAACCGCGCAGCTTGGATTGCTTGCGCGTTGGTTGGACAGCGATCCAGAAGTTCCAGAGGGACGATGGTTCAAACGATTTCCGGAAATGATTGTCTGCGGCGAGGGCGACCCGGTGAAGACATTTTTAGTCGAGAGTCGGATTCCCACTGGCATGGAAATCAAATAACCAGTAGACGGTTTTTATCATAAGCCGGTTATGATGCATGAATTCTGACGGGTAGTTGTAGAGGCGGCTGCCCGCTCAGTTTACCCAGAGCCTGCTCGCCGTGGCGAGTGGCGGGTAAATACTTTCGGAGTGTTAGCGGCAATGAGCTAGCGCTCGTGCGCGCCCGCTCGAGGGCGTCGCTTTTGCTCTGGATTTCCCCGCTGAAAACGTATCTCCTCAAATTGCTTGGGACGACCGGAGAAAAATGATGGCTGAAACCAGGGAGTTTATTTCGAAAGGCCGGCTTGATGCCCTGACCGACGGCGTATTCGCCTTCGCGATGACGCTGCTCGTGGTTAACCTCGATCTGCCCCAAGACTTTCATCCCTCATCTGCTGCGGAACTGATTTCCGCTCTTCTCGGCCTGGGCGGCACGTTGATCGCCTACGTCGTGAGCTTCCTGGTGCTCGCATCTTTTTGGCTCGCTCGTGCGCGCACCAGGGAGGAGCCGGAATCAGCGAGCGGCGCTTACGCCTGGTCGTTACTCTTCCACCTGTTCTTCGTCACCCTTCTGCCTTTCTCGATGATTGTTGCCGGCCGCTACAACCTCGCGCCGGCAATATGCGTCTACGGAGCCAACATGGTCCTCCTGGCATCGACGGCCATTGTCATCACGCTCGTGATCGAGCACGACACCGGGCGCCGGCTGGTCCCAAGCGGCCGTCTCGAATACGGCCTGCTGATCGCTTCGGCTATTCTCTCAATGGCAATCGGCTTCTTCAGCCCGGATAACGCGATGTACGCCTATTTCCTCAATTTTGCCTCGCCGCTCGTCAGGAGGTGGACGGACCGCGTTTGAAGCCGGCAAAGGCCATTGCCCGGATTTGGACTGAGCAGGAGCTGTAGCCGGCCGCGCTGACGCCGGAAAACTTGAGGAACATGCGTCCTCGCGAAAACGAACTTTGCTGATTCAATGCATTGCGCTTCTCGCGTCGCGTTGTCCCGGATCCTAAGCCGGTTACGATGCATGAATTTCACTTTAGTTTGACTGGAGAATTGCGTCATGTGCTTGGCTGCGCACGCGATGCTTGTTTAATCTTCAACAACGCGGCAGTGCCCGGCGAGGCGCGCAGCTCAAAGATATAAGTCTTACCGCGACCGTCGGCGCCTCGACGACCAGATCTATTCCCTGTTGCAAGGCCCGGATCGCTTCCTGTTGCCACAGACGCCGATGACATCATCACCTGTCGCGCCGGCCAGCCCTCAATCAATAGCCGGTTGGCGAGACTTTGGTCTGAGCTTCCCGTTGCAGTTCTTCCGCACTGATTTGCACGACATTCTCTGTGCTGACATGCGCCCCGGCCCAACCGGTACTGTCACTAACTTCGATCCAGCGACCAGGCAGACGACTTCCGGTGAACGGCGGCACCCATATCCGGTGTGTACCTTTCGTTACGGTTACGGACGCGCGCGTTTGTTTGAGCTCAAAATTCAGCTTTGTCGATTCACCTGGTTCCAGCGTCGTATTATTGATGGAAGCCTTCACGGCACCATTCACAGCCAGTGTGACCCGGTAATTGCCTGCCGCGAGACCCTCTAAATTGTAACGGCCATTTACATTCGTTTTCACCGTCGTGAGCAATTGGCCGGTCTTTGTCGCTTCAATCCGGATATCCGCGCCTTTGATCGGATGTCCGTTACTATCCTTGACGATTCCCTGCAGTACGGAACTCCCAGCCGATGCACTTGCGACAAAAAGCACGACCCCAATAAAAGCAATCCAATTAGATTTCATAAACATGATCCTCATTTCGACTAGAGAGTGCAACCGTAGGCAACCCTGTCGAGGACAAGATTGTGATGAATTCAGTCAGAAACGAAAATTTCGCTAAACCGGTTTGGCCGAAGACTGAAAACTTTGTCGATATGCGTTCGGGCTCAGACCAAACCGACGCTCGAACGCGCGACTAAAGACGAAGCGATTCTTAAAGCCGACCGATTCCGCAACACCCTGGACGGTGCTTCGTGGAATCGCCAGGCGCGCTCTGGCTTCGTCCATGCGCAATTTCTCCACAAATCGCGCTGGCGTCACCCCATATGCATTTCTGAACAGACGCCCGAAATGTCGTGGCGAATACGCAGCCTTGTTAGCTAACACCTCTTGAGAAAGATCTTCGCCGAGATGACCGGCAATCCAGGCGACGATCTCGGAAAATCGATCGCTCGACCGAATCTGGAACTGCAAAGGCTGTGAGTACTGTTCCTGGCCGCCCGGCCGCTTTAAGTAAACGACCAGCTCACGCGCGACATCAAGTGCCAGTTTGGGCCCGTAATCTTCTTCAATTAACGCAAGGCACAGATCAATCCCCGCCGCTATACCGGCCGAAGTATAAAACGCTCCGTCTTTCACAAAGAGAGCGTCGGGGTCCACTTTGAGTTTAGGAAACTCCCGAGCAATTCGCGAAGCAAAACGCCAATGTGTGCTCACTCGCCGATCATCAAGTAAGCCGGCGTAAGCGAGACCATATATACCTGTACAAATCGATACCAGCCGGCGGGTGTTTGGGGCTCGTCGCTGTAACCAGTCGGAAATCTTGCTCGCAACATCCGCACGACGCAGTCCTTCTCCTCCTGGTATGATCAGAGTGTCCAGAGCAGGAGCCTTCAGAATTGTGGTGTCAGGATGGAAGCGCATCCCGGACTCCGCCACCACTGCCTTGCTCGTTAGCCCCACCGTCACGAGATCGTAGGCGCGGCCATTGTTACGAGATGACGCGAGCTCTGTCGCGACGGCGAAGGTGTCGAATGGCCCCACCAGATCGAGCGCCGTCAGGCCATCGAAAATAAAAAAGCCGATCCGCTTACCCATCAACCCATCGTAACTCCATTCAGTGTGGTGTCCACGCCGCCTCAATATTACGATTAGCTCAGCACGTCCGGGGAGCGCAGGCTGCCAGCCTGTGGGTTTCGGCTGCTAGCCGAAACAAACTTTGAATTTTTGCCGGTATCATAAGCCGCTTACGATAGATGATTGGCGACAGTTGAAATGAAGGAAACGCAAAAGAACGTTCGCGACTATCTCGCCACCATCGGCAAACGCGGCGGTCTCATCAGTTGGCGCGAACTGACCAAATCGCACGCGGCGATTTGATCCGGATTCGCTTCCGCGTCCGGGGAGCACACGCGGCTCGCGTGTTGGTGTCGGCGGCTCGCCGAAACGAACTTTTCCGTTTTAACCCACTGGCTCCTTTGCTCCCATCATAAGCCGCTTATGATGTATGAATGGCGGAGCTGTGACTCTGGCGATTGAAAGCTATTAATCTTCAACGTCACGGCAGCGTTCGTCGAGCTGGCGGCTGATAAGATCGATTTGCTCCGGCTTCAGTGGCTGAGCTTTCCAGTCGCGAACAATCGCCGGCAGCAATTTGGCATTAGTGATGCGGAAGGCACCCACAACGCGTTCGGTGACATACCAACCCGGCAAAGCCAAAATGTGTTTTGGTTCGACGTGCAATCCGGTGCGGTCGTGAATGAATTTTCGCAACCAATCCGCTTCCGATTGCACCTGGTCGATTCCAAAGCGCTTTTGAGAAACGTTCCTAACCAGTTTCCTACGCGGATAAGAAGCTTGCTGATGACATACCAAACAATCTCGAGATTGTGCGGCAACGCCGTGGCCCCACTGCTAATCGCTCTCTGATTGAGCGTCTAACGCCGTTTGCTTCGACCGTCGGAGCGTTTCCCGGGAGCTCTCGACGATGTCGAGCGCCCCCGGGTTCCCGTTCCTTTGCGTGATTTTGCTGTCGCCGATCGACGCGACACCTTCTTTTTCGACTTGCCGCGAGAGTGGGAACGAGCTTTGCGTGGTTTGGCATCGGATTTCTTGCCCGTACGTTTTGTGCGTGGTGTTTTCGAGATCGCTTTGGAACTTTTCATGACGCTGCGGGCAGTCCGCCTTGCAGCTGGAGCAATCGGGCGTCGCTTCTCGGCGGCTTTTCCGGCAACGGCGCCCAGCACTCCACCGACAACAGCGCCGATCGCTCCTGCCATACTACCAGCCGCGGCTCCGGCGACAGCACCAGCAGTCTGTTTTGGGATAGGTGGAATTTGGATGTTTTTGGATGACTGCGAGCTTTCTTCTTTCTTCGCGTTTGAATTATTAGGCATGGATGGTGGAGCTCCTTAGTACTCTCGGTTTTGCGGGCGTATTTCTCCCATCGAAATGGATTTAGCCGTGGCGAACTTAAAATCTTTTGTCGTGCTACCCTAACGACGGAAAATTAAACCCAGCACGAGACCAACCCCAAGTGCCGTAAAGACCGCCTTCGTTGGGTTGGCGCGCACATATTGCTTGCTGTCGTCCTGAAAACTGCGGACACGCTGTAGCGCATCATCCCATGCTTCTTTCCCGCGGGCCCGATATTCTTCGGCTGTCGCGCCTGCGGCGGAGTGGAGGTCTTCCGCGGCTTTGTGGGATTGCGTCGCTCCACGCTTTGCGTCTTCTGCGGCCTGCGATGGAAACGCAGCGCCGTGATCCATTTGGTTTTCGTCAGTCATAGATTTCCGTTTTGGTCACTCCTTGTTAAGCTTTCGGCGCCGACGCTTCGCTCACCGTGCTGATATCCTCAGCCCCGGCGCGTTTGAAAATCTGTTCCGCCCGATCAACGTCTTCGCTTTCATCAGTGTGCACGGCAACTAGATAGTTTCCCTTTTTCAACTTCTCCTCGTAGCGCTTTGCCTCGATCTCCGGAATGCCCAGACCAATCAGACCGCCCACGACACCGCCTGTCGCTGCTCCGACAGCCGCGCCACTCAGCGCCGCCATGATTGGACCGGCCGCAATAAATGGACCGACGCCCGGAATTGCCAACGCGCCAATTCCTGCCAGGAGTCCGAGCACGCCGCCCGCAGCGCCACCAGTAGCCGCGCCAGTTGTCGCGCCTTCCGGGGCCTTGCTCGCTTTAACGTGACCAACATCCCGCGTGCCTCCTGTATCAGGCATGAGCACTGAAATTTCTGAGGTGGCGAAACCTTGTGCCTGGAGCTGCTCGACGATTCGCTCAGCTTGACCCAGTGTAGTTGCAATACCGAATACTGATTTAGACATAATGATTTTCTTTCGTTTTGTATGGAGTTGTTTTCTTAGTTTTGTGTGAGGTTGTTTTGTTACTTCGATCCTTTAACATCAAGTTGATCGTCTATGCTGGCGCCGCCAGCCGCTGATCTGGCGAGCTGACCGATTTTTGTTTTTTCCTGCGCATTCTTGACCGGTCCGCGGAGCGTAACCTGGCCATTGTTGGTAATGATTTTGATATTCTTCGCAGTTGTTGAAAGCTCGCTGTCTTTCATTAGTGCCTGCCGAATGGCCTGTGTGATCTTCAAATCCGCAGTGCTGTTTGACTGATCGCCGGACGTCTTGGTGTCACCGGAACGATCCCGCTCGTTTGTTGCTGTGTTATCGGGTTGCGTCTTCTCATCGTTGGCAGCTATTGCACCTACGCTAACTGCGCTGAGACAAGCTAAGGCTAGTAGAGTTCGTTTCATAAACATCATCGATTCGAACCAGCGTCTGCCAACGCCGTTTCATTCACCGCTTCCGGATTGACGATACTTTCAGCTAACCGGTTTAGAATCTCATTTGTTTCAAATTCTTCATCGAGCGTCGATTGTAAGAGCCTCGCCGCTTCATCCTTACCCAGAAGATTGGCGAAAGTGCGGGCGCTGCCGTAGCTCGCGATTTCGTAATGTTCGACTTTCTGCGCGGCAACGATCATGCCGGCGTCAAGGACCGAGTCTTCACCGTCTTCTTTCAAGATTTCCGATCCTTCCTCGATGAGTCCCTTCATTCCGTGGCAGGTCTTGCCTTTGGGACTTTCGTCGAGCTGCTCAAAGAGCTGTTCGAGTCTTTCAACATGTCCTTTCGTTTGCCCCAGATGCGTCTCAAAAGCATCTTTCAATTCAGGCGATGACGCCCCCTTTGCCAGCTTCGGCAACGCCTTGAGCAGTTGGTTCTCTGCGCTGTAAAGGTCGCGTAGCTCGCTGATGTAAAGTTTTTCGAGTGTGTCTAACTTCATGTTCCCTTTCTTTTTGCTTGTTGTTCTTGCTACTCCCGGGCTGCATTTTCTAGCAGCGCGTCTGAGGGCTTCGCAAACCGGCGCTGTTTTGGTTGCCGAAGGCCGCGCAATTTCGAAAATTAATCGGCAACCCTACAGAGTCGGATGATCTAAAGAGAAAAACCCCTAGGACGTTTACATCAACACGATCAACGCGGGTCGTATCCGCACGGAGGGCGCACGACGATCGGGCGTCGGATCCGGGGAGCAGTCGCCGCGGCGACTTGGTTTGAAAGCCTGGCCGTCCCTAAGTTTACCCGAAGCCTGCTCGCCGTGGCGAGTGGCGGGCGTCCGTTGCAGCGGCGGCTCGCCGAAACGGACTTTGGATCTCCGCTTCATTTCGCTCGCATCATAAGCCGCTTATGATGGATTGTATCTGTTTAAGGACGCAAAATGATTTTCCCGTCCGCGTGCCCGCTCGCCGAGAGTTGATGCGCCTTCTTTACTTCTGCGAGCGGCAACACCGTCGCCACGCGTACTTTTAATTTCTCGCTCTCGAGCAAACGATTGATCTCCGCGAGCTGATCAGTCTTTGGCGTTACCATCACCATCGCGACGGTCACGCCGAATTCCTTCGCCTTTTCCGCTGACGGCGGATTGACCGTGCTCACGAGGATGCCACCGCGCTTCAGCGTTTGAAACGCGCGCTCCTGCGTGTCGCCACCCACGGTGTCGAACACCACATCCGCACCGCTCACTTTATCTTCGAATTTCGCTTTCTTGTAATCGATGAACTCATCTGCCCCGAGCTTTCTCACAAACTGCTCGTTCCGACCCGACCCTGTCCCAATCACGTATGCGCCTTTGCTTTTCGCCAGCTGCACCGCCATCGAACCGACCGCTCCCGACGCTCCCGTGATCAAGACGCGCTGACCACTCGCAAGTTCGCCCTGATCGAAAATTCCCTGCCATGCAGTCAGCGCTGCGACGGGCACCGACGCCGCGGTATCGAAGTCAATCTGCTTCGGCTTAAGCACGAACTCGCCGGCCGGTGCCGCTACATACTCGGCGTAGCCGCCACTATATGCGCCGAGATAGCCATAAACTTCATCGCCTGCTACAAAATCTTTGATCCCGGTCGGGCTTGGACCGCCGACAGCCTCTACCGTCCCGGCCACTTCACATCCGAGAATCAGCGGCAGTTTCAAGCCGAACATTTCTCCCAATCCGTCGCGGATTTTCCAATCGACCGGATTTACCGCTGCCGCCTGCACTTTCACCAGCAATTGATTTTCTCCAGGCGTGGGGCGTTCCACCTCCGCGAGCTCCACGACCTCCTCATTTCCGTACCGCTTGATCCGCACTGCTTTCATCGTTTTCCCTTCCTTCTTTTTTCGGCTCAATCTGCCTTCCCAACACGATTCCAGTTTCGCGCATGGTCAAACAACAATGGAGCGAAAGGGATGAGCGACATGGCCGGTACAGCCGAGAAAGGTAGCGGTTGCGTGCAGCGGGAGCTGCCGAAATACAATTCCACGGCGCAATGCATGAATAACCAGGTGCCCGGGAAGCAGCGTTCTTGCTAAGATCGCCATCGGGGAAGTCGACGACATCACCCCAGGCGGTCGCTGCGGCGACCTGCCGATCATCCGTCTGCTGACATGAATCACGGAAGCAGGCGCAACTTCTCTCTCAAATTGAATCGCGCATACCGCGGTCGGGATCGCGCGGGGCTATAACGCCCGACATTCGTTCCCAGACCGATTTTACCGCGGGGCGCACCGTGTCCCACGGTAATGCAGAATCGGGTTTCGCGTTCTCGTACTCATTCGCAACGGATTGCTCGACTTCGTCGAAGTTCCTCCCGCGATATTTGTGAGATGAACCGTAGCCGATGCGATATGCATGCTCGAATTGCTCGTAAGAAGAATTCTTCGCGTACGGTTGTTTTGAATGTTGTTCCCGCCAATAAGCGGCTTCATTTTCCGGGTACACCCATTGGCCGCGGTCAGTCTTGTCTGTTTCCGAACGTTTTTGCATAAATGATTTCCCTTCTAGTTTTCCCTCAATAGAACTTCGACAACTGCGGGCCTCTTGGTCGCTTTTAAGAACAGAAAAACCAACCGTAGCGTTGTCACAGCGCGACCGTTTCATCGCTGAAGACGACAAAGGCCCTTACCCGGATATGGAGTGGGCACGTCTCGGACCTGGGGAAGATCCGGGAAGCGGTCGCCGCGGCGACCTGGTTTTGGCTGCTAGCGAAAACGAACTTTCCGATTCGACATGTTCGCCTCAGCTTTTGCCACTGCGTTCGAGATGGGACGCAATCAGCTCGATATCTTTGCGTGTGAGCTGCGGTTGTTGATCGCGAATATAATCTAACAAGCGCTCCGGCGTGAACACTCGCACATTGGTCTCGCGCCACTTGTTCCTTATCTTCCAATAGCCGACAAATACGACGATCGGCATGACCCATTCGCGCCTCCCGCAGCTTTCGTGGATTAAATCACTGATCGCTGCGGCGCTGCCACGCGCCTGTTTCAAGCAGTCTTTCTCTTCAAGCCGATCACCTACGAACACGCCTTCGGTATTGCGAAAAGTGATCTCGCCTTTGCCACTGCGATACTTCGTTTCAATTGCAAAAATGCCGCCAGGTCCAACGAGGACATGATCAACGTTGAACCCGTCTCCAACGATGTCGTGAATTGGTCGGTATCCGTTGCTGCGCAATTCCTCCAGCACATCGGCAACGTGACGTTCGCCGCGTTCTCCGCGGTTGAAGCGTCGCGCGATTGGAAATAGTCGCATAAACCAAATGGCAGAGACGATGGTAAAAAGAATCGCGAAAATGAGCCAAAAAGCCGGCCGGCGAAGCGTTGCATTCGACTGCTGAAGCTTCGTGACGAAGAAGACGAACCAAAACATGAATGGTACGAAAACAATCACCGGCAGCTTGTCGAAGACACGCTTTTCCCGTTCTTCCGACAGCGACTCGCCAGCCCTTCGTCGGACTTGGGGCAACCGAACTTTTCGCTTTTTCGTGAACATTTGGGGAGTTAGCGATGACTTTTAGGCGATTGCGTCCCAATAATCCGCAAAAAAATATTCTCTCGCGCGGGCACTCCTGGTAAAACTCGCGCCGCGGAAGTCGACGACATCATCAGCTACCACGACGTGGTGACGGCGGAGAATGCCTCGTTGCAAACGCAATGAAGTTCACTAGCGCTGACTGCGCAATTGCTTCCTTAGATATGCTCTACAGGCCGATTTTACTTTGCAGTAAAACGAAGTGAAATCCACTTCCGGATATTTTGGACCGATGCGCTGATCAAACAGACTTCGAACCTGATCATCAAACCGCGATTCCGCTTCACGTGCGGCCAACGAGAGTGGATCGAAAGCGAATTCGAACTGATCAAATAGAGCTGCCAGTTCGGCTAGCTCAGCTCGGGTAATATCCCCTTCGGTATCTCCACTCGTTGACATGATACTTCTTCCAGCACGCCACGAAATCTCTTATCGCATTCGAGCTTGTAATCTAGAGCCATGTCATACAGCTGCGGAGCACCGCAGTAAGGAAACTTGTCTTTAAGTAACGAAAGCGTTTGCAGAACTACATTGCAGAACATTGCCATGCTACTCCAGATGTCTGCGATTTCCTGGAGATCCGTTGCTCTTTTTGAGAATTCGGCAGCTATTCCGTACGTTTGAATCAACAGTCCTTCTACAATCCGAACCTGTTTCGTAAAGATCTCGCAGGCGTCGAGAGAATTAGGGTCGGTAATCGCCTCTCCAATCTTCTGCATATAATCGACCTGTGGCCGATTGATGCGAAGGAGATCTTCGAAACTCACACAGGTCTTCATATTGATGAGCTTAATGTAGTCTCTTTCGTATGCTCAACAAGGATATCCGCCAGGCGAAGTCTATCCGGCACGAGTGGGCGAGTTGACCGAGTCATAGCTTTTCCTGCCTCCATTCCGAGCTTGTCGAAGCGTCGTCACGATGTGACTGATAGTCCGTGGATTAAAACTCCACATTCGAGTGGACTGTGTGCATGTCACATCGACATCAGACCCTCACTCGGTTTGGCCTGAACGTTCGCCGTCGCCGGGAGGCAATCGGGCTCTCGCAGGAAGCGCTGACTGAAAAAGCAGAGCTCGATCGCACTTATATCAGCGGAATTGAACGCGGAACTATGGACCACCTTGTTCGGCGATCTGACCTTCGATCGTGGTAATGATCCGCTGATACATGTCTGCGATCCTTTGAGCTTCATTAGCATCACTGCATTCTTCGCACACGAATGAATCATCCGGAAAATATTCGTCATGCAG
>Ga0210142_1000239_pt1 | contig 12653 bp, 13 predicted proteins | sample Goodyear_PhragC__FD_184869 | JGI IMG/M metagenome (GOLD analysis project Ga0210142, IMG submission 184869) | Wetland microbial communities from San Francisco Bay, California, USA, that impact long-term carbon sequestration - Goodyear_PhragC_D2... | ecosystem: Environmental > Aquatic > Marine >...
CGCCGACGGCGCCGCCCGCCGGCCCCGAGAGCACGCTCCAGGCGCCGGCCCGCGCGGCCTCGGCGGCCTCCGCGGTGCCGCCGGAGGAGCGCATCACCTCGGGCTCGGACAGTCCCCGGCCGCGGCAGGCCTCGGCCAGGGCCGTCAGGTAGCGGCCGAGCAGGGGCGAGAGATAGGCGTCGATCACCGTGGTCGAGAAGCGCTCGAACTCGCGAAAGGCGGGCAGCACCTCGTGCGAGGCCGAGACGTGCACGTCGGGCAGGGCCTTTCGCAATGCCGTCGCGATCCGGCGTTCGTGGCTTGGTTCGCGAAAGGAGAAGAGGAGGCAGACCGCGATCGACTCCGCGTCGCAGTCGCGCATCTCCTCGACCAGCCGGTGAATCTCCTCCTCGGTCAGCTCTTCCACGACCCCTGCCGTCCCGATCCGCTCCTGGGCCTCGAAGCGAAGCTCGGCCTCGACCAGGGGCGGGGGCTTGGGCCGGCACGGGTGGTAGAGGCTGGGGCGTGCCTGACGGCCGATGTCGAGCAGGTCCGCGAACCCGCGGGTTGCGACCAGGGCCGTGCGCGCCCCCCGCTCCTCGAGCAGGGCATTGGTCCCCACCGTCATACCGTGCGTGAACGCCTCGACGTCACCGGGCTCGGCGCCGGCGCGCTCGAGGACCTCGTCGACCGCGGTGATCACCCCCCGCGACTGATCCTCGGGCGTGCTCGGGACCTTGGCCGTGTGGAGCCGATCGCCGTCGAGCAGGGCGGCGTCGGTGAAGGTCCCACCGACGTCGACGCCGAGCAGCATCACTCGACGTTATCGACGGAACGGCTTCGCCATGCGTCGCGGCGAGCGCTCAGTGCGCCATGGATGTCGCGGCACGGCAGCGATCGGACACGGCGAGAGCCCCCAAGGGGTGGGGCCCTCAACCGGTCTCACCCCTAGGTTGACCCTAGGCTGCGGCTGCCTCGACCTCGCGCGTCTCGAAGGTCTCCTCGAGATGCTTGTGCGAGGGGCAGTAGTCCATCCCCGGCAGCGGCTCGCGCTGGCACGGGGTGCCCTTGCGAGTGCTGGCCATGCAGTTTCTCTCCTGACCGTCCAGCGTCACGTCGGCGGGCAGCGAGTCGAGGAACTCCTCGATCAGCTCGATGTGCCGCTCGATGACCATGTAGACGCGCACCTGCTCGGCGAGCGCGAAGTACTCGCGAACCTCCGTGAACAACGTCTTCGCCGGCCTGGCGAAGTAGCGGCGGTCTGTGACCAGCCGCTGAATGGTGGACTCACAGGCCTCCAGCAGTGTCTGCCGGGCCGCGAAGGTCCTCTCGACCCCCTCGGAGGTGTCGATTCGAGGGGCCAGATCCCTGTAGATAGAACGACTGAATTGATACATCCGTGATCACTCTCCTATCCCCCCTGAAGCCTCGTCCGTGGGCGATTCCTGCCCATGGACTCTCCAGGCGAAGGGGATTGAACCACGTGCATACCCAAAATTGGGTTAAGCCCGGATTAAGTAGTTTTAAGTAGGCTCAGACCCGTGCTTTTGAGTATCCGAGCCTAGACCCACGCCTGCCAGGCGAGCTCGTCGCCCCGGCAGACGATGTGCCGGCCGTCGAGCGCGGGGTCCCTCTCCGGGTATTCGAGTCGGCGGTGCGAGCCGCGTGACTCCTCGCGCTCGAGCGCGAACCGCGCGATCAGGCGAGCGAGCGGATAGGGGTCGGAGAGCAGCCGCTGGAGCCGGTCGGCGCTCCTCAGCGGGCCGGCGAGCTCCCAGAGGGCGTCGCGGGTCTCGGCCCGGGGCGGTTCGAAGCGGTAGGACGGCGGCTCGGGCGCCGCGCCCGGGTCCGGCTCTGACGCCGCGGCCGTCGCGGCCCTCGCGCCGAGCACGAAGCACTCCGTGAGGGAGTTGGAGGCGAGGCGGTTCGCTCCATGTAGGCCCGTGCAGGCGCACTCGCCGACGGCGAACAGGCCCGGCAGCGACGAGCGTCCCTCCAGGTCGGTGGCGATCCCGCCCATCACGTAGTGAGAGGCGGGTGCGACCGGGATCGGCTCCTGAGCCGGGTCGTGGCCGGCCTCGCGGAGGGCCTCGAACACGCTCGGAAAGCGAGTCTCGCTCAGCTCCCGCATCTCCAGCAGCACGTGATCGGTCCCGTCCCGCTTCATCCGGTCGAGCACAGCCAGGGTGACCTCGTCCCGCGGCGCGAGCTCGTCCGTGAACCGCTCGCCGTTCGCGTCCAGCAGGGTCGCGCCCTCTCCGCGGACTGCCTCGGTGACCAGCAGGCCATCGTGGCTCGACCCCGGCGCTGCCAGCGCCGTCGGGTGGAATTGGCAGAGCTCGAGGTCCGCGAGCTCTGTCCCCGCCGCGTGAGCCATCACGGGCCCGGCGCCGATCGCCCCCCAGGGGTTGGTGGTGCGGGCCCAGAGGGCGGCGGCGCCGCCCGTGGCCAGGATCGTGGAGCGGGCGCGGATCGCCCCGGCGTCGGTGATCACCCCATGGCAACGCTCGCCGTCGCTCCACAGGGCGACCGCCGAGGTCTTCTCGATCAGCTGGATGCGCTCGTTCGCCGCCGCGAGCTCGGTGAGGCGTTCGGTGATACGTCGTCCGGTGGCGGCGCCCCCCGCGTGGACGATCCGGCGGCGCGAGTGTCCGCCCTCGAGGGCCAGCGAGAGCGCCTCGTCCGGGTCGCGGTCGAACTTGACGCCGCGGCGCTCGAGCTCCCAGACCACACCGGGGGCCTCGGCGGCGAGGAGCTCTGCAGCGGAACGGCGGCATGTCCCGCGGCCGGCGACGAGCGTGTCCTCGACGTGCCGCTCGGGCGAGTCGTCGGGACCGATCGCCGCCGCGAGCCCGCCCTGCGCCCAGAAGCTCGAGCTCTCGCTCAGGGGCTTCCTCGACACCATCGCGACCCGGGAGCCGCCGTCGGCCGCGGTCAGGGCGGAGTAGAGGCCGGCGGCGCCCCCGCCCACCACCACGACGTCGAGGAGGTCGTCAGGCGTCATCCGAGCCCAGAACCTACTGTGGATGCGAGGGCGCCCGGAGGCGAAGCCGAGGAGCGACCCGTTTAATGGGGGTATGGGGCTCTACGTGCGACATCCGAGCTCGTTTCAGCACGACACGGGTGGCCACCCGGAGAACTCCCGGCGCCTGACCGCGATCGAGGAGGCGATGTCCGAGCGCGACTGGCTGGGGATGGAGCTGGTGGAGGCACCCGCGGCAACCCGCGAGCAGCTCCACCGGGTCCACGGCGAGGCCCACGTCGACACGATCGAATCGCTCTCGGCCAAGGGCGGAGGGATGATCGACCTGGACACGGTCGCCAGCGCCGGCTCCTGGGAGGCGGCCCTTCACTCGGCCGGAGGAGCCGTGCACGCGACCGAGCGGCTGCTGGCGGATGGCGGCTTCGCGTTCTGCGGCCTGCGGCCGCCGGGCCACCATGCCGAGCGGGACCGGGCGATGGGCTTCTGCCTCTTCAACAACGTCGCCGTGGCGGCGGCCCATGCCATCGCCGAGTGTGACGCCGAGCGGGTGCTGGTGCTCGACTGGGACGTCCATCACGGAAACGGCACCGAGGCGATCTTCTACGGTTCCTCCGAGGTCCTCTACTCGAGCATCCATCAGAGCCCGCTCTATCCGGGCACCGGCGCGGCCACCGACTTCGGCAGAGGGGAGGGGGAGGGCTATACCGCCAATCTCCCCGTCCCGCCCGGCAGCGGCCCGGACGAGTTCCTCGCCCTGGTCCAGCACGTGGTCGCGCCGATCGCCCGGGAATGGCGGCCGGGCCTGCTCTGCGTCTCGGCCGGCTACGACGCGCACCGCGACGATCCTCTCGCCAACTGCGAGGTGGATGACGCCGGCTACTGGGACATGGCCGCGACGATGCGCGATCTGGCGGGCGAGCTCGGGGTCCCCGTGCTCATCTGCCTGGAAGGGGGCTACTCGCTCGCGGCGCTGGCGCGGTCGGTGGTGGCGACCCTGGACGCGATCTCCGGCGACCGCGCACCGCGCGCGGCGCCGAGCGCGCCCGCGACTCCCCACCGGGATCGCCTAGCCCGGTTCTGGCCCGTCCTAGCCGGAGCTGCTTAGCCGGACGGTCAAGCGGTCAGCTGGTCCCTGATCTCCGCCATCAGCTTCTTCGGGAGGCCGGGGACCCCCTCTAGGTCGTCCACGGTGCCGAAGCCGTCCTGGCGCTCGCGATAGGCGATCACGCGGGTGGCCTGGGTCACCGACATGCCCAGCCCGCGGAACTGCTCGAAGGTGGCCTTGTTGACGTCGAGCTCGCCGCCTTGGCGGCGCGGCGTGGCCTCCGCCTTCGTGTCCTCGGCCTTGGTCGGCGAGTCCTTGGTCGCCCGCTTGGATTGCGCATCCTTCTTGGCCTTGGTGGCCTTGGCCTTTCGCTCCTGCGCTGCCTTCGCGCGGGTTTCCTTCTTCGCCTTCGCCTCCCGCTCGCGCGCGGCCCTCTTCTCCGCGGCTTCCTTCTCGCGCTCTGCCTTCCCCGCGGCGGCCTTCTCGGCACGCTTCGTCCGCCGCGCCTCCGCCCGCCGGCGAAACAGGCCGACCTTGGGCTCGACCGTCTCCTGTTCGTCGGTCTCGGGCTCGGCGACCTCCGCCGTGGCCGGCTCCGGCAGCTCGATTCCGACCGAGGCGGCGTGGGCCTGCGCGCCGCTGGCCCGGTCCGTCACTGACTTGATCCGGTTCTCGAGCTGGCGGAAGCGACCCTCGCGCTCGTCCGTCGCCTTCTTGCGGTCCTCGTCGGAGGCCTCGCCGAGCTTGTCCTCGGCGGATTCGGCTCGGTCTTCGGCCTCGCGCAGCTGGCGCTCGGCCGTTTTCAGCGCGCGGCCCGACTCCTCCAATTCCGCGGCCAGCTCGTGCTCGCGCTCCGCGAATGACCGCTCCGCCGCCTCCTCGGCTTCGCGCTTGGCCTGAGCCGCCTGGCGCTTGGCGCGCCCTTCGGCCTCGCGCTGCAGGGCGCCGGTCTGGCTGCGGAGCCACTCGGCCGCCGCGTTCCGGGCCTCCGCCTCGGTATCGAGCCGCGCGATCTCGGTCGCCTCGACCTTCGCCTCGGCTCGCTTTGCCCGGCTCTCGGACTTCTCGATCAGCTGATCGCGTGAGCCCCGTTCCTCCTCGAGCTGGGTTCGGAGCGCGTCGGTCTCATCCTGGAGCCGGTGCTCCGTCTCCCTGCGGACCGTCTCGCCGGTGACGCGGACGCGCTCCTCGGCCTCCGCCCGGAGCGTCCGCTCCTGCTCGGCGAGTCGGCGCTCGGCCTCCTTGGCCATTCGGGCCTGAGTGTCCGTTTCGACGTTGGAGAGGGCCTCCTGGATCTTCGCGTCGGACTCCGCCTGCAGGCGGCGCATCTCGGCGTCGAGTTGCTCCTCGGCCTTCGTCTGAAGTCGTGTCTGCTCCGCGGCGAGCTTCGACTCGGCCCCCTCGACCCGCTCGCCGGCGGCCTCGATCTGCTTTGCGATCTCGTCCAGGCGGCGCTGTGCGGCCTCGGCGGCCTCGGTCGCCGCCTCGTGCTCCCCACGCAGGGCTTCCTCGCGGGCCTCGAGCGCCGACTCGAAGCGAGCCTCGGTCGCCCGGCGGACGGCGTCGACCTCCTCGCGCGCCCGTGCTTCGGCGTGCGACTTGATGTCCGCGATCCGCTTGGCGAGCTGCTGCTCGAGCTGGCGGCGAACGGTGCGCTCCAGCTCGGCGCGGGTCTCCTCCTCGGCCTCTCGGCGGGCCACCTCGACCGCCTCCTGGATGCGCGCCTCTGTGTCGGTCTCCATCGCCGCGATCTGGGCCTTGAGCTGCTCGGTGTGGTCGCGCAACCTCCGATCAGCCTCCCGGCGCACGTCGCGCTCGACCTCCTCCCGGACCTGCTCCGCGTTGCCGCCCGCGCCCTCGGCGCGCTCGAGCCTCTCCCGCGCGTCCTTCAGGGCGGCGGCCGCCTCGTCGCGCTGGGCGATCAGCTCTTTCTCGCGGGAAAGCATGCGCCGCTCGAACTCGGCTTCCAGCTCGCGCCGGACGTCTCCGCGCTGCTCGCGAAGCCAATTGGCCGCGTCCTCGCGGGACCGGACGTCCGTGACCGTGACGTCTCCCGCCGTGGCACGGGCCTCGGCCTCCTCGAGACGGCGCTGGACCTGCTCGAGCGACTTGGCCGCTCGCTCGCGCTCCTGCTCGAGATCGTCCTCGAGGGCCAGGATCTCCGGCGGCGGGCCGGCGGGATCGCTGGCGACCGGGCGATTCTCGGCTCCCATCACGGGGCGGACGACCGGAGTGCGCTTCGGGGCACGCCGAGCCTTCGGCGGCTCCGCGCCATCGTTTTGGCGCTCGGTCATCGGGGCGATCACTCTATCGGCGTGGAGGCGTTCGCCTTCGGCCACACGCCGGTCTGGTTCCGTTCGCCGGCGACCGCGAGCATCGTGGAAACGAGCCCGAGGAGGTTTTGTCCATGCGAGAACTCGTCGCCCGAGCCCAGCTCGGCGTCCACGACCTGAGCCGGCGGCTGCTGGGTCCGCCGGCCCGGAGCGGTCAGGGGACGGTCGAGTACGTCGGCCTGATCCTGCTGGTCGCGCTGCTGATGGTGGGGATGGTGGCCGCGATGAAGGGCTTCCAGGGCAAGCAGGGCCTGGAGCTGGCCCAGACGATCGTGGACAAGATCCGCGAGGCGGTGGGACGGGTCACCTTCAAGTAACGGACGCGGAATGGATGGGCTTGGGCGCCGGCGTTTGCTGCGAGACTGGCGCCCATGCCCGCCAGCCGCAGCTATGACCGCGCCCCCGCCGACCTGCGTCCGGTGACGATCGAGCCGGGCTTCGTCCGGACCGCCGACGGGTCGGCTCTGATCTCGCAGGGCGAGACGCGCGTGATCTGCACCGCCTCGGTGAGTGAGAACGTGCCCCGCTGGATGGAGGGCAAGGGGCGCGGTTGGGTCACCGGCGAGTACGCGATGCTGCCGGCCTCCACCGGCGATCGCAAGGCCCGCGACATCAGTCGCGGCAAGCAGGACGGGCGCGGCGTCGAGATCCAGAGGCTGATCGGCCGGTCCCTGCGCGGGGTGGTGGACTTCAACGCCCTCGGGGAGCGGTCGGTGTACGTCGACTGCGACGTGCTCCAGGCCGACGGCGGCACCCGCTGCGCCGCGATCACCGGGGGGTTCGTGGCGCTGCAGAACGCCCTGGCGAAGCTGGTCGACGCCGGGACGATCGATGCCATGCCCCTCGACCAGTCGGTGGCCGCGGTGAGCGTCGGGATGGTGGACGGCAGGGCGCTCTGCGACCTGGACTACAGCGAGGACTCGACGGCAGAGGTTGACGCGAACGTGGTGATGACGGGCGACGGCGGCCTGGTCGAGGTGCAGGCGACGGCGGAGCGCACGCCGCTCTCGCGGGCCTCGCTCGATGAGCTGCTGGCGCTCGCCGAGGCCGGGATCGCCCGGCTGCGCGAAGCACAGGAATCCGCAGTCGGCGAGCTCCCAGGCTGACACTCTTAGCCGGCGATGTCGGCACTGCTCCTGGCCACCCGGAACGAGCACAAGCTCCGCGAGCTCCGCGAGGCCCTCCCGGGGATCGCGCTCGATCCACTGCCCCCCGAGATCGAGCTGCCTCCCGAGGATGGCGACACGTTCGCCCAGAACGCGCTCGGCAAGGCGCGCGCCGCGCACGCGGCGACGGGACGCGCCGCGGTCGCCGACGACTCCGGGATCGAGGCCTACGGGCTGGGAGGCCGGCCCGGGGTGCGCTCGGCGCGCTACGCCGGCGAGGGGGCGAGCGACGAGGAGAACCTGGCGAAGCTGCTCGAGGAGGTCGGCCGCCAGGAGGACCGGCGGGTGGCATACGTCTGCGCGGTCGCCCTGGTGGAGAAAGACGGATCCGAGTCGCTCTTCGAGGGCCGCTGCGAGGGCACGCTGGCGAGGGAGCCGCGAGGGAGCGGCGGCTTCGGCTACGACCCGGCCCTCATCCCGGACGACACCGGGCCGGGCGACGAGCGCACGATGGCGGAGCTGACCCCGGCGGAGAAGCACGCGATCAGCCATCGCGGCAGGGCGGCGCGGAAGCTCGCGTCGCACCTCGGGGTAGAGGTGAAGGGATGAGCTCGCTCGGGCCGGTGGGCCGAAGCCGGATCACGAAACCGCGGGCGGCCGCCGTCTCGATCGCCTCCAACTCCGTCCTGATCGCCCTGAAGCTTGCGGCCGCCGCGATCACCGGCTCTGTCGCGATCCTGAGCGAGGCGCTTCATTCGATGATCGACCTGATCGCGTCGGTGATCGCGTTCGTCTCGGTGAGGCGCGCCGACGAGCCAGCCGACGTCGAGCATCCCTACGGGCACGAGAAGCTCGAGAGCCTCGCCGCGTCGATCGAGGGGATGCTGATCATGGCCGGCGCCGCGCTGATCGTCTACGAGTCGGTCCACCGGCTCGCGACCGGCGCCGGCGTCGAGAAGCTCGGGGTCGGCATCGCCGTGATCGGCTTCTCCGCGCTCGCCAACGGGGGCGTCTCGGTCTTCCTCCGGCGACAGGCGCGCCGCCACCGCTCCCCGGCGCTCGCCGGCGACGCCGCTCACCTCGGCACCGACGCCCTCACCTCGGTCGGGGTCCTGATCGGCTTGGTGCTGGTCCAGATCACGGGGGCGGCGGCGATCGACTCCGCCGTCGCGATCGCGGTGGCGATGGTGATCGTCTTCGCCGGGGTCAGGCTCCTGCGGCAGTCGGCCGCGGCCCTCGTGGATGAGGCTCCCCCGCCGGAGGAGATGGACCGTGTCGAGGCGGCCATCGCCCGAGCGCGGTCCGGGGCGCCCGAGATCGTCGGCTACCACAAGCTCCGCGCCCGGACGACCGGTCGCCGGCTATACGTCGACCTGCATGTGCAGTTCCGCACCGGCACGACGCTCGAGCGTGCACACGGGCTCGCGCACGAGCTTCGGGACGCGATCGAGTCCGACCTGGGGGATGCCGAGGTCCTCATTCACGTGGAGCCCGAAAGCTCCCGCCACGACCCGGCGGAATCGCCAAGGGCGTTCAGAGCAGGTTGACGGCAGCGGCCAGCCCGACTGCGCCGACCACGATGCTGTAGCCCGTGTATCCGCCGACCGCCAGGAGGACCACCGAGATCCCGCAGATGACCACGACGGTGAGCCAGGAGCTCTGCTGGAGAGTCACGCTCGCTATTTTGGCCTAATGCCCCCCGTCGAAGCCCCGACCCTCCCCGACGCCGGTCGGGCAGTGGCATATCTGGAGGAGATCTCGCCGGAGATGATCGGTTGCGCGATCCTGGCCGAGGGCGGCGATGTCCTGGCGGCGAGCGGGAACAGTGAGCGGTGGGGGGAGGCCGGACGCGATCTGATCGCCGCCGCCGACGCCGCGGGCGGTGAGCCCGTCGCCCACGCGCACATCGCCACCGGCGACGGCGAGGCCTTCTGCGTCCGGGAGGGCGGCCTCACCGCGGTGGCCGTCACCGAACGCTTCACCCTGGCGTCGCTGATGCTCTTCGACATGCGGATCGCGCTTCGCCAGCTCGTCGCCGCGGGCGGCGGCGCCCGATGACCGCCAAGCCGCACCGCCTGCTCCTCGACCGTGTCTCGGGATACGCCGACGAGGCCGCCGCCTACCTTCGAAGACGCCGGCACCTGCGCAAGCCATTCGCAAGGACCTACTACAGCGGCGGCCGCAGCGCCGCCTTTGCGGCCGACTCCGAGGAGGGGCGCGCGCTCTTCCTGGCAGCCTCGCGCCTGATCGAGGTCGCCGGCCCGCCACGACGGGTGAAGAGCACCAAGTGAGCGTCGTGGAGGAGAGCGTCGCGGCTCGCGTCCTCGAGCGCGCGCTGTCGCGCGGCGGTGACTTCGCCGAGCTCTTCGCCGAGGAGCGCCGCGGCTTCTCCCTGTCGATCGACGAGTCTCGCGTCGAGCGACCGCAGTCCGGCAGCGAGCGGGGAGCCGGCGTCCGGGTGATCGACGGCGAGGTGACGCGCTTCGCCCACGTCGACGGCCTGGCCGAGGACGACCTGATGGCCGCGGCCGACGGGCTCGCGGCGGCGCTCGGGGGCGGCGGCGCGGAGCCGGTCGCTCTCCGGGCGGCCGATCCGCCGAAGCTGCAGGAGATCGAGGTGGACCCGGCGTCCGTCCCCGCGGAGCGCAAGGCCGATGTCCTGCGAGAGCTCGACGAGCGCGCGCGGTCGGCGGGCCCGGAAATCGCCCAGGCCTCGGCGAGCTACAGCGAGGGACGGCGGCGCGTGGCTGTCTTCAACTCGGAGGGCCTCGAGGCGACCGATGACCGGACCCGCGTCCGGCTCGGGGCTCAGGTCGTGGCGCGCCGGGACGGCACCGTCGAGACCGGTTTCGAGACGCTCGGCGCCCACCGCGGCTTCGAGCTGCTCGACGGCGACCCCGGTCGCATCGCGGAGCAGGCCGCTCGCAAGGCGCTCGAGCTGCTCGGCGCTGACCCCGCGCCGGCCGGTGAGATGACGGTGGTCGTCGGCGGCGGATTCGGCGGCGTCCTCTTCCACGAGATGACGGGTCACGGGCTGGAGGCGGATGCCGTCCAGAAGGGAGCAAGCGTCTACGCGGGCAAGATGGGCGAGAAGGTCGCGGAGCCGCTCCTCACCGCCTACGACGACGGGAGCATGCCCGGGGAGTGGGGCACGGGGGCGATCGACGACGAGGGCACTCCCTGCAGGCGGACCGCTGTGATCGAGGAGGGCCGTCTCACGTCATACCTCTACGACAGGCTGCGGGCGCGGCGCGACGGGACTGAGTCCACGGGGAACGGACGCCGGGAGAGCTTCAGGGACCTGCCGATCCCGCGCATGACCAACACCTACATCGAGCCGGGGGACGCCGACCCGGAGGAGATCATCTCCGAGGTCGATCGCGGCTTCTACGCCGTCTCGTTCGGCGGCGGCCAGGTCGAGCCCGCCACCGGAGACTTCGTCTTCGGCGTCTCCGAGGGCTATCTGATCGAGGGCGGCAGGGTGACCAAGCCGTGCCGCGGCGCGACGCTGATCGGCAACTGCCTGCAGGCGCTCGCGCGGATCGACGCCGTCGGCTCCGACTTCGAGATGAAGACCGGCTTCTGCGGCAAGGCCGGCCAGACCGCGCCGGTCGGCACCGGCCAGGGCCACGTTCGAATCCGCGGCATGACCGTCGGCGGCACGGCGGTATGAGCGCCGAGCTCGAGCAGGCCGCCCGCAGGGCCGTCGAGGCCGCGACCGCGGCGGGCGCCACCGACGCTGAGGCCTGGAGCGAGGGATCGCGAAGCCGCGAGGTCCGAGTGCACGCGGGCGAGGTCGAGAGCCTCACGGAGGCGAGCGGGCGCGGCGTCGGCATCCGGGCCTGGATCGGGCAGCGGACCGGCTACGCCTATGGGACCGACCTGTCCGACTCGGGTCTGGCCGCTCTGGCCGAGGCCGCGGCCGGCGCCGCCCGCGTCGCCGACGAGGACGAGAACTCCTCCGCTCCCGATCCATCGGGGGAGGCGATCCCCGAGATTGAGGGGCTCCGCGACGAGGCGGTCGCGGCCACCGAGACCGCCGAGGTGATCGACCTGGCCAAGCGGATCGAGCGGGCCGCGCTCGATCGCGACAAGCGGGTGAGCGGCGTGGAGGAGGTCGTCTACGTCGATGAGGACGGCGACGCCGCGATCGCAACCTCCCGTGGCGTCTCGGGCAGCTTCGGGGTGTCGACCGCCTATTCGTTCCTGCAGGCGATGGCCACCCAGGACTCCGAGGTCCAGACCGGCCTCGGCTTCGGGGTCGGCCGCTCGCCTGGAGCGCTGAACGCCGAGGAGATCGGTGCGGAGGCCGGCGACGAGGCCAGCTCGATGCTCGGGGCGACCAAGCCCGAGTCCCGCAGCTGCCCGGTGGTTCTCTCGGAGCGGGTCACCGCGAGCTTCGCCGGCTTCATCGGAGGGGCGCTGTGCGCCGACGACGTGCAGCGCGGGCGCTCCCCGTTCGCAGATCGCCTCGGCGACGAGCTCGCGTCCACCGCCTACGTCCTGGCGGACGACGGCATTGACCCGGACGGCCTCGCCAGCGCACCCTTCGACGGAGAGGGCACGCCGCGGGAGCGCACCCCCCTGATCGCGGACGGCAAGCTGCTCGCCTACCTGCACGACAGCTACACCGCCCGCCGGGGCGGGGCGCGGTCGACCGGCAACGCCTCCCGCGCCTCCTATCGCTCCCCGCCCTCCGTCAGCACGTCCAACCTCGTGCTGGCGCCCGGCGAGCTCTCCCTCGAGGGGCTGCTCGAGCGGGCGGGCGACGGCGTCTGCATCACCGAGGTCGCCGGCCTTCACTCGGGCGTCAACCCGGTCACCGGCCGCTATTCGGTCGGCGCCTCCGGGCGGGCGATCCGCGGCGGTGAGCTCGCCGAGCCGCTGCGCGAGTTCACGATCGCCGGGGACCTGCTCGGCACCCTGGCGGCAGTGCGCGCGGTCGGCTCGGAATCGCGCTGGGTGCCGTTCGGCGGCTCGGTCAGGACCGCGCCGATGCTTGTCGGCGAAATGGCGATCGGCGGGGCCTAGTAACAGGCCGTCACAAGCCCGCTCTTTTGGCTTCAGCAGCCGCTGTTAGGCTCGGCGCGCACTCCCAATCCGTAGGAGGAGATGACGTGACCAAGGCTGAGTTCCTCGACGTGCTCTCAGGCGACAGCAGGATCGGCAACAAGAAGGAGGCGGGCCAGGCCGTCGACGCTGTGCTC
>Ga0210142_1000240_pt1 | contig 12609 bp, 5 predicted proteins | sample Goodyear_PhragC__FD_184869 | JGI IMG/M metagenome (GOLD analysis project Ga0210142, IMG submission 184869) | Wetland microbial communities from San Francisco Bay, California, USA, that impact long-term carbon sequestration - Goodyear_PhragC_D2... | ecosystem: Environmental > Aquatic > Marine >...
GGCGTTTTTTGTCGGGTTGCGGTTCTTTGCGGTCTTAGGTGTCAGATCGCTTCTCCGCTAATCGAGCACCAGGTCTAAATCCTTTTCCCGGGACGTCGTGAAAGGCCCCGCTGGCTGATTGGGGGATCGCCACCCTCATCGCTTGAAGGTCGCCAGAGGTTGTGCTAAATTTACGAAACTTTTAATGCCATGTGCAGGGGGGATGGGCCATGGTTCCTGCCGGCCGCCGGTACCAATTTTGACGCCACCGAACCGCCGCACGGGTCAACGCCCGTCGCGGCGGTTTTTTGGCGACAAGATGACAGCGACGGCCGATCCTCCGCGTTTGCCCTCCATCTGAAAATCTGCAATCGTCGTTGGTCCGGGAGCCGGCCAGGAGCCGTTTCCCTCAACCCGGGAGGCCGCCATGCGCCTGTTTCGTGCCCTGTTCACCGTCCTGCTCCTCCTCGCCCTCCCCCAACCGCTTCTGGCCGTCTTCGATTCGGCCCAATTCAATGCCGGCAGCGGGCCCCTGGAGCTCCTCGCCATCAACCCGGGCGGAGAGGAGGTGCCGCCGGCGCGGCAGCTGGTGCTGCGCTTCAACCGGCCGGTGGTGCCGGTCGGGCGGATGGAACGGGATGCGGCCGAGATTCCGGTGACGATCAATCCGCCGCTGGCCTGCGAGTGGCGCTGGCTCGACACCAGCAACCTCGCCTGCCAGCTCGGGGAGAAGGAGGCGATGCATCCGGCCACCCGCTACACCGTTACCGTGCAGCCGGGGATCGCCGCCGAGGACGGCGCGACGCTGGCGCAGCCCTTCGTCCACAGCTTCTCGACCATCCGGCCGCGCATCGCCCGCTACGGCTACTCCTTCGCCGCCTGGCGCTCGCCATCGCTGCCGATCCTGCTGGTGCGCTTCAATCAGCCGGTCGACCGGAAGTCGGTCGCCGACCACCTCTTCTTCGCCATCGGCGGAAAGCGCTGGCCTGCGGTGGTCAGCGACAAGGTCGAGGATCTGCCCGATCCGCGGGAGAAGCGTTCGGTCTTGACGACCGGCGCTTCGTCCAGTAAGGCCGGTACGGCGTTGTGGTACCTGATGCCGACCGAGGAACTGCCGATTGATGCACACGCCGAACTGCGCATCGAGCCGGGGGTGCAGGCGACCGAAGGTCCGCTGACCGGCGACGAAGATCAGGTCGTGGTGCAGTTCGATACCTTTCCCGAATTTCGCTACCTCGGCATTTCCTGTTACGACAACGACAACCGCTCCCTCTTCATCCCGGCGGGGACGGAGGCCGGCACCGACCGGCGCTGCTCTCCGCACAACGGGGTGACTTTGCAGTTCTCGACGCCGGTGGCGCCGGGGGCGTTGCGCGCCGGCCTCAAGGAGCTTCCCGTCGAATCGCCCGAAGGGGCAGCGGCGGTCGCGCCGGCCGGCACCGATACGAACGTTCAGGCTCGGGAGGAAGAGGAGCTCGCCTTCCACTTTGAGGGGGGCGACTACGCCGTCGGCAGCCCGCACCGAGCCGGGGAGAAATACGACGAAACGTTCCCGTTCTGGATCCGGCCGTTCCGGCCGTACCAGGCCACCGCAGCTGCCGCCGACATCGTCGATGTCTTCGGCCGACCGCTTCCCGAGGACATCAACCTGAGCTTCGCTACCGATCACTACCGTCCGGACTACGCTTTCGGCCACAGCGTCGCGGTGCTGGAGAAGGGGGTGGAGAGCGAGGTGCCGATCGAAATCCGCAACATCGAGCGGATCGATCTGACCGCCAGCGCCCTGACCACCGGCGGGCTGCAGTCCGGTCTCAAGCGATCTCTGCAATTCAAAAACGAGATGGACGCCGGGTTCCGCGTCCCCCTTGATCTGCGCTGGCTGCTCGACGCCCCCTCCGGAGCGATGAGCTGGAATTTCAGCACGGTTCCCAGGACCAGCTACGGCAACTCCCCTTCGTTTGTGCAGGTCACTCCCTTCAACCTGCAGGTCAAGATCGGCCACTTCAACTCCCTGGTCTGGGTCACCGATTTCGCCACCGGCCAGCCTGTGGCCGGCGCCAGGATTTCACTGTACCGTGCCGACTGGCCCGGCCTGGTGGCAACGCCCACGCCTCTGGCCAGCGGCGTCAGCGACGAAAACGGCCTGGTCCGTCTGCCGGGCAGCGAAGTGGTCGACCCCGATCTGCGCAGCCTCAACTCCTGGCGGGACGACATCCTGGTCGTGCGCTGCGAGAAGGGGGAGGACCTCGCGCTGATGCAGCTGACCGGCGCCTATGCCAACGGCAGCGGCCTCGACGATTACGAGGACGATTACGACTACAGTCCGCTGCAGCGCAAATACGGCCACATCCATGCCTGGGGGACGACGGCGCAGGGGGTCTACCGGGCCGGCGACACCATCCAGTACAAACTTTACCTGCGCAACCAGGACAATCGTCGTTTCGTGCCGCCGCCAGAGGCGAAGTACCACCTCAAGGTCATCGACCCGATGGGGCAGACCACCTTCGAGGTGAATGAACTGACCCTATCGGAGTTCGGCGCCTACAGCGGCGAGTTCACCGTTCCGGCCAGCGCGCCGGTCGGCTGGTACCAATTCGAGCTCTCCTCCGACTTCGGCGGCGAGTGGGAGCCGATGCGGGTGCTGGTCAGCGACTTCACCCCGGCGCCGTTCAAGGTCAGCTCCGAGCTCAACGGCGAGCTGTTCCGCCCCGGCGAGACAATCACCGTGGCCACCCATGCCCGACTGCACGCCGGCGGTCCCTATGCCGACGCCGGCAGCCGGGTCACCGCGCAGTTGACGCCGACCTCCCTGGTCACCAAAAACGAGCTGGCCAAGCAGTTCGTCTTCGACACCTGGTCGGGGAACGTCGGCACCCAGACCGTGTACCAGGGGGAGGAGAATCTCGATGACGCCGGCGATCTCCAGACCCGCTTCAGCATCGACGCGCCGCAGGTGCTCTACGGCCAGCTGCGGGTGGAGAGCGCGGTGCGCGACGACCGCGGCAAGTTCGTCGCCGGCGAGGCCAAGGCCAGTTTCGTCGGCCGCGACCGTTTCGTCGGTTTGCGCCAGCCCGACTGGATCCTGCAGGTCGGTAAGCCGGCGCGGATCGAGGCGCTGGTGGTCGACGAGCATGGTGAGCCGGTCGCCGGCACGCCGGTACATCTGAAATTCCGCGTGCGGGTGACCACGGCCTCAAGGGTCAAGGGAGCGGGGAATGCCTACCTGACCCGCTACGAGCACAGCTGGATTACGGCTGGGGTCCCCGACCTGGAGCCGGGCAAGGACGCGGACAGCGTCGTCATCACCCCCAATCGCCCCGGCCTCTACGAAATCACCGCCACGATCACCGATACCCAGGGGCGCGAGCACACCACCAAGATCGAGCGCTGGGGGGTCGGCAGCGGCGAGGTGCTCTGGGAGGGGGCGAACAGCAGCACGCTGAAGATCATTCCGAAGAAGGAGGCGCTCAAGGTCGGCGACACGGCGCGCTACCTGGTGCAGAACCCCTTCCCCGGCTGCAAGGCGCTGGTCACCGTCGAGCGCTACGGCATCCTCAAGAGCTGGGTCATGACCCTCAAGGACAGCACCGAGGTGATCGAGGTGCCGATCGAGCCCGATTACGTCCCCGGCTTCTACCTGTCGGTAACGGCCTTCTCGCCGCGGGTCGACAAGCCGGTGGAGAACAACGTCGACCTCGGCAAGCCGGCGTTTCGCATCGGCACGGTGCTGTCGCCTGTGGTCGATCCCTACAAGGAACTGGTCGTCACCGCCAAAGCGGACAAGGAGGTCTACAAGCCGCGCGAAAAAGTGACGGTCGACCTGCAGGTGGCGCCGCGTCAGAAAGAGGTCAAGCTGCCGCCGACGGAGCTGGCGGTCGTCGTGCTCGACGAGTCGGTCCTCGACCTGATCCAGGGGGGACGCAACTACTACGACGTCTACAAAGGCTTTTACCACCTCGACGGCCTCGACCTGCGCAACTACAACCTGCTGATGGAGCTAGTCGGACGGCAGAATTTCGAAAAGAAGGGGGCGAGCCCCGGCGGCGACGGCGGTGCCGATCTGACCATGCGCTCGCTGTTCAAATTCGTCTCCTACTGGAACCCGTCGGTTCGCACCGACGCCGATGGCAAGGCCCAGATCAGCTTCGAGGTGCCGGACAACCTCACCGGCTGGCGGGTGCTGGCGATGGCCGTGACCCCCGGCGACCTGATGGGGCTCGGCGCCGCGAACTTCAAAGTCAACCGGCCGACCGAGCTGCGGCCGGTGCTGCCGAACCAGGTGCTGGAGGGGGACCGCTTCACCGCCGGCTTCACGGTGATGAACCGCACCGACCAGGCGCGGACGCTGACGGTCGAGCTGACCGCCGGGGGGGCGGTCGATGCCCCGGCCAAGGTCAAGCAGCAGGTGGTGGCGCCGCCGTACAAGCGGGTCGAGCTGCGCCTGCCGGTGACGACCAAGGGGAGCGGGGAGGTGCGCCTGACCGCCCGCGCCTATGATGCGAGCGACGGCGACCTGACCCAGGCGACGGTGCCGGTGCGCAAGCAGATCGTTACCGAGACCGCCGCCACCTACGGCACCACCACCGCCGAGAGTGTCGAGGAGCATATCGCCATCCCGAAGGAGATCCGCACCGACGTCGGCAGCGTCAATGTCGTGCTGGCGCCGACGGTGATCGGCAACCTCCTCGGCGCCTTCGACTACCTGCGCTCCTATCCCTACATCTGCTGGGAACAGCAGCTGACCAAGGGGGTAATGGCCTCCCACTACCTGCAGCTCAAACCCTGGCTGCCGGCCGACTTCGCCTGGCCGGAGGCCAAGGAGATCACCGCGAAGACCTTGGAGCTGGCCCCGGCCCACCAGGCCCCGAACGGCGGCATGGTCTACTATATCCCGCAGGACGAGTACGTCAGCCCGTACCTGAGCGCCTACACCGCCATCGCCTTCAACTGGCTGTGCGCCGCCGGCTATAAGATCCCGCAGCCGGTGGAGGAGAAGCTGCACGCCTACCTGCTGCGGCTGCTGCGGCGCGACGAGCTCCCCTCCTTCTACGATCGCGGCATGTCCGCGACGGTGCGGGCGGTGGCGCTGGCGGCGCTTGCGCCCCACGGCAAGGTGACCCGCGCCGACCTCGAGCGCTACCGCCCTTACCTGGTCGACATGAGCCTGTTCGGCAAGGCGCATTACCTGCAGGCGCTGCTCGCCGTCCCCGGCACCGAAGAGCTGCGCGCCGAGGCGGCCAAGCTGATCCTCGCCCACGCCAACCAGACCGGCGGCAAGTTCATCTTCAGCGAGACGCTCTCCGACGGCTACGCCCGCATCCTTGCCTCACCCCTGCGCGACAACGCCGCGGTCCTCTCGGCCCTGCTCGCCTACGCCGAGACCCCGGACGGGGCGCGACTGGTGGCGGACGTGCCGTTCAAGCTGGTGCGCACCATCACCCAGGGGCGCGGCCAGCGCGACCGCTGGGAGAACACCCAGGAGAACATGTTCTGCTTGAACGCGCTGATCGAGTACAGCCGGCGCTACGAGAAGGAGAAGCCGGGGATGACGGTCACCGCCCGCCTCGACGGCCAGGAGTTCGGCCGCACCTCCTTCGCGGCCTTCACCGATCCGGCGCAGACCCTGGAGAAGCCGCTGCTGCCGTCCGACCCGGGGCGCAAGGCCACGGTGCGGCTGGAGAAGCAGGGGGAAGGAAGGCTCTACTACGCCGCCCGCCTGACCTGGGCGCCGCTGCTGCAGGCGGCGAAACCGGCCAACGCCGGCATCGAGGTCCGCCGCGAATACAGCGTCGAGCGCAACGGCAAATGGGAGCTGCTGCACAGCCCGATGACGATCCAGACCGGCGAGCTGGTGCGGGTCGATCTGTTCGTGTCGCTGCCGGCGGCGCGCAACTTCGTCGTCGTCGACGACCCGGTCCCTGGCGGCCTCGAGCCTGTCAACCGCGATCTCGCTACCACCTCCAGCGTCGACGCCGCCAAGGGGGACGTCCCCTTTGCCGGCGCCTCCTTCTGGTACCAGCATGACGACTGGCGCGAGTACGGCTACTCCTTCTGGAGCTTCTACCACCGCGAGCTGCGCCACTACGCCGCGCGCTTCTACTCCGAGTACCTTTCGGCCGGCAACTACCACCTCTCCTATGTCGCCCAGGCGATCGCCCCGGGCGAGTTCACGGTGCTGCCGGTCAAGGCCGAGGAGATGTACGACCCCGACGTCTTCGGGCGCGGGGTGCCGGCAGTGTTGACGGTGGAGAAGGGGAAATAACTAGAAAGTTTAAATAACGTTCCCCCCTCGACATGAAGGGGTCATTCAATGCTTATAGGTTCGTTTTTCCAAAACAAGCGCAAGGCCAAAGGCTTAGGCCAGACAGCTTGTGCTGCTATGATCAGGGATGATTTCCAAGAATCCCTGATTTGGGATTTTGAAGCAGGCGATGACAACGACATTGATGGGTGGCTGCTTGGTGACTTCAAGCGCTATTGCGCTCTACTCGATATCCACCCAACAGAATTCGCTGATATCCCGGCTTCTGATCTTGCGTCACTCCCATTAGAGGCATTGGTCAAAAAACGTCGAGAGCAGAAGAACTGGTCTATTGAGGAACTAGCTGAGCGCATAGGTTATTTTCCGGTGGTCGTCGAAGCACTGGAAAATGGCCGTGCTGATTCCGCGGTATGTCTTGATGCCCTTCGAAGTATAGGAGTTGAGCTGGACATTCCATTTCGGATGCTCCTTGAGAAGATGTGAAGGCACATTTAGGGGGCAATTTTGACAGGCAGTTGATATGTCAGAAAACCATCAAATCGCTTACAGGTTTAAAATGCGCCCAATTCTTCTCCTTATTTTTCTGATTCTCATTCTTGCCCCTCTTGCGGCCATCGCCGGGGAGCTACCCCAAACCTGTACCTACACCACCTACCGCTGGAGCGTGAAGCTCAAACGCGGCGTCGATCACCACAAGGTCCGCCACCCCTACGCCGAGCTGCGGCCGGAGGAGGTCGATGCGGCCACCGGCTGTAGCGTCTGCGAGGAGGACCAGCAATGGATCGAGGTGGCGGGGCTGCCGCACTTTCGCCTCTGCCGCCAGATCGCACCGAAGGTCGAGGCGACCCTGCAGCAGCTGGCCGCCGACGGCGTGCCGCTGCTCAGCCTGACTGGCTACCGGGTCGGCATGACCCGCGGTCCGGCCGATGCCGACGGGCTGCGCACGGTCTTCAGCAACCACTCCTTCGGCATCGCCCTCGACGTCAACGCCGAGCGCAACGGCCTCTACGACAACTGCGTCACCTTCGGGCCCGAATGCCGGCTGCTGCTCGGTGGCCGCTGGCAGCCCGACGCCCCCGGCGGCCTCAGCGCCGATAGTGAGGCGGTGACCGCAATGCGGGCGGCGGGCCTGCGCTGGGGCGGGCAGATCGCCGGCCGGCAGAAGGACTTCATGCATTTTTCACCGACGGGATATTGAACCGTGCGCCTGCTGCGTCTTCACGATCTGACCGCCTTACGCCGCTTCGTCCGTCTCCGGACGGTCGTCGGTGCCGTTGTGCTGGCCGGCGTCCTGCTTGCGCTCGCCACCTGGCTCGGCCTGCGGCCGCTGCCGAACCGGCTCGCGCCCGATGAAAACGACATCCGACGGGTGCAGGTGCGCGACCGGCGCGGCATCCCGCTGTCGGTGACCTACGAGAACGACTGGAACCTGGCGGACAGCGTCCCGCTCGAAGCGATCCCGCCGCTGCTGCGCACCGCCTTCGTCATGGCCGAGGACCAGCACTTCTATACCCATTCCGGCGTCGACTGGCGCGCCCGCTGCGTGGCGCTCTGGCAGGATCTCAAGGCACTGCGGGCGGTGCGCGGGGCGAGCACGATCACCGAGCAGACCGTGCGCATGCTCCATCCGCGGCCGCGCACGGTCTGGTCGCGCTGGCTCGAAGGATGGGAGGCGCAGGCGCTGGAGCGGCGCTTCGCCAAGGGGCAGATCCTCGAGTTCTATCTCAACCAGGTTCCCTATGCGCGGCGGCGGCGCGGCGTGGTGCAGGCGGCGCGCGGCTGGTTCGACCGTGACCTATCGACCCTGTCGCCGACCGAGATGCTTTCCCTCGCGGTGATGGTGCGCGCGCCGGCCCGGCTCAACCCGAAGACCGGAGAGGCCGACCTGCGCCGGCGGGTGGCGGTGCTCGCCGAGCGCATGGCCAAGGCCGGCCTGCTCGCCGGCCTCGACCCGCAGGCGGTAGCGCAGGCACCGCTGGAGCTGCAGCCGCCGTCGCTGCCGGTGGCAGCCGGGCATTTCGTCCGCTATCTGCGTCGCGATGCGGCGGCGCTCGCCAGTGCCAACGGCGGCCGGCTCGACACCACCCTCGACGCCTCGCTGCAGGCGCGGGTGCAGACGATCCTCGATACCCGCCTGCACGACCTGCGCAAACGCGACGTCGGCGACGGCGCGGTGCTGGTGCTCGACCTCCAAAGCGGCGAAATCCTCGCCTGGGTCAACGGCGGCGGCGACGATCCGCAGGTCGAGGGGAGCATGATCGACGCCATCCTCACCCCGCGACAGCCCGGTTCGACCCTCAAGCCGCTGCTATACGCCAAGGCGCTCGACCAGGGCTGGACCGCCGCCACGGTGATCGACGACGCGCCGATCGCCGGCCAGGTCGGCGCCGGCCAGCACGCCTTTCGCAACTACAGCCGCCGCTTCTACGGTCCGCTGCGCCTGCGCGACTGCCTCGGCAATTCGCTGAATACCCCGGCGGTGCGCGCGATCGAGAAGGTCGGCCAGCAGTCGTTTCTCGACCTGCTGCACCGCCTCGGCTTCGCCAGCCTCGACCGGCCGGCGGAGGTCTACGGTCTCGGCCTGGCCCTCGGCAACGGCGAAGTCACCCTGCTCGAGCTGGCGCGCGCCTACGCCACCCTGGCCAATGCCGGCGTCCTGCGGCCGGTGAGCGCCGTATTCGGCGCTGCGCCGGCGGAGGCGCGGCAGCGGATCTTCTCGGCCGAGAGCGCCTCGGTGATCGGCAACATCCTTTCCGACCCCGAGGCGCGGCGCCTCGAATTCGGTCGCGGCAGCGTCCTCAACCTGCCGCTGCAGACCGCGGTCAAGACCGGCACCTCGACCGACTACTGCGACGCCTGGGCCATCGGCTTCGACTACCGTTACGTAGTCGGCGTCTGGATGGGGAATCTGAGCCGCAAGCCGATGCGCGACGTCACCGGCGCGGTCGGTCCGGGGCTGGTGCTCCGTTCGGTCTTCGCCGAGCTGACCCGCTACGAGGAGGGCGCGCCGCTCTATCTCAGCCCGCGGCTGGTCTGCCGCAAAATCTGCCGCATCAGCGGCCGGCTGGCCGGCCCGCACTGCCCGAGCATGCAGGAGTGGTTCGCGCCCGGCACCCAGCTCCAACCCTGCACCCTGCATGATTCCGTCAAGCCGGCCACGGCGCCGGCAGGGCACGCCGGCGGGTTTGTCCTCGCCCAGCCGACCGCGGGGCTGGCGATCGCCTGCGACCCGCGCATCCCCGATGCGCTGGAGAGCTTCGCTTTCGAGCTCCCCGATGGGATGGCGCCGCAATCGACCCTCTGGCGCGTCGACGGCGCGGTCGCCGGGCGTAGCGGCGCCGGCGAGCGGCGCCTGCTCTGGACGCTGCAGAAGGGGACCCACCGGCTGCAGGCGGAGGTCACCCTTGGCGACGGCCGGCAGCTGCGCTCGGCGGAGGTGAGCTTTGTCGTGAAGTGACGGAACCATTCATCCTATCGCCCCGACCCATCCTTTCCCGTAAGAATTCAAAAGATCAGCCCCACCTTCCTCGCGGAAAGTGGGGCTTTTCAGTTTCTGGCTCCCTGCCTTCTCCAATCCGCCTGCGGGAATCCCGGGGCCTACGACAATCTCGCCGCCTCCGCCGATCCCCACGCTCCCGGCAGGCGGTCAATCTCTTTCACTCCATCAATCTCACGGCCGCCCGCCTATTGCAGTAGACCCAGCTTGCCGCAACCGGGTTTTTTGTTAAGTTTTCAATGTAATATCCGAGCAGTGCGGTCACGGCAAAGAGGCCCTCATCGGAGGCTGACCGTGGGCAAGAAAGGCGGGTGAAGCATGCAGATCGAATTTCTCGGTGCGACCCGTGAAGTCACCGGCTCCTGCTTTTTGGTGCGGGTCGGCGGTCAGCGGCTGCTGGTCGAATGCGGCCTGGTCCAGGGCGCCCGCGAGCATGAAGAGCACAACCGGGAGCCGTTCCTCTTCGCGGCCGCGGAAATCGATGCCGTGGTGCTGACCCACGCCCATCTGGACCACTCCGGACGGCTGCCCCTGCTGATCAAGCGCGGCTACACGGGGCCGGTCTACACCCACAAGGCCACGGCGGAGCTGTGCGCCATCATGCTGGAAGACGCCGGCTACCTGAACGAAAAGGACGTGCAGTGGGCCAACAAAAAACGCCAGCGCAAGGGGCTCAAACCTATCGAGCCGCTCTATACCCGCGACGAGGCGCGCGCGGCGCAGCGCCACTTTCAGACCCTCGACTACGGGCAGCCCAGGGAGATCCTGCCGGGGGCCACGCTGACCCTGCGGGATGCGGGGCATATCCTCGGTTCGGCGATCGTCGAGTTGGAACTGAGCGAGGCCGGGCGCACCCGCAAGGTGGTGTTCAGCGGGGACCTCGGCCACAAGGGGGCGCCGATCCTGCGCGATCCGGAGCCGATCGCGCAGGCCGACCTGGTGGTCATGGAGAGCACCTACGGCAACCGACTGCACCGGAGCTGGGAAGCAACCTGGCAGGAGATGGGCGGGATCATTTCCAGCGCCCGCAGCGGCCAGGGGAACATCCTGATCCCGGCCTTTACCGTCGGCCGCACCCAGGAGCTGCTCTACGCCTTCAAGTGCCACTATGAGGAATGGGGAATCGATGGCTGGCAGGTCTTTCTCGACAGTCCGATGGGGATCGAGGCGACCGAGGTCTATGCCCGGCATGCGAAGCTTTATGATGAACAGGCAAGCCGGATCTACGAACAGAGCGGTGACCCCTTCGACCTGCCGAACCTGCACCTGTCGCGACGCAGCGAGGATTCAATGCAGATCAACCAGATCAGGTCGGGTGCGATCATCATCGCCGGCAGCGGCATGTGCACCGGCGGCCGCATCCGGCATCACTTCAAGCACAATATCTGGCGCGAACACACCCATGTGCTGATCGTCGGCTTCCAGGCCCGCGGCACCCTGGGGCGCAGCCTGGTCGATGGCGCCAAACGTATCCGCCTGTGGGCCGAAACGGTCCAGGTCAAGGCCACGGTGCATACCATCGGCGGCCTCTCGGCCCACGCCGACCAGGACGGGCTGGTGGACTGGTACCGCCGTTTCGAAAATCGGCCGCGCGTCGTGCTGGTCCACGGCGAACTCGAGGCCATGGAGACGCTGGCCCAGCGGCTGCACAGGGACTGTCGCGCGGAGGTCGGGCAGGCGAGTTTTCGGCAGACGGTGGCGCTGTGAAGCCGGGCGGCCCGGTGGGCGGAGGTGCCCCCCCCCTCGCCCCGACCGATCGTTTTCTATAGGTTTCCGGAACCCGGTTGAAGGCGCGAAGAAGAGGGGGGTTAACGTTCCTGCCAATTGACGAACGGGTCGGCAACCAGGTTTGCGTTGAAATATCTCGGGTCATCGGAGACCTCTTGCCCAACCCAGCCTGGTCGTTCAAAGGGCTGATCTTCACTTGCCAATTCTATTTCCGCGATGACCAGGCCTTCATTGTCGCCGTGGAACTCGTCGACCTCCCAGGTGTTGCCGCCATGAGTCACGATGTATCTGACCTTTTGAATAAGATGGCCATCGCACAGCGGCAACAGCTGCTCCGCATCGGAAACAGGGATTTCGTACTCGAACTCGGGGCGGGAGATCCCCTTGGCGCCCTTGGCACTCCCCTTGATGGTCAAAAAGGCCCTGTCCCCGGCGATCCGCACCCGGACGGTTCGCTCCGGGTCGCGGTTCAAATACCCCTGGCAATAGGCTACGCCGGCTCCCTGCCTCCACGCCCTGCCATTGACCAGAAACTTGCGTTCGATTTCCGTAGCCATGGGATTCCTTCCTTCGCACAAGTGGCTGATTATAAGTGGAAAAATCAAAAAACAGACGCCGGAGACGGCAAAGCCACGGCGAAGGACCGTCCCAAGCAGGATTTATATCAAACAGGACGGGGGTTGGGGCGCCGAAATTCGATTATTTCAGCCCAGTGTCCTCAAATCGGGAGCCGGGGGATGGCGGCTTAAACCCGCTCGCGCGGACCCATCCTTGCCCGTTAGAATTCCAAAGATGAGCCCCACGTCCTGAACAGGGAGTGGGCATTTCAGTTTGGCGCTCTGGCCCGTTTGCCGAGCGTTCCTACTTCAACACATCCGCCAAAAACCGGCGGGTCCGTTCTTCTCTGGGACGGGCAAAGATCTCGGCCGGCGGCGCCGTTTCAACGATCTGGCCGTCATCCATGAAGATCACCCGATCGCCGACCCGTTCGGCAAAACCCATCTCATGGGTGACGACCATCATGGTCATCCCCTCCCTGGCCAGATCTTCCATGACCCGCAGCACCTCGCCGACCAGTTCGGGGTCAAGGGCGCTGGTGACTTCATCGAAGAGCATGACCGACGGCTGCATGGCCAGCGCCCGG
>Ga0210142_1000242_pt1 | contig 12548 bp, 11 predicted proteins | sample Goodyear_PhragC__FD_184869 | JGI IMG/M metagenome (GOLD analysis project Ga0210142, IMG submission 184869) | Wetland microbial communities from San Francisco Bay, California, USA, that impact long-term carbon sequestration - Goodyear_PhragC_D2... | ecosystem: Environmental > Aquatic > Marine >...
TATCAAGTTGGCAGCTGAATCGTCCTCCAAATGGAGGAAGTGGTCAGCGTATCTTGGCTGCGAACTCCCGTTCAAGAGCCTTCACGATGCGGCCGTGGGCCGACTGAATTTCTTCATCGGTGAGGGTCTTTTCGGGACTCCGATAACGGACACGAATGGCCACACTTTTTTGCCCGGCGGGGACACCGGCGCCCCGGTAGACGTCAAACAGGAGCACATCTTCGACAAAACGGGGCTTGACCCGGTCGATCGCCTGCAGCAGCTGCCCGGCAGTTACGTCTTCGGCCAGGAGCAGGGCACTGTCCCGACAAACGTCGGGAAACCGGGACAGGGGACGGATTCCCGGGAAGACACCGGTTTTCGAAAAGACCGCATCCAGATCGAGATCGACCAGGTAAAGGGGAGAATCGATCTGGTATCTGCTCAGAACCTCGGGATGGACCTCACCGATGATACCGACCGGGACGCTTCCGGCTTTGATGCTGCAGCTTTTCCCGGGATGCATAAATGGCTCACTGGACGCTGGATCCCAGGCCACTTCCGTTACCCGGAACTGCCGGAACAGGTCCTCGACCGTTCCCTTGAGATCGAAAAAATCGACGGCATCGTCCGGCTGCCCCCACCCTTCAGGGGCACGCCGACCGCAGATTGCAGCGACCAGGTGCTGCCGTTCCCGGGGAAGCTCCTGATCCGGAGCATGAAGGAAGACTGGTCTTAGTTCAAACAGCCTCAGGTCACGGCTGCGGTACGCCAGGTTGCGCGCCGCGGTTTCCAGAAGACTGGGCACCAGGCTGGTGCGCATGACCGATTGCTCTTCGTTGAGAGGATTGAGGATGGCCACCGTCTGGCGCCGGGGATCATCGAGGGGAAGCCGAATCCGGTCCCATGCGTCGGGAGCAACAAACGAGTAGTTGATGACCTCGGAGAACCCTGCCGCCACCATGGCATTTCGAGCCCGGCCGATCCTTTCGACATGGACCGGCGGCATTTGGCAGGCGATTCGGCTTTCCGGCAGGGAAACCGGAATCCGATCGTAACCGTTCAGCCTGGCGACCTCCTCGATCAGGTCGATTTCTCGCTCCAGATCGGGACGGAAGGTGGGAAGGTTAACGCACAGAACATCAGCGTTATCTTCCTGTCCGGTTTCGCTTTCCAACCCAATCGCGGCCAGCAGCCCCCGGATAACCGCGGGGGTCAGAACCAGTCCGAGAATCCGGTTGGTCTGGTGAACGGAAAGTTCGATCCGGCGCGCCGCCATCGGCTTCGGGTAGTTGTCAATGGCCCCTTTGGCTACCGTCCCTCCGGCAACCTCGGCAATCAGCGCTGCCGCCCGATCCAGAGCGACCGGAACCATGTTGATATCGGCCCCGCGTTCGAAACGGTGGGAGGATTCGGTATGGATTCCAAGTCGCTTGCTGGTGCGGCGGATCGCCCCGGGATGGAAATAGGCACTCTCCAGCAGGATATCGACGGTATCCGTCTGGATTTCGGAATTTTCTCCACCCATGATGCCGGCCAGGGCAACCGGACCTTCCCCATCGCAGATCGTCAGGTCGGTACTTTCGAGGGGCCGCTGCTGACTGTCCAGAGTGGTAAAGAGCGCGCCCCCGGCAGCCCGCTTGACGACAATCCGCCCTCCCCGCAACAGCCTGAAATCAAAGGCATGCAGGGGATGACCGAGTTCCAACAGCACATAATTGGTGACATCGACGACGTTGTTGATGGAGCGTTGCCCCACCGACTCCAGGCTCCGCACCATCCATTCGGGAGATGGTCCGATGGTCACGTTGCGAATCAATCGCGCGGCGTAACGCGGGCACAGTTCGGGCTCCTCAATGGTCACCGAGGTCTGCCGCTCGATCTCTTCGCCGTTTTCTGCCACCACCGCCGGCGGCAAGCGCAGTGCGCTTCCCGTCATCGCCGCGACCTCGCGGGCGACCCCGACAATGCTCAGACAATCGGCCCGGTTCGGGGTCAAACCGAGCTCGAAGCGCACATCCTTGAGCCCTAGAGCTTCGAAAACGGGGATCCCCAACGGCAGACCGGCAGGCAGGATCATGATCCCCACCGACTCCTCAGCAAGGCCGAGCTCCTTTTCGGAGCAGAGCATCCCCTGCGATTCGAGACCCCGGATCTTCGATCGCTTGATCTTAAAATCTCCCGGCAGGACCGACCCGACCTGTGCCAGTGCGACCAGATCACCGCTGCGATGGTTCTTGGCCCCACAGATAACCTGCACCCGGCCGCTGCCGGTCTCGACCTGACAGACTGTCAGCCGGTCGGCCTCGGGGTGAGGGTCGACGCTGACCAGTCGGGCCACGATCACGGTATCGAGACCGACGCCGATCAGCTCCATGGCATCGACCTCGAGGCCGGCCATGGTCAGGCGATGCGCCAACTCCTCGGGAGCAAGGTTGCAGTCGACAAATTCTTTCAGCCAGTTATAGGTGACGATCATTGCGGCGCGTCCTTTATCATCGCTACGTTGTCAAAATGCCGTCGGTCAGGATCAGAACTGCCGCAAAAAGCGGACATCGTTCTCAAAGAACAGGCGCAGGTCCTTGACTCCGTACTTGAGCATGGCAATCCTCTCCACCCCCATGCCAAAGGCGAAGCCACTGTATTGCGCGGGATCGTAATTGACCGCGCAAAAGACCTCAGGGTCGATCATGCCGCTGCCGAGGATCTCCAGCCACCCCGAATTCTTGCAGACCCGGCAGCCGCTGCCGCCACAGATGACGCACTGGATGTCGACTTCCGCCGATGGCTCGGTAAAAGGGAAAAAGGAAGGCCGAAATCGCACCCCCACCCCTTCACCAAAGTACTGACTGACGAACGTTGACAAGACGCCCTTGAGATCTCCGAACGTGATGTTCCTGTCAACCAGAAATCCCTCGACTTGGTGAAACATCGGGCTGTGAGTGATGTCCGAGTCCCGGCGATAGACCGTCCCCGGAGCTATCACCCGCAGCGGCGGGGGCTGCCGGAGCATGGTGCGGATCTGCACCGGAGAGGTGTGGGTCCGCAGCAGGATCTCCTCGGAAACAAAGAACGTGTCCTGCATATCCCGAGCAGGATGGTCTTTGGGAAAATTCAGGGCCTCGAAATTGTAAAAATCTTTTTCAATTTCCGGGCCTTCGGCAATGCCGAAGCCAAGCCCGGCGAAGATCCCACAAATTTCTTCGGTGACCATGGAAATCGGGTGCTTGCTGCCGAGAGAACGACCCCGCCCGGGAAGGGTGACATCGATCCGCTCCCGCTCGAGCCGCCGGGCGATCTCCGCCTGGCGTAACTGGGCGACCCGCACCTCGAAAAGGCTCTCGAGTTCATCTTTGACACGATTGGCCAAGGCCCCGATAGCCGGACGCTCCTCGGCCGTCAACGCCCCCATCCCTTTCATGATCGCGGTCAGCTCCCCCTTTTTACCGAGAAAGCGAACCCTGGCATCCTGGAGGTCGTTTTCGCTATCAGCCTTTTCCATGGCGGCCCGACCGGCCGCCAACATCGTCTCGAGTCTGTCCTTCATTGTCCCGTATTCCCGTTCCAGCGTTTAAAAACAAGAAATGGAAGCCTCCGGGCTTCCATCCTCAGGCCGCCAGCCTCAATAAAGAAGAGATGAGGGACGGCCCTCATCTCTTCTTTATCTCCATTAATGGAGTCGGGCCTTGGCTTTCTCGACAACGACAGTGAAACCGGCCGGGTCGGTCACCGCCAGCTGGGCAAGAATCTTGCGGTCAAGGCCAATCTGGGCCTGTTTCAGGCCGAACACCAATCGGCTGTAGGAAAGCCCATTGTCACGGGCCGCCGCGTTGATGCGGGCGATCCACAACGCCCGGAAATCACGTTTCTTGACCTTCCGATCACGAAAAGCGTAGTTGAGGGCCCGGTCAACCGCTTCGGTGGCACTGCGGAAAAGCTTTCCGCGGGCACCACGATAGCCCTTGGCCAACTTCAGAACCTTGTTGCGTCTGCGTCTCGCTTTGAATCCTCGTTTAACTCTCGGCATCTGTTACTCCTTCTGGACAAAAATAAGCGGGTTATCCCGCTGCCGGATCTGGAGGGGGAGACAGATCCCCCCAGTTCACGGTCTTAGCTCGAGCCGTTGCTTACAGGTAGGGAATCAGCCGGCTGATATTCTTCTGGTCAACGGCTGCAACCAGGGTACCCTGGCGCAGCTCACGCTTGCGCTTGGTGGTCTTCTTGGTCAGGATGTGGCTGGTAAAGGCACTATTGCGCCGGATCTTGCCAGTCCCGGTCTTCCGAAAGCGCTTGGCGGCGCCACGGTTGGTCTTGATCTTGGGCATTGCGGTTCTCCTTGCTGTCTGAATGCGGCCCGCATCTCCAGGGCCGATGAATTTATTTCTTGCTGGGTGCGAGGACCATCGACATGAAGCGCCCGGACAGTCGTCCCTGTGACTCCACCGCGGCAATGTCCTTGACTTCGTCGGCAACCCTCACCAGCAGCCGCTGACCAAACTCAGGGTGAGTCACTTCCCGGCCCCGAAACATGATGGTCACCTTGACCTTGTTGCCCTCCTCGAGAAACCGCCGGGCGTTCTTGAGTTTGAACTGGAAGTCATGCTCCTCGGTTTTGGGGCGCATCTTGACTTCCTTGAGTTCGACCTTGGCGGTTTTTTTCTTTGCTTCGGCAGCCCGCTTGCTGGCCTGGTACTTGTACTTGCCGTAGTCCATGATGCGGCATACCGGCGGCTCCGCGTTGGGGGAGACCTCGACGAGGTCAAGACCCCTCTCGGCCGCTGCGGCCAGCGCCTGATCGAGGCTGAGGATGCCGAGCTGCCCCCCCTCGTCATCGACGACCCGCACTTCCCGGGCGCGAATAGCGCGGTTGATGTTGGTTTCTGGCTTAGCTATGACGCCACCTCCTAATGATATTGCCGGCATTCATCCTGCACAAAGCGGACGAATTCAGCCGGCGACATGGGATCGAGATTTCTGCCGGAACGATGTCGCGGGGCAACCGTGCCCCCGGTCATCTCCTTATCCCCAACCACAAGCATATAGGGGACCTTCTCCATCTGAGCCTCGCGAATCTTGAAGCCGAGCTTCTCGTTTCGCAGGTCCTTCTGGACTCGAATCCCCTCTTCACGCAGGATCTGATAGACCTGCTCGGCGTACTCCGCCTGGTTGTCGGTCACGTTGACCACGACCGCTTGAACCGGGGAAATCCAGAGCGGGAAGTTGCCGGCGAAGTGTTCGATCAGCACTCCGATAAACCGCTCGATGGCCCCGAGAATCACCCGGTGAACCATGACCGGTCGATGTTTTTCGCCGTCGCTCCCCACGTAGGTAAGGTCAAACCGCTCGGGCAGGGTAAAATCGCACTGGATTGTAGCACACTGCCATTTCCTGTCAAGGGCGTCCTTGAGCTTGATATCGATCTTCGGCCCATAAAAAGCCCCGTCCCCTTCGTTGACCTCAAAGGGGAGCCCCGAGTCCTGCAGCGCGCTCATCAAGGCCTGAGTCGCCCGCGCCCAATCGGCATCCGAGCCGATCGATTTCTCCGGACGGGTGGAAATCTCCATCTCATATTCGAAACCGAAAATTGCCATCACATCCCGGACGAACCCGAGCACCCCCTTGATTTCGCCATCGAGCTGTTCCGGCGTACAGAGGATATGCGCGTCGTCCTGGGTGAAACCCCGTACCCGCAGCAGCCCGTGAAGAACCCCTGACTTCTCGTGCCGGTGGACGGTTCCGAGTTCGAAGAAGCGCAAGGGAAGATCGCGGTAGGAGCGCATCTGCGACTTGTAGATCAGCATATGGGCCAGGCAGTTCATCGGCTTGATGCCGTAGCTCTGCTCATCGACCTCCGTGAAATACATGTTTTCTCGATAGTTCTCGTAGTGGCCGGAGGTTTTCCACAACTCCGTACGGAGGATCTGCGGCCCCATGACGATATCGTAACCCCGCCTCAGGTGCTCGCGCCGCTCGAAGTCCTCGAGCAGGGTACGCAGAAGCGCCCCCTTGGGATGCCAGATCACCAGTCCCGCCCCCGCCTCTTCACTGAAGGAAAAGAGGTCGAGTTCGCGCCCGAGCTTGCGATGGTCACGCTTTTTCGCCTCTTCCAGCCGGGCGAGATAGGCCTTGAGCTCCTTCTTATCGGCGAAGGCGGTGGCATAGAGCCGTTGCAGCATGGGGTTTTTTTCGTCGCCACGCCAGTAGGCGCCGGCAACGCTGGTCAGCTTGAAGGCCTTGATTCGCCCGGTCGAAGGCAGGTGCGGACCGCGGCACAGATCGATAAATTCCCCCTGCCGGTAAAGCGAGACCGTGGCATTGGGCAGATCTTCGATGAGCTTGACCTTGAAGGTCTCCCCCATATCCCGGAAGCGGGCGATGGCGCTGTCCCGGCTGAGTTCTTCGCGCCGGATCGGCAGATCGGCAGCCGCCAGCTCCTCCATCTTCTTTTCAATGGCAGCGAAATCTTCCGGGGTAAAGGAGTGGTCGGGGCTGTAGAAATCGTAGTAGAAGCCGTTTTCGATGGCCGGACCGATGGTCACCTGGACCTGGTCGCCGTAAAGCTCCTTGACCGCGTGGGCCATGAGATGGGCCGTGGAGTGACGGTAGACCTCGAGCCCTTCAGCAGAATTGAGCGTCACCAATTCGAGGCGCGCATCCTGCTCGAGGCGGGTATCGAGATCGACCAGTTGCCCGTCGACCCGGGCGGCCACGGCCTGCCGGGCCAGATTCTCGCCAATGCTGCGGGCGATGTCGAGAGGGGTACTCCCGGCCGGAACCTCCCTTGCGGAGCCATCAGGCAACGCGATTCGGAGCTGGGTCATCATCGTCTCCCCACGAATGAAAAGAGGCATCCGGGGATGCCTCATTCACAAGTCGCTGCGGTTGTGGTTTGGGAATTGGTAGGCACGGGCGGGATTGAACCGCCGACCCCTACCGTGTCAAGGTAGTGCTCTCCCACTGAGCTACGTGCCTACAACCGAAATGCCGCTAACTTTTAGCAAATAGAGGCAAATCATGTCAAGCTCTTTTTTTATGCCGCGACATTTCCCGGTGGTGCCTCCGGCGGGTGAAGCTTTCCACTTGCGTTGCCGGTCGACTCCCGCTAATTTCATATATATGGGTCAGCCTACCGCTTGGCGAATGAATGGAGAAAGTCCGTGGAAACCATCGACAGTCTGATTATCGCGCGGTGCCGGGTCGCCGGCCCCCGGGTGGCGCTACGCTACAAGGCTGCCGGTTCCTGGCAGGACTTCACCTACGCCACCCTATTGCAGCAGTTGGAGGGGGTCGCAGCCGGCCTGCGTCAATACGGCCTGCAACCGGGGGAGCACTGCGCACTGCTCGCGCCGGCCTCCCCCTGGTGGGTAGCGGCCTATCTCGGAGTCCTGCGGGCCGGCGGGATTGTGATACCGGTCGACAAAGAGCTAAAGGCGGCCGAGCTGCGTCACATCCTCTATGACAGCCGGACCAAACTGGTCTTCAGCGAAGAACTCTACCTCGATACCTTGCTCGAACTGGCACCGGACCTTCCGAAACTGGAGCGGATTGTCCTTCTGCAACCGACATCCAGCGAAGAATCCCAGACCCCCAAGCTTGTGGCCTCCCTGGCTGCGCTGACCGATGCCTGGCATGCCCTGGTGCAAGATCGGAACATTCCGCCCGAGGAAGCCCACCGGCTGGAAGAACTGGCGCGTAGCGTCTACCAGGCCATAGTTTCGCCGGGCGGGCGCCGCAAGGGGGACAGGATCGCGGATTTCCTGGCACCCACCCAGAGCCAGCGCGCCAAATGGCAGAAATCGGGTCGCCTGCTGCAACTCCAACAATTGCAGGCGTCCGGCAAATCGCCCCCTCCCCCTGCTTCCCACCGCAACGGCGACATCGCGGTCATCCTCTACACTTCGGGGACCACCGGCCAGTCCAAGGGGGCCATGCTCAGTCATGCCAACGTGGTATCCAACATCCGCGCCGCCTGCGACCATTTCCGGCTCGACGATTCGATCACCACCCTCTCCTTCCTGCCGATCAATCATGTCTTCGAACAGGTCTGCGGAATCCTGCTGCCGCTCTCGCTGGGCGGCACCGTCTCCTTTGCCGAATCGATCAAGAAACTCGGCGAGAACCTTGCCGAGGTTCGCCCCTCGTTCCTGCTCGGGGTGCCTGCAGTCTACCGGATGATCCTTGACCGGATCCACAGGAGCCTCGCCGCAAACCTCTTTTCCCGCTGGCTTTTTTCCAATCCCCTGACCCGTGGCCTGGTCGCCGGCAAGGTGCGGCGAAAGGTCGGAGCCGGCACCATCTTCGTCAGCGGCGGTGCCGCTCTCGACCCGGCGATCGCCAGGGGCTTTCAGCAGTTGGGTCTGACCCTCTATCAGGGGTACGGGATCACCGAAACCTCCCCGGTCATCGCCGCTGAACGTCCCGGGCAAAGCCGGCCAGGGACCGTCGGGGTCCCCCTGGCCGGGGTAGAGGTTCTCATCCACCGACCCAACGAAGAAGGAATCGGCGAGATCTGGGTCAAGGGGCCGAACGTCATGCAGGGGTATTACAACAATCCCCGCGCGACCGCCGAGGTTCTTCATGACGGCTGGTACAGCACCGGCGACCTCGGCGCCCTCGACCCCTCAGGGATGCTCCGGATCTGTGGCCGGGTCAAGAACCTGATCGTCACCCCCAACGGCAAGAACGTCTATCCGGAAGAAGTGGAAAACGAACTGCTGCACAGCCCGTTTATCGCCGAGGCCATGGTTTACGGGCACAAGGTCGGCCCGGCCGAGGAGGTTCACGCCCTGATCTTCCCGAACCAGGAGGCCTTGGACGATTACCGGCAGAAGAATGGACTGCCGCCATTAAACCAGCCCGAAATCGAAGAACTCATCCGGCGCGAGGTCCTCGGAGCCGGCAGACGCCTCGCCGATTACAAACGAATTCGACGCTTCACCCTGCGCGACGACGAATTCCCCAAAACCACCACCCGTAAGATCAAACGGTTCGCTGTCGAAGCCGACATCACCGCCGGCGAATGACGAGGGCAGCGCCCCATCTCCGAACAGAAGAGCCCCGTCCAGTTGACGGGGCTCTTCTGTTTCCTGCGATCTGCGTTGGGCAAAGCAATGCCGGACCATCACCGAGCAGACCGGACCGTGCCTTGGGCACGCGGGCAACGGGGTCCCTACCAAGGCGAAGCCGATCCCACCCCGGAGTTTTATCCCTAATCGAGCTGGCTTTCGATGCGGATGAACCGACTCGGCTGCGACATCAGCGGCAGGCGGTCGATTTCCCGCAGGGCATTTCTCACGTCGGCCTCCCTGGCCTCATGGGTCATCAGGACGATCGGCACCGCACCGCCGAGTTGCCGTTCGGGCTGGATCATCGAGGCGATGCTGATGTCGTGGCGGCCCAGAATGCTGGCCACCTGACCGAGGACGCCGGGCTTGTCGAGGGCTCCGAAGCGCAGATAATACTGGCTGACGATATCGGCCATCGGCTTGACCGGCAGATGGGCCACAGATTCCTGGCAGCAGCCCAGCGCCGGGGTCCGTCCCTGAACGCCACAGCGCAGATTGCGGGCAATTGCCATGACGTCCCCCATCACCGCACTGGCCGTGGCTTCCATGCCGGCCCCGCGACCGTAAAGCATCACGGGGCCGACAAAATCACCGAGCAGGCGAACCCCATTGAAGACGCCGTCGACGTCTGCGAGGGGGTAATTGAGGGGAATCATGGTCGGTTGGACCCTGGCCTCAATCTGGCCGTTGTCACGCTTGCCGATCGCCAGCAGCTTGATCTTGTAGCCGAACTGTCGGGCGAACTGAATATCGAGGGCGGAGATTTCGCTGATCCCTTCGGTGTAGATGTCGGCAAACGCAACCCGCGTTCCGAAACAGAGGGCGACCAGCAAGGCCAGCTTGTGAGCGGTATCGACCCCTTCGATATCAAAGGTCGGATCGGCTTCGGCATAGCCCTTTGCCTGGGCATCGGCCAGCACGTCGGAGAATTCCACCCCTTCGCTGGTCATCCGGGTAAGGATGTAGTTGCAGGTGCCGTTGAGGATGCCGAAGACGCTCCGGAAACGGTTGGCGCACAGGTTTTCCTTGATCGCCGAGATGACCGGAATCCCACCGCCGACGGCGGCTTCGAACATGACCTCGACCCCCTTGGCGGCGGCAGCGGCGAAAATCTCCTCACCGTGCAGGGCGAGCAGCGCCTTGTTGGCCGTGACGACGTGCTTGCCGTTGGCGATCGCCTTGAGGACGAAGCTGCGGGCCGGCTCGTAGCCGCCGATCAACTCGATAACAATGTCGATGTCGGGCGCACTGAGGACCTTTTCTGCGTCCGTGGTCAACAGCCCTGGTTCGACGGTCACCCCGCGATCCGTGGTGATATCGAGATCAGCGATTCTGGCCAGAACCAGTTCCCCGCCGAGTCGCTCCCGCAGGAGTTGGGCGTTTTGTTGCATTAACTTGACGACACCGGTGCCGATGGTGCCGAATCCGAGCAAGCCGATCCCGATCTGCTCCATGCCTTCCTCTTTTTGGTGAAGTAGTTGGCCTATGGCCTTGAATTCAAATGCGTTCCAGCGACAACAGGCATTCACAAGGGGCGTTGCCGAATTCCTCAAGGGACTGCCGAACTAACCTCTCCAGTTCGCCCCCCGTCATCGCGGCCAGCGGAGCGAGGCACAGGGCGATCCTGCGAAACCCGGCGCCGGTGCAGACCACGAGCAGGTGGTTCACCAGACTGCGGTAGGTCTCCGGTCCGAGTCCCTGCCAATTGCCGCCACCGACAAAGAGGGCCCAGTCGCTGCCGAGTTTACCGTTGTTGCGCACCAGAAAATGCTCACCGGCCCGGCCGAAACTGGTTGCCGCGACCAACGCCCGGGTCAGGGGGTCGCCAAGGCGCCAGTCGAGCAGTGCTGCGGGTCCCTGCACGGGCCGTTCATCGCTGAAGAAAAAGGCAGCGACCACCTCTCCTTCCATGCGATCGGCCGCAAGATCGAGGACCCGCAGTTGGCTCATTGAGGGGCCGGCCGGGAGGATCGCGAGATCTTGTCCAGAATCCCGTTGACGAAGGCGGAAGTCTCCTTGGTGCCGTAGGTCTTGCCGATCTCGATGGCCTCGTTGATCACGACGTTGGCGGGGACATCAGGCCGGTACAGCAACTCGTAACTGGCCATGCGCAACAGTGCCAAATCGACCCGGGACATCCGTTCCAGGGACCAGTTGGTGGAAAATTCGCCGATGACCTGATCGATTCGCTCCAGGTTCCCGAGGGTACCGGTCACCAGGTCTTCGGCAAAGACCCGGACTTCCGTCGCCACCTCCGCACCCGGCTCGTCATGGGGTTCGCCGAGGATGTCATCCCGGAACCGGAAATTTGCCCAGAATTCCTGCAGAAAGGACGCCGGTTCGGCGTCCCCATCGTGCAGCCCGTAGATGGCTTTCAGGGCGAGTTCACGACCCTGCCGACGCAATCCCTTACTCATGATGGTTACAGAACCTGAAACAGATTGGCCATCTCGATGGCGCCCATGGCCGCTTCGAACCCCTTGTTGCCGGACTTGGTCCCGGCCCGTTCCACCGCCTGTTCGATGCTATCGGTGGTCAGCACCCCAAAGATGACCGGCACCCCCGTTTCGAGCCCGGCGGCGGCGACGCCCTTGGAAACCTCGGCACTGACGTAGTCGAAATGCGGGGTGGCGCCGCGGATCACCGCGCCGAGACAGATCACCGCGTCGTAGTTCCCGGACTGCGCCAGTTTCTTGGCGACCAGGGGGATCTCAAAGGCCCCGGGCACCTTGACCAGATGGATATGCGCCGCCTCGGCCCCGTGACGCAACAGGGCATCGTTGGCGCCTTCGACCAGGCGATCGGCGATAAAGCTGTTGAAGCGTCCGGCCACGATGGCGAAGCGCAGCCCCTGGGCATCAAGTTTCCCTTCGAAGGTCTTGGTCATGGGAGTTCCTCCGGATTTCGGACCGGGTTTGAGGCGGTTACCCTAGAGGCGTGCCCGGCAGCGGCCAGGCACCCTCATCCAGCACGGGCCGTTTAGAGATTCTCGAGCAGGTGGCCGAGTTTCTCACGTTTGGTTTGGAGATAACGCAGATTCTTTCCGGTGGCCGGGACCTCGATGGCAACCCGCTCGACGATTTCCAGGCCGTACCCTTCCAAGCCGACGATTTTCTTCGGGTTGTTGGTCATCAGACGGATCTTGCGGATGCCGAGTTCGGCAAGAATCTGGGCGCCGATCCCGTAGTCGCGCAGATCGGCCTTGAAGCCGAGGGCCTCGTTCGCCTCGACGGTATCGTGACCGCCATCCTGCAGGGCGTAGGCTTTGAGCTTGTTGATCAGACCGATCCCGCGCCCTTCCTGGCGCATGTAGAGGATCACTCCACACCCCTCCTTCTCGATCTGCGCCATCGCCGCATGCAGCTGCTCGCCGCAGTCGCAGCGTTGCGAGCCGAAAACATCCCCGGTGAGACATTCGGAATGGACCCTGACCAGTATCGGCTGTTCCGGCTTGAGTTCCCCCTTGACCAGAGCCAGGTGCTGCGCCTTGTCGACGTCGTTCTC
>Ga0210142_1000243_pt1 | contig 12528 bp, 12 predicted proteins | sample Goodyear_PhragC__FD_184869 | JGI IMG/M metagenome (GOLD analysis project Ga0210142, IMG submission 184869) | Wetland microbial communities from San Francisco Bay, California, USA, that impact long-term carbon sequestration - Goodyear_PhragC_D2... | ecosystem: Environmental > Aquatic > Marine >...
CGCGTCGAGGCCGTCGTCCTTCTGCAGGCAGTCGACCGCTCCCGCCTCGACGAGCGCCTCGCGCTCGCGCGGGTTCGCCGATGCGGTCAGGCAGACGACCGCCGTCTCCGGGCACGCCTCGAGCACGGCGCGCGTCGCCTGGACGCCGTCGAGGCCGGGGAGCCGGTAGTCCATCAGGACGACGTCGGGCCGCAGCTTCGCGACCACCTCCGAGGCGTCGGCGCCGTCCTCGACCGATCCGACCACGGTGATCTCACCGCGCAGGGCGAGCAGCAGCTCGAGCGCCTCGCGGAAGACGGCGTTGTCTTCGACCAGGACGACGCGGATCGGCTCCGTCATACGCCGACTCTATTCAGCGGACAGGAGGAGCGGGTAGTGCGGCTGGCCCCCCTCGTGCACCTCGATCTCCAGCTCCGGGTGCCGCTCGGCCAACTCCGAGACGAGACCGTCGACCTGCACGACATTCTCTCCGGTGAGGAGCGTGAGGACTTCGCGGGGCTCGGCGAGCAGACGCTCGGCGACCGCACGCGCGACCTCGTCGAACGACGGGCCTGCCGCGACGGCGTGCTCGCCGGCCAGGCCGAGGAACTCTCCCCTGCGGGTCGTGAAGCCGCCCATCGAGGCCTCGCGTGCGGCGACGGCGACCTCGCCCGTGACGAGCTGCTCGAGCGCTCTCGTCATCTCGGCCGCGTTCTCGGCGGCCGTCCGCTCCTGGTTGAAGGCGACCAGCGCAGCGAGACCGGCCTGGAGCGAACGGGTCGGGACGACGACCACGGGCCGCTCGGCCAGTTGTGCCGCCTGCTCGGCGGCGAGGATCACGTTGGCGTCGTTCGGCAGGAGGATGACCTCCTCGGCGTTCGTCGCCTCGACGGCGGCGAGCAGCTCGGCGGTCGCGGGGTTCATCGTCGGCCCGCCGGCGACGAGCCGGGCTGCGCCGAGGCTCCCGAACAGGCGGCGGTTGCCCTCGCCGGCGCAGACGGCGACGACCGCGCAGCGCTCGGCCGGCACAGCGCTCGGCAGCAGGCGCTCCTCCCGCTCTTCGGTCTGCTGGTGCATGTCGGCGACCTCGACCCGCTCGACGGTGCCCACTGCGGTACCGAGCGCGAGCGCCGCGTCCGGGTCGTCCGTGTGGACGTGCGCCTTCAGCGCGCTGCGGTCGCCGACGACCATGAGCGAGTCGCCGAGCCGCTCGAGCTCGCCCTCGAGCGCGGCCTTGTCGAGATCGGCGCCCTCGACGACGAACGTCGTGCAGTAGCGAAAGCGCGACTGCGCCTGGTGGACCGCCTCGGGCGCGAGCTCCTCCGCGGCCGGTTGCGGCGGCAGCTCCTCGCCCGCCAGGGCGGCGGCGATGCCCCGGACGAGCTCGACCAGGCCCGCGCCGCCCGCGTCGACGACGCCCGCCTCGCGCAGGACGTCGAGCTGCTCGGTCGTGCGTGCGACCGCCTCCTCCCCGCGCCGGACGACGGCCGCGAAGAGCTCCGGGATCGTCGCGTCCTCGCGTTCGGCGGCTTCGGCGGCGAGCTCGCGGGCGACGGTCAGGATCGTGCCTTCGACGGGCTCGCGAACGGCCGCGTAGGCGGCGTCGCCGGCGGCTGCGAATGCCCGCGCGACGGCCCGGGAGTCGACGGCGTCGGCCCGCGCGAGCGCCTCGGCCGCGCCGCGGACGATCTGGGAGAGGATCACGCCCGAGTTGCCGCGCGCGCCGAGCAGGGCCGCCCGCGTCACCTCCTGCGCGAGCTCCGGGCGGTGGCGCGCCTCGGAGCTCGCCAACGCTTCCGCGACGGCGCGTGCCGTCAGCAGGAGGTTGGTGCCCGTATCGCCGTCCGGGACCGGGTAAACGTTGAGGTCGTCGATCCGCCGCCGGCTGCGCTCGAGGCTCGCGCAGGCCGCGTCGACCAGGGCTCGTACCGTCTCGAGATCGCTCATCGCGCCGAGCGGGCGATTGTCACACTCTCGTGACGATCCCGCCACACACGCGTGCGCCTTTTCTCGGTACGCTCGCAGCGGGGAGGAGGCTGGGTACGCCTTTGGCGAGAGTCGCAAATTGCGAGCTTCCGGGGCTGCGACGAAGGTGTCCCGGCGGACGAAGGTGTCCCGGCGGACGAAGGTGTCCCGGCGGACGAAGGTTTCCCGGCGGACGAAGGTTTCCCGGCGGACGAAGGTTTCCCGGCGGACGAAGGTGTCCCGGCGCTCGCACCCGGCGCGGCGCCGCCGGTCAGATCGCCTTCGTGACCTTGCCGGCCTTGAGGCAGCGCGTGCAGACGTAGGCGCGGGTCGCCTTGCCGTCGAGCAGCACGCGGACGCGCTGGAGGTTCGGGTTGAAGCGCCGCTTCGTCGCCACCATCGAGTGGCTCCGGTTGTGGCCGAACGACGGCTTCTTGCCGCAGATTGCGCAGACCTTGGACACGGCGGCGGAGTGTAGCCGAAGGCGGGGTGCTACCCGCCGGCCGCGGCCCGGAGTTGCGAGAAGACGTCGGCCATCTCCAGCGCCGTCCGCGCGGCCTCCGCGCCCTTGTCGAGCCGGGCTCGCGCCTGTTCCTCGTCATCGGTCGTCAGCACGCCGAACGCCACCGGCACGCCGGTCTCGAGGCCCGCGAGCTGGAGACCGCTCGCCGCCTCGCTCGCGACGTACTCGAAGTGCGGCGTGTCGCCCCGGATCACCGCGCCGAGCGCGACGATGCACGAGTAGCGGCGCGTCTTCGCCAGCGCCATCGCAGCGAGCGGCAGCTCGAACGCTCCCGGCACCGGCACGACCGTCACCGCCTCGCGACCGACGCCCGCCCGCTCGAGCTCGTCCAGCGCGCGGCTCAGCAGCTCGCCCGTGATCGCGCCGTTGAACCTGCCGACGACGACACCGACCGAGCGGCGCGCGCCCGTCGGCTCGCCCTCGATCACGCCGTAGCCGTCGGGCACGCTGAAGCCGCCCGCGGCGTGCTCGGCCGCCGCCGTCCGCGGCAGCTCGTCCTCTTCCGCGGGAAGATCGTCCGGCTCGGGCTCCGGCTCGGCCTGCGACTCGGCCGGCGACTCGGGCTCGGCCACGGGCTCCGGCTCTGCCTCCTGCTGCGGAGGCGGCTTCGCGACCGGCTTCTCACCTGGCCAGAGCTGGGTGTCCTCGAGACCTTCGCTCACGGGCTCTCCTCGCGGTCGAACTTCAGGTCCTGGTGGTGCAGCCGATGTCCGAGCTTCTCCCGCTTCGTCGCCAGGTAGCGCCGGTTCTCGGCGTTCGGCGGCGTCTCGATCGGGACCTGCTCGACCACGGTGAGACCATAACCCCCGAGCCCGCTGATCTTCTTGGGGTTGTTCGTCAGGATCCGGATCGTCGAGAGGCCCAGGTCGGCGAGGATCTGGTTGCCGATCCCCCACTCGCGGGCGTCGGGTGGGAAGCCGAGCTCGAGGTTCGCCTCGACCGTGTCGAGCCCGTCCTCCTGCAGCTCGTAGGCGCGTAGCTTGTTGAGCAGGCCGATCCCACGGCCCTCCTGCGCCATGTAGAGGAGCACGCCGCGCTCCTCGCGGGCGATCTGCTGGAGCGCCTGCTCGAGCTGCTCGCCGCAGTCGCAGCGCAGCGAGTGGAAGACGTCGCCGGTCAGGCACTCGGAGTGGACGCGGACGAGCACGTTCTGGACGCCGTCGACGTCGCCGCGAACGAGCGCGAGGTGATGCTTGCCGGTGAGCCGCTCCCGGAAGGCGACGGCCGTGAACTCGCCGTACGCCGTCGGCAGCCGGACGGAGGTCGTGCGCTCGACGAGCTTCTCCGTGCGCCGCCGGTACTCGATCAGGTCGGCGACGGTGACCAGCTTCAGGCCGTGGCGCTCGCAGTAGGGGATCAGGTCCGGCACGCGCGCCATCGTCCCGTCGTCGTTCATCACCTCGCAGACGACGCCGGCGGGGCTGAGCCCCGCGAGCCGGGCGAGATCGACGGCGGCCTCGGTCTGGCCCGCCCGCTGCAGGACGCCGCCGGGCCGCGCGCGCAGCGGAAAGACATGCCCGGGCTGTACCAGGTCGCCGGCGCCCTTGCTCGGGTCGATCGCCACCTGGATCGTGCGCGAGCGGTCATGGGCGGAGATGCCGGTGCTGATTCCCTCGCGTGCCTCGATCGAGACGGTGAAGGCGGTGCCGAACGGCGTCTCGTTGCGCTCGGTCATCGGGCGCAGGCCCAACTCGTCGCAGCGCTCGTCCGTCATGCAGAGACAGATCAGGCCGCGGCCGTGCGTCGCCATGAAGTTGATCGCCTCGGGCGTCGCGAACTGCGCGGCGATCGTCAGGTCGCCTTCGTTCTCGCGGTCGGCGGCGTCGACGACCACCACGAGCCGGCCGTGGCGGATGTCCTCGATCGCCTCCTCGACGGGCGCGAAGACGGCGGAACGCTGACTGCTGCTCATTGGCCGGATCGTACTCCGCTCGGGCCGGCCAGCCGCTCGACGTACTTCGCGAGGACGTCGGCCTCGACGTTCACCTGGTCGCCGGGCTCGAGCGCGCCGAGCGTCGTCTCGCGGAGGGTGTGCGGGACCAGCGCCACCGCGATGCCGCCCGCGTCGATCTCCGCAATCGTCAGCGAGACGCCGTCGACGGCGATCGAGCCCTTCTCGACGCAGTAGCGCAGGAGCGGCTCCGGGAGGTCGAGCCAGAGGCGCGAGCCCTCGCCTTCGCGCTCGTGGGAGCGAACGCGCGCGACGCCGTCGACGTGGCCCTGGACGTAGTGCCCGCCGAGTGGCTCGCCGGCTCGCAGGGCCGGCTCGAGATTGACATCGTCACCGGCTCCGAGCGCGGCGAGCGTCGTGCGGCCGAGCGTTTCGCCGACCGCGTCGAAGGCGAGCTCGCCGTCGCTCGACTCCACCGCCGTCAGGCAACAGCCGGAGACCGAAACCGAGTCCCCGAGCTGGGTCTCGGCGGCGATTCGGGGGGCCGCGATCCGCAGCCGGAGCGGGCTCTCGGCCCCGTTTTGCTCGGCCGAGACGACGCATCCGCGCTCGCGAACGATTCCCGTGAACACGCAGAAAGGCTACCCCGCTCAGGGCTCGTGGACGTACGCCGTCAGGAGGACGTCCCCGCCGACCGGCTCGCAGGTCAGGCGGCGTAGCTCGATCGGCTCCGGGAGCTCCGCGACTGGCCCGTCGCCCGTCCCGGCCAGCCGCGGCGCGACGAAGACGAGCAGCTTGTCCACGAGATCGGCCGCGAGAAAGGCACCGGCGAGCGTCGGCCCGCCTTCGAGCAGCAGCGTCCTCACGCCGCCACGCGCCAGCTCCGCAAGCTCGTCCGCGAGCGGCCCGGAACGCAGCTCCAGCTCGGAGCCCGCAGGGAGCGGCCCGCGTCCGAACGCCAGCCGGCGGGGCTGCCGCGCTGCCTCGACCCCGCGCGCGGTCAGCGCCGGGTCGTCCGCCCGCACCGTCCCCATCCCGACCGCAACGGCGTCCACTTCCGCCCGCAGCTCGTGCACGCGACGCCGGCTCTCCTCGCCCGACACCCAGCGCGAGCCCGGCACGGCCACGCGCCCGTCGAGCGTGATCGCCACCTTGTACGTGACGAGCGGGCGCCCGCGCGAGATCCAGATGCGCCACGCCTCGTTCTGCTGCCGCGCCTCCCACGAGTCGACCAGCTCGACCTCGACCCCCGCCTCCCGCAGCCGTTTGAAGCCCTTGCCGTCGACCTTCGGATTCGGGTCTTCCGCGCCCGCCACGACCCTCGCCACACCCGCGGCAACCACGGCGTCCGCGCACGGAGGCGTGCGGCCGTGGTGCGAGCACGGCTCGAGCGTCACGTAGAGCGTCGCCCCGCGCGCCCTTTCGCCCGCGGCCTCCAGCGCGACGACCTCCGCATGCGGCGAGCCAGCGCCCGCGTACCAGCCCTCGCCGACGACATCTCCGTCCGCGACGACCACCGCGCCCACCAGAGGATGCGTGTGCTCCACGCTGCCTCGGCCGCGTTCCGCGAGCCCGAGCGCGCGCTCGAGGCTCATCTCACAGCCGCGGCGAGCCGCTCGTACGCCTGGACGGGGTCGTCCCCGCCGAACACGGCCGTCGCCGCGACGAAGAGGCGCGCCCCCGCCGCGTGCAACTCGCCGATGTTCCCCTCGCCGACGCCGCCGTCGACCTGAATCGGGATCTCGTCGGGAAGAAGCCCGCGCAGGCGCCGGACGCGCTCGACCGACTCCGGGATGAACGCCTGTCCCGAGTAGCCCGGGTGGACGCTCATGCAGAGCACGAGGTCGACTCCGGCCTCGACCGCGGCGGCGGCGACCGGCTCGACGTCCGTGTCCGGGTTGAAGACGAGCCCGGCCTGGAGGCCGTGCGCCCGCGCGAGCCCGACCACGTCGGGAAGGTCCGGGCAGACCTCGAAGTGGACGGTGACGCTGTCCGCGCCGGCCTCGGCGAACTGCTGGACGTGCTTCGCCGGCTCCTCGACCATCAGGTGGCAGTCGAGCACGCCGCCGGCCTCGTGGACGCGCTCCGCGATCGACTCGAGCACGATCGGGCCCATCGTGATCGGCGGGATGAAGTGGCCGTCGCCGACGTCCCAGTGGAAGATCCGGCACCCGGCGGCGAGCAGCGCGTCGACCTGCTCGCCGAGCCGGGAGAAGTCGGCCGCGTAGAGCGACGGCTCGACCTCGGCGCCGCGGATCCACTCGCCCCAGCTCACGTTCAAGATCGTCGCAGACGTGAGATGAAGAAGCCCGACGTGCGGTCTCGGTGCGGCAGCGTCAGCAGGAACTCCGGCCGGCGCGGATGGGCGAACTGCGGCCACTCCTCGCCGAGCTGCTCGATCTCGAGGCCGCTCGCGTCGACCACGTCCTCGTTCTCTGCGGCGCTGATCGTGCAGACCGAGTAGAGGATCGTCCCGCCCGGGCGGACGCGCTCGGCGGCGACGGCGAGGAGGGCGCGCTGCAGGTCCGGCAGCGGCTTCGCGTGCCAGCGCAGGTCGGGCCGCGAGGCGAGCACGCCGAGGCCGGAGCACGGCGCGTCGACGAGCGCGCGGTCGAAGCCGCGCAGGTCGGCCGGGAGCTCGAGCGCGTCGGCATTGAGCACGTAGACGTTGCCCGCGCCGAGCCGGTGGCAGGTCTCCTCGAGCTCGCGGGCGCGGCCGGGATGCTTCTCGACCGCGGTCACCTCGCCCGCGATTTGCGTCGCCTTACCGCCGGGCGCCGCGCAGAGGTCAAGGGTCAGCTCTCCCTCGCGGGCGCCCACGCACAGCCCGGCCAGCTGGGAAGCGCGGCTCTGCGGCCAGATCAGCCCTTCGCGCAGCGCCTGCTCGTCGACGCGCTCGACGTGAAACGCGCCCGGGATCTCGTGGTCCGGCTCTCCGGCGACCTCGCCCGCCTTGCGCTCGTTCCGCCGGACAACGGTCTCGAGCGGCTCGTTCTGCGCGCGCATCAGCGCGAGCGCCTCCTCCGCCCCGAGCCCCCGCCACCAGAGCTCCGCGACCCAGTCGGGATACGAGTGCCTGAGCGCGGCCTCCCGCGGAGTCGCCTCCGGCAGCGAGTCGAGCAGCTCACGCAGCCCGAGCGCGAGCCGCCGCAGCACCGCGTTCGCAAACGAGACCGCCCGCTCCAGCCCTGAGGCGCGCACGAGCTCGACCGACTCGTTCACGGCCGCGTGCACAGCGACCTCGGAGAACCCGAGCTGGTATGCGCCCAGCCGCAGCGCCGCACGCACCGGGGCGTCGAGCTTCGCGACCGGGCGCCGCCCGAGCGCCTCGATCCCGTGGTCGAGCGTGCGGGCCCGCTGGATCGTCCCGTACGCGAGCCGCTGCGCGAGGGCGCGATCGCGCTCGTCGAGCCCGCGCGCGGCCGACGGGAACGCGCGGTCGGCGTAGGCGTCGTCCTCGAACACGCGCAGCACCGTGTCGAACGCGGCGCGCCGCGCAGGCGAGACACTCACCGCAGGCCGCGCAGGAACTCGTCGTACGTCATCCGGCGCCGCCCGTCCGGCTGCACCTCGACCGGCACGAGCTTGCCGTCCTCGATCCGCGCCCGCCAGATCGTCACCGGCCGCCCTTCCAGCTCACCGCGCGCACCGATGTGCGGCGAGAGGGCGCGCACCTGGTTCAGCAGCTCCTCCGGCGGCCGGCTCCAGTCGAGCAGGCGGTCGTCCGGGCCGATCTTCTCGGCATAGGTGGCGCCGGCGGAGGGCTGCGGAGTGAACGACGGCTCCGGCAGCACTTCCTCGAGCAGCTCCGCGCCGAGCTCGGCCGCGCGGGCCGCCACCGTCGCGTAGTCGTCCTCCTCCCCGACCGCGAACGCCCCCTGGGCCGCGATCGGGCCGGCGTCGAGCTCGGGCACGAGCTTGATGATCGTCGTGCCGGTCTCCAGGTCACCGGCCATCAGCGCCCGCTCGATCGGCGCCGCGCCGCGCCAGCGCGGGAGCAGCGACGGGTGAACGTTGAGCCAGAGGGCCCGGTCGAGCACCTGTTCCGGGATGAGCGCTCCGTACGCGGCGAGCACGACGGTCGCCTCCTGCGGATCGAAGTCCTCGAGCCGCTCGGGCTGGCGCACCTCGATCCCCAGCCGCTCTGCCGCCTCCTTCGCGGGAGGCGGACCGACGCGCCGGCCCCTTCCACGAGGCCGGTCCGGGCGAGTCAGCACGTACGCGACGTCGTGCCGCGCCGCCAGCCGCTCGAGCACGTCGGCGCCGAACGGCGCCGTCGCGGCTACGGCCAGCCGCACTAGTGCCCCATCCAGCAATACATGCCGGCCTCTGGCCCACGATCACGCGGCGCCAGGAACCACCCTCGCCCTTGCCAAGGCTCCCAGCCTTGGCCGCGAGCGAGTGCGGCCCCTGGCTTGGTGCTCGCGACCCAGAAACTCGGCCGCATCACTGGACGGGGCACTATCGAAGAAGGACCGGCTGCGGCCGCAGGATCGCGAGCGCCTCCCGCCGGGCTTCCGGAGTCGTCCGGTCGAGGATCAGGATCCCGTCGAGGTGGTCGAGCTCGTGCTGGACGACGCGGGCCGGGAGACCCTCGAGCTCGAGCCGCACGTCCTCGCCCGCCGGGCTCTTCGCCTCGACCGTCACCCGCTCGTGCCGCTCGACCGGGATCACGACGCCCTGGAGCGAGAGGCAGCCCTCGTCGTCACCGACCCGTTCGTCGGAGGTCTCGCTGAACGCAGGGTTCACGAGCGCGACCGGGTCGACTTCGGGGTCCGTCTGGAAGACGAAGACGCGCTGCAGGACGCCGATCTGCGTCGCGGCGAGCCCGAGCCCGTTCGCGTCGTGCAGGAGGTGCTTCATCCGCTCGACCAGCTGCTCCAGGCCCTGCTCGAACTCGTCGACGTCGTTCGCCCTCATTCGCAGCGCGGGATCCGGGTACTGCCGGATCTGCGCCAGCGCGACGCGGCGCCTGGCCTCCGCTTCGCCCTCGAGCTGCTCGTCGCGAATCTGTCCCGTCTCGCTCACGTGAAGATCTTAGGTCAGAGCTGCTGCGGGTCGACGTCGACGACCGCGGTCACGCCGGCCCGCCGCATCGCAGGCGCCGCGGCCGCGAGCAGCTGTGCCGCGCGCGAGGCCACGCGACGGGGCTCGTCCGTCTTCGCGACGAGCTGCGCCCGGTGCTTGCCGCGCAGCCGGAAGAGCGGCGCGGGCCCGAGCAGGTCGCCGCCCGCGCCGTCGAGGCCTGTGCGCAGCTCTTCCAGCAGCCTGCGCGCGTCGCCCTCGTCCGGTGCCGTGACGAGCACGCGCACCAGGTGGCGGAACGGCGGGTAGCCGAGCTCGCGACGGCGTTCGAGCTCGTCGGCGAGGAAACGCCGGACGTCGTGCCGTGCGGCGAGCACCAGCGGGCGAGCGTCGGGCTGGAAGGTCTGCACCAGCACGCGGCCCGGCGCGTCGCGACCGCTGCGGCCGGCGAGCTGCGTGACGAGCTGGAACGTCCGCTCTTCCGCCCGCAGGTCGGGCAGGCCGAGCCCGGTATCGGCGTCCACGACCGCCGCGAGCTCGACCCCGGCGAAGTGGTGTCCCTTTGCGACCATCTGCGTCCCGAGCAGGACGACGCGGTCGGTGTCGCGGAAGCGGCGCAATGCCTCGGCCAGCTGCCCCGGCCGCTCGGCGGTGTCGGCGTCGAGCCGGATCAGCTCGAGCTCCGGCACGCGCGTGGCCAGCTCGCGCTCGAGCCTTTGTGTGCCCGCGCCGATCCGGGCCAGCTCGACCGAGCGGCACTCGGGGCACTCCTGCGGGACAGGCTGCGAGTAGCCGCAGTGATGGCAACGCAGCGTTCCGTCTCGGTGGAGCACGAGGGCGACGTCGCAGTCGCGGCAGCGGAATGTCGCGCCGCACGCGCGGCAGTGGAGCGCCGGCGCCACGCCGCGGCGGTTGAGCAGCAGGATCGCCTTGCCGCCGCGCTCCGCGATCCCGCCGAGCTCGGCCAGCAGCGGTGCCGAGAGCGGGTAGCCGGCTTCGCGGCGGAGGTCGACGATCTTGACCGGCGGCAGCTTGCCTCCGATCCGCTCGCCGAGCTCGAGCCGCTCGAGCGCCGACCAGCTCTCGGGCCGTGGCGTCGCGCTGCCGTAGACGACTGTCGCTCCCTCGAGCGCGGCCCGCTTCGCCGCCACGGTGCGCGCGTCGTAGCGCGGGTCCGACTCCTGCTTGTAGGACGGATCGTGCTCCTCGTCGACGCAGATCAGGCCGACGCCCCGCATCGGCGCGAAGATCGCCGAGCGTGCGCCGACCACGACACGCGCTGCCCCGCTGGAGATCCGCTCCCGCTCGTCGCGCCGCTCGGCTTGCGTGAGGGCGGAATGGAGCAGCGCGACCGAGTCGCCGAAGCGCGCGCGAAAGCGTCCGACGGTCTGTGGCGTGAGCGCGATCTCCGGCACGAGCACGATCGTCCCGAGCCCGCGTTCGAGCGCCGCGGCCGCCGCCTGCAGGTAGACCTCGGTCTTGCCGCTGCCGGTCGGGCCGTAGAGCAGGAACCGGCCTCCTTCCGCGATCCGCGCCAGCGCGGCCTGCTGGTCGTCGCTCAGCCGCGCGGGCTCCGCCTCTCCCTCCAGCGACTGCCCCGCCACGGGCGATGCCTGCTCCTTGCGCCGCTGCCGGCGCACCGGCGCGACCAGCTCGAGCGCCCTGGCGGGCGTCGAGCCGTAGTAGTCGGCCAACCAGAGAGCCAGGTCGACGAGTGCCGGCGGCAGCTCGTAGAGGACGCGCTCGACCGGCAGCGTCTTGATCCCGACCGGCGCCGCGTCCACGACCGAGACGACGACGCCGCGCGCCCGAGAACGGCCGAACGGCACCGAGACGACGGCGCCCTTCCCCACGCCGTCCGGCAACTCGTAGGTGAACTCGCGCCCGCTGAGGGCACGCGCCGTCACGAGCGGCACAACAACTCCGTACACCCCGGTGAGGCTAGACGCCGGCGGCGACGAGCACGAAGTCCGTGGCGAACCCGAGCGTCAGGCCGAGCAGCAACCCCCACGCCGTGACCGTCTTGCTCGAGAAGAGCCTGCAGACGTTCAGCAGCTCCATCACCACGTAGAGGATCGAGCCGGCGGCGAGCGCGAGGAAGAGCACCGAGATCGCAGTCGACGTCCAGGCCTGCCCGACGAGCGTGCCGAAGAAGGTCGGGAAGCCACCGATCACGCCCAGCAACGCGAGGAAGCGCCAGCTCGGCGGCTCGGCGTCGCCGGTCAGCGGCGCGACGATCCCGAAGCCCTCGGTCGCGTTGTGCAGCCCGAAGCCGATCACGAGCACGTACGCGAGGCTGAGCTTGTCGAGCGCCGCCGCCTGGCCGATCGCCAGGCCCTCCGAGAAGTTGTGCAGGCCGATCCCGGTCGCGATGAAAAGCGCCAGCCAGCGAGCCGGGGTCAGGCCGACGAAGTGCGACCGCTCGAGCTCGCCGGCCGAGGCGGCGCCGGGGCCGAGAAAGCTCTTGCGGCGCCGCGCCTTCATCCAGGCGTCGTAGTAGACGAGGGTCAGCAGCCCGGCCGCGAAGCCACCGAAGGCGAGCGCCGCGTAACCGCCGAACGAGCCCCAGTCGCGCGCGTTGAGCGAGCTTTCGAGCGGGTCGATCGCCTGCGTGAGCACGTCCCAGAACAGAAACAGGAGAATCCCGGTCGCGGTCGCGCTGAGAAACGCCTTGAAGCCCTGGCCGACGTCGTGCAGCCGCCCCATCGGCAGGCCGATGAAGATGGTGAGGCCGGCGACGGCCCCGAGCGCGAGAATCTGGCCGGTAGACACGTTGTAAGGCTTACCTTACAGACGCTTTGCTTACACTCGCCGCATGGCGCAGGGCCATTCGGTCGACGAGTACCTCGAGACGATTTACTTCCTCGCCTTCCCGATCGGCGAGTACCACCCGCAGTCTTCCGGGGCGCCGACGCTGGCCGCGCGGGTCGCGGAGATGCTCGGCGTCTCGCGCGCGTCCGCCGGCGAGATGCTGAAGCGCCTCGAAGCCGAGGGGCTCGTCGAGCGCGGCGAGCACAAGGAGGCGATCCTCACGCCCGCCGGCCGCGAGCGCGCCGAGCACGTCGTCCGCAAGCACCGGCTCGTCGAGCGCCTGCTGACCGACTTCATGGGCTACACGCCCGCCGAGGCGCACGTCCACGCAGAC
>Ga0210142_1000245_pt1 | contig 12522 bp, 12 predicted proteins | sample Goodyear_PhragC__FD_184869 | JGI IMG/M metagenome (GOLD analysis project Ga0210142, IMG submission 184869) | Wetland microbial communities from San Francisco Bay, California, USA, that impact long-term carbon sequestration - Goodyear_PhragC_D2... | ecosystem: Environmental > Aquatic > Marine >...
CCCGATTCGTTCCGATCGCGGATCGCCGAGGACAATCAGCTCGACATGGAGCTCTACGAATACGCTCGCAAGCTGCTCCGCAGGCGGAGCTAGAGGTGCCCCTCGGGAGCGAGTCCGCCGTCGCCGGCCTCGAGATCGGTGCCCCCGCCCGCATCGCGGTGGGCCGCGGCACGGCCTTCGTGATCGGCGGCTACTGCTACCACGCGACCGAGAGAACGCAGCGGCTGCAGGTGCAGGTCGGTGACTCCAGGCAGGCGGTCGAGCGCTTCCGCCTGCCGCGCGACGACGTCTACGAGGGACTCGAGGCGGGCGACCCCGCGCGCGCAAACGCGTACCGGAGCGGATTCGTCGCACTCGTCGACCTGAACCCCGTCGATCGCGCGCAGCGGCTGGACATCGAGCTGGTCCTGACCCTCGCCGGCGGGGGCGAGGCGCGCGCCGCGGCCGGCTCGGTCGACGTCCAACCCGAGCTCCTCCCTCCCGCTGACGCTTCCCCGCCGGCATTTCCCGATCGCCCGGACCCCCGGGTGGCAATCTGCATGGCGACCTACGAGCCACCGGAGGACCTGCTCCGCACCCAGCTCGAATCCGTGAGGCGCCAGACGCACGGGAACTGGATCTGCCTAATCAGCGACGACCGCTCATCGGACGAGGCCTTCGAGCGAGTGAAGGCACTCACGGGGGACGATCCGCGTTTCGTCGTCTCACGCAGCGAGAGCAGGCTCGGCTTCTACCGGAACTTCGAGCGGGCGCTGTCGATGGCGCCTCGGAGCGCCGACTTCGTGACCCTCTGCGACCAGGACGACAGCTGGCACCCCGGGAAGCTCGAACGGCTGCTCGATGGCATCGGGGACGCGCAGCTCGTCTACAGCGACGCTCGGATCGTCAGCCCCGGCGGCGAGCTCGTCAAGCCCTCCTACTGGACGGAGCGACGCAACAACTACACGAACTACGCCTCGCTGCTGCTCGCCAACTCGGTGACGGGGGCGGCATCACTCTTCCGGCGCGACCTGCTCGACGATGCCCTGCCCTTCCCGCCCCGTCTCGCCAGGGCGTTCCACGACCACTGGCTCGCCGTCGTCGCGATGTCGCGGGGTGAGATCGCCTATCTGGACGAGCCCCTCTACGACTACGTGCAGCACGGCGACGCCGTGATCGGCCACTCGACGGCCAACAAGAAGCCGCGCTCCGTTCGCAGGCACCTGGCGGAGCGCCTCCGCAACCCCACCGGTGGCTCGCGCATCGTCTACTTCTACGACTGGCATCAGGAGCTTCTCCTCCTGGAGGTGCTGCGGCTGCGCTGCTGGCCGCGGATGACCCCGGCGAAGCGCAGGACGCTGCACCGCCTGCTCTCGGCGGACAAGGGCGTGGCGGGGCTCACGTGGCTCCTGGGGCGGCGCACGAGGCGCCTCTGGGGACATGATGAGACTCTCGACAGGGAGCTGTTCTACGCCTACGCGCTGGTCAGGAGGCGGGCCGTCTCGGCGTGGACCTCCGGCCGCAGAAGGCCAAGCCGGCTGCTCCCCCGTGACGCCAGCATCCCACCGGATCCCGGCCGCGAGAAATGACCGGGAGCGCGTCACTCGACGTCGTGATCGTCGCCTTCCGTTCGCGGGAGATGCTGCGGGAGTGCCTCGAATCGCTCCGGACACATGGGCCGTCCTGCCCGATGAAGGTGATCGTCGTCGACAACGCCTCCGGCGACGGGACGAGCGAGATGGTCGGATCCGAATACCCGGAGGTGGAGCTGATCGGCTCGCCCGCCAACCTGGGGTTCGCTGCGGCGACCAACCTGGGGGCGGCGCGCGGAGAGGCCGGCTACCTGCTGGCCCTCAACCCCGACACCGCCGTCACCGAGGGGGCGCTCGACACCGTGATTGCGGCGATGGAGTCGCATCCCGAGGTGGCCGTGGCGGGCCCACGCCTGCTCCGCCCGGACGGGTCCCTCGACCACGCCTCGAAGCGGTCGTTCCCCACGCCGCTCAGCGCGCTCGGCCACTTCACCGGCGTCGGCCGGCGTCCGGGCGCGAGCGGGAAGCTGGCCGCCTACCGCGCGCCGGACGTCGAGGCGGGCCCGGTGGACGCCGTCAACGGCGCCTTCATGCTGATGCGGCGCTCGGCGTTCGAGCGGGTCGGAGGATTCGACGAGGGCTACTGGATGTACATGGAGGACCTCGACCTCTGCTACGCGCTCGCCCAGGCCGGCTGGGGCACCTGGTACGAGCCGGGCGCAACCGTGATGCACGTCAAGGGCGGCACGACCGGCGGCGAGCGATCGGTCCGCCTCAACTGGGCCTTCCATCGGGGGATGTACCGCTTCTATCGCAAGCACTACGCGCCGAGCCACTCATGGGCGCTCAACGGGATCATCTACGTGGGAATCGCCGCGAAGCTCGCGACTGCCGTCGTTCACTCGCTCCTGCGCCGGAGCCGCGCCCGCCTGCGCCAGCGGCGCCCCAGCGTGGCCCCGAGCGACGGCGGATCCGGCAGCAGGCCCGCGGGCGGGTAGGGCTCCGCAGGCCGTCCGGCGCGAAGCCCGTTGACCCTCCCGCGGACCCCTTCGAGGTTCCGGTCGAGGACCGCCTGGCCGGCGCTCACCGAGAGCTCGCGCGCGACGATGCCCGGAAGGCGCCATGGCGTGATCACGTTCCACTTGCGCAGCATGTATCCGCGCCCGTAGCCCATCAGGTAGTCCTTTCGGCGCGATCCGGACCCGAGGGTCCCGGAGTGCTCATGGAGCCCGCGAGCCGCCTTGGCGAGCCTGCACGATCCGCCCGCGCGCCGGAGGCGGAGGACGAGGTCGACGTCCTCCAGGTAGGCGAAGAGGCGCTCGTCGAAGCCGTCGACCTCGAGGAACGCCTCGCGCCAGAACGCCGCCGCGGCCCCCGAGGGGCCGATGGGATCGGCCACCGGGCCCTCCAGCGCCTCGACCGGCTCGCCGTTCAGGTAGTCGAACGCGAGCAGGGTCCGATCGATCTCTATCCCGGCTGTCTCGATCAGTCCCGGCTCGCCGGCGTCGCACATAACGCCCGCGGCCATCACGACCCCGCCGGCCGGATCGAGCGGCGCGGCGATCCGATCGACGTAGCCGGGATCGACCACGCTGTCGTCGTTGAGCAGGACCAGCGCGTCGCCCTGCGCTTCCCGGGCCGCGAGGTTGACGGCGCGCGAATAGCCGAGGTTCGACTCAAGTCGCAGGATCTGGGCCCCCTCGACGGCATCGGCCGCCCGGTCGAGCTCCGGGGCTCCCGTGCCGTTGTCGGCCACGATGGTCTCGAAGCCCACCCCTTCCCCGGCCAGCGACTCCAGAAGCTTCACCGCCCGCGCCGGGGTGACGGTGGGGACGATGACCGTGGCGGTCAGAAGGCTCCGGTGCCTCGAATCACGCACACGGGGGTGAGCGCCAGGATGCGCAGGTCACGTCCCATGGAGAGGTTCTCGACGTAGTCGAGCTCGACCGCGAGGCGCTCCTCGAAGGTCAGCTCACCCCGGCCGTGCACCTGCATCGGGCCGGTGAGGCCCGGCTTCACGTCCAGCCGGAAGCGGTGCTCCGGGCTGTAGCGCTCCACCAGCTCGAGCTGCTCGGGCCGCGGCCCGACCAGGCTCATGTCGCCGCGCAGCAGGTTCCAGATCTGCGGAAGCTCGTCGAGGCTGAGCCTGCGCAGCACCCGGCCGACCCGCGTGACACGCGGGTCCTGACGGAACTTGAACATCGGCTCGGGAAGCTCATCCAGCAGGTCCTCGAGCGAGCTATCCGCGCCGACATGCATGGTCCGGAACTTGAGCAGCCGGAACGGCTCGCCATGAAAGCCGGCGCGCTGCTGCGCGAACAGGATCGGGCCCCGGTCCTCGAGCCAGATCGCCACGGCGATCACCGGGAAGAGCGGCGCGGCGAGGATCGCAAGCGGGATACCGACGATCAGATCGAGCGCTCGCTTCAGCATCATCGTCGAGCGGGAGACGTCGGACGTGAGGTACTCGAACACCGGCAGCTCCGCGAGGCGCGAGATCTCATGCGGAGTCGCCTGCCCGCGCAGCGGTGATACCAGGCTCAGCTTGGCTCCGTGCTGGTGGCAGAGGTCCGAGATAACGGCGATCTCACCGGCGTCGATCCTCTCGTGGGCGAGAACCACGCGGTCGATGCGCCCATAGTCCCCGGGTTCGACCGCGGACATGTGCAGATCGGCGAACAGGGCGATCTTGCGGCGCATGGCGTGCGCGAGGCTGTCCCCGCCGACGATCAGCGCTCGTTCGCGCGTCGTGCTGGCACGCCACGCGGCCCTGGCTGCGACCCGCAGGACGAAATCGGCGACGATCGTGATCCCCGCCGTCAACGCGAGCTCGCCGGTGCTGAGGGATCCTGCGGGGGTCAGTCCACCGAGCACGGTCGCCACCACGGCCCCGATCACGCCCCAGGCGAAGATCACCGGTGCCTCGTCCACCGTCAGGTGACGCATCACCCGGTGGTCGGCGTCGTAGAGCCCCGCCAGCTTCGCGACCAGAATCCACGCCGGCAGGAAGGCCAGCAGCCAGATTGCCCGCTCCGGCGGCAGCGCCAGCGCCAGTCCGAGGCCGACCGCACAGCAATCCGCGAGAGCAAGGAGTCGCCGCCTGCGAACGTCCCGCCACCACCGCGGCTGGGCGGGGGAGTGAGCGGATGCCTTGACCAGAGCACCCCGGACCGACTCGGAGTCGAGGAAGTCGCGTGCGGGCGCCTTGGTTCGGGCTTCTGTAGGACTCAACGCTGCTGTGCTCTTTTCCGGCTCATCCCTGTCTGGGTTCGGAGGTGTCTCGCGTGAACGGAACCGGGCTCAGGCTCTGAGCCCGCTCGATTGCCGTATGTGCCGCTGCCCTGTCTCCTCGCCTCTTCAGGAGATTAGCCTCAATCAGGGACAATCGCCAATCCTCTGAATCGCGCGCCTCCGCCTGTCTGAGGTAGACGAGCGCCTGGGAGAGGTCGCCGCGCTCGGCCTCCAGCAGCGCCAGCTGCGTGTACGGCTCCGACGACCAGGGCTCGACGGTCTTGGCCGCCCGCGCCCGATCGATCCCCTCCCCGATCTGATTCGCTGAAGCGGCGTCCCTGCTCTTCTGCAGCTCCAGCTCCGTGAGCACCACCAGCCCTCCTGCGACCATGGCGACCCAGGCGGCGACCACGGTGCCCAGGCCGAGCAGGTAGCCGTGACGCGCCAGCGGACGAGTCGGCGCCGACGTCAGCAGCAGTGCGGCACAGACGACCGCGGGGCCGAAGACCGCGGGTATCTCCCAGGTCCAGTCGAAGGCCGCTCCGACGGCTCCGGCCACGACCACGGCCACCAGGATCCCGGCGTCTCCGTCGCGGCCCTCGCCGAGCCGGCGCCGCCCCGCGAGCACGACGGCGCCCACGAACCCGAGGAAAAGCGCGATCCCGGGGATGCCCAGCTCGGCCGCCTGCTGCAGGGGCAGCGAGTGGGCGTTACGGACGAACAGCGGCGCGCTCGCGTGCCTGGCCCACCAGTCCTCGTATCCACCCGCCCCGACGCCCCCAACGGGACTGTGGTCGAACGCGTCGAGCGCCTCCCCCCAGAACTGCCAGCGTCCGTTCGAGCTCAGGTCGGCGGCTCCAACCGGGATTCCCGACCGCGTGGACGGCGCCCTCTCGAACTCCCGGAACCGATCGGCCGGATGAGCGGCTATCGCCCCGCCGATGACCGCGGCGATCGCGACCGCGCCCAGAGCGAGGCCCACCCGGCGCGAGATCCGGATCGTGGGCCTCCATCCATCCGCCCGCCAGGCGATCGCTCCGGTGATCGCCGCCACCGCCACGCAGAGCGCGGACATGAGATCTCCGTCGTCCCGCTTGGCCGAATCGACCACCCCGCGGGTCAGAGCTTCCATCTGCTCGGCCGCGAGAATCAACACCGCGGCCCCGATCGCTCCGAGCGCGATGGTCCGGAGCTGCCGCGCGCGATCTGGTGAGGCCGCAACCAGGATGACCCACGCGATCACGACGGCCACCCCGCCTCCCCTCGAGCTCGCCAGCCAGATCCCGAGCGTGGCCAGCGGGATCACCGCCGTTGCGACGGCCCGCAGGACTCGGGTCGGCCCCTGGACGCCACCGTATGCGAGCAGCGTCGCTCCCGCCGCCAGCAGAGCGGCGATCCCGTTCCAGTAGCCGATCGGGTACGAGAGCCTGCCGGCCGCGTTCGGAACGTCGCTGACCCCGCTATCGAGGATGCCCGGCTGCAGATACGAGAAGAGCGCGATCACCGCAACGACGCCGAGGCCGCCGGCCAGTCCACCGAGCCACTGAGCCCGGCTGGCTCGAGTCGCGGTGCAGGCAGCGATCACGAAGAGCCCGAGATAGAACGAGACCCTGACCGCCTCGTCGAAGGCCCGGCCCTGGTCGCTCGCCCACGACACCGAGGCGGTCGCGAGCATCGCGGTGGCCGCAAGGCAGAGCCCAGCAGCGGCGGCGAGCCAGCCGATCGGGGCCGACGGCAGGGCGCGCCCCACCAGCCCCGCCACGACGGCGGCCCAGATCACGATCGACGCGGCCGCGTAGCCCGTGGGGTCGAAAAGTCCCTGCGCAAATGAAGCGATTACGACTGCCACCGCAACCAATGCGGCGCCTGCGTGTTGTCTGATCGTTGAAATCATGGATTCGAAGTCAGTTTTGCGGGGAAGGCAGTATCTTCGCCTCCTCACAATTTCGTATGAGCGCCCGCACCACAGTCAAAGCACTTGTTGCGGGGGCAGCGATTTCGCTTGCCCTCGCCCCCGTCGCCCTGGCCGGCCCCGCCGGCGACGAGTACCTGCCCAAGGTCCCGAATGCGGGCGGGAGCGCCACCGCCCGCTCCGCCGGCGGCGGATCCGGAGGGTCAACCCTGCCAGAAGCGAGCGGCAAGGGCTCAAAGGACACGAACGGCAAGAAGAAGGACAACTCGGCGAGCCTGGCCGTGCCGGTCGGAGGATCCGGTGGCGGGGGCGACAACTCCTCCGGAAGCATCCTGCTCAACCCAATCGTCCTGCTGATGATCGCCGCGGTGATCGCCGCAGCCGTGGGAATGACCCTGCGGCGCAGGCAGCTCAGCGACGGCGAGCCCGAGCCCCAGACCAATCCCGGCGCCCCCGGCGCCGGCAGCCCTCGAACTCCGGACGGCGAGATCATCGCCGGCCAAGACAAAGCCGCCTAGATAAAGGAGAGTGACCGTGCGCCGCATCGTCATCGCGACGACCCTGCTGATTTGCCTCGCCTTCGCCCTCGCCCCGCACGCGGGCGCCAAGACCGCGCACGCAAGCGCTAAGACCGCGCCCCGTGGGTTCTACGGCGTGATCCCGGCGGACGACCCAACCTCGACCGAGATTGACCGCATGGGCGCCGGCAGGGTCGGGACGCTCCGCATCAACTTCGTCTGGGGAGCGGTGCAGCCCGCCCAGGGCGCGCCTCTCGACTTCAGCCACTACGACGCGATCATCGGCGAGGCGGCCAGGCAGGGAATCCGGGTGCTGCCCACGGTCTACAGCTCCCCCTCATGGGCCGCTCAGAAGACGAACTACCCGCCCAGCCCGCAGCACAAAGGCGAGTGGCAGACCTTCCTCCAGGCGGCCTCCGCCCGCTACGGCGCCAACGGCACCTTCTGGTCGGAGAACCCGGCCATCCCCAAGCTGCCGGTGATCGACTGGCAGTTCTGGAACGAGGCCAACTCTCCGAGCTTTTGGTTCGGGAAGCCCAACCCCAAGCAGTACGTGAACTATCTCCGGGTGTTCCACCGGGGCATCAAGGCCGGTGACCCCTCCGCGAAGATTCTGCTGGCCGGGCTCTTCAGGACCCCGAGAGTCAGGCATGGAATCCGGCTCGACCGCTTCCTGCCGAAGGTCTACAAGAGCAAGGGGGCGAAGAAGCTCTTCGACGCGGTCGCGATGCATCCGTACGCGAGCACGCCAAAGAACGCCTTGACCTCGGTCGAGGCCACGCGCAAGATCATGTCCCGGTTCAAGGACAAGCGCACGCCGCTCTGGATCACCGAGATCGGCTGGGCCACCGGGGGCAGCCCGCACACGGCGCTGGTCGTCTCACCGAAGCGCCAGGCCAAAAACCTCCGGAAGTCCTACCGGCTGCTGGCCGCAAATCGGAAGCGGTTCAAGATCGCCGGGGTGATCTGGTACTCGTGGCGCGACATCGACGGCGGCATCTGGTTCCAGCACACAGGCCTGTTCACGTCGGCCCTCGATCCGAAGCCCGCGTGGAGCGCCTTCACCGCCCTGACCGGCGGAACGCCCTAGCCCGGGATGTCAGGGTGCATACGGTGTGGCGCAACGAGCCCCGCTTCCGCGTGTTAGCCGGTTCGTGGAGCAATCACGACCCAGACGCCCCGGCGTGAGCCGCAGGCTGCGCCGGATCTCGATCCTGGCTCTCCTCCTGGTGTCCCTGGGGGCCGCCCAGGCTGCGCACGCGGCGCCGCGGGCGTTCTATGGCCTGATTCCGGCGAACGACCCCAGCCCTTCGGAAATCCAGCGGATGGGCGCCGCACATGTCGGCACGCTTCGCATCAACCTCTTCTGGGGGGCGGTGCAGCCCACGGCCGGTGCTGCCTACGACTGGAGCCACTACGACCCGATCGTCCAGGGCGCGGCGGAGAACGGGATCAACGTGCTCCCGACGGTCTACGGCTCGCCGCGCTGGGTGGCGCGCCGCCCCAACCTGCCGCCCGGGAAAAAGCACTGGGCCGACTTCCGGAACTTCGTGGCCGCCGCCGCGCAGCGCTACGGCCATGACGGCATCTTCTGGCAGCAGCACCCGCAGGTGCCGCGACGGCCGATCGTCTGGTGGCAGCTATGGAACGAGGTCAACTCGCCCAGCTTCTGGTACCACAAGCCGAAGGCGAAGCAGTACGTCCGGCTGCTGAAGAAGTTCCACGCCGGCATCAAGAGCGGCGACCCGGGCGCGAAGATCGTGCTCTCGGGGCTGTTCCCCACCCCGCGCCTCAGGCACGGGGTGAACGGCAACCGCTTCCTGGAGGGGATCTACCGGAACCGGGGCAAGCGGCTCTTCGACGCGGCGGCGCTGCACCCGTACTCGACCAGGCCGCACCAGGCCCTGGACCGCGTCAGGGACATGCGCCGGACCATGGCCCGGCACAAGGACAAGAAGGCCAAGCTCTGGCTCACCGAGGTCGGCTGGGCGACCGGGGGCCCCCGGACCGCGCTGACGGTGTCGCGGCGCCGCCAGGCGAAGTACCTGCGCCAGACCTACAGGCTGCTGGCGAAGAACCGCAAGCGGTACAAGATCCCAGGGGTGATCTGGTACTCGTGGCGCGACATCCCGAGCGGCGGAATCTGGTTCCAGTACACGGGCCTGTTCACCGACACCCTCAAGCCGAAGCCGGCCTGGAACGCCTTCACCTCCCTGACCGGGGGAGCTCCATAGCCGGTCACGTGGGCCGGATCAGCCGCCGGCCATCGCCGGCAGGATGACCACGGTGTCGGAGTCCGCGGCCAAGGTGTCGAGGCCATCCAGGACGCGCACGTCCTCGTCGTTCAGGTAGACGTTGACATAGCGGTTGAGCTCGCCCTCCGGCGAGAAGAGCTGGTCCTTGGTCTCGGGATAGCGCTCGGCGAGCGCCCTCAGCGCAGCGCCGACGGTGTCGCCGTCGGCGTTGATCTCGGCCTCGCCGCCGGTCTGCGGGCGCAGCACGGGTGGCACCTTGATAGTCGGCATGGGCGGGAAACCTAGCGGCTCGCGGCTACGCTGCGCAGAAGAGCTCGTAGTCGGGGAACTTGCCCATCTCCGACTCCGGGATCTCCTCGGCGTTCGGTCCGCAGATCGGGCATTCGGGGTCCCTGCGGACCTTGAGCTCGGTGAAGTGAGTTCCGAGCGAGTCGTAGAGGAGCAGGCGGCCGACCAGCGGCTCGCCGATCTCGGCCACGAGCTTGATGACCTCGTTCGCCTGCAGCAGGCCCATGACGCCGGCCATCACGCCGAGCACGCCGGCGGCGCCGCAGCTCGGAGCGAGCTCCGGCGGCGGTGGCGTCGGGTAAAGGCAGCGGTAGCACGGTCCCTCGAAGGGGATGAACGTCGAGATCTGCCCGTCGAACGCCAGGATCGAGGCCGAGACGACCGGCTTGCGCAGCCGGACCGAGGCGTCGTTCAAGAGATACCGGGTCGGGAAGTTGTCTGCCCCGTCGACGATCACGTCGTAGTCGGAGATGATGTCGATGATGTTGCTGGCGTCGAGCCGGACGCGGTGCTCGATGACCTCCACGTCCGGGTTGAGCGCCTCGATCGTCTTCCGCGCCGACTCCGTCTTGGGCTGGCCGATGCGCTCGGTGTTGTGGATGACCTGGCGCTGCAGGTTCGACTCGTCCACCTCGTCGTCGTCGACCAGGCCGATCGTGCCGATGCCGGCCGCGGCCAGGTAAAGGGCCGAAGGAGCCCCCAGGCCGCCGGCCCCGAGCAGCAGGACCTTCGCGTTCAGCAGCTTGAGCTGGCCCTCGACGCCGACCTCGGGAAGAAGCGTGTGGCGCGAGTACCGGTTGCGCTGCTCCGGGGTCATGCCCTCGGCCATGACGACCGGGAGACCCTCGGCCTCCCACGCCTTGATCCCGCCGCGCACCGACGCGGCGTTCTCGTAGCCGAGCTCGCGGAGCTCGTCGGCGGCGCGAGCGGAGCGGTTGCCGGACGCGCAGTAGAGGAGCACCCGCTGCGAGTGGTCGGGTACGACCTCCTCGATGCGATCCACGACGTCAGCCGGGCGAACCAGCTCGGCGCCGTCGATATGTGCCTCGAGGTGCTCGTAGGGCTCGCGGGTGTCGATCAGGGCAACGCCGTCGCCCTTCAGCTCCTCGAGAGCCTCGGTGGGATCGACCTCCTCGATCCGCTCCTTGACCTGCTCGATCGTCTCGGTGGTGGCCATCAGGTTGTGTCCTCCTCGCCTTCCAAGTGTGTCTCGGCCTCTTCGGTGCCGATCGCGATCTCTCCTTCGATGGGATAGGAGAGGTCGCTCCAGAGCTTTGCGCCTCCGATGATCGAGGCGACGTTGGTGAAACCGTGCTCATTCTGCAGCGCGTCCGCGGTCCTGGCGGAGCGATTGCCCCCGCCGCAGACCAGGATCAGCCGATCCTCGGGCCCGGCGCCGGCCTTCTCGATTGCCTCCACGTAGGCGGCCTCGTGAGCGTCGCGGGCGCTCTCGCCGGACGGGACGTTGAGCGCATCCGCCAGGTGACCGGCCTCGTAGCGCTCGGGATCGCGGACGTCGATCAGGACGGCGCCGGACTCGATCTCCTCTCGCGCTGCGGGCGGCATCAGCTCCTCGATCCGGCTCTTGACCAGCTCGAGCGGAGGCGGCACGTACTTGCGGGGCAGTTCCACGGAATTCATATTCCCAAATCCTGATCGGGTTTCACAGGCTTCAAGAAAGTATAGCCCGATCCGCCCGCCTCAACCCTCGAACTGCCCCCCACCGAGCTCGGGCGGCAGCGCCTTCGGGCCGTCGGGATACATCGCGGCAAGCTGCTCCTCGCTCATCTCCAGGGTGTTGGCCCCCTCCGGAGGAGCGCCGACGACCAGCCAGAGGCAATCCGCGCCGGTGTCGTTGAAGAGCTGGCGCACATGCTCGGGCTCGACGAGCAGCGTGTCGAGGGGCCGGAGGGTCAGCACCTCCGCATCGACCCGGATCCGCCCCTGGCCCTCGATCAACACGTAGAGCTCGTGCGTCTCGAAATGCCGGTGCCAGGTCGAGGCCTGCCCCGGCTGAAGCCGCCAGAAGCGGGCGCCGAGCGTCTCGGCCTCGAGCTGCTTGGCGAGGTCGGTGTTGTCGACCTTCATCTGATTCGAGGGACGCCAGAAGGCGTCCCTCGAGCTCAGCAATCGGTAAGCCAACGGCCTAGCCGATCGACGGTCGCATCTGGCGCAGCCTGCGGACCCGCTCCTCGATCGGCGGATGGGTCGAGAACAGCGAGGCCATGCCGCCGCCCTTGAACGGCCTAACGATGTAAAGCGGCTCGGTCGCGTTGTTGACCTGCATCGGCGTCGCCTGGGCACCCGACTCCAGCCGCAACAGGGCAGAGGCGAGCGACTCGGGATTGCCGCAGATCTCGGCGCCCGTTGCGTCGGCCGAGAACTCCCGCTGGCGCGAGATCGCCATCTGGATGATCCCTGCGGCGAGTGGCGCGAGCAGGACCATCGCTATCGCCGCGATCGCACCTAGGGGCGAGTCGTCGTCCCCGCCGACCCAGAGCAGCATGTAAGCGATCCAGGTGATGGCGGAGCCGATCGCCGACGCGACCGACACCAGCAGGATGTCGTGGTTGCGCACGTGGCCGAGCTCGTGGGCGAGCACGCCGCGGAGCTCGTCCTCGGTGAGCAGCTTGCGTATCCCGGCCGTCACCGCCACCGCGGAGTGCTTCGGGTTGCGGCCGGTCGCGAAGGCGTTCGGCTGCTCCTGCGGGATGACGTACAGCCTGGGCATGGGGAGGCCGGCTCGCGTGGTCAGGTCCCGGACCATCTGGTAGAGCCGCGGATCCTCCTCCTCGGAGACCGGCTTG
>Ga0210142_1000247_pt1 | contig 12517 bp, 11 predicted proteins | sample Goodyear_PhragC__FD_184869 | JGI IMG/M metagenome (GOLD analysis project Ga0210142, IMG submission 184869) | Wetland microbial communities from San Francisco Bay, California, USA, that impact long-term carbon sequestration - Goodyear_PhragC_D2... | ecosystem: Environmental > Aquatic > Marine >...
GTCGAGCACGACCGGCCGCAGTCGGAGGCGGCGCGGGAGGAGCCCGAGCCCGGCGAGGACGACCAGCTGCCGGAGCTCCGGCTGGCAGGCTCGCCCTAGCGATGAAGCGGCTCGCTGCGGTTCTGCTGACGGCTCTCGCGCTGGCCGGTTCGGCCGGCGCGGACGTCTTCGAGGTCGTCCCGAACACGTCGGCGGCGCCCACGTCGCTGCCGAGCCCACTCGTCCCGAACGCGCCGGGCACGACCTCGTTCTCGCTCATCCCGCCGGCCTTTCCGCAGCAGCTTTCTTACCCGCAGTTGCTCGCGATCTGGCAGCGGGCCGGGGCGGAGTACCAGATCCGGTGGCAGGTGCTGGCGGCGATCAACAAGGTCGAGTCGAACTTCGGGCGCAACATGGGGCCGAGCTCCGCGGGGGCGATCGGCTGGATGCAGTTCATGCCGTCCACGTGGGAGCGCTGGGGCGTCGACGCGAACGGCGACGGCCTGGCCGACCCGTGGAACGCGGAGGACGCGATCGCCGCGGCCGCCCGCTACCTCGCCGCCTCGGGCGGCACGACCGACGTCTCGCGCGCGATCTTCTCCTACAACCACGCCCAGTGGTACGTCGACGAGGTGCTCCAGTTGACGCGGCTGTTCGGCTCCGGCGGCACCGGCGTCACCTTCACGCTCGACCGCCTGCAGGTCTCGCTCGAGCAGGCGCGCGGGACCGTGGTCAAGGCGAACCGAAAGCTGCTCGCGGCTGAGCGCGTGGGACGGGCCCGCTGGAAGCGTGTGCGCTCGCTGCGCCTGCGCGCGGCGCGCACCAAGCTGCTCTCCGACCGGCTCGCGCTCGAGCGCCGGGCTACCCTGGCCGGCGTCGCGTTCGCGAACGCCCGGGCGCGCGCGGCCGACGCCCGGGCCGCGCTCGCCCACGCGCGGGACGCGCTCCAGTCGGCCCAGCAGCAGTCGGTCTCGTCGTCCTTCTCGCCGGCCGCGGCGACGATGCTCGGCGCGCCTGCTTACGACGGCCAGTACGTCTTCCCGGTCGGCGGCGGGCCCTCGCTCGTCTCGACCTCGCACCAGCACCACGACTACCCGGCAGCGGACATCGCCGCGCCGATGGGCTCGCCCGTCTACGCGCTCGCGAACGCGGTCGTCCTGCGCGCGTGGCAGTACCCGGACCCGCGCTGCGGCATCGGCCTGACGATCCACACCGAGGACGGCCAGACCTGGACGTACTGCCACCTCTCCTACCTCGATCCGTCCGTCACCGCCGGCGCGACCCTCCCGGCCGGCATGCAGGTCGGCCTCGTCGGAATGACCGGCGACGCCAGTGGCCCGCACCTCCACCTGCAGCTCGACCCGTCAGTCAGCTACCCGCAGGCGCAGCCGTGGTTCCAGAGCTTCGCGAACGTCGCCTTCCGCTTCACGGACTCCGCGCCCGGCGACTCCTCGCGCGTCTTCTCTGCCGTCCCCGACCAGGGCCAAGTCGTCCTGTTCACCCGGTAGGGGGATGACAAGCCGGCCAAGCAGTGCCGAAGGGGTGAGCATGCGGCTCGGCGCGCTCCTGCCACGTGCTGTGCTCGTCGCCTTGGCCTGGATCCTGGCCACGGCGGCGTTCACGCTGGCGGCCGACCGGACCAACATCATCGGCCAGCAGCCGCCCGCGACGACGACGAGCGCTCAGCCCCCGAAGCTGATCGTTCCGGCGGTCACGGGCCAGGCATTCGTCTTTGCCAAGGGAATCCTCGAGGACTCCGGCTTCGGCTGGCGCATCGAGGGGCCCGTGCACGGCTACTCCGGGAACAAGGTGCTGACGCAGTCACCGGCCGCGGGCACGCGCGTCGTCGACACCGGTGCGCCCGGGATCGCCCTGCGCCTCGTCAAGGGCCAGTACGCGGAGAACGGCGCTCCCGAGGACAGCTCGAGCTACCCGTCCACGGCGATCAAGCTCGCGTCCTCGCCCAAGGTGACGCTTCCACGCGCGGCTCCGAAGCCGGTCGCTCCCAAGAAGGCTTCGAGGCCGGTCGCGCCCAAGAAGGCCGCGAAACCGGCACCCGCAAAGGCGGAGCAGAAAGCCAGGCCGCCGGCCTTCGTCGTCAAGGGCGCGCCGAAGGAGCCCCTCGACGAGATCGCGCTGAGCGTGCGCGCAGACCGCCTCGCCGCCTGGATCGCGACGAAGCCCAAGCGGAACGGCGCCAACGTCCAGCGCTGGCTCTACCAGCACGCCTGGATCGTCACCGGCGCGAGGTTCGGCTGGTCGCACGGCGAGCAGGCGCTCGTCAAGCTGATCGCGGTCGACCGTTCGGTCGAGCGCCAGTGGGGAGTCGGCGGCCGCAGCGAGGCAGTGGCACGAGCCGCCCTCGCCCGGGTCCGCCGCCTGGAGAAATGAGCGTCGCCAGGCATCTTCGCCGCCTCCGCGACGAGCGCGGCTACTCGCTGGTCGAGATGCTGACCGTGATGGTGATCATGGGCGTCGTGATGGGCGGCCTGACGACGCTCTTCATGCAGGCGTCCAACGCCGAGCTCGACATGAACGGCCGCTTCCAGGCCCAGCAGGGCGCGAGGCTCGCCCTCGACAAGATCCGGCGCGAGGTCCACTGCGCAAGCATCGCCACGCCCACGGGGCAGTCGTCGTCCGTGACCCTGACGCTTCCGACCGGCTGCAAGACGGGTAGCGGCTCGATCACCTGGTGCACGCGCAACGTCTCCACCAACCGGTACGCGCTCTACCGGGTCGTCGGCTCGACCTGCACGGGCGGCGTCAAGTGGGTGGATTACCTCGTTCCGACCTCGTCCGCGCCGATCTGCAGCGGCGCGCTCTGCATTTTCGCGTTCACCGCGCAGTCGACCACCTCGCTCGCGAAGCTGCACGTGGACTTTCCGGTCAACGTCAAGCCCTCGAAGACGGTCCAGCGGTACGAGTTGATCGACGACGTCGTGCTGCGCAACTCAACGCGGTCGTAGCCGCGCTCACTCAACGCAGTGATTCACCCGGACGCGGGCCTGCCGATGCTCAGTTCATGCGGCAACGGCTGAGCAGACGCCTGCGCAGCGAGCGGGGGATGGCCCTCGTAATGGCGGTTGGGATCATGGCGGTCCTTCTGGTCGCCTCCGTGACGGCGACCGACTACACCTTCGCGAACACGCGCAGCAACAGCAGCTCGAATGCGGCCAATCTCGCCTCGACCGCAGCCGAGACCGGGATGAACAGTGCGTTCTCGGTGCTGTTCAACGCCGCCGACTACCACTCGGGCTCGGCGCTCCCGTCGGTCTCGAACGCGTCGGCGGGCCCGAACGGTGAGAAGTACTCGTACACCGGCGTGCTGAACGACCCGGTCTGGACGATCACCGTCACGGGCACGGCGCCCAACAAGACCCAGGGCGGCAAGCCCTGGTCGCGGACGATCAGCCGCAAGGTGAGGATCACGGCCTCCGCGCCCGGCGGCGTCAGCACCACGGTCTGGAACTACCTCTACTCCGACGCGCCGTCGGGAGGCTGCCTGAACCTCGCCAACAACTCTGCGATCGGGACGCCGCTCTACCTCCGCGGCGACCTGTGTCTCGGCAACAACGCGCACATCGACCGCAACGACACCTTTGCGACGAGCTTCCCGAGCACGCCGCAGGTGCAGGTGGGCGGCAAGATCACGCTCAACAACAACGCCTACATCGGAACCTCCGCGAGGAAGCTGAACGGGGTGCAGACCGGCCTCGGCTGTGGCTCGACGCCGCACAACCCCTGCACATCGGCCGACAAGGTGTGGGCCGATCAGTACGTGACGTCGGCGCCCAACCTGAGCAAGCCGGTGATCGACCTTGCGACCTGGTACAGGGACGCGGCTCCCGGCCCGAACCACCCCTGCTCGTCGTCGACGGGCACCCCGCCGATCTTCGACACCAACTCGACGCAGGACGCCGGCGCCGGCACGATCAACCTGACCCCTGCCGGCAGCTACAGCTGTGCCTTCACCGACAGCACGGGCTCCACGCTCGGCTCGATCGCCTGGAACGACACCACCAACGTGCTCACGATCAGCGGCACGATGTTCTTCGACGGCAACGTCAACTTCAGCCAGGGCGCCGTCTACACAGGACGCGCGACGATCTACGCGGCGGGAACGGTCAGCCTCAGCGGGGGCAGCGTCTGCGGGATCGCGAGCTGCACGAACTCGTGGGACTCGAACACGAACCTGATGGTGCTCGTCGCCGGTTCGAACAACCAGAGCCCGAGCTTCGCGATGAGCCTGCAGAACAACGCGCAGTTTCAGGGCGCGGTCGAGTGCAACGGCGACTTCAACGAGTCGAACAACGCCGGCGTCTGGGGCTCGGTGATCGCCCGCCAGATCTTCATCGCCAACAACGCGATGGACCACTATGTGCCGTTCGGCACGCCCGTTCCCGGCCAGCCCGCGCAGGGCGGCTACACGGACACGCTGGTGATCGTCCCGGGCTCGTTCGGCGGGTAAGTCCCATTCCACTCGTTCGAGGGACGACCTCGGGGCTCCCGAGGCCGATCCCCGGAGCATGCGGCTTCGGCGACGCCTGCAATTGTGCTCCGAGCGCGGGATGGCGCTCGTGATGGCGCTCGGGATCATGGTTGTGCTCGCGATCTCGGGCACGACGGTCGTCTACTACACCACGACGGGGAGCCGCAGCGCCTCGGTCAGCCAGGGGAGCCAAACCGCGTACAACCTCGCCGAGGCCGGCATGAACAACGCGCTTTCGGTGTTGGAGAACGCGACCGACCCGCGTGTCTCGACCCTTTTGCCCAGCACCACGGTGACGCTGCCGGGGGGCACCGCAACGTACTCGGGGACGATCGACTCGAACTACGTGTGGACACTGACGGCCACGGGCCAGGTTCACAACCCGGCCGGCGGATCGACGCTCCGGCGAACGATCCACCGCGGGGTCACGGTGTTCGGGATCAACGACGGGGCGAACGGCAGCTCCTGGAGCCGCTTCTACCAGGACAGCACGAGCTCGTGCCTGACGATCGACAACACGACGTTCGTCACCAACGTCGCCACACGCGGCGACCTCTGCCTGCGCAACTCGGGCGCCATCACCGGAGCGAACACGACCGTCGACGTCGGCGGCAACGTCTCGATCCAGGGCCCTGACACCTCGAACGGCCCGCGGTCGCCGAGCGCCGCGTCGGGAACGAGTTGGACGAACCCCACGAACGTGTACACGAGCAACAACGTCTATGCGACCTACAGCATCTCCTCGGGCGGCACCACCAACGCTCTCACCGCCACCGGCTTCGGCTTCTCGATCCCGTCGGCGGCGATCGTCAGGGGCATCGAGGTGAGCATCGAGCGCAAGGGAAGCTCGTCGAACTCGCTCAGGGATTACGACGTCTACATCAAGAAGAGCGGCTGCACCGATCCCTGCGGATCCGACCGCTCGACGAGCACGTACTACGGCACATCCGACTCGAGCCAAAACCACGGCAGCTCCTCCGACCTGTGGGGGAAGACGTGGACCGCCGCCGACATCAACTCCACGAGCTTCGGCGTCTACTACCGCGTCCACAACTACGCGGGCTCTTCCGTAACCGCCTCGATCGACCAGATCACGATCACGGTCACCTACGCGAACGACACGAACGGCATCGGCGCCTCGGGCTCGTCGGTCCTGCAGGCCAACATCGGCGGCACCTGCACGTACAACGCGCAGTCGGCCCACACCCCCTGCACGTCGACCGACCACGTCTACGCCGGCACGATCACGAGCACGCCGGCGGCATCGAACCAGGCACTGTCGATGCCGCAGGTCGACTACAGCTACTGGTGGGCGAACGCCAAGCCGGGCCCGAAGCACTTCTGCACCAACCAGAACCCGGGCCTCTCAACCTCCTTCTTCGACAACGACGCCGGCTCGACGACCGGCCCGAACGGAAGCATCTACGTCAACGGCGAGATGGCGCCAAGCAACAGCAGCTACGACTGCGAGGTCTGGGAGAACGGCCAGCTCGTCGGCGAGCTCAAATGGAACCACACGACCCACCGGCTCGACATCAAGGGCGTGATCTTCGTCGACGGCAACTTCCGCTTCGACAACGACGGCGAGATCATCCACTACTACGGCCGCGCGAACATCATGTCCTCGAGGGACGACGAGATCGACGCGCTCGTCTGCGCCGGTGGCGACACCGACTCGAACGGGAACCCGACCGGCTTGACGTACGCGACGAGCTGCTATCCGAACATGTCCAGCTGGGACCCGACGCAGAACATGATGGTGCTGATGTCCGAGATGCCGAACGAGTACGACCAGGGAGGCACGCACTGCTCGGGCTCGTACCCGAACTGCGTGGACGGCTACCTGCCCTCCGGGTTCCAGGGGATCATGTACTCCACCTCCGACTGTCTCATCCACCAGAACTTCAGGGACAGCGGGCCCGTGATCTGCAACACGATCACCCTGCCGGACGAGAGCGGCGGCGATCCGACGTTCTACAGCTTCCCCTACCTCGGGAACCTGACCGACGGCCAGCGGTACTCCGACGTCCAGACCGCGACGCACTTCGAGCTCGTCATCGGTTCGTCCGACGGCTAGGCACCGCCGAGCCCGAACCCTCAACTCGTTGGGCCCGCCGGCCGATAAGGCGGAGGTGGACGTCGCTCTCGGTCTGCTCGCGTTCTGGCCCGCCCTCGCGCTCGGCAGCTTCGCGAACGTCGTCGCAACGCGGGTGCCGCTGCGCCGCTCGGTGGTGCGGCCGCGCTCGGCCTGCCCGCAGTGCGAGACGGAGCTCGCGTGGCACGACAACGTGCCCGTGCTCTCGTACCTGCTGCTGCGCGGGCGCTGCCGTTGCTGCAAGACGCGGATCAGCCCGCTCTACCCGGCGGTCGAGCTCGTCACCGCGGGTCTCGTGGCCGGCTGCTTCGTCGCGTTCGGGCTGAGCGGGAAGGCCTTCCTCGCCGCGTTCTTCTGCGCGGTGCTCGTCGTCCTGAGCGCGATCGACCTGAGGCACCGGATCGTCCCGAATCGGCTCGTGCTGCCGGCGGCCGCCCTCGTGCTCGTGGCGCACACCGCGATCCAGCCGAGCCCGGAGTGGGCGCTCGGCGCCCTGGGCGCGTCCGGCTTCCTCTTCGTCGCGGCGCTCGCCTACCCGGCGGGGATGGGCATGGGGGACGTCAAGCTCGCGCTGCTGCTCGGCGCCATGCTCGGCCGGCTCGTCGGGGTCGGGCTCATGCTCGGGATGGTCGCGGCGCTCGTGCCGAGCGTCGTCCTGCTGGCCCGGCACGGCTCGGCTGCCCGCAAGATGGGCATCCCGTTCGCGCCGTTCCTGGCCCTGGGCGCGATCGTCGCACTCTTCGCGGGCCAGCCGCTGCTCGACGCGTACCTCGGGCGCTTCTAGCGCCGTCCGACGGTCAGCGTGACCTTCGCGCCGCGCGGCCGGACCACGCCTGCGCGCGGGCTCTGCCGAAGCACCCGCCCGACTCGTTTCGAGCGCACCCGGTGGATCTTCCCGACGCGGCAGTGCGCGCGTGAGATCCGCCGCTTCGCGCTCGCCAGGCGGAGGCCGACGACCCTCGGCACGTGGCAGCGGACGGCCGGCGGAGGAGGCGGCGGGCCCGCCGTGACGGAACGGAGGAAGACGTCGCTGAAGTCGTTCGTGTCGCCGGAGACGAGGTTCGTCGCCTGCGAGTCGAACGCGACGAAGAGCCCGTTGCCGCTGAGGGCCGGCCGGAGGCTGTCTCCGTCGGACTCGCCGCCGCCGGTCGTCAGTGTGATCCGCGAGGTCGCGCCGCTGAGCGTGTCGTGCACGAAGTCGTCGATCGTGCCGTTCTCGTCGCCGGGGACGAGGTTGTCCGCATCGGACGAGAACGCGACGTAGCGGCCGTCAGAGCTGAGCGAGGGCCGCACGCTCGAGTCGTTCCCCTCGGTGCCCGCGTCGTCGACGCTGACCCGCTGCTGCAGGCCGGTCTGCTGGTCGTAGACGAAGACGTCGATCGAGTCGTTGGTGTCCTCGGGAACGAGGCTGAAGGCGTCGGAGTCGAAGGCGACGAGGCGGCCGTCGGCGCTGATCGACGGGTCGAAGCTGTTGCCGTCCACCTCGAAGCCGCCGCTGTCGACGCTGACGCGGGTCGTCGTGCCCGTCTGCATGGCGTGCACGTAGATGTCCGACTCGAAGTTCGTGTCGGCCATGATCAGCGAGTACGCGAAGGTGGAGAACGCGACATAGCGGCCGTCGGCGCTGATCGCCGGAGAGGCGCTCGGCCCGCCCAGCGCCTGGTCTCCGTTCGTGGACACGTCGACCCGCGTCGTCGCCCCCGTGACCGCGTCGTGGACGAAGACGTCGCGCAGGCGGTTCGTGTCCCCGGCGACGAGATTGGTCGCGTCCGAGAGGAAGGCGACGTAGCGGCCGTCGCCGCTGATCGACGGCGAATAGCTGCCGCCGTCGCCCTGGTCGCCGCCGCTCGAGCCGCTCACGCGTGTCGTCGCACCGGTCTGGTTGTCGTGCACGAAGACGTCGTCGGCATTGTTCGTGTCCCCGGCGACGAGGTTGCTCGCGCTCGAGTAGAACGCGACGTAGCGCCCGTCGGGGGTGAGCGACGGCCCGAAGCTCTCGCCGTTCGCCTGGCCGCCGGAGCTGCTGACGCTGACGCGGGTCGTCTTGCCGGTCTGCGTGTCGCGCAGGAAGACGTCTCGCCTGCCGTTCGTGTCGCCGGCGACGAGGTTGCTCGCGCTCGAGTAGAAGGCGACGTGGCGTCCGTCGGCGCTGATCGCCGCCGACCGGCTGTGGCCGTTGGCCTGTGCGCCTGCGCTCGAGACGCTGACGCGCGCTGTCGGCTGGACGGCGCCGGCCGCGGCGGGCACGCTCAACAGGCCGATCGCGAACACCACGAGCGGCAGGCGTCTCGGGCCCGGTCCCCTCCTCGTCACCCGGCGAAAACCCTACCTCGCTCGGGCGACGGTGCCTATAGACGTGCCTATAGACGGGGGCCTCGAATGCCGATAACCCGAACGAGGTATTTCATGGACCTCCCCAAACTGCGCACATCCGGCCGGGCCGGAGCGAACCAGGCTGCCGAAGGGGCGGCGCTGCCCTCCGGGTTCCCGGTCAACGAGCTCGCGGAGCTCGTTGCCGACCTGATCGAGGCGACCGGGCTCGTCTCGCCTGACCGGCTGGCGCCCGCACGCGGGCGCGCCAAGCAGGGAACGGCGTTCTCGGCGGCCGTGCTCGAAGAGGGCATCGCGACCCCGGACGGGATCGCGCGCACGCTCGCCAGCCGCTTCCACCTGCCTTTCATCGACCTGCCGATCGTCGGCATCCAGCAGCCGGCGGCCGAGCAGCTCCCGCTGCACGTGCTCGAGCGCGTGACCGCGGTGCCCTACGCGATCGACGGCAACGTCTTGCGCATCGCGGTCGCAGACCCCGGCAACGTCCAGGCAATCGACGAGCTGCGCCTCGGGACGAACCTCCAGCTCGAGGTCGGCGTCGCCTCGCGCGAGGACATCGCGAACGAGATCCGGCGCCTCGCGCGGGCCTCGGAGGCGTTCGGCGCCCGGGCCGTCATCGACGAGGAGTCGGCGCTGCTGGACGAGGCCCAGGAGGAGGAGGTCGACGACCTCGAGGTCGAGGACGGGATCTCGGACGTCCCGCTCGTCCGGCTCGTCAACTCGATCATCTTCCAGGCGGCCGAGGACGGGGCGAGCGACGTCCACTTCGAGCCCCTGGAGGACGCGCTGGCGGTGCGACTGCGAATCGACGGCGTGCTGCACGAGGTGCAGCGCATTCCGAAGCGGATGATGCCGGGCGTCACCACTCGCCTGAAGGTGCTCGCGAAGCTCGACATCGCCGAGCGGCGCAAGCCGCAGGACGGCCGCATCTCGCTCAACAAGGCCGCCGCCGGGCGCCTGCTCGACATCCGTGTCGCGACGCTGCCGACGGTCGAAGGCGAGTCCGTCGTCATGCGTCTGCTCGACAAGTCGAAGAAGGCCCCGACGCTGACCGACCTCGGCCTGAACGAGGAGATGCGCACGACGCTCGACGCGATCGTGCGCCGCCCGACCGGCGCGGTCCTTGCGACCGGGCCGACCGGCGCCGGCAAGTCGACGACTCTCTACGCCGCGCTTTCCGAGATCAACCGCCCCGAGATCAACATCATCACCGTCGAGGACCCGGTCGAGTACCGGCTCTCGGGCGTCAACCAGGTGCAGATCAACCCACGCGCCGGCCTGACCTTCGCGGCCGCGCTGCGGTCGATCCTGCGCTCCGACCCCGACGTCGTGATGGTCGGCGAGATCCGCGACTCCGAGACCGCGAAGATCTCGATCGAGGCCGCCCTGACCGGCCACCTCGTCCTCTCGACGATGCACACGAACGACGCGCCGGGCGCGATCTCGCGCCTGAACGAGATGGGCGTCGAGCCGTTCCTGACCGGCTCAGCCGTCTCGGCCGTGCTCGCCCAGCGCCTCGCGCGCAAGCTCTGCACGCACTGCTGCGAGATGTACTCGCCGAACACGGAGGACCTGATCAAGGCGCGCGTCTCGCCCGACGTGGCGGCCGCGGCCGACGGCGTCGTCTTCTACCGCAAGCGCGGCTGCCCGCGCTGCGGCCAGACCGGCTACAAGGGCCGCGTCGGCGTCTACCAGTTGCTCGTGATGAGCGAGAACCTCGAGAGCCTGGCCGCGAGCAAAGCCAGCCGCGAAGAGCTCGAGCGAGCCGCGATCGGAGAGGGCATGCGCACGCTCTGGGACGACGGGTTGGCGAAGGTCGCCGCCGGCCTGACGTCGATCGAAGAGCTCGCGCGCGTCACCACGTAAGGAGCGCCGGGGGAGCCCCGGTCCTCCGTGGGGCCGTCCCTTAGGCGGCCTGGATGTCGCAGCCCAGGTACATCAGCGTCTCGACCGCCTCTGTCACGAACGCGGTCGCCTCCAGAGCGCTCGGAAAGCTGTAGGGCCCTGGCCGCACCGCCTGCTCGGCGGGCACGCCCGGAGGAAAGACTTCGGCCTCGACGACGCACGACTCGCCCTCGTCGATGGCGCGCATGATCACGACGGAGCGGCCGTCCTTGCGGGCGTGCCGGACGAAGAGCTCGCGGCCTGCTCTGGGCTCGCTCATTGCGAGCTCGAGCTGAGCGCGTTCTCGGCGGCCTGCGCGACCGTGTCGCGGTCGTTCCAGCCGCTCAGCCGGATGTACAGCGTCCGAGGCGCCTGGAAGACGAGCACGGCCGGGTCGTCGAGCACGCGGTCGGCGGGGGTCGCGCCGCCGGTCAGGAGCGACGTCAGTGGCGCGGCAAGCTTCTCGTTCGAGACGTCGAGCGGCACGAACGCGGCGCCCGCGAGCTTCGCGCCCGCCTTCGCCTCGGCCCTCGCGAGCTCGTCGACCGACGAGCCTGGCGCGTAGAGCGCGACGACGACGGCGGTGTTCGACCGCAGCGCGAGGGCGAGCGCGGCCGGCATGCCGTCGATCACGGCCGGCGTCGGCTTCGGCTTGGCTTTCGGCTTCGACTTTGGCTTGGCCGCGACCGTCTTCTTCTGCGCCGGCCTCGGGGCCGGATGGCGCTTGACGGGGTGCAGCGGCTTGATCTGATTGACGGACGCGGCGCTCGGCGAGCTCCCGCCCCGACCGAGCAGCATGAAGCCGCCGCCGAGGGCGAGCACGACCACGAGGCCGGCCGCAGCAAAGATCCGCACCCGCTCAGTCACATCTCCTCTATCGGCAGGCAAGCGCTAGGTCTTGAAAGAGAAAGGGCGCGGTCTGAGCGCGGGGGAACCCCTGGTTCCCCCGCGAGCCCCCTCCTTGACCACGAAGGCGGGGACCGGACGGATCACATGCCGGCCTAGGTTCGGGCAAAGGAAAGGGCGCGGTCTCCCGCGCCCTTTCGCAAACCGCTGAGCGGCGTCTTAGCAGCCGCCGGGCGTGATGTCGCCCGAGGGGCCGGTCTTGTGGTACGTGACCGTGCCGGGGATCGTGTTGCGGACGCAGTACAGCGTTGCGTTGGCGACCGAGATCTTGATGTTCTTGATCCCGGCGTCGTACGACTGCTGCAGCTTCGTCAGGGTGACGCCCGTGTAGCCCGTGGCGTGGTCGGCGTTGAACGCCTCCATGCCCGGGACGGCAGCGCGGACGTTGGCCTGCGCAGCGGACTTGTTCGCCCGCGTGCGGAAGCTGAGGTACGAGGGGATCGCGATTGCCAGCAAGATCCCGAGGATGATGATGACGACGAGGAGCTCGATCAGGGTGAAACCGCGCTCGTCCGTCCTCATCCGGTGCCACAGATTGCTCATTCGTCTCTCCTTCGGCTCGAAACTGCGGTGGCTCCCGGATAGATCGGCCTGCGATCCCTCCGGTCCACACCCCCAAAGGGGTGACGTCACTGCAAGAAAAGGGGCGCGGTCTCCCGCGCCCCTTGCGCTTCGAGCCGGTGTGCTGTCTAGCAGCCGCCGGGCTTGATGTCGCCCGAGGGGCCGGTCTTGTGGTACGTGACCGTGCCGGGGATCGTGTTGCGGACGCAGTACAGCGTTGCGTTGGCGACCGAGATCTTGATGTTCTTGATCCCGGCGTCGTACGACTGCTG
>Ga0210142_1000248_pt1 | contig 12510 bp, 12 predicted proteins | sample Goodyear_PhragC__FD_184869 | JGI IMG/M metagenome (GOLD analysis project Ga0210142, IMG submission 184869) | Wetland microbial communities from San Francisco Bay, California, USA, that impact long-term carbon sequestration - Goodyear_PhragC_D2... | ecosystem: Environmental > Aquatic > Marine >...
CGCGGGCGTTCGCGAACGCCGCCGGGCGCGCGCTCGCGGCCTGGAGCGACCTCGGCCGCTCCGGGAAGCCGAAGCTCTGGGGCCAGGGGTACTTCGCCTTCGGCGACGCCGAGCGGGGCGACGCGTACCTGCGCGACTACTACGCCTTCACCGGACCGTTCGCGGAGAAGATCGCCGCGGGCAACCTGACGAGCGCGCGCGCCGTCAAGGACTACGTCCGCGGGTACGAGGAGGCCGGCTGCGACGAGCTCGTCCTCTTTCCGACCGTGGCGGACGTCGAGGAGCTGGAGCGGCTCCAGGAGGCGCTGGCGTGAGGGTCGAGATCGTCGGCGCGGGGCCGGCCGGGCTCTACCTCGCGATCCTGCTGCGCAAGCTCGACCGCGGGGTCGACGTGCGCGTCCTCGAACGGAATGCGCCCGACGCCACCTTCGGCTTCGGCGTCGTCTTCAGCGAGGAGACGCTCGGGGCGCTGCGCGACGCCGATCCAGAGACGCACCTCGAGATCACCGACACCTTCGCGCGCTGGGACCGGATCGACATCCGCTACCACGGCCGCGAGCTGTCGTCACGCGGCCACTCCTTCTCTGCGATCGCGCGGAAGCGGCTCCTGGAGATCCTGCAGGAACGGTGTCGCGAGCTGGGCGTCGCGCTCGAGTTCGGCGTCGAGGTCGAGGAGCTGCCCGAGGCCGCTCTCGTGGTCGGCGCCGACGGCGCGAACAGCCTGGTGCGGCGCTTCCGCGACTTCGGCACGAAGGTGCGGGCCGAGGGCAGCAAGTACGTCTGGTTCGGCACCGACCACGTCTTCGACGCGTTCACCTTCGCCTTCCGCGAGACCGAGCACGGGCTCTTCAACGCTCACGCGTACCCCTACGACGAGCGGATGTCGACGTTCATCGTGGAGTGCCCGGAGGCCGTCTGGCGCGCGGCCGGGCTGGACGAGATGGACGAGCAGGAGAGCCTCGCGTACTGCGAGCAGCTGTTCGCGAACGAGCTGCGCGGCCGGGAGCTGTTCTCGAACCGGTCGGTCTGGCTCGACTTTCCGAAGATCACGAACCGGACGTGGCACGACGGGAACGTCGTCCTCGTCGGCGACGCGGTGCACACGGCGCACTTCTCGATCGGCTCCGGCACGAAGCTCGCGCTGGACGACTCGATCGCGCTCGCGGCCGCGCTGGCGCGGCGGCGCTGGGACCTGAAGGCGGCGTTCGTCGACTACGAGCTGGAGCGCGCGCCCTACGTCGAGCGCACGCAGCAGGCCGCGAGCGAGAGCGCCGCGTACTTCGCGCGGATCGCGAGCTACTCGCACCTCGAGCCGATCCAGTTCGCGTTCAACCTGCTCACGCGGAGCGGCCGGATCACACACGCGACTCTGGGCGTGCGCGACCCGCAGTTCACGCGCGCGCTCGACTCGTGGCTCTGCGGGCGGCCGGTTTCGCCACCGCCGGCGTTCTCGCCGTTCGAGCTCCGGGGCGTGCGGTTCGAGAACCGCTTCGAGCTCGTCGAGAGCTCGGTCGCCGTCAGCCAGGAGGGCCGGGTTTCCCTCGAGGACGCGGCGCGACCCGAGGGCAAGCTCCTGCTGCGTGTGACCCATGCCGGCCGCCGGGCCGCGACACAGCCGCGCGGCCGCGGCGTCGATCTCCCGCTCGCAGACGGCTGGCCCGTCGTCGCGCCCACGAAGCGCCCGTACGGGCCGTTCGGGGCGATTCCGGCGGAGCCGGACGAAGACGCCGTTCTCGAGGCGTTCGTCGCCGCGGCCGAGGAAGCGCGCGCCGAGGTGCTCGAGCTCGACATGGCCCACGGCTACCTGCTCGGCAGCTACCTGTCACCGCTCACGAACGACGAGGAAGACCGGCTGCGGTTTCCGCTCCGCGTCCTCGCAGCAGTGCGCTCGGAGTGGGAGGGACCGCTCGCGGTGCGCCTCTCGGTGACGGACTGGCATCCGCGTGGAAACCGGATCGAAGACGGGATCGCGATCGCGCGGGCGCTCGCCGCGCACGGCTGCGACCTGATCCACGTCGAGGCGGGCCAGACGGTGCACGACGACCGCCCGGAGTACCGCCGCGGCTTCCTGACCGCGCTCAGCGACCGGGTACGGAACGAGGCGCGCGTGCCGACGATCGTCGGCGGCTTCCTGACGACCCTCGACGAGGCGAACACGATCGTCGGCGCCGGCCGCGCCGACCTCGTCCTGCTCGACCTGCCGGACGACGAGGTCGAGCGTCCCGTCCAGGCTAGTAACAGTCTGTTACTTGGTGAGGTTCCGGCGTGAACCTTGGAGAGCTCGCTAGTAACAGTCTGTTACTTGGTGAGGTTCCGGCGTGAACCTCGGTGAGCTCGCGTATCCCGACGTGCCGGCGGACGCGGTACACCTCCTGCCGCTCGGCGCGACCGAGCCGCACGGGCCGCACGCGCCGCTCTCGACCGACACGATCATCTCGGTCGGGATCTGCGAGCGCGCGGCGGAGCGGCTCGAGGGCGAGATCCCGGTGCTCGTGCTCCCGGCCGTCGCGTACGGCGTGACGCGCTACGGCGCGGCCTTCGCAGGCGCCGTCTCGATCTCCGAGGAGACGCTGCGGGCGCTCGTCTCGGAGATCGCGGAGGCGGTCGGCCGGCTGGTGCTCGTCAACAGCCACTTCGAGCCGGAGCAGGTCGAGACGCTGCGCTCGACCGGGCTGCCGCTCCTCGACCTCACGCGCCGCCGGAACGCCGAACGGCTCACCGAGGAGTTCCGCGCTGGCTCGTGCCATGCCGGCCGTTACGAGACCTCGCTCGTGCTCGCCGAGAGGCCGGAGCTCGTCCACGCGGACCGCATGACGGCGCTGGAGGAGCGGCACGTCGACATGCCCGCCGCGATCGGCGCCGGCCGCACCGACTTCCTCGCCATGGGGATGGAGCAGGCGTACTGCGGCGCGCCCGCCGAGGCCTCCGCGGACGAGGGCGGCCAGACGTTCGAGACGCTGGCGACCATGCTCGTCGAGCTGATCCGGGAGCGGGAATGATGATCACGCGCGCCGACCTGCCGGACAAGCTGAACCTCGCAGCGTGGTTCGTCGACCGAAACGTCGAGGAAGGCCGCGGCAGCCGGACCGCGCTGATCGGCCCGGGCGGCGAGACGACGTACGCCGAGCTGGCCGTCCTCGTCAACCGCTGCGGCAACCTCCTGCGCGAGCTCGGCGTCCGCGCCGGGGAACGCGTCCTGCTCGTCCTCGGCGACTCGGTCGAGCTCGTCGCGCTCTGGTACGGCGCGCAGAAGATCGGCGCGGTCACGGCCGAGGCCTACACCTTCCTCCAGCCCAAGGACTACGCGTACTACGTCGAGTACACCGATGCGAAAGTCGTCGTGGCGGACGAGACCACGGCGCCCGCGATTCGGGAGGTGGCGGGCGAACGGCAGGTGCTCGTCGTCGACGACGAATTCCGCGCGCGTCTCCAGGCGGTCTCGGCTGAGCTCGAGCCCGCGCCGACGGCGAAGGACGACATCGCGCTCTGGAAGTTCACGACCGGCAGCACGGGCCAACCCAAGGCCGCCGTCCATCCGATGCACAGCCCGGTGCTGAGCAACGACTGGTACGCGCAGGGCGTCCTCGGGATTCGCGAGGACGACGTCGTGCTGCCGGTGCCGAAGCTCTTCTTCGGGTACGCCCGCGACCTGGCGGCCCTCTACCCGTTCGGCGTCGGCGCGGCGGGCGTCGTCTTTCCCGAGCGCTCGACGCCGGAGCGGATCTTCGAGCTGATCGCCGAGCACCGACCGACGATCCTCGTCAACGTCCCGACGATGATGGCCCAGATGCTGAACCACCCCGACGCGGCATCACGGGACCTCTCCTGCCTGCGCTTCTGCACCTCGGCCGGCGAGGCGCTCCCGCGCGAGCTGCACGACCGCTGGCTCGAAGCCTTCGGCGTCGAGGTGCTCGACGGGATCGGCTCCTCCGAGCTGTACCACATCTACATCTCGAATCAGCCCGGCCGGGCGCGTGCCGGAGCGACCGGCGAGCTCGTCCCGGGCTACGAGGCGGAGCTCGGCGACAACGATGAGCTCCTCGTCACGGGCGACACGGCGGCGCTCTACTACTGGGGCGACGAGGAGAAGACGGGGCGTACGTTCGCCGGCGACACCGTCCGCACGGGCGACCTCTTCGAGCGCGACGACGACGGTTTCTTCTGGTACCGCGGCCGGGTCGACGACCTGATCAAGGTCGGCGGGATCTGGGTCGCGCCGGCGGAGATCGAGCACTGCCTCGCCTCGCACCCCGAGGTGGTCGAGTGCGCGGTCGTCGGCGCGCAGCAGAACGGGCTGACCGTGCCGCGGGCGTACGTGGTCGCGCGGACGCAGCTCGAGGAGCGCGCCGTGCAGGACTTCGTCCGCGAGCGCCTCTCTCCGCACAAGTACCCGCGCGAGGTCGTGTTCGTGGACGACCTGCCGAGGACGCCGTCCGGCAAGCTCGACCGGAAGGCGCTCAGGGCATGAGCCGGGTCGTCGTCGTGACCGGTGGGGCGAAGGGCATCGGGAAGGCCGTCGCCGAGCGCTTCTCCGCCGAGGACGTCCTCGCGCCCGGTCATGACGAGCTCGACGTCACGAGCGAGGAGCAGGTCGCTGCCTTCTTCGAGCGCGTGGGGCGAGTCGACGTGCTCGTCAACAACGCCGGCATCGGGAGCGGCGCGCCGCTCGCGCGCACCACGCTCGACGACTGGAACGCGCACCTCGAGGTGAACGCGACCGGCGCCTTCCTCTGCACGCGCGCCGTCGTGGGCGGCATGATCGAGCGCGGAGATGGCCGCATCGTCACCGTCGCCTCGATTGCCGGGCTCACCGGCATGCGCTACACGGCCGCCTACGCCGCCTCCAAGCACGCCGCGATCGGGCTCATGCGGGCAACCGCGGTCGAGGTCGCGGGGACCGGCGTCACCGCGAACGCCGTCTGTCCCGCGTGGGTGCGGACCGACATCACGCGGCGCACGGTCGAGAACATCGTCGAGAAGACCGGCCGGAGCGCCGAGGAGGCGGAGGCCGAGCTGGAGCAGATGACGCCGCTCGGCCGGCTGCTCGAGCCCGACGAGGTCGCGGCCGCGGTCGTCTTCCTCGCCTCGCCCGAGGCGGCCGCGATCAACGGCCAGACGCTCGCGCTCGACGGCGGGGGCCTTCAATGAGCGTAGGCTCGACGGAGCTCATCAGCGGCGTAGGCTCGACGGAGCCGCCCAGGAGCGGAGGCCGTGGCTTTGCCGCGGCCGTGAGCGGGAAAAGAGAGCGGAGGTGCCGGCTTTGCCGGCGCCGGGAGCGGGGATCATGAGCCCGTTTCGCGCCTCGGCCGCGTTCACCGAGCGCTGGCAGAACTTCGACCTGACGCTCGACGACGGCGTCGCGACGGTCACCTTCTCGCGGCCCGACAAGCTCAACGCCCTCACGTTCGACGTCTACGCCGACCTGCGCGACCTGCTCGGCGAGCTGCCGCACCGCGGCGACACGCGGGTGCTCGTGCTCACCGGGCAGGGCCGAGGCTTCTGCTCCGGCGGTGACGTCGAGGCGATCATCGGCGAGCTGCAGCGCATGGGGGCCGCGGAGCTGCTCGAGTTCACGCGGATGAGCGGCGCGGTGGTGAAGGCGATGCGGGAGGCGCCGCTGCCGATCGTCGCGGCCGTCAACGGGGTCGCGGCCGGAGCGGGCGCCGTGCTCGCGCTGGCTGCCGACCTCCGGCTCGTCGCGAGCTCGGCGAAGTTCGCGTTCCTCTTCACCCGCGTCGGCCTGGCGGGCGCCGACATGGGCGCCGCGTACCTGCTCCCGCGACTCGTGGGTCTCGGCCGCGCGACCGAGCTGCTCGTCCTCGGCGAGGAGGTCGACGCGGAGGGCGCAGCCGCGGTCGGCCTGGCGACCCGCGTCGTCGCCGACGAGGAGCTTCCGGCCGCGGCGGGCGAGCTCGCGCGGCGGCTGGCGGACGGGCCCGCGCTCGCGCACTCGACGACAAAGGTGTTGCTCACGAGAGAGCTCGACATGTCGCTCGGCGACGCGGTCGAGATGGAGGCGCTCGCGCAGGCGCTGCTGATGAAGAGCGACGACTTCGCGGAGTTCCACGCGGCCTGGAGCGAGGGCAGGGACCCGGCGTGGACCGGCCGGTGATCGTCAACCCGCCGGAGCTGCCCGAGCCGGTCGGCTTCGCCCATGCGGTCGTCGCCGGCGGTGCGGTCTACCTCGGCGGCCAGACCGGCGACGGCGCGTCGCTCCTCGAGCAATTCGACTCCGCGGCCGGCAAGCTCGTCACGGCGCTGCGCGCGGCCGGCGGCGAGCCCGACCAGCTCGTCTCGCTCGTCGTCTACACAACGGAGATCGAGGAGTACCGCGCGTCGACCAGGGAGCTGGGCGAGAGCTGGCGGCGGCACTTCGGACGGCGCTACCCCGCGATGGCCTTGATCGGCGTGCCGGCCCTCTTCGACCCGGAGGCGCGGGTCGAGCTGATGGGCGTCGCCGTGCTCGATGGCTGACGTCCTCGAGCAGACCCGTCGCCTCGGCCACGAGGTCTTCGCCGCCATCGCGGCCCGGGGGCAGTCCGGCAGGCTGAACCGCCCGCTCGTCGCGGCTCTCGGCGAGCACGGCCTCCTCGAGCTCGTCTTCGCCGGCTCCGCGGTCGAGCTCTGCGAGCTGCGCGAGGGCCTCGCGCACGGCTGCACCGAGGCCGAGACGGCGCTCGCGCTCCAAGGCCTCGGCGGCTACCCGATCCTCAGCCGGGGCCGTCCCGAGCTGCGGGAGGAGTGGATCCCGAAGCTCTCGCGCGGCGAGGCCGTCGCCGCGTTCGCACTCAGCGAGCCCGAGGCGGGCTCCGACGCGGCGAGCCTCGGCCTGCAGGCCAGGCGCGAGCGCGACGGCTTCCGCTTGACCGGCACGAAGCTCTGGATCTCGAATGCGCCCGAGGCCGACGTCTACAGCGTCTTCGCGCGAACCTCCGACGACGGTGCGAGAGGCATCACGGCGTTCGCGGTCCCGCGCGAGAGCGAGGGGCTCTCCGGCGAGGGCCTCGAGCTGCTCGCCCCGCACCCGATCGGGCGCCTCGACTTCGACGGCGTCCGCGTCGCCCGCGAGCAGATGCTCGGCGACCCGGGCGGCGGGTTCGCGGTCGCGCTGGACACGCTCGACCTCTTCCGGCCGAGCGTCGGCGCCTTCGCGGTGGGGATGGCCCAGGCGGCGCTCGACGCTGCGGTCGCCTACACGCGGGAGCGGGAGGCGTTCGGCCGCGCGCTGTCGCACTTCCAGGCCGTCTCGCACCAGCTCGCCGAGGTGGCAACCGAGATCGAGGCCGCGCGCCTGCTCGTGCGCGAGGCCGCCGCCCGCTACGACGCCGGCGCGGCCGATGTCCGCCGGAGCTCGGCCATGGCGAAGCTCTTCGCCACCGAGGCGGCGCAGCGAGCCGTCGACGTCGCGGTCCAGGTGCACGGCGCCCGCGCGCTCGAGCGGGGGCATCTGCTCGAGCACCTCTACCGCGAGGTGCGCGCGCCGCGCATCTACGAAGGCGCGTCCGAGGTCCAGCGCGAGATCATCGCCCGCGAGCTCTTCAAGGAGGCTGAGGGACGGTGAGCCAGGACAAGTCGCTGACGTACACCTCGTACCTCGCGCTGGAGGAGATCCTCGGCGCGCAGCGGCCGACCTCCGAGGAGCACGACGAGGTCCTCTTCATCGTCGTCCACCAGGTCTACGAGCTCTGGTTCAAGCAGCTGATCCACGAGCTGCGCTACCTGCAGCGGATGCTCGAGGAAGGGCAGGACGCGCGCGTCTTCGCCACCTTCAAGCGCCTCCTGACGATCCTCAAGCTCGTCGTCGCGCAGCTCGACGTGATCGAGACGATGACGCCCGTCCAGTTCCTCACCTTCCGCGAGCTGCTCGAGTCCTCGTCGGGGTTCCAGTCCGGCCAGTTCCGCGAGCTCGAGGCGATTCTCGGCCGCCGCGACCCGGGTGTCCTGACCGCCTACCACGAAGGAAGCGTCGACCACAGTAAGGTCAAGGCGGCGCTGGAGCGGCCGTCTCTCTACGACTCGTTCCTCCGCTATCTGGCCGACAAGGGCTACGAGGTCCCGCAGGAGGCCCTCGAGCGTGACGTCACGCAGCCCGTGCGGGAGTCCGAGGGCGTCCAGGCCGCGCTGCTCCGCGCGTACCGCGACGACGGCGGCCCCGCACAGGTGGCCGAGCGCCTCGTCGACTTCGACGAGGGCTTCATGGAATGGCGCTACCACCACGTGAAGATGGTCGAGCGGACGATCGGCTCGAAGACCGGGACCGGCGGGTACGGCGCCGAGTACCTGCGCTCTACGCTCCACCAGCCGTTCTTCCCCGACCTCTGGGCGATTCGCGGCGAGCTTTGATCGACGGCCTCGCGAAGCACTACTCGGCCTTTCGCGTCTCCGAGCGGCTGTTCCTGACCGGCCACTCGCACCAGGCGTGGCCGGACGTCGCGCGGGAGGGGCAGCTGGAGGCGTGGCAGGACGCGGCCGAGCACGCCGACCTCAAGTGGGAGCGCGCGCTCGCGAAGGCCGAGCGCCTGCGGGAGGGAGTGCGGGGCCTGCTCGCCGACCCCGGTGCGCCGGTGGCGCTCGCCCCGAACACGCACGAGCTCGTGCTCCGGTTCCTCTCGGCGCTGCCGCTGCGGGCCCGGCCGAAGCTCGTCACGACGGACGGCGAGTTCCACACGCTGCGCCGCCAGCTCGGCCGGCTGGGGGAGGAGGGGCTCGAGGTCGCGCGCCTTCCGGCAAGGCCGGTGAACACGCTCGCGGAGCGGCTGGCGGCCGAGGCTCCGGGCGCGAGCGCCGTGCTCGTCTCGGCCGTGCTGTTCGAGGACTCGCGTATCGTGCCGGGGCTACCGGCGCTCGCCGCGGCGTGCGCGGAGGCCCGTGCCGAGCTCCTCGTCGACGCCTACCACGCCCTGGGCTGCGTGCCGTTCACGGTCGCGGGCCTCGAGGGCGCGTGGATCGTCGGCGGCGGCTACAAGTACCTCCAGCTCGGCGAGGGCAACTGCTTCCTGCGGCTCCCGCCCCAGGCGGAGGAGCTGCGCCCGGCGATCACGGGCTGGTTCGCCGAGTTCGAGGAGCTGCAGGCGGCGCCCGAGCCCGGCACGACCCGGTACGCGCGCGGGAGCATGCGCTTCGCGGGCTCGACCTACGACCCGACGAGCCACTACCGCGCCGCCCGCGTGCTCGACTTCTTCGAGGAGCAGGGCATGACGGCGGAGCGCCTGCGCGAGAGCTACCTCCAGCAGACGACGCTGCTCGCCGGGCGGTTCGACGAGCTCGGGCTCGACGACGTCACCCGCGACGGGGAGACCCCGCTGGATGCCTTCGGCGGGTTCCTCGCGCTCGAGTCGGAGCGCGCCGAAGAGCTGAGCCGCCGGCTCCTCGACGCAGGGGTCGTGACGGACAGCCGCGGCCGCTACCTCCGACTCGGGCCGGCGCCGTACCACTCGGACGAGCAGCTCGCGGAGGCCGTCGAGCAGCTAGGCCGCGCGGCGCGGAGCTAGCCCTTGGCCAGCTGAGCAAAGCGCGGGTCGTCGCGAATGGAGTCGAGGTCCTCGTCGCCGGCCGTGAGCTCCCTGACGCGCGGGTTGATCTCCACCGCGCGCCGCAGGAGCTCGATCGCCTCGTCGGCATGTCCCGCTCGCGCGGCGCAGCACGCCGCGTTGAAGTGCGCGATCGGATTGTCCGGCTCCTTCTCCGCAGCGATTCGCTGCTTCGCCAGCGCAGTCTCGTAGTCGCCTGCGTTGTAGGCGGCGAAGGCCTCCACGGCCTCCTCCGGCGCGGGCTTGTACGCCTTGCCGGCAGTTCCCCCGACGGCCAGGATCGTCGTGCCGTCTTCGATCGCGGTCGCCGTTCGCCTGGCGCTCGGCTGCACCTGGACCATCGCGCCGGTGGGCGCCTCGACGACCTCGCCGTCGATCTCGAAGGTCGCCGCGCCCCGGAGGACGACGTAGAGCTCCTCCTGCCCCGCCTCGCCGAGCGGGGTCTCGTCGTGCTCGCCGATGATCCGACCGCCGGCGGGCGCGCCGAACGCTTGGACGCCGAACGCCGTGATCCCGAGCCGGCGGCGGACGTCGAAGCGCCGCCTTCCGTCGTCGGTTCCGCCCGGTGCGATCCGCGGGGCGACCTCGAGGTCCTCGAGGCGTGCGAAGACAAACGATTTCTCGACTGCGTCAGGCATCAACTCTCCTCTCGGGTATGCGGGGGTCGCCCTCGACCACGCCGTGCGGCTCGCCGTAGTCGGCGAGGAGGTCGAGGAACGGCTCCGCGGGAAACGACTCCGGGCCGAGGACTCCGGCGCCGGACCACTCACCCTCGGCCAAGAGCTCCAGCGCCGCGACCGGGTTCAGCGCCGTCTGCAGGACGACCGCCTGGTGGCCGTACTCGCGCATCGTCCGCTCGTTGTCGGCGACGTGGTAGAGGTAGGCCGCGCGCGGCTCGCCGTCCTTGCCGATACCGGTGACGAGGGTCCCGGCGCACGTCTTGCCGCGCATCCGGTCGCCGAGCGTGGCGGGATCCGGCAGCGCGGCGGCGACCAGGTCCCTCGGCGCGACCTCGACCCCGCGCACGCGCACCGGCTCGGTCGAGTCGAGCCCGAGCTTGTGCAGCGTCTTCAGGACGTCGATGAACTCGTCGCCGAGGCCGTACTTGAACGTGACGCGACGGCACTCGATCGCGCGCGGGACGAGCACGACCTCCTCGTGCTCGACGTTCACGCAGGTGACCGGCCCGATCCCCTCGGGGAACTCGAAGACCTCGGGCTCGGAGAACGGCTCGGTCGTGTAGAACCCGCGCTCGCGCTCCCAGACGAGCGGCGGGTTGAGGCACTCCTCGATCGTCGTCCAGATCGAGAAGGTCGGCGCGAAGTCGTAGCCCTCGACGACGAGGTCGGCCCCGTCGCGGACCGCGACCTCGTCGATCTCCGAGAAGAGCGTGTCCGCCGCGTAGCGCGCGAAGACGTCCGAGAGACCGGGCTCGACGCCGATCCCCACGAGCGCGAGCAGGCCGCGCTCTGCCCAGCGCTCGTGCTCGCCGAACTGCGCGTCGCCGAGCTTCACGCCCGGCTCCTCGTGGGGCCGCTCCGGATGCGGCGACGAGAGCGTCATCGCCATGTCGAGGTACGTGCAGCCGGCCTCGAAGGCGGCCGCGAAGATCTCGGGGTTGAAGCGGGGGTCGGTCGCGTTGAGAACGGCGTCCGCTCCGCTCTCCCGGATCGCCTCCGCGAGCGAGCCCGGGTCGGAGGCATCGACCACGGCCGAAGCGAACCGCTCGTCCTCGAGCGGCGCGGCCGCAGCCTCGGCGCGACGCACATCGAGGTCGGCGAGCGTCATCCGCTCGAAGAACCCGCGCCGCCGGGCGACCGCAGCGACGGCACTGCCGACCCCACCCGCGCCGACGACCAAGATCCGCATTAGCCCAGCTCGACGCGCCGGATGAGCCCGTCGGGCCCGAACGAGAAGCGTGCCTGCAGCTCCTCCTCGGCGGCCGTCTCTCCGGTCTGCCGCCAGCGCTGCACGCGCCGTGCCGCCACGTCGACGCCGCCGGGGTGGGCTTCGAAGCCGATCGCGAGCGTCTCGAAGACGAGCTCAGGGTGCTCCTGCTCAGCGAGCTCCCGGACTGCATCTCTGCCCACGAATGCCTGAGGGCCAAAGACGACCTCGACGTCCGGCTCGACGAGCGCGGCCGCGGTGTCGGCGTCGTGCGCGTTCATCGCTGCGAAGAAGCGAGAAATCGTCTCCTCAGGGCCCACTCCGAGGAGTCTGATGGTTTGCTGCAAACCGCGGGCGTACACTCGGGCCATGCCCCGTTGCGCCGCCTGTGGGCACGTCTCTTCCGAAGCGTTCAAGTTCTGCCCCGAGTGCGGGGCTCCCGCAGCGCCGGTCTCGCGCGAGGAGCGCAGGATCGTCACGGTGCTCTTTTGCGACATCGTCGGCTCGACCGAGCTGGGTGAGCGCCTCGACCCGGAGACCTTCCGGCGTGTGCTCGGGCGCTTCTTCGACACGACGCGCGCCGTGGTCGAGCGGCACGGCGGCAGCGTCGAGAAGTTCATCGGCGACGCGGTCATGGCCGTCTTCGGCGTGCCGGTGCTGCACGAGGACGACGCGCTCCGGGCCGTCCGTGCCGCGGCCGAGCTGAGCGACGAGCTCGGCGCACTGAACGACGAGCTCGTCCGCGACTACGACACCACGCTGGCGCTGCGGGTCGGGATCAACACCGGCGAGGTCGTCACCGGGACGGAGGAGCGTCTCGCCACGGGCGACGCGGTCAACGTCGCCGCGCGGCTGGAGCAGAACGCCGGCGCAGGCCAGGTCCTGCTCGGCGAGGCGACGTTCGAGCGCGTGCGGGAGGCCGTGATCGCAGACGAGCTGCCCGAGCTCGGGCTCAAAGGCAAGAGCGAGGCCGTCCGCGTGTGGGAGCTGAACGACGTGCGTGCCGACGAGGGCAGGCAGCTCTCGGCAGTGCCGATGGTCGGGCGGCGGCACGAGCTCGACGCCCTGCGCGGCGCGTTCACGGAGGCGGTCG
>Ga0210142_1000252_pt1 | contig 12424 bp, 12 predicted proteins | sample Goodyear_PhragC__FD_184869 | JGI IMG/M metagenome (GOLD analysis project Ga0210142, IMG submission 184869) | Wetland microbial communities from San Francisco Bay, California, USA, that impact long-term carbon sequestration - Goodyear_PhragC_D2... | ecosystem: Environmental > Aquatic > Marine >...
ACCACCCTGGTTCTCTTCGGCGGCGCGCTCTTCGCGGCCTTCCCGCTCTTTTACGCCACCAGTTTCGGCGGCGCCTACTGGGTATGGATCCTGATCCTCTTCACCTTCATCGGCCAGGCGGTGAGCTTCGAATTCCGCCGCAAGCCGGGCAACCTGCTCGGCGCCAGAACCTTTGAGGCCTTCCTGTTCATCAACGGCAGCGTCGGCCTGCTCCTCATCGGCGCCGCCGTCGGCACCTTCTTCACCGGCTCCAACTTCACCCTCAACAGCTACCACCTGGTCACCTGGCAGCACCCGCTGCGCGGCCTGGAGGCGGCCTTCAATCTCTTCAACGTTGCCCTCGGCCTCTTTCTGGTCTTCCATGCCCGGGTTTTGGGGGCCCTCTACCTGCTTAACAACATCGAGGACGAGGCCCTCAACGGCCGCTGTCGCCAGGCGACCTTGGTCAACCTGCTGCTGGCCCTGCCGTTCCTGCTCTTCGTCCTCTTCAAGCTGGTGACCATGGACGGCTACGCCGTCGATCCCGCCACCGGCGCGGTCAGCCTGGAGGCCGCCAAGTACCTGCACAACCTGCTGGCCATGCCGGCGGTCCTGGCCCTGCTGCTGGTCGGCCTGCTGCTGGTGGTCTGGGCGGTGGTCGCCAGCCGCTTCCTCGGCAGCCGCCGCGGCATCTGGTTCGCCGGTTTGGGGACGGTGCTGGTGGCCCTGGCCCTCTTTTCGCTGGCCGGCTACAACGACACCGCCTTCTACCCCTCCAAGGTCGACCTGCAGAGCAGCCTGACCATCCACAACGCCTCTTCCAGCCACTACACCCTGACGGCCATGAGCTACGTCGCCCTGGCCGTCCCCTTCGTGCTGGCCTACATCGCCTATTTCTGGCGGCTGATGGACGCCCGGCCGCTGAGTGCCGACCAACTCGAAGGCGAACACGCCCAAGACCTCTACTGAGAAGGAGACCGCGAATGATGACGACCCTGTTGCTGGTTGCCTGGCTGGCGGTGATCGTCGGCTCTTACCGCATTGCCGTCCTGGTGCTGAAACGCACCGGCCAGCTGTGACCCGAATCCGGACGGCACGGGCCGCCCACGAAAAAGCCCCCGGCGCTGCGGCGCCGGGGGCTTTTTCGTGATCGCTTCGCGAGGGGGAAATCAGGCGACTTCGACCACCTCGATCTCGAAGGTCAGATCCTTCCCGGCCAGCGGGTGATTCGCGTCGAGGGTGATCTTCTCCCCGTCCACCGCGGTCACGGTGACGACAAAGTTCTGGCCGTCCTCGCCACGGCTTTCGAACTGCATGCCGATCTGCGGGTTGGCTTCCGGGGGGAACTGGTCGCGGTTGGCTTCGACCACCATCTGCTCGTGGTAGGGGCCGTAGGCCTGGTCGTGGGGAATGGTCACGGTCTTCGTCTCGCCGATCGCCATGCCGTCCACCGCCGCATCGAAGCCGGGAATCAGTTGCCCGGCGCCGAGGGTGAATTCCAGCGGCTCACGCCCCTGGGAAGAATCGAAGACGGTCCCGTCATCCAGTTTCCCGGTGTAATGGACCTTGACGGTAGCGCCGTTTTTTGCCTGTGCCATGGAACTTCTCCTTTGGTTTTGAGGGTGAAGGAGTCCCACCGTACCAGAAGGGCGGTAAATTAGTAAAGCCCCCGGAGGAATTTTTCAGCGACAGGGGCCCGGTTGCCGGGAAAATTTTATTCAATCGATTGAATTAATTGTGGCAGTGCGGTAGAGTAGAAAAAAACCGAAAGGATCCGCCATGAAGAACAAGGAACGCAGCGCTAAAGCCACCGCGGAGGACCCGACCCGCACCCGGGATCGGCTGCTCGAAGCCGGGCTGGACATCTTCGGCGAGCACGGTTTTGCCGCGGCGACGACCCGCATGCTCGCGGAGAAGGCCCGCGTCAACCTGGCGGCCATCCCCTACCACTTCGGCGGCAAGGAGGGGCTCTACCGGGCGGTGGTGGCGCATATCGGCGACCGCGTGCATCTCGGCCTCGATCCGCTGCTGGAGGAGATCCGGACCGCACTCGCCGGCGGCGTGCTGCCGGCCCCGGCGGCGGGGCTGCTGCTGGAGAAACTGCTCGGGGGGCTGATCGATTTCGTCGTCGGCTCCCCAGAGGCGGTGCGCTTCAGCCGCATCATCCTGCGCGAGCAGATGTCCCCCTCGGCGGCCTACGCCATCGTCTTCGAGCGCATCATGCAGCCGCTGCTGGAATCCCTGGCGGCGCTGTTGGCCGCGGCACGCGGGCGGCAGCAGGCGGATCGCGAACTGCGGCTGCAGGCCATGACCCTGCTCGGCCAGGTCCTGGTCTTCCGCTTCGGCCGCGAGACGGTGGTGCGGGGCATCGGCCTTTGCGGCTACAGCGCGGCCGAAACCGAGGAAATCCGTGACCTCATTCTGAAGCAGACCCGCACGCTCCTGGCGGCTCCGGATATCGGGTTGGCGCCGGCGGAAAGGAAACAACCATGAAGAAGCGGCTGCTGATCGTCGGGGTGCTGGTGGTGGCGGCGGGGGTGGCGCTGGCGGCCTGGCTGCTGCGGGAGACGCATGAACCGCAGCGCGGCTTGACCCTCTATGGCAACGTCGACATCCGCAAGGTCGATCTCGCCTTCCGCGTCGGCGGCCGGGTGGCCTCCCTGGAGGCCGAAGAGGGGGATCGGCTCGCCCCCGGGCAGGTCGTCGCCCGCCTGGAGCAGACCCCCTACCAGGACGAGCTGCGGCTGGCCGCAGCCCAGCAGGCCCAGGCCGCCGCGCAGCTGGCCAAGCTGGAGGCCGGCAACCGTCCGCAGGAAGTGGCCCAGGCGAAGGCGCTGGTGGGCGAGCGCGCGGCGACGGTCGCCAACCTCGAACTCGATTTCCGGCGCAAGCAGAACCTGCTCGCCTCCGGGGTGATCGCCCGTCAGGCCTTCGACGATGTCACCGCCCGGCTGAGCGAGGCCCGGGCGCGGCTGGAGACCGCCCGGCAGGGACTGAAGCTGGCCCGGGCCGGTTTCCGCCAGGAGGACATCGCCGCCGCTCAGGCCGCTCTTGAGGCGGCCCGGGCGCGCCTGGCTTTAGCCCGGACCCGTCTCGGCGACACGGAAATCCAGGCTCCCGACGCCGGGGTGCTGCTTACCCGGGTGGTCGAACCGGGGGCGATCGTGGCGCCGGGGCAGACCGTCGCCACCCTCACCCTCGACGACCCGGTCTGGGTCCGGGTCTACGTCGACGAACCGGACCTGGGGCAGCTTGCCCCTGGGATGGCGGCCGAGATCTATACCGACACCCGTCCCGACCGCCCCTACCGGGGGCAGGTCGGGTTCATCTCCCCGGAAGCCGAGTTTACCCCCAAGGCGGTGCAGACCGAACAGCTGCGCACCCGCCTGGTCTACCAGGTGCGGGTGATCGCCGAGAATCCCGACCACGGCCTGCGCCAGGGGATGCCGGTCACGGTGCGCCTGGCCGGCACGGCGGCGGCCGGCGGCGGGAGCTGACCCATGCCCGCGCCCGCGGTAGCCATCAACCGGCTCGCCTTCGCCTACGTCCCGGGGGAGCCGGCCCTCGCCGAGCTCAGTGCGGAGATCCGCCCCGGGCGGGTGACCGGCCTGGTCGGCCCGGACGGCGCCGGCAAGACGACCCTGATCCGGCTGCTCGCCGGGCTGTTGCTGCCGGCTGCCGGAACCATCGAGGTCTTCGGCCACGACACCCGCCGGGCCGCCCGCCAGCTGCCCCGGCTGATCGGCTACATGCCGCAGAAGTTCGGCCTCTACGAGGACCTCTCGGTGCTGCAGAATCTGCGCCTCTATGCCGATCTGCAGGGGGTGACCGGCGCCGCGCGCAGCGCGGCGTTCGCGCGGCTGCTCGAATTCACTGCCCTGGCGCCCTTCCAGGGGCGGCTCGCCGGCCGGCTCTCGGGGGGGATGAAGCAGAAACTGGGACTCGCCTGCGCCCTGATCCGCAAGCCGCAGCTGCTGCTCCTCGACGAGCCGAGCGTCGGCGTCGACCCGGTGAGCCGGCGGGAACTGTGGCGGATGGTCCGGGAACTGGTCGACCCGGAGACGGCGGTCCTCTGGTCGACCGCCTACCTCGACGAGGCGGAGAAATGCGACGCGGTCCTGCTGCTGAACGAGGGGCAGCTGCTCTTTGCCGGCCCGCCGCAGCAGCTGACCGAGCGGGTGGCGGGGCGCTCTTTCCAGGTCCGGGACGTGAGCGGCAACCGCCGCCAACTTCTCACCCGGGCCCTGCAGCGCCCCGAAGTCCAGGACGGCATCGTCCAGGGGCAGAACGTGCGGCTGGTGCTGCGCCAAGGCGCCGCTCCGCCGCCCCTGGCGGAGCTGGAGGCGGGGGAGCGGGCGCGGATGGTGGCGGTGGCGTCGCGCTTCGAGGACGCCTTCGTCGATATCCTCGGCGGGGGGCCGGGGGGCGAATCGGTCCTCGCCGCGACCCTGGCGCCGGCTCCGGAAAGCGAAGGTCCCACCGTCGAGGGGGAGGGGCTGACCAAGCGCTTCGGCGATTTTACCGCGGTGGCGGACGTCCACTTCGCCATCGGCCGCGGCGAGATCTTCGGGCTCCTGGGACCCAACGGCGCCGGCAAGTCGACCACCTTCAAGATGCTCTGCGGCCTGCTGAAGCCCAGCGCCGGGCAGGGGAGGGTGGTCGGCTACGATCTGCAGCGGGCGCCGGGCCAGGCCCGGGCGCGGCTCGGCTACATGGCGCAGAAGTTCTCCCTCTACGGCGACCTGTCGGCGCGCCAGAACCTGCTCTTCTTCTCCGGGGTCTACGGCTTGCGCGGCAAAGCGCGTCAGGCGATGGTGGCGCAGATGGTCGAAATCTTCGGCCTGCAGCCGCACCTCGACGATGCGGCCGGGGAGCTCCCGCTGGGCTTCAAGCAGCGCCTGGCCCTGGCCTGTGCGGTGATGCACCAGCCGCCGGTCCTGTTCCTCGACGAGCCGACCTCCGGGGTCGACCCGCTGACCCGCCGGGAGTTCTGGACCCATATCAACGGCCTGGTGGAGAAGGGGGTGACGGTGCTGGTCACCACCCACTTCATGGACGAGGCCGAGTACTGCGACCGCATCGGCCTGGTCTACAAGGGGCGGATCATCGCCAGCGGCTCCCCCGACCAGCTGAAAACGCAGGTGAGCTCCAGCGCGCTCCCCGACCCGACCCTGGAGGATGCCTTCATCGCCCTTTTGGAGCGCTGGGACGCCGATCACCAGGAGGCGCTATGAGTCCCCGGCTGCGCCGCCTGAAGGCCCTGATGGCCAAGGAGTTCGTGCAAATTCTGCGTGACCCGAGCAGCCTGCTGATCGCCTTCGTCCTCCCCTTGATCCTCCTCTTCCTGTTCGGCTTCGGCGTCTCCCTCGATGCCCGCAATCTCCCCCTCGGGGTGGTGGTGGAGGGCAGCGGCCAGGGCGCCTGGAGCCTCGCCCGGGCCTTTGCCGCCAGCCCCTACTTCGCCGTGGTGGAGGCGCGGGACGTCCGCCGGCTGCAGCCGCAGCTCCTCGCCGGGCGCTTGCGCGGACTGGTGGTGATCCCGGCCGATTTCGACCGGCGGCTGGAACGCGGCGCGCCGCCGAACCTGCAGATCATCGCCGACGGCAGCGAGACCAACACCGCCAACTACGTGCAGAACTATGCCCAGGGGGTGGTCGGCAGCTGGCAGGCCCGGCAGGGCCTGGAACGGGGCCGGGCCGGCGAAGGGGGGGCGCTGCTGGTGCCGCGGGTCTGGTTCAATCCGCAACTGGACAGCCGCGACTCGCTGGTCCCCGGGGCCATCGCGATCATCATGGCGATCATCGGCACCCTGTTGACCGCCCTGGTCGTCGCCCGGGAATGGGAACGCGGCACCATGGAGGCGCTCCTCGCCACCCCGGTGGGGATCCTGGAGTTGATCGCCGGCAAGCTCCTTCCCTACTTCGTCCTCGGCCTGGCGGCGATGCTCGGCAGCGTGGCGGTCTCGGTCCTCCTCTTCGGGATTCCCTTCCGCGGTTCGCTGCTGGCGCTGTTGGCCACCTCGGCCGCCTTCCTGCTCGCCGCCCTGGGGCAGGGGCTGCTGATCTCGACGGTAACCAAGAACCAGTTCGTCGCCTCCCAGGTGGCGGTGATCACCGGCTTTCTGCCGGCCTTCCTCCTTTCCGGCTTCATCTTCGAGATTGCCTCCATGCCGCTGCCGATCCGCGCCCTGACCCACATCATCGCCGCCCGCTACCTGGTCAGCAACCTGCAGACCCTGTTCCTCACCGGCGACGTCTGGCCGCTGCTCCTCCCCAACATCCTGGTGCTGCTGCTGATCGCGGCGGTACTCTTTCTGGTCACGGCGAAGAAGACCGTGAAGCGGCTGAGGTAGTGCGTATGCTCGGACGGATTAAAACCCTGATCGTCAAGGAGCTGCTGGCGCTGTTGCGCGACAAGAAGAGCCGCTTCGTCCTCATCGTCCCGCCCTTGGTGCAGCTCTTCGTCTTTTCCTTCGCCGCCACCCTGGAGGTGAACAACCAGAGCCTGGCGATCCTCAACCAGGACCATGGCCGTCCGGCGGCGGTGCTGGCGGCCCGCTTCGCCGCCGCCGGCACCTTCAGCGAGATTCTTCACCTCTCCCGCCCGGAACAGATCGCGCCCCTTATCGATCGCCAGCAGGCGATCGCGGTGCTGTGGATTCCGACCGACTTCTCCGCCAACCTCGCCGCCGGCCGCCCGGCGCAGGTGAGCTTCATCGCCGACGGCCGCAAGACCAACGCGGCGCAGATCGTCCAGGGCTACGCCCAGCGCATCGTCAACCAGTACCGCGTCGAACACGCCCCCGGTGGGGGGCCGCCGGCGGTGCAGCTGGCGGTGCGCAACTGGTTCAACCCCAACCTCGAATTCCGCTGGTACACGGTGCCGAGCCTGGTCTGCATCCTCACCACGTTGATCGGCGTGCTGGTCACCGCCCTGTCGGTGGCCCGGGAACGGGAGATGGGGACCTTCGACCAGCTGCTGGTCTCCCCCCTGCATCCGCTGGAGATCCTCGCCGGCAAGGCGCTGCCGGCGCTCTTGGTCGCGGTGGCGGAAGGGAGCTTCATGATCCTCGCCGCGACCTTTCTGCTGCAGGTTCCCTTCAACGGTTCCCTGCTCCTGCTCTACGCCGGCATGGTCGTCTTTTTGGCGGCGGTCATCGGCGTCGGCCTCTTCATCTCCTCCCTTTCCATGACCCAGCAGCAGGCGATCCTCGGCACCTTCGTCTTTATCGTCCCGGCGGTCATCCTCTCGGGCTTCGCCACCCCGATCGAGAACATGCCCGACTGGCTGCAGCTTGTCACCTACGCCAACCCGCTGCGCTACTTCATGGTGGTGGTGAAGGGGGTCTTTCTCAAGGACGTTTCCGCAGCGGTGGTCTGGAGCCAGACCTGGCCGATGGCGATCATCGCGGCGGGGACGCTGGGGAGTGCGACGTGGCTGTTCCGGCGGCGGATGGAGTGAGGGGGGAACGGGAAATGGGGAAGGGCACCCCGGTATCGAGGTGTGGCTCCGAGGCCGTCCCGGTTCCCGGTCAGACGCAATGCAGGTGAGCCAATTTCAGGAAATTGGCCAGGAGGCGGAGCGAGAGATGATGCCAGGCCGATTCCGCCTCACGGAAACCGGAAACATAGTCCTCGCCGGGGGCTGACCGGGCATTCCACGCGGCGACGATCTCCGCATTCACCTCGGGATGAAATTGCAGGCCGTAGGCGTTGCGGACCCGGAAAGCCTGGCCCGGGCAATGCTCGGAGGCGGCCAGGTGGACGGCTCCCGCGGGAACCTCGAAGCTGTCGTTGTGCCATTGAAAGGCGTCGAATTGTTGCGGAATCCCCGCCAGCAAGGGGTCCTTTTCTCCTTCCGCCGTCAGTCGAACACCCCGCATCCCCCTCTCCCCCTGTTGGTTCGCCGTCACCTTGCCGCCGAAGGCATCCGCGAGCAGTTGCCCGCCAAGGCAGATGCCCAGAAGGGGCATGTCCGCCTCGGCCGCTTCCCGGATGAAGTTTCGCAGTTGCAGGAGATGGGGATAGTCCGCATCATCACCGACGCCCATGTAGCCCCCGAGAACGATAGCGGCGGAAACTCCGTCTATCGGGGGGAGCCGGTCGCCGGCGAAGAGGCGCAAAACCCTGGGGCATATCCCTGCATCCTGCAGGAAATCCCCGAAGATGCCGGCTGGCACTCGCGGGTCGTTCTGTACGATGATCATGGCTTTGTCTTCCTGCCGGCGTCAGTCGATCCTCGCGCGGCGTCCGGCCAATTCCGGTGGTTTCCACGCCGCTGCCGCATTGGAGCGACGCTGTGTCCAAAAAGGGGCTGTCACGGGGGTGAAAAAGCGCTCCGGTGATCGAATCGTACAATCACCGGAGCCAATAATCCACCATCAACTGCCTGTTGGGCTAAGGGAGGTTGGGTCGTCCTCAGGCCGTTTCCCTGGCCACGACTCCCCCGCTGGTTGCAACGGAGCTGGCCTGGGTCAGGGTCAGGCCCCGGGTCTCCGGAGCGAGGGCGATGCAGATCAAGAGGCCGATGAAGGTCACCCCGGTCATGATCAGCATGGTGGTGCCGATGCCGTAACTGTCAAGCCAGTGGGGCAAGGCGAAGGTTCCCATGGTGGCGCCGATGCGGCTGATCGCCGTGGCCACCCCGACTGCCGAAGCCCGCACTTCCGTGGGGAACAGCTCGTTGGGGTAGATCCATTCCAGGATGTTCGGTCCCCCCGAGGCCAGCGCGTAGATACTGAAACCTGTCATGATGACCCACACCGGGGCGTTGGGGAAGAGCCCCAGGATCAGCATGCCCAGGGTCATGAAGGCGAAGCTCCAGATGATCAGGGGCCGGCGCCCCACGCTGTTGATCCAGATCAGGGCCGGGATGCAGCCGACGATGAAGACCAGGCTGAGCACCGAATCGCCGAGCATGGCCTCCTTGCCGTGCCCCAGGCCGAGGGAGGAGAGGATGGTCGGGCCGAAGGTGTAGATGGCGAACAGCGGGACGACCTGGGTTAACCAGAAGGCTCCGGAAAAGAAGGTCCGGGGAAAATAGCCTTTTTCAAAGATCTTGCTGAAACGGGTGCTGACGCTCTCCGGCGCCTTTTAATGGGTGACCCCGCCTCTATTTCGGAGAATTCAGGCAAATATGTCGCAACAATCTCACCGTACTGCAGAACATTGAAGCCGGGCCGCGAATTATTCCGAGAGGCTCCTAGGAGCCGATGCAGATTGAGTAGCATGGGCTACAGCTAACGCATTTCACCGCACCACCACCTCCAGCCCGTCCCACGCCACCTCAACCTCCACCCCCCGCTGCCGCCGTGGCTGATGATCATCTTCGGCACCCGACCTCCTGCCGAGCTCGTCAATCCTGCCCGGGCTGGGCACGCAGGCCGGGAACCTTGAGAAAGACCCAAAGGGCGTAAACCAGGGCGATGGCTGCGCTGAGCAGGATGGTCAGGGGCTCGCTGACGACCTCGGCGGCGAGGCCGGCCAGCAGCGCGCCCAGGGGCATCAGCCCGAAGATGCACATGGTGTAGAGGCTGATCACCCGCCCGCGCACCTTGTCTGCCACCAAGGTCTGAATGAGAGCATTGCACAGGTTGAAAAGGACCATGAAGCTCCACCCCACGAGGATCAGCGCGCCCAGGGACAGGGGCAGCCAACGCACCGCGGAAAAGACCAGCAGCATTCCCGGAAACGCAAACGTCCCCAGGGTGAGGAGCTTGCCCTTGAAGCGGAACCGCCCCAGGGCTGCGATCACCATGCCGCCGCAAAGGGCGCCGAGGCCGCGCGCGGAGAGCAGCCAGCCGTTGGTTGCCGCATCCCCGCCCAGGACCTTGACGGCCCAGGCCGGCATGAGCGTCATGTAGGCATTCCCGAACAGGCTCATGACCGCCACGATGCTGAGCAGCGTGCGGATCTCCGCATGGGCGGCGACGTAGCGGAGCCCCTCCTGCAGATCCTTCAGGAAGGCCGTCCCCTGGGTCGGTCTTGCGATGGGCTGGATCCGCATCATGGCCAGGGCGACGATCACCGCGATGTAGGTCAGGCCGTTGATGGTAAAGCACCACGCGGGTCCCACGACGGCATAGATCACACCGGCCACGGCTGGTCCGAGCACTGTCGCCAGGTTGAACATGATGGAGTTGAGGGCGATGGCGTTGGCCAGGTCCTCTCGCTCCACCAGTTCCAGGACGAAGGATTGGCGGGCCGGTGCGTCGAAGGCCGTGACAATTCCCAGGGCGAAGGTCAGCAGAAGGATGTGCCACGGCTCGACCTGTTTCAGGAAAGTCAGGGCGGCGAGAATCAGGGCCAGGAGCATCATGGTGCTCTGCGTCGCCAGCAGCAGCTTCTGCCGCGGCAGGCGATCAGCGACGACCCCGCCGTAGAGCATCAACAGCCAGGCTGGAACGCCGGTGGCGAAGCCGACGTAGCCCAGGTAGGCGGGGGAGCTGGTGAGCTGGTAGATCAGAAAGCCCTGGGCGGTCGTCTGCATCCAGGTACCGATCAGGGAAACCAGCTGCCCCCGGAACCAGAGGCGATAGTTGCGGTAGCGGAAAGCCACGAAGATTTCCCGCCAGCTCAGCCGTGGCAAGGGGCGCCCGCCGCTCAGTTCGGCGACGAACCGCAACCATCTGCTGGAACGCGAGATCCCGCCTGATGTGTTCCCGTCACCGGGGGGCGTCGCTTTTTTGCCCATTTCGGACTCCCGCCGGGAGCTTGGTCCAGATTAGGGCCAACGGAGGGCAGGCACCTTTTCAGCACCGGCAGTCTCTCCCCCCTTGGGCCGATAAGTCCAGTGGCGTCGTCGTCGGGCGCTAATCCGGAATTTCGCCCTCGACCAGTTTGGCCAGCAGGGTGAGCGATTCCTGCCAGCCGAGATAACAGGCCGCGGCGGGGATGACATCAGGCACCCCTTCCTGCACGATATTCAGGTCGGTCCCGCAAGACACCTGCTGCAGGGTGACGGTCATCCGGATCTCCCCGGAGAGGTTCGGGTCGTCGAAGCAGTCGGTGTAGCGAAGGCGCTCGTGCGGCACCAGTTCGAGATATTCCCCGCCGAAGGCGTGACTTTTCCCGGTACCGAAGTTGGTGAAGGACATCTGGTAGCTGCCGCCGACCCGGGCGTCCAAGTGGGCGACCCTGGCGGTGAAGCCGTTGGGCGGCATCCATTTGACCAGGGCGTCGGCATCCAGGAACGCCCGGTAGATTTTTTCCGGCGCCGCCCGCAGCACGCGGTGCAGTCGGATGGTGTTGGTTGCCATGGTTTCGTTTCCTTTCGGTGCGGGTTTGCCGCTTTTCCGAACTTTCCACAATTCTGCCACACTTCCTCCCTATTTGCCGGGCAGACATGGACACAACGAAGAGTGAACGGTCCTGGGTCCGCTGGGAACGGGACGCTATCCGAAAGGAGTATGTTATGGGAATCCAGGTTGCGACAAAACCGGCACCCCAATGGCTGGTGGTTTCGATTGCGGCGCTCCTCCTGTTCGCGTTGGCCGGCCCCTGACGACCGGCCCGGGGCGGCGCTTTCCTGCCGGCCCCCGATGCGAGAAAAGGCCACCCCTGCCAGGGTGGCCTTTTCAGTGTCTGGCAGGCAGGGACCGTCAGGAAAGCAAACGGGGGACCGGCGGCATTCGCAGAAAAGCAGCCGGTCCCCCGTTTGATGTTCATTTCGATATCTGCGACGAGGTAGCCCGCTCGGGCCCGCCAATCTGCGGGGTGTAGCAGGACGCTGCGCGATGGTGCGCCACCAGGGTTCCCACGACCGTCTCGGCGAGAGTATCTATTCCCGCTGCCGGAAATGGCTGCCGCTCAGCGGGGAGGAGCTGTCCCCGTTTCAAAGCACCGGGGCCGTGCCAGGTTAAATGATTTCCGCCCTTGTCAAGCCTGGTAGCCCCGGGGTTTTGCACCCTGGTTCCGTCGGGGCCTGCCTCCTTGGCTGCGTTTCACCCCGCCAGCCGCGCCCGAAGGTTGCGAACCACGACCGGCAGCAGGAACATGGCGGCGAGGATGATCAGCATCGTCGTGTTGGGGTCATGGATATAGGTGTTCAGGCCCAGGGTGGAGACGGCGATCACGCCGAAATAGAGCATGTCTCCGGCAATGGCGATGACCCAGCCGGCGATAAACCCGTGCCCCGCGGCGAGGGCCGAGGCGCGACCGGTCATCGGGTCGACGCCGAAGGCGATCATGACCAGGGCCAGCGGCCCGGCGCCGGTGCCATTGAAGTGGGCGACACTGCGCTCGCTGGCCTTTTTGAAGGCTGCGCCGAGGCGGGCGCCGAGACGACTCCGGTTCCCCCAGCGGCTTCCCAGGCGCAGGAGCGGCTCGAAGGCCAGGGCGAGCATCGTCGCGCCGATCAAGAGGAGTAGCATCCGCGCCGGGAGTCCGATGCGCGGGCCGTGCGGATCCACCGAAGCGCCGTCCATGGCCTCACCTCTTCACCCTAG
>Ga0210142_1000253_pt1 | contig 12389 bp, 10 predicted proteins | sample Goodyear_PhragC__FD_184869 | JGI IMG/M metagenome (GOLD analysis project Ga0210142, IMG submission 184869) | Wetland microbial communities from San Francisco Bay, California, USA, that impact long-term carbon sequestration - Goodyear_PhragC_D2... | ecosystem: Environmental > Aquatic > Marine >...
CGACTTCGACCTGGCCCTCCAGCGGGGTACCGCGGATCTTCGTCGCCAGCAGGTCGTCGACCTGGAAGATCCCGGCGGAGTTGTTGAGATCGATCTCGATCCGCACCGGGCGCTCCTCCCCCGCCTCGATCCTCACCTCGTCCACGGCGGCGGCGGAGATCGAGTGGATGCCCTCCTGCCCGGCCTCGAGCGGGATGCGCGTGCGGCCCTGCGCCATGTCGAGCGCATCGGCGACGCGGACCACGCCCGCTTCGACGGTGTAAGGCTCGCCGCGGCGGCGGTGGCCGATGATCGCGTGGAGGATCTCGGAGCTGACGATGGTCCGCTGCGGCTCGCGGTAGGAGCCGGCGAGCAGGCGGTCGAGGGCGCCGCTGGCCAGGAAGAGGCTGTATGCCTCGTGGTCGGCGCGGTGGATCGACATCCCGACGTCGTGCAGCAGGGCGCCGCCGGCGACGACGACCTCGGCATCGCGATCCGACATGCCGTGGTCGGCGACGACCGCCGGCTCCACCCCCGCCTTGACGAGCAGCCGCAAGAGGCGCAGAGCGATGTTGAGGACGATCTGGGTGTGGACCCAGGAGTGGTCCGACATGCCAAGGCGCTCGGCGTGGACCTGGGCCATGTACCACCAGGCCCGCACCTGCTCGTCTTCGTTGACCGCTTTGAGGAACCCCTCCAGCTTGCGGTTGCCGCGCGTCGGCGCGCGCACGCGCGCGTCCTCGATTGCCTCCTTCGGGGGTTTGCGGGTGGGTCCCTGTGGATCAGGGCTGGGAACGCGCTCGCCGCTCACGTCCGAGATCGTCGCAGCTTGACCGGCGGTCGAGTCAGCCGCAGACCGGCCAGGGACTGGAGCCCGAGCGGGCGTAGAGGAGCGCGGCGCGGTAGTCCTGCTCGGCCTCGGGAGCGGCGGCCGGGTCACCGGAGCCGCCAACCGAAGCCCAGGTGCCGTAGGAGAACTGGTACTTGCCCCGGAAGCTGCCGTCCGAGGACACGATTGTCGGATCGCCCCCCGACTCGCAGGCGGCGATCGACTCCAGGGTGGCGCGGGAGACGCCTCCGGGGAGGCTTGCGAACGCTTCGCGTCGTTCGCGGCGCAACCGGGTCCGGCGGGCCACGCGGATGCGGTGAACGCCGATCCGAATCGCGCGGTGAAACCGCTCGACCGGCCCGGTGAGCGGCGGCAGGGCGGCCGGCCTGGCGCTGCCGATCCCGATGGCTGGCGCGCCGGGCTCGGCGCCGCCGGCCGCAGCGGCGGCCGCCGGGCAGGCGGCGATCAATGCAAGAGCAAGGGCGGAATATGTGCGTTTCTTGAGCAAGCGCGGAACCGTGGCGTCGCGCGCCGCGCCGCACGGTGACCCCCGTCACACTCCGCCGATGGATCGTGACAATCGGCACCTGTTCAGGCGCGAACGGGCTCCGGCCCCCCGCTCTGTGAATCCGATCGTGCACGAAAGGCGGCGCATGTCCCCGAAACCGGGAGGCCGCACTCGGCCCTTGCCATTTGCCCGGTCTCTGTGAGAGGGTCGGCGATACAGGTCAGAGTGAGACCGTTAGCGTGATTTCTATTCCAGTCGTATAACGCGTGCTCCGGTCGGAGCGGGAGGCCATTGATGACCCACAAGCTGCGTTTCCTGGCTGGTCCGTTGGCCCTTCTCGGGATCGTCGGGCTCGTCGCGACCGGTTGCGGGGGAGGCAACGACACGACGACGGTGACCGAGACCGAGGCGGCCGCGGGAGGCGCCGAGGGAGGCAATGCGCTGGAGCTCAAGATGGGCGATTACTTCTTCGATCCGAAAAACGGATCGGCCGCAGCCGGCCCCACCACGATCGAAGCGCCCAACGAAGGCTCGGTCGAGCACGAGCTGGTTGTCTTCAAGACGAACATGGACCCGGCAGAGCTCCCGACAGAAGCCAACGGCGACGTCAACGAGGAGAAGATGGACAAGGTGGCCGAAAGTGCTGGAGAGGTCCCCGACGTCGAGCCCGGGGAATCCAAGTCCGGCAGCTTCGAACTGACGCCCGGTAAGTACGTGATCTTCTGCAACCTGCCCGGGCACTACGCCCAGGGCATGTACGGCACCATCACGGTCACCGAATAGCCAACACCAGGTCGGCCGATCGCCCCCGGGCGCGCACCCTCCCAGCGCCGCGGGACGATCGGTCACTTGGCGATCAGCCGCTCAGCGCGCGAAGCGCATTGAGGATGACGGCGACGTCGATCCCCTCCTGAAGCAGCGCACCGCCCACCGGGGGGATGTAGCCGAGGGCGGCAAACCCCATCGCGATCGCACTGAGGCCGATCCCGAAGACGACGCTCTGGCGCGCGATGCCGAGCGCCCTGCGACCGACCGAGACCGCGGTGGCCACCCGATCGATCCGGTCGACGGTGATCACAGCGTCAGCCGTCTCTGAGGAGACGGTCGCCCCCGGCCCGCTCATCGCGATGCCGACATCGGCCAGGGCCAGAGCCGGCGCGTCGTTGACACCGTCTCCTACCATCACGACCGGTGCCAGCGCGGGGTCTGAGCGCATGCTGCGCACGACGTTCAGCTTGTCCTCGGGACTCTGTTCCGCGTAGAGCTGATCCAAGCCGGTTTCGGCCGCGATCCGCTCCGCCACCGAGCGGCGGTCACCGGTCACCATCGCGACGTGATCCACGCCCGCCGCCCGCAGGTTGCCTGCCAGTTCCCGGGCGTCGTCGCGCAGGCGATCGGCCATCACGACCACTCCCGCAAGACGGCCGTCGACCCCAACCAGCACCTTGGCGAGACCGGCATCCTCGCCATCGTCGCCGGCCGTGTCCGCGGAGTCGGTGTCGTAGCCTCGCGAGCGCAGCCAACCGCCGCTGCCGACGGCGACTCGGCGCCCACCGACATTGCCCTCGATCCCCTGCCCGGGCTCCTCGACCGCATCGGTGGGCTCCGTGAGCCGCAGGCGCCGCTCCTGCGCTTCGTGTACGAGGGCCTCGGCAAGAACGTGGGCGGACAGCTGGTCGACGGACGCAGCCAGCCGCAGGACCTCCTCCTCGGCATTGCCGTCGAACGGGACCACGTCCTGCACGGTCGGCGTTCCCAGGGTCAGCGTCCCGGTCTTGTCGAGCAGCACCGTCCGCGCCTCCCCGAGCCGCTCGATCGCCGCCCCGCCCTTGACGATCACACCGAGCCGGGCCGCCCGCGAGACTCCCGAGACGATCGCAATCGGCGCCGCCAGGATCAGCGGGCAGGGCGTTGCCACGACCAGTACGGCGACCGCGCGGACCGCGTCGCCGCTGAGCGCCCAGGCCGCCGCCGCGATGACCAGCGTCAGCGGCAGGAAGATCGCCGCATAGCGGTCGGCGAGCCGGACGAACGGCGCGCGCTGGGTCTCGGCGGCACGAACGAGCCGCACGATGTTGGCGTACGCGCTGTCGGATGCGAGCCTGGTCGCCCGCAGCTCGAAGGCCTCGCCGGCGTTCGCAGCGCCGCTCCGGACGATCGCTCCGCGGACGTGGGTGACGGGCAGCGGCTCGCCGGTCAGCGCCGACTGGTCCAGAACCGCTTCGGGGCTCTGCACGGCGCCGTCCACCGGCACCAGCTCTCCGGCCCGCACGAGCACGACGTCGCCAACCGCAAGCTCCCCGACGGGCACCTCCTCCCAGCCGCCACCGCACCGCCGATGGGCGATCGTCGGCATCCGCTCCAGCAGGGCGGTCAGCTCCTGGCGCGCGCGGCGCGAGGCCATCGCCTCCAGCGCGTTGCCGCCGGAGAGCATCAGCGCGATCACCGCGCCCGCCAGGTACTGCCCGACGGCAAGTGCGCCAGCCATCGCAATCAGCGCGATCGCGTCCACCCCCACCCTGCCCGCCGCCAGCGTCCTCGCGATCGAGACGGTCAGCGGCACGAGCATCACCGCGACCGTCGCCGCCCAAACTGCATCGCCGGCGGTCGGCGCCCCGGCCAGCTGCAGGGCCGCGCCCGAGGCAATCAGCACCAGCGTCGCCACCGGAAGGACGCGGGTGCGCACGTCGGTCCTCAGAAGCTTGCTCGCGACGTTAGGCACGGCGGCGCGACCTCACGAACGCGATCCGTCCTGCCCCCACTGCCAGCGCGCAGGCGCCGACCAGGGCGAGCGCCGGGCGGTCGGAGCGGATCAGCTCGTAGAGCAACCCGGCGGCGGCGGCCATGCAGGCTGCCGTACCAAGGTAGGCGAGACCGCGGTCCATGCCGGGCGAGGCCGTGTGGCGCGCATGCATCAGATTGACGAGGCCGAACACCAGTAGAAAGGTAAGCGAGCCGAAGGCGACCACCTCGGTGATTCCGGGCAAAAGCGAGAAGCCGGCACCGAGCACGGCGATCCATACAACCGCTGCAGCCGGCAGGCCGCCACGTTCGCGGCCAAGGGCGGTGGGCAGCTCGCCGCCGGCACTGACGTCGCGGATCAGCCGAGCGGTGGAGAACAGGGTCGCGTTGATCGCCGAGCTGGTTGAGAAGACCGCTCCGATCGTCGCCGCCCAGAGCCCGAAGCTCCCCAGCGCCTCCTTGCCGACCACGGCGAAGGCGACCTCCTTTTGCTCGGCGAGAAGCCGGTCGGGGACCAGCATCTGCGAGGCCAGAGTCACCGCCACGTACACGAACACCACGATGGCGACCGAGATGTAGGGAGCGCGGGGCAGCGTGCGCCGCGGCCTGTCGAGGTCGTCGTAGTCGTAGGGCAGCATCTCGAAGCCCTCATAGGCGACGAAGATCAGCGAGGCGCCCAGGAAGACGCCGAGCAGGCCTCGATTGTCCAGCGGGGCGAGGCGGTCCGGCGAGAGCATGCCGATGCCGACCAGGGCGATTCCACCCAGCACAACCAACTTGACAAGCACGACCAGGTCCTCGCTCAGCCCTGAGGTCGCGACGCCCCGCAGGTTGACGGCGACGAAGACCCCGAGGATGGCGACGCCGCCCAACCTGGCGACCAGGACGGGCGCGCCGAGCGCGTGGGCGAGGTAGTGGCCGAAGGTGAAGGCGTAGACGGCGAGCGCGAACACGTAGCCGACGATCAACAACCACGCGACCCAGGCTGCGGCCCCTTCGTGACCCTCCTCGCGCAGGTAGGCGAACGGGCCGCCCGAGTGCCCGGATCGCAGCGCAAGGCGTGCGAAGGCGTGGGCGGTGAGCGCCGCGATCGCACCGCCGAACAGGAACGAGGCGAAGGCGAGGTGGCCGGCGAGGTCGATCGTGACGCCGAGCACGCTGAAGATGCCCCCGCCGATCATTCCGCCGATCGCCATCGCGCAGGCCTCTCGCAAGCCGAGCCGTTCGCCGCGGCGGCGGCGGGCGTGGGCCCGCGGGTGGTACGGGGAGCGACGTGCGGGTGGCGTGGGCGCGCTGCGGATCATCGCGTCACCCGCAATCATCCCGGCATCGCCGGCCAAGACCCGACATCGCGCCTGCTACTTGCGTGCCCCGACCGACCGGGGCTGATTGCCGCGGTCAGCGGCTTCCTCGCGGACGCCGGGCTCAACATCGTCGACGCCGACCAGCACTCGAGCGGTGAGGGCCGGCTGTTCATGCGGATGGTCTTCGACTCGGCGCCGGAGGACCGCCGCGAGGCGCTCTACCGGCGCTTCGAGGAGGAGGTGGCGACACCGCTGCAGATGGACCACCGTTTCGCCGAGTCGAGCGAGCGAAGGCGGATCGCGATCATGGTCTCGCGCGAGGACCACTGCCTCTCGGACCTGCTGTGGCGCTGGCGCAGCGGCGAGCTGGACGGCGATGTCGTCGCGGTCGTCTCAAACCACCCAGACCATGCCGAACAGGTCGCCTCGCTGGGACTCCCCTACCACCACATCCCGGTCGAGGAGGGAGCCAAGGACGCAGCCGAGCGCCAGGCTCTGGAGGTACTCGACGGCGAGACCGATCTGCTCGTGCTTGCCCGCTACATGCAGGTCCTCTCGGCGGGCTTCCTGAAGCGACTCGAGGCGCCCGCGATCAACATCCACCACAGCTTCCTGCCGGCCTTCGTCGGCGCCGACCCCTACGTGAGGGCCCACGAGCGGGGCGTCAAGCTGATCGGCGCCACCGCCCACTACGTCACCGAGGACCTGGATGCGGGACCGATCATCGACCAGGACGTGACCCGCGTCAGCCACCGCGACGAGGTCGACGACCTGATGCGGATCGGCCGCGACATCGAGCGCCTCGTGCTGGCCCGCGCCGTCAAGGCCCACCTCGACGACCGTGTCCTTCTCGACGGCGCCCGCACGATCGTCTTCTGATCCTGGCCCGCCGGCGCCGCCCTCACCCCGGCCGGGGTAGGCCGGATTGGCTCCGACCGGCCGCTGAGCCGGCGGCCTCTACCTCGGCTTCCGCCGCTTCCCACTGCTCGTAGAGCTCGGTGACCGCCTGCTTTGCCCTTGCGTGCCGCGCTTCGGCGGATTCGACGCGGCCCGAGCTCGACCATGCTTCCGGGTCCGACAATTCCTCCTCCAGCATGCGCAGCTCCGCCTCCGCCCGCTCGATCTGCTCGGCCAGGCGTCCGGCTCTTCGCGCCGCCTTCTTCGCCGCCCGGCCGGACCCGGACGGCGGCTTCGCCTTGGCCGCCCGAGCCTTCGCTTCCGCGGCGGCTTCGCGTTCGTCGCGCTCGCGCTGGTAGTCCGCCCAGCCGTTCTGGTACGAGCTCAACCCACCGTCCTCGCAAACGATCGTGCGGGTGCCAACCGCCTCCAGCAGTGCACGATCGTGAGAGACGAGTACGACCGCGCCCTCGAAGGCTTGGAGCGCGTCCTCGAGCGCCTCGCGGCTCTCGAGGTCAAGGTGGTTGGTGGGCTCATCGAGGATCAGCACGTTGGCGCCGGAGGCGACCAGGATCGCCAGCGAGAGACGCCTCTGCTCGCCGCCGGAGATGTCACTCAGCTGCTTCTCGGCGTCCGCGCCGGAGAAGAGGAAGCCACCAAGCAAGTCGCGTGCCTTCTTCCCGCTGAGGCCCGTCTCGCGCTGGGCCGCATCGAGAACGGTCCCATCACCCGCCGCCGTGTCGGCGTGCTGGGAGAGATAGCCGACCTTAACTTTGTGACCAAGCCGCACAGAACCAACAGCTGGCTCGCGCCGCCCGGCTAGGGCCTCGATCAACGTCGTCTTGCCGGTGCCGTTGGGCCCGACCAGGACGACGTGCTCGCCGCGCTCGATTTCGAGCCGGGCGTCTTCGAGCAGGATGCGACCGGGTACCTCGATTGTCGCGCCGACCAGTTTCAGCACCACGCGGCCGGGACGCTCCGGCTTGACGAACGAAAAGCGCAGGTTGCGATGATCGCGGCGCTCTGCCTCAACCCCCTCGCGCTTGATCTTCTCGATTTGCTTCAGCCGCGACTGTGCCTGGCGCGCCTTTGTCGCCTTGTAGCGGAAGCGCTCTACGAAGCGCTCCATTCGGGCGATCTCTGCCTCCTGTCGCTCAATCGCCTTGCCACTGGCAATCTCACGCGCCGCCTGCTCGGTGCGCCAAGCGTGCCAGGGGCCGGCGAAGAAGCGCGCTCGCCTGGCCTCCAGCTCCAGCACCGAGGTGCCAACCGCCTCGAGAAACCAACGGTCGTGGGCGACGAGCACAACGGCCGCGTCCAGCTCGGTCAGGTAGCCCTCCAGCCACTCCAGCGAGGGGATGTCGAGATGGTTGGTGGGCTCGTCGAGCAACAGCAGGTCTGGGCGGGTCGCGAGCGCTCGGGCCAGCGAGGCGCGGGTGAGCTCGCCACCGGAGAAGGTCGAGAGCGAGCGCTCGGCTTCCTTGCTGTCGAAACCGAGGCCGCGAAGGACGGCGAGCACCCTGTCGCGCCAGCGGTAGCCGCCGCCGTGCTCAAGGCGCTGCTGGGCGGCCGCGTACGCGCTCAGGGTGTCCTCGTCGGTGTCACCGCCAGACATCGCAGCCTCGTGCCGCGCCAGCTCAGCCTCGGTCTCGATCATCTCGGCGCAACCGGAGAAGACGTACTCGCCAAGAGAGACGCCGGTTCCACGCGGGGGGCGTTGATCATGCAGGGCTACACGAGCGCTCCTTTGCAGGGCCAGACTGCCGGCGTCCGGTGAGAGCTCGCCGGCCAGCATCCGCAGCAGGGTCGACTTGCCGGCGCCATTGCGGCCCGAGAGAGTCATCCGCTCGCGCGGCTCGAGCTTGAACGAGACCCCTTCGAAGAGGAGCTCGCCGCCCATGTGCATTTCTATGCTGGTTGCGGTCGCGACCGCCATCGACACCTACGTTACGAAACCGTGGCCGCTATGCGAGCAGCGTGAGGACGCCTCGAACGACCAGCAGGACGCCGATGATCGCCGCGCCGCGAATCGCCCAGGTGCGGCCGCGGCGGCTGAGCGTCTCGCGGAAGCGCGCGACGGCCCGGGGCGTCCACTCCGGCGCCAGCGTGTAGCCGACCAGTGGCAGCTCGAGCAGCATCAGCATGATCAGGTTGAAGACCAGGATGGTCGCAACGGTGGCGGGGACCGACAGGTCGTCGTCGGCGATGCGGTTGAGAGCTGCGATGTAGGTGGCTCCCGGCAGGGTGAGGAGGGCGCCAACGGCAAAGGTGGTGCGAGCCGAGCCGCGGCCGAGCGCCTGCTGCCAGCGCGGCGGCTCGCCCGTTTTCTTGGCCGCCTTGCGAGCCCGGCGGCGCTCGGTCAGGCGCTCGTCCCGGCCGGTGAGGAGGACGAACGCAACGACCAGCGCGATGCCGCCGAGGACCAGGTCAGCGCCTGGGCCCAGCTGGTTCTGCGTGGTGCTGACCAAGCCGCTGTCCTGCAGCGTGAAGACGATCAGCAGGCCGAGCGTGATGCTGGTCAGCGCCGCGCCGAACAGATAGCCGAGGAGCAATCGCTTCGGGCGGGGAAGCATCAGCATCACCGTCGTTGCCGCCAGCAGCGTCGGATAGAGCGCGGCGAGGAAGGCAAGGGGGAAGACGTCGCTCACGGTGGCGCGACCCTACATACACAGCGCGTAGGCTTGGGCAATGGAGCGGGAGCGGTTGAAGGCCATCCAGGCACCGCTGAAGGAGCGCTACGGGAACGAACCGGGGGCGGCACTGGTCACCCTCGAGGCAAACGGAGCGCTCGGCGAGGGCGTCTCCTGCTCTGTCAACACCGGGCGGGCGCTGGCCGAGGCCGGCCTGCACCCCGCCTCCGGAGGCGACGGCTCGCTGCTCTGCTCGGGCGACATGCTGCTCGAGGCGCTTGTCGCCTGCGCCGGAGTGACCCTGCGGGCGGTCGCCACCTCGCTGGGAATCTCCGTCGAGTCCGGGACGGTCCGCGCCGAGGGCGACCTCGACTTTCGCGGCACCCTCGCTGTCGACCGTGAGGCGCCGGTTGGCTTCCGCGCCATCCGCCTCAGCTTCGACCTCGACACCGACGCCGGTGAGGAGGAGCTCGCAACGCTGCTGAAGCTGACCGAGCGCTACTGCGTCGTCTTCCAAACGCTCTCCACACCCCCTGAGCTGTCGGCCGCGGTCCGCGGGGGCTAGGGACCGCCAACCGATGGCCGGCCCGCTGCGACACCTCGGCGAGCTGGCGAGGGCGCGAGCCACGAGGCGCTCCGCCGAACGCGATGACGGACAGGCCCTGCGAGAGCTGGAGCAACGGCCGCTGCAACTGCCCGACGGCCTCGAGGTCGAGTGGCTTGGCGTGTCCGGCTACCGCATCACGTTCGAGGGGCGGACCCTTTTCGTCGACCCCTACCTCTCCCGCGTGCCGTTTCGCGACCTCGTTCTGCGCCGCCAGGCCCTGCCGGACCCCGCCGCGCTGGACCGCTTCGCCGCCGCGCCTGGCGAGGTCGCGGGGGTGCTCGTCGGCCACACGCACTTCGACCACGCGGTCGACGCTCCCGCGATCGCGCGGCGCTTTGGCTGCCGCGCCTACGGATCGCACTCGCTGCTCAACTTGATGGCGCTGCACGGCTTTGCCGAGCAGGCGGTCGAGGTCGAGCCCTACTGCCGCTACGAGCTCGGCCCGTTCGGGGTCAGCTTCACTCCCAGCGTCCACTCGAAGCTGCTGCTCGGCCTCGCCGTCCCCTACGACGGCGAACTCACCTGCGAGCACCTCGACGGCCTCTCCCCTGCCGCCTACCGCTGCGGGCAGGTCTGGGGGATCTCGATCGATGTCGCCGGCCTGCGCTTCTACCACCAGGGCAGCGCCAACCTGGTCGACGAGGCGATCCGCGAGCGCGGTGTCGATGTCTTTTTGGCCGGGATCGCCGGACGCGGCTTCACCCGCGACTACTGGCGGCGGATCCTCCCCCGCCTCGACCCCGCCGTCGTCGTGCCGACCCACTACGACAACTTCTTCCGCCCGCTCGGCCGGCCGCTGGAGTTCGTCACCGACGTGCGGCTCTCCGAGCTCCCGGACGAGATCGGCGCGGTCGGCTCCGACATCGAGCTGGCCGCCCTGCCCCGTTCCGACGGCAAGCGCCCTGCGGCCGGCTGACCGCAATGACGCAGATAGTGGAGGCGGTCGGAATCGAACCGACATCCGTGGACGTAGCGCGAAGGTCTCTACAGGTATAGCCGGCGCTTGATTCTCGTCTCCCGGGGTCCGCGCCGGCGGGCACTGCGGGAGACAAAGCCCTCTGAAATGTCCCCTGGCGAACGGGGCGATCCGCCCGGGTGAGCCCGCAATTGAAGCCGGTGCCCCTCCCCGCGGGCGAGAGAGGGCCGACTCTCACTCACTTAGCTATTGACTAAGCAGCGAGGGCGAACTCATGGTCCGCACGTATTGGTTTTTGCCGGTGTTTTGCGAGGCCTCCGGCCACCTCGACCTGCAACCTTTCGCACGGATCGACCACGTCGAAGCCTGTCGCCCCCGTGCTATGTGCCATCGGATTGTACGGTGTCGGCGATGGCCGAGCGCGAATTCGACGTAATCGTGATCGGCGCCGGCGCTCCCGGCGAGGTCTGCGCCGGGCGACTTGCCGACGGTGGGATGGACGTGGCCATCGTCGAGCAGCACCTGGTCGGCGGCGAGTGCTCCTTCTACGCGTGCATGCCCTCCAAGGCGCTGCTGCGGCCCGCTGAGCTGCTGAACGAGGCGCGCCGGGTCCCCGGCGTCAACGCCGCCGTAACCGGAGAGCTCGACCCGCAGGCGGCCCTCAGCCGGCGCGACGAGGTGATCCACGACCTCGACGACTCCGTGATGCTGCCGTGGCTCGAGGAACACGGAATCGTGCTGTTCCGGGGCGAGGGCCGGCTTGACGGGGAGCGCCGCGTCCTCGTCGGCGACGACGTGCTGACCGCGCGCACGGCGGTGGTCGTGGCAACGGGCAGCGGGGCTGCGATGCCGCCGATCGACGGCCTCGACTCAGTGCGGGCCTGGAACAACCGCGAGGGAACCACCTCGAAGCGCGTGCCCGAGAGCATGGTCATCCTCGGCGGCGGGCCGGTCGGCTCCGAGCTGGCCCAGGCCTGGGCGTCTTTCGGGTCGACGATCACGCTGATCGAGGGCGAGGAGCGGCTGCTGCCGCGGGAAGAGCCGTTCGCGGGCGAGCAGGTCGCCGCATCGCTGCGCGACGCCCAACGCGTCGACGTGCGCACCGGGGTCCGCGCCGAGCGGGTCCGGCCAACCGATAGCGGCGTCGAGGTCGAGCTGAATGACGGCGCCCGGGTCAAGGCCGCCGAGATCCTGGTCGCCGTCGGCCGTAAGCCGCGCACCCAGGGGATCGGGCTCGATTCCGCGGGCGTTGAGCCGGGCGAGCGGGGGTTTCTGGAAACCGACGACCGGCTCAGGGTCGGCGGCCGGGACTGGCTCTACGCGGTCGGCGACGTCAGCGGGCGGGCGCTGCTCACCCACATGGGCAAGTACCAAGCCTGGGTCGCCGCCGAGAACGCGCTCGGCCGCGACGTCAAGGCGATCGCCGAAGGCCTGGGAGCGCCGCGGGTGACCTTCACAGACCCGCAGGTCGCGGCTGTGGGCATGACCCTTGCCCAAGCAGAGGACGCCGGGGTCGACGCCCGTGCGATCGATGTCTCCACCGACGGAACCGCCGGCGCAAGCTTCCAGGGGAAGGGCACCGGGGGAACCTCGCGCCTCGTCGTCGACGCTGCGACGGAGCAAATCGTGGGCGCAACCTTCTCAGGCTTTGAGACCGCCGACTTCCTCCACGCCGCAACGATCGCCGTCGTCGCCGAGGTCCCGCTGAGCCGCCTCCGTCACGCGGTAGCCGCCTACCCCACCCGAAGCGAGGTGTGGCTCAAGCTCCTCGAGGCCTACGGCCTCTAGTGTCCCGAGTCGTCAAATTCGGGAGCAGCGTCGCGAGTGGCTGGGCGTAGCTGGGGCTGCACGCTCGGCAAACAGGTACTGGAGGTACCTGCGCCGAGCGGGTGGCTCCAGGCGCGGCCAGACGCCGCGAGGCGGCCGCGAATCTACGACTCGGGACACTGGTGTCCCGAGTCGCTAGAGCGTCGAGCG
>Ga0210142_1000254_pt1 | contig 12383 bp, 11 predicted proteins | sample Goodyear_PhragC__FD_184869 | JGI IMG/M metagenome (GOLD analysis project Ga0210142, IMG submission 184869) | Wetland microbial communities from San Francisco Bay, California, USA, that impact long-term carbon sequestration - Goodyear_PhragC_D2... | ecosystem: Environmental > Aquatic > Marine >...
CGCATAAGTCGCGGGGGCGTAGCCGCCGCTCCGATATACAGCGGCCTGGTCGCCGCTAGAACAAACGTCCAGTACCGAATAGAGGCCTTACCGGGCGTTCGGCGCCGATCTAACGTCGATCGGTTCCCAGCCGGGAAGGACTTCCGACAGGGGCCTGAAGGGGGACTTCGAGAGAGGACAGCCGAGAGTGAGCCATCGTTCCGCCGCCGCGACCGCTCCTGAGGGCGAGCGTGGCTGGTCCCGGGCCATCGGCCTGGACGTCGAGCCCGGTCGCTTCTTCGAGGGCGCCAACGTCGCATGGCGCATCGCCCCGTTCGTCGTGGCGGGGATCCTGCCCTTCGCGCTCGTACCGGTCGCCGGGCTCTCGTTCGCCGACACGCGGGTCGCGATCGCGGGGGCGATGGTGCCGATCGTCATCGCATCGGCCCTGCTGGTGCCGTGGCAGCGGCTGCCGGCGTGGCCCCAGGCGATCCTCCCGCTCTCCTACTTCGTCATCCTCGCCCTGCTCCGCGAGGCCGGCGGCAGCACGCTCAGCATCTTCGACCCGCTGCTGTCCATCCCGGTCACCTGGTTCGCGATCTACGGGACCGGCAGGGAGCTCGCCGTCTCGATCGTGGCGATGGGGCTGACCGTACTGCTGCCCGACGTCCTCTCGGGGGTGTCCCTACACGACGAGCAGGTGCAGCGCGCGATCGTCGCGGTGGGACTCGCCTCGACCGTCGGCCCGGCGGTCCACGCCCTCGTGCTGGCCCTGAGGCGAACGACCAACGAGCTCAGCGAGGCCGAGGAGCGCTTTCGCAGGGCGTTCGACGACAGCCAGGTCGGCATGGCGCTCACCTCGACCGCGGGCCGCTTTCAGCGTGTCAACCGGGCCCTGTGCGACGTCACCGGCTACAGCAGCGACGAGCTCGTCGGAAAGACCTTCGGCGAGATCACCCATCCCGACGATGTCGAGGCCGATCTGGAGGCGCTGCGCGAGCTGGTCGAGGGCGAGCGCTATGGCTACCGGACCGAGAAGCGCTACATCCACGCCGCGGGCCACCCGGTCTGGATCTCGCTCAATGTCTCGCCCATCTACGAAGGTGACGGGCCGCCGGGCTACCTGATCGCACAGGTCGAGGACATCTCGGATCGCAAGGAATCCGAGGAGCGGCTCACCCGGCAGGCGCTGCACGACTCGCTGACCGGGCTGCCCAACAGGACGCTGTTCTCCGACCGCGTCCGGATGGCCTCATCCCGCCGAGGCGTCCGTGGCTTCGCCATCGTCTACCTCGATCTCGACGGCTTCAAGCTGGTCAACGACACGCTCGGCCACGCCGCCGGCGACCAGGTTCTGATCGAGGTTGCTCGCCGGCTCGAGCCCCTGATGCGGGTGGGCGACACCCTGGCTCGCCTGGGCGGCGACGAGTACGCGCTCCTTTGCGAGGAGGTCGGGGACGAGGAGGTCCGCGCGATCGCCGATCGGGTCATCGAGGCGATGGCCGAGCCGATCGAGGTTCAGGGCAGGGCGATCACGCAGGCGGCGAGCATCGGGATCGCCCTGTATGAGGCCGACGGCAGCCCGACGGAGCCCGACCAGATGCTCGGGGAGGCGGATCTCGCCATGTACCGGGCCAAGGCCGCCGGAAAGTCCCGCTACGCCCTCTTCGAGAGCTGGATGCGCCAGGGCGACATGGACCGAACCGGGCTGGAGCGCGAGCTCCGGGCCGCCCTCGAGCGGGACGAGCTCACCGTCCACTACCAGCCGGAGGTCGACCTGGACAGCGGCGAGATCACCGGCGCCGAGGCCCTGGTCCGCTGGCAGCACCCGGACCGCGGCCTGCTGGAGCCGGCGCAGTTCCTCTTCGTCGCCGAATCGAGCGACCTGATCTCTCAGATCGACGACTTCGTCCTGCGCGAGGCCTGCTCCCAGGCGGCTCGCTGGCGTCAGGACCTGCCCGACGCGGAGCGGTTCACCGTCTCGGTCAACGTCAGCGAACGCCGGCTGGCGGATCCCGGGCTGAGCGGCAAGATCGCCCAGGCGATTTCCGACGCTCGGCTGCCCGCCTCGTCGCTGTGCCTCGAGATCGCCGAGTGGGCAGTGATGGATCGCCGCGCGGCCGCGCTCAGGGCCATCCCCGACCTCGAGCAGCTCGGCATCCGGCTGCTGATCGACGACTTCGGCATCGCGATCTCCTCATTCGGAAGCCTCAAGCGCCTGCCGCGGCTGAACGCGATCAAGATCGACGCGTCGTTCATCGCCGGCCTCGGGCGCTCGCGGGAGGATTCGGCGGGCGTCGCCGCGATCGTGGGCCTGGCCCACGGCCTGGGCCTGACCGCGACGGCGGAGGGCCTCGAGCGCGAGGAGCAGCTCCGCGAGCTGCAGGCTCTCCACTGCGATCGGGGCCAGGGCTATTACTTCGCGCGCCCGCAGCCACCCGCCGCGCTGGGAGAGCTGCTCATCTCCGCCCGCCTCGGCGAGCTCATCTCCTAACCGCGTTCTGATGGCGAAGCCGTCATCCTCTGCTGCGGTGGGGCGCGTTCCCTCATACGACCCGATGGAACCCAGGGGCCCGTGGATGAGCGCGCTCTCCTGGTCGGCGCGGCAGCGCCCCGTCACCTGGTTCCTGGTCAACATCGGGAACAAGGTCGATCCCTATCTGATGAGGGCCAGCGGTGGCCGCGTCAGAACCACGCTCAACGCACCCACGGTCCTGCTCACCCACACCGGCGCGAAGAGCGGCAAGAAGCGAACCACCCCGCTCGCCTATTTCACCGACGGGGACAACGTCGTCCTGATCGCCTCCCGCGGTGGCCACCGCGACCATCCGGCCTGGTACCACAACGTCGTCGCGAACCCGGAGGTCGAGCTCTGGACCAAGGGCGGCGGCGGCCGCTACCGGGCGAGGGATGCCCAGGGCGAGCTTCGCCAGAGGCTCTGGGACCTGGCCACCCGCTTCTACCCCGGCTTCGCGAAGTATCAGGAGCGGGCGGGGGACCGGCGGATCCCGGTGATCGTCTGCATCCCGCAGAACGACTGAGACCCGAGCGGCTCTAGCCTTGGTTATGCGAGGGTGCTCCGGAGGAGCAACCCGTTTCATGGAGGGGTGGCAGAGTCTGGTTTATTGCGGCAGCCTTGAAAGCTGTTGACCGGGTCTTCCCGGTCCGGGGGTTCGAATCCCTCCCCCTCCGCTTATCTGAGCTTCACGCCGGCGACATCGATCGTGCCGATCTTGTCGCCGGCCACGAAATCGTCGCCCGGATCCCCGGATTCCGTTGGAAAGAAGTTGTTCAGCGTCAGGGCAGCCGGGAAGCTCAGGCTCACTGTGGCGCCGGTGATGCTCAGCTTCTCGGTGTTCGGATCGAACGCCCGGCTCCCCGTCGAGAAGTCGATGTCGCCGAGGGGCGCCCGAAGGCTCACCCCGGTCGGCAGGGCGGCGGTGGAGTTCAGGCTGTTGTTGGCGAAATTGACGCCGAGCTCAGTGCTGACCAGCTTGGTCCCGACCGGGGGGTCAGCCGAGTCGCATGCGCTGGGATTGAAGGGGGGAAGGCTGGTGTCGTTCTTTGTGAGCGTTTGGCCGCCGCCGGTGATCACTTCGCCGGCACTGAAGTCGGGTGCGGCGGCGCCACCGGTGACGGGAAAGGTGAAGTTGGTGCCCAGCGGCGTGAGTGTGTTCGCCGCGGTCGCCGGGGCGATCGCGGCGACGCCCGGTGGCGAGGCGGTGGGAAGCGGATCGATGCAATGGGCCTGCAGTTTGGAGGCGAATGCCCCGCTCAGCGGGGTGTGCAGAACCAACGACCCACTGCCCGGCACGACCTCGACGGCCAGCGGGACGGTGGTCGCCGAGACGATGGTCCCGAGGCGACCGGCCTTCACCTTGACGCCCCGAGATTTCTTGGCGCGCTTGTGCTTGTGCCTGCGCTTCGAGAAGGCTCGAGTGAGCGCCTTGGCGCCCTTGCGGGCGAGCGAGGCGCTGACGTTCTCGATCTTCGCGCCCCAGCCGTCCCGGGTCACCGCGCCGCCCGCCAGGGTGCCGAACGCACCGACCTTCCTCTTGCCCACCTTGGCCGCGATATTTCCGGGCCCGCCGTTGGCGCCGAAGGTGATGCTGGTGATGGTGACCTTGGCCTTGTGCTTGCGGCGCTTGGCCTTGAAACGGCCCGAGACCTGAACGGTCCCGGAGCCGTCGATTGGATCGATGGCCCCGCCGGTGATGGGCAGGTTGATGGTGCGCGGCTTGAGCTTGAGGCCGCGCGGGCCCTGCAGCTGGAAGACGACGGATCCTCCCTTGAGCTGATCCTGGCCGGCCATCGCGGAGCTCACGACGGCGACGAGCGCACCCGTCGCGAGCACGGCCGCCGCCAGGCCGCGCAGGCCCGCGCTCCCGTGCTTGTCCCTGACGCTCGACATTCGGCGCTTCGAATCGGGTCCCGCCACTGCCCGCTCAGTGTCTCACGCGCCTGCAAGGGATGCGCCGGTTCGCCTACCCACTAAAGCAGTCAAGGAATTCGCCGTGCGGACGATGAATAGACACACAGGGGGCCTGAACAAGGTCCAAATCCGTGTCTGCAGCGTCACAACAACCTCGCTCGATCATCCGGGTTTCAAGGGCAGCCCTGGCTGGGCTCGTGCTGGCCGCTCTCCTTCTGGTCATCGCCCACAACACCGTTCAGCTCGGCTCCCCCCGCTTCAGCTACTTCATCGAGGAGTGGGTCTACGACTTCATCACCACCACGGCCGCCCTCGCAACTCTGGCTCGGGCGATCCTGCGCAGGGACGAGCGGGTGCCCTGGGCGCTCCTCGGGCTGGGCCTGCTGAGCTGGGCGGCCGGGGACCTCTACTGGACCGTTGTGCTCCGGGACGTCTCGAGTCCACCGTTCCCGTCGGTCGACGACGTCCTCTACCTCGCGGGCTACGTCCTCATCCTCGCCGGGATGGTCGCCTATCTGCGGGCGCGGGTCGGCCAGATGACCGCGGTGATCTGGACCGACATGGCGATCGGTGCGCTCTGCGTAGCGGCGATCGGCGCCAGCGTGCTGATGGACTTCGTCCTGGCCAACACGAGCGGGACCCCGATCGAGATCGGGGTGGCGGTCTCCTATCCGGCGTTCGACCTCGTCATCCTGGCCGTCGCCGCCGGCGGCGTCGCGCTGACCGGCTGGCGCCCGGGCCGGGGCCTCGCGCTGATCGCGGGCGGGGTCGCCTGCGCCGCGATCGGCGATGCCGTCTACACCTACCAATCGCTCGCGGGGACCTACACCGCCGCCTCCTGGAACAACTTTCTCTGGCCTGTGGCCACAGTCCTGATCGCCGCCGGCGCGCTGCAACCGTCGCCGAGGCACCGCGAGACCCAGCCCGCCGAGGGCTGGCGCGCCTTCGCATCCCCCACGATCTTCGCCCTGGCTGTGCTCGCCCTGCTGATGCTCGAGCGCCAGGACATGAACGAGCCGGCGGTCGCCGCCCTGACCGTGGCGACGCTGGTCGCCGTCGTCGTCAGGCTCGCCCTCACCTTCGCGCAGAACCACCGGCTGGTCACCGAGCTCGAAACCGACTCGCTGACCGGGCTGTCCAACCGGAGCAAGCTTGCGTACGACCTGGACCGCCTCTTCAACACGGACGATCCGGCCCCGCACGTCCTGGCCTATCTCGACCTGGATGGGTTCAAGGCCTACAACGACGCCTTTGGCCACCCCGCCGGGGACGCGCTGCTCGTCCGGCTCGGGCGCCAGCTCGCCGATGCGGTCGGGGATGGGGGCCGCGCCTACCGGATGGGTGGCGACGAGTTCGCGATGCTGCTCAAGGGCGACGCGACCGGCGCCGGGGCCGCCGTCGCCGCAGGGGCCGCGGCACTGAGCGAGCGCGGCGAGGGGTTCAAGATCACCTGCTCATGCGGCTCGGCGGAGCTGCCGTCCGACGCGATCAACCGCGACACTGCGCTGCAGCTGGCTGACCAGCGGATGTATGCGGACAAGGACTCGCGCCGCCCCTCCGCGGGAGGCGAGGCCGAGGCGGTGCTGCTCAGGATCCTCAACCAGCGCGCCCCGGACCTGAGCGAGCACGTCAACGCCGTCAAGAGCCTGGCCCTGGCGGTCGCCGAGGAGCTCGAACTGCCTCCCGGCGAGCTCACCGCGCTGGGCCGCGCCTCGGAGCTGCACGACATCGGGAAGATCGCGATTCCGGACGCGATCCTCACCAAGCCGGGCCCACTCAACGAGGAGGAGTGGGGCTTCATGCATCAGCACACGGTCCTGGGGGAGCGCATCGTCTCAGCGGCGCCCTCGCTGGCGTCGGTCGGCAGCCTGATTCGCTCCTCGCATGAGCGCTGGGATGGCTCCGGCTATCCGGACGGCCTGGCCGGCGACGGGATCCCGCTTGCGGCTCGCATCATCCTGGCCTGCGACGCCTATGACGCGATGACCGCAGAGCGCCCCTACTCGCCCGCCCGGGATCCCGAGGGCGCCCTCGAGGAGCTCCGCGACTGCGCCGGCAGCCAGTTCGATCCGCAGGTGGTGGAGGTTCTCGAGAAGGTCGTCCGGTCGACACCCGCCGACCGCCTGCCCGTGCCGTTGCCGGTCGTCTGAGCGGAGGGTCCGCGATAAACGAACCGGGCGCCCATTTGGGCGCCCGGTTTGCTTCTGGGAGTGGCGTATCTGCGTGCTGGGACTACTTGACCAACTCGACCTTCTCGAACGTGGTGCCCGCGACCTCCGCCTCGTGGACTGCGCTGCCCGGAGTCAGATCGGCGGTGGTGCAGACGCCGTTGGCGTCACCGGCGCCTTGGTTGGCGCCGCCCTTGTCATCGCCCGGCTCGGGCTCCCCGGACCGATCGCGGCTGCTGGATGAGGACGCCTTACCGTGGGCGGAGTCGTCACCGGCCTCGTGCTCGTCCTCGGTCTCGCACTTGATCATGGTGGTCGAATCCACCGTGCCGGACACGTGTCCGCCACCGGCGAGATCGATCGTCAGGGTGGTGCCGTCGAAGCTGGCGATCATGCCGGCGTTCTCCTGGCCGTCCTCAACACCGTCGTTGTCGGTGTCCCGGTCGTCGGGCAGGTTCGCGGTCCGGTCCTCACCCATGTTGTTGAGTCCGTCGTGGTCCGAGTCCTCCTTCCCGTCGGGACGACCGTTGTGATTGGTGTCCTTGACGCGAGGGTTGGTCTTCTCACGGAACTCGTTCATGTTGTCGACCTTGTCGCGGTCCTGGTCCTTGTTGGACTGGTCGGCCTTGAGCGAGAGATGGAACTTCTTCTCCCACTTGTCGGGGATCCGGTCGTGGTTACGGTCCTTGGCGACAGCAGTGCCGCCGAATGCCACCACCATGAGCGCCAGTGCCCCGGCGGCGGCCACCGAGAAGGTCCTCAGCTTTCCTCTCATTACATCCTCCTTGACGGTGGCGGCCGACCTGTGCAGACGCTTGAACCGGCCGCCGTTTGACTTGACCGGGCAACTATCGACCTCCATCGGTACGCGCCGGTTAGACCCGAGTTAGGAGTTGGTAAGGAGTGAACGGGCGGACTATCGCTCGGCGATCAGGAGGGTCTGGGCCGCCCTCCCGATCGGGCCGTGCTCGTCCAACAGGCGCGTGTCGGCCATGCCCACGCCGTTCGGCTCGGGCAGCGTCACGGCATCCAGGCAGACCCACTCGCCCTCCGGCATGCGGTGCAGGTGCACCGTCAGGTCGACGTTGATGAAGAGGAACCTGTCCCAGTCGAGTGCCGCGCTCACGCCGTTTCCCGAGTCCGCCGCCGCAAGCACGCGCTGTAGCGGGGTCGGATCCTGATCGGGAAGGAGCGGGACGTCCATGCGCATCCAGACCGTCGCGGGACCGGCCTCCATGAAGGCCCCCTGGGTGAACCGGTACTCCATCGCCGCGTGGTAGCCGACGTCGTAGCCGGTGTGGAAGAACCGGCCGGGCTCGCCGCCCTCGGATCCGGGCGGTCGCTCCGGCACCGGGGACGGGCTCTCGAAAGCAACCGCCTCCGTGCGAAGGCGCCAGCCCTGCGCCCGCATCAGGACCTCGCCCGCCTGATCGCCCAGAGTCGCCTCGAACATCTCGACGCGCCTTCCCGGCCGGACGATTAGGGCCTCGACCCGAAGCGGCGCGATCGGCACCGGGCGCAGCACCTCGTAGGTGATCCGGCCAACCTGGGCGGGTGGGCCGTCCTCGCCGCCGATCCTGCCGCCGCCGAGGCGCTCGACCTCGCGCCCGATCAGCGCGGCGGGCGGGCCCGCGTGCTGGGCGCCGGGATCCCAGGGGCCGCGGGTGAGCTCGGTGGCGACATAGAGGTCGCCGTCCGGCTCGTAGAAGGAGTCGGGCACGCGGGGAGCCTAGTAACGAAGGGGGCGCCGGGAGGACTGATATGAGCATGAAACGGGTCGCCCTTCGGGCACCCTCGCACCTAAGCTGGTCGATACCCCAGGAAGCGAGGTAAGAGAACTTGGAGAAGGTCAAGAAGAGCGAGCAGGAGTGGCGCCAGGAGCTGACGCCGGAGCAGTACGAGGTCGTCCGCGAGAAGGGCACGGAGGCTCCGTTCACGAGCGAGCTGAACGACGTCAAGGACCCGGGCAAGTTCGTCTGCGTGGCGTGCGGGCAGCCCCTGTTCGACGCCGATAACAAGTTCGACTCCGGCACCGGCTGGCCGAGCTTCGACCGGCCGATGGACGATGAGAACGTCGAGACCGAGTCGGACAAGAGCCTGTTCATGAAGCGAACGGAGGTGCTCTGCTCACGCTGTGACGCGCACTTGGGACACGTCTTCGACGACGGCCCCGCCGATACCACCGGACAGCGCTACTGCATCAACGGCTGCGCCCTCGAGTTCAAGCCCGAGGAGTAACCGAACGGCTCAGGGTTGCCATGTGGATCGCGTCGTAACCCCGTATCCCCGCAGGGCGAAGCCCGAGGAGATGCGGGTTTATGGCGAAGCCGTCCATAGACAACTCAGACTTTCCCGCCGGCGCCCAGGTAGCTGAAGCGCACGGCGAGGGCCACCGCCTCGGTCCGAGTATCGACCTCCATCCGGGCGATTGCGTTCCGGACGTGGGTGTGGACCGTGGCGGGGCTGAGTGAGAGCCGGTCGGCGATCTGCTTCACGCGCAGGCCCTCCGCGAGCAGCTCCAGGATCTCACGCTCGCGGGGGGTCAGCTCGAGAAGCTTCTCGACCTCCCCGGCGCCCTGGCCGAGCTCGGTGCCGACGAAGGTGCCTCCACCCGCGACGACCTCGATCGCTCGGGCGATGTCCTCGCTGGGCGCGGACTTGAGCACGTAGCCGGAGGCGCCGGCGCGGAGCGCCAGCGTCAGCAGATCGGGCTGGGCGTGGGCGGTGAAGATGATGACCCTGGTTTCGGGCCGGGCCTTGAGGATGTCCTTCGTCGCATCGATGCCGTCCTTGCCCGGCAGCTCGACGTCGACGATGCAGACGTCGGGCTCGAGCTCTCTGACCTTGTCGACGACCTCCTCGCCGGTCTCGGCCTCGCCGACGATCTCGACGCCCTCGACCGCGGCCATGCGGGCCTTGATGGCCTCGCGGACGATCTCGTGGTCATCGCAGAGGACTACACGCTTGGGAGACGAGGGGCTCATTTATGTGGGAATCCTCTCTGGAACGCCAAATTCCTGCAAAGCGGCCGGAACTTCCACTGACCCGTCCCCCCTCTGTCCGTTCTCCAGCAGCGCGATCAGCGTTCGACCCACAGCCACCGCAGTTCCGTTCAGCGTGTGCACGGGTTCGGGGGATTCTCCTGGGGCGGGACGGTACCGGCTCAACAGGCGTCTTGCCTGAAAGTCGGTGGTGTTCGAGCAGCTTGTCAGCTCCCGGTAGCGTCCCTGGCTCGGAATCCACGCCTCGCAATCGAACTTGCGGGCGGCCGGGGCGCCCAGATCGCCGACGGCCACGTCGACCACTCGGTACGGGATCTCGAGTGCGCCGAGGAGGCTCTCCTGGATCGCCAGGATCCGCTCGTGCTCGTCGGGCGCCGATTCGGGCGCGACGAAGCTGAACATCTCGACCTTGTCGAACTGATGCACGCGGAAGATTCCCCGCGTGTCCCGGCCGGCTGCCCCGGCCTCGCGGCGGAAGCACGTGGAGAGGCCCGCGTAGCGCCTGGGCAGGTCGGCGGCCTCCATGATCTGGTCGGCGTGCAGCGCCGCGAGGGAGACCTCCGAGGTCCCAACCAGGAAGAGCTCGTCGCGGGGGATCTCGTAGATCATCTCCCGCTCGCCCGGGAAGTAGCCCGTGCCGTAGAGCGCCTGCTCGCGGACCAGCACCGGCGGGACGGTGGGCTCGAAGCCCTCCGCTCGCACCCGCTCCATCGCGAATCGAACCAGGGCCAGCTCCATCATCACCAGGTCGCCGAGCAGGTATGCGAACCGCGAGCCCGACGCGCTCGCCGCAGCCTCCATCTCGATCCAGCCGTGGCGCTGGCCGAGGTCGAGGTGGTCCAGCGGCTCGAAGTCGAGCTCCGGGCGGTCCCCCACCTCGCGCAGCGTGACGTTGTCCTCCTCCGTCTCACCGTCCGGGGCATCCGGATCGGGGAGGTTCGGCATCGAGAGCAGCAGCTCGTCGCGCTGCTCGGCCAGCTCGGCGAGCTGCGGCTCGAGCTCCTTGAGCTCGGACTTGAGCGCGCTGGATGCCTCACGCGCCTGCTTGAACTGCGGTTCGTCCGTCTTGCCGGCGCGGGCCGCCTCCTCGATCTCGCCCGAGAGCTTGTTCTGCTCCGCCCGGACCGTGTCGATACGGGTATTCAGCTCCCGCCGTCGCTCGTCCAGGCCCAGGAGCTCGTCGAGCTGATCGGCCGCGCCCCGCCGTGCCAGCGCCGAGCGCGCCGACTCCGGATCGCTGCGGATCTGCTTGAGGTCGAGCGTGGCTCGGCTCCCCGCGAGCCGCTTAAGGCGCTGTGGTCGTCGTGGTCGATGCCGGCCCTGGCGAGCTGGCGACGTCCTGGCCCGAGTACTTCGCCACGAACGCCGCGACCTTGTCGGTGTCCGCGCCGACCACGATGTTCTGGGGCATGATCGCGCCCGAGAAGCCGCCGTTGCGGATCGCGTAGATCACATCGTCGAGAGTCTCCGGGCGCTGATCGAGGTTGGGGCCCTGCTGGCGCTGGCTGCGGTTGGCGGTGCCCTCTGTTCCCGCGGGGGTCAGCGTGTGACAGCCCGAGCAGCGCTGGGCGAAGATCTCGGCGCCCGCATGGGTCGGATCGCCGGCCGGAACCTGGACGCCCTGCGTCCCGCAACCGGCGGCGGTTGCGATCACGGCGACTGCGATCAGTAGGAATGCCCCTCGCACGCGGCGGGATCATATGACGCCAGATCAGTCGCCGCCCCGAGCATCCCCGTAGGTTTCACGCATGGCCACCGATGAGGGAGTCTCGCCGGACGAATTCCGCGCCGCGCTTGGCGCCTACGCGACCGGCGTCACCGTGGTCACGGCGATCGGTCCCAACGGGCCCTCCGGTGCGACGGCCAACGCCGTCACCTCCCTGTCCCTCGACCCGGCGATGATGCTGGCCTGCCTCGATCGAGGCTCGCGCACCCTCACCTCGGTCAGAGCTCAGGGCCGCTTCGGCGTCAACGCCCTGGCGGCGGGCCAGGAGGAGCTGGCGCGCCGCTTCGCCGGCAAGAACGCCGAGGCGGAGAAGTGGGAGGCGGTCGACTGGTCGGAGAGGGACGGCCTGCCCCATCTGGCCGGCGCCCTGATGTGGGTGGCGTGCGAGCTGCGCGACCTGATCGACGGCGGCGACCACCTGATCCTGACCGGCAACGTGCTCGCGGCCGAGTCGCGAGAGGGCCAGCCGCTGCTCTTTCACCGCGGGGACTATCGGGATCTGCTGGCCGAGTCGTAGGCCCGAACACAGGCAACGAAAGAGTGCAGCACCGGGCGAAACGGCGGCATTTGGCGCGTTTCTTCGGATATGCCGAAGAAAGGCGACAAATCGTCAGCTAAGGGCGCGAAACAGGGCGTTGGCGGCCTTGCGGCTCCCGTCGATCGCAATGTCTCCGGACTCCACCGCCTTCCCCAGCCGGTTTCCGCCGAAGACGACGGACGCGATCGTGTTCGAGTCGCTGCGGATCGTGGCGTCGGGCGCATCGGTCTCGCCGCGCACCGCCTCGAAGCTCCCCCCTTTCACCGCGATGTTGAACGGGTTCTCTCCCAATCGGAGCTCGTAGGTCGCATCGACGCCATCCGCCTTCTCCGGCTGGAAGGCGGTCTTCATCGCGAGCACGAGCGAGTCGGGACCCATCGGCGCGCCCAGCGGGAAGTCGGGGGAGCGGCTCGCCCAGTGCCCGAGCGAGAGCACCGCCGGCTCCAGCTCGCGGCCCCACTCCGTCAGCTCGTAGACCTGGACCGCGGCGGGGGGCGCCAGCTTGCGGCGCTGGACGAGTCCCGTTTCCTCCAGCTCG
>Ga0210142_1000255_pt1 | contig 12383 bp, 10 predicted proteins | sample Goodyear_PhragC__FD_184869 | JGI IMG/M metagenome (GOLD analysis project Ga0210142, IMG submission 184869) | Wetland microbial communities from San Francisco Bay, California, USA, that impact long-term carbon sequestration - Goodyear_PhragC_D2... | ecosystem: Environmental > Aquatic > Marine >...
CACTCGAAGGGCGGTCGAAGCGATTTCAAATCGAAAAAAGAACAGTTATGTCAAAGATCAAATATATTCAGCAAGTTAAGGACGTACATTCGAAATTAACCGGACAGTAGTGATGGCCGGTCTCTATTTTCACATCCCCTATTGCCGCAGCAAGTGCGCCTACTGCGATTTCTTTTCGCTGGCCGAGGCGCCGCTGCCGCTCGCCGACTACGTGGCGCTGCTTCACGCCCAGCTGCGCCTGAGCGCCGCCGGCGAGGCGGTCGGCGGGCCGCTGGAGAGCATCTTCTTCGGCGGCGGCACCCCCTCGCTGCTGGCGCCGGCGGCGGTCGCCGGGCTGCTGGCGGCGGTCGACCGCCTCTGGAGCATTCGAGACGACGCCGAGATCTCCCTGGAGGCCAATCCCGGAACCGTCACCCCCGCCTCCCTGGCCGGCTACCGCGCTGCCGGGGTCAACCGCCTCTCCCTGGGCCTGCAGTCGCTGGATGATGGCGCCCTGACCTGGCTCGGCCGCGGGCATTGCGCCGCGGAGGGGCGCCAGGCCGTCGTCTGGGCCCGGCGGGCCGGCTTCGCCAACCTCTCCTGCGACCTGATCTTCGGCCTTCCCGGCCAGGACGCAGGGCGTCTCGCCGGCGAACTGGCCGCGTTTCTGGGCCTGGCTCCCGAACATCTCTCCTGCTACGGATTGAGCGTCGAGGCGGGGACACCGCTGGCGGCACGGGGAGACCTGGCGCTGCCCGGCGAGGAGCGCTTCGCCGCCGCCTACCGGCAGATCCATGCCACCCTGGCCGCTGCCGGCTTTGCGCATTACGAGATCTCCAACTTCGCCCGTCCCGGGATGGAATGCCGGCACAACCTCGGCTACTGGCGGCGCCGCACCTGCCTGGGGATCGGCGCGGGCGCCCATGGCTTCCTGGCCGCGGGGTGGGGCCGGCGGCTGGCGGTGGCCGACGATCTGGACCGGTTCGCCGCGCAGCTCGCCGCCGGCCGGGATCCGGCCGAGGAGCTCGAGGTTTTCGATCGGCGCGGGGCGATGGCGGAAACTCTCTACCTGGGGCTGCGTACCGCCGCCGGCGTCGACGATGCAGCCTTTGCGACAGCCTTCGGCACCGGGGTGGCGCAGGCTTTTCCCGCGGCGATCCGGCATTGCGGCGAGCGTCTCTCCCTGACTGCGGGCTGCTGGCGTTTCGACCTCGCCGGCTGGCTCCTTTACGACCACCTGATCAGCGCCTTTCTTTAACGCCTTCTCCGCTACGGGGCGATCGCCCTTGACCCTGTTGTCAACAAATAGGGTCCTGATTCCATTCTCAACTCGTCCCAAAGGCCGCCCTTATGGAAGAGAGATCGACTTGTCCTCACCGTAAGGGTTTCCCTGCCTGGGCGAGCAATTCAACTCGGCGGGATCCGCCGTCGCCAAGGCTATGACGAGGCAAGCGCGCCCCGCCGAGCTTGAATCCCCTGCAGCGCCCCTTTTTCAAGGGGGCTACCGCTTCGGCTGAGAATCCGACCTGACCAGGAAGAGAATGGTCCGGTTTTGTAGCAGATGGACTGATTCGCCTCGGGTCTTAGTGCTCTTGCGGGGGGTCCGGTTCGTTGTTCTTTTCCGCCTTCCGCACGGGAAGGTCGCAGCTGGCGCTGATTCAGGTGGGGACGCCAAGTTTGGGGAGTATCCAGCGGTTGAGGACGTACCAGCCAAGCAGAATGCCGAGCAGACCGAACAGTTCCATGGGTGCCTCCAGACTATGTTTAAATCAATATATTCGATTGTCCTTCTCAAGACAAGGTCATTTCAGGTCACGTTGACAGCCCCGCAAGCACGGCTATAGTTCCTCCACCATGTCAACCCGCAACCAGGGAGGAGACGATGAGCGAGGGCGTAGGGCGTCGGGACTTCATGCGGACGGCCGCTTTGGCGACCGGCGGTCTGATCTTGGGAGGAGCGGAGGCGGCCCGGGCTTTTACCGGGAACGCCGCGGTCGATGAAAAGCTCTTCCAGGACATCAACCGCGCCAAGGATCCGGCTCACAAAGTGGGACTGGAGAAACTGCACGCGCCGGTGATCGAGCTGCCGGCCAGGATCAAGGCCGGCGAGCCGTTTGCCGTGAATGTCGCCATCGGCGAGACCCTCCACCCCATGGGGGTCGCACACTACATCGACTGGGTGGAGATCCTCGCCGGCAACGAGCCGGCCGGGCGCCTCGACTTTCGCGAGGCATTCAGCCAGCCGAAGGCGACCTTCTTCATCACCCTCGACAAGCCGGTGACGCTGGTGGCGCGGATCTACTGCAACCTCCACGGCCTGTGGCAGAGCGAGCAGGAGGTTAAGCCGGCCTGATGGGTGCAGGACTGCGGAGACAAAAGGGGCGCCCGGCGAAGGGCGCCCCTTTTGTCATTTCTTCTCCACCGCACGGGACATTAGAACAGCAGCACCGGGCAGTGCACGTGATGCAGGACGTGGTTGGCCACCGAGCCGAACAGGACGTCGCGAATCTCTCCCATTCCCCGCCGGCCGATAATCAGCAGATCGTACTCCTCGTCGTTGGCAATGCTGCAGATGACGTCGCGCGCCCTGCCCTTCTCGATCCGGGGCAGGACAGCGATCCCCCCGGCCTGGATGGTTTTGCACCATTTCTCCACCAGCTGCTCACCGGCCTTCATGGCCCGTTCGCTGATCATGTCGAGCTGGAAGTCGGGAATCATCCGGTAGGCGAGCTTGTCGATGTCGACCACGTGCAGGACGGTCAGCGGGCCGGGGAAGCGGTCGCGGCGGCCGATGATGCCGGCGATGGTCCGGGCGCAGGCTTCGGAGCCGTCGACGGGGACGAGAACCTTGCGTTCCATGGCGTTTCCCTCGCTGCGGGTTGGGGTTGACGGATCAGCCGTAGACCAGTTTCGGCAGGAACAGGACCAGTTCCGGCCAGTAGGTCAGGACCAGCAGGATGGCGATCTGGATCGCCAGAAACGGCAGCACCGCCTTGGAGACGTAGAGCAGGTCGCGGTCGACCACCGCCCCGGAGATGTAGAGGCTCACTCCCAGCGGCGGGGTGCAGTAGCCGATGCCGAGGTTGATGGTCATCAGCAGGCCGAAGTGCATGGTGTTGATGCCGAACTTGTGCAGCAAAGGCAAAAAGATCGGGGTCAAAATCAGCGTCGCCGAGATGATGTCCATGAACATCCCGATGATCAGCAGCAGGATGTTGACGGCGAGCAGGAAGACCCAGGGGCTCTGGATGTTGGCGACCACGGCGTTGGCGATCTTGTTGGGGATCTGCTCGAAGGTCAGGTATTGGCCGAAGACCGAGGCGCCGGCGACGATCACCAGCAAGGTCGCCGAGGTGACGGCCGACGAGACGATCACCTTCTTGACGTCGCGCAGCTTCATGTCCTTGTGGATGACGATCTCGACGAAGAAGGCGTAGAAGCAGGCCACCACCGCCGCCTCGTTGGCGGTGAAGAGCCCCGAGTAGATGCCGCCGAAAATCAGCACCGGCAGGAACAGGGCCCAGGCACTCTCCTTCAGGACCGCCAGGGTCTCCTTCAGCGACGGCCGGGCGCGGGTCGGCAGGTTCTGGCGCTTGCAGTAAAAATAGGCGTAGAGCGACATCGCCACGATGATCAGCACACCGGGGAGGAAGCCGGTGAGGAAGAGCGCCTCCAACGGGTCGTTGGTGACCATGGCGTAGAGGATCATCGAGATCGACGGCGGGATGACGATGCCGAGGATCGGCGCGGTGGTCATCACCCCGACGCTGAACTTTTCGTCGTACTGGTTCTCGATCAGCGCGGGGATCATGAAGCCGCCGATGGCGACCACGGTGGCGACCGTCGAGCCGGAGATGGCGCCGAAGAAGCCGCAGGCAAGGATGCCAGCCATGGCCAGCCCGCCGGGGAGGAAGCCGACCAGCACGTTGGCGGTCTTGATCAGCTTCTGCACGATGCTGCCGGTGGTCATGATGTTGCCGCAGAGGACGAAGAACAGGACCACGATCAGCGCGAACTTGTCCATGCTGCGGTAGAGGACTTCGATGGCGATCTGCGGATCGATGCCGACCACCCAGACCAGGCCGACCAGGCCGGTGAAGAAGAGGGCCATGAAGACCGGCACGGTGGCCGCCATGCTGCCGAGGAGGATGGCCCCGATCGTCAGGTAGCTGGCGGTCATGAGGGACTCCCGCCGTCGCGCAGGTCCTCGATCATGACCAGAATGGTGCGGATCATCATCATCGCCCCCATCAGCGGCAGGACCGCGTAGAAGTACCATTCGGCGATGCCGAGGGTGGCGGTTTTCGCATAGGCGTCGGCATACATCATCCTGGTCAGCTGCAGACCGAGCCAGCAGACCGTCCCGGAGAAAACCAGCACCACCAGGTGGCTGATGACGTTGAGGGGTTTTTTCAGGAGCGGGACCAGCTGCGGCAGGGCGTCGATGCGGATCAGCGAGCGATGGCGGATCGCCGCAACGCAGCCGATGTAGGTGGAGATGAAGATCGTCTTGCGCACCACCTCGTCGGACCAGTAGAGGTTGACGTCGCTGGTCAGCTTGCGCAGCACGACATTGGCCATGGCCGAAACCAGGGCCGCGGCCACGGTGAGAAACAGGGTCCAGTCTTCGATGAAGGCCAGGCCGCGGTCGATGCGGGAGAAGGTCTTTTTCAGCATGGGCATTCACAAAAAGGGCCGGGGAATGGTTGCTTCCCCGGCCGGGTTGGCTCGCTACGGTCGGCCGTCAGTCGCCGAGGTCGGCCCGGACCTTGTTCAGGTAGTCCATGCCGATCTTCTGCCCCCACTCCTGGTAGACCGGGGCCGCTTCCTTGACCAGCTCGGCGCGGTCGGCAGCGGCGAGGGGGATGAACTCGACGCCGGCCTCTTTGGCCTTGGCGATCTGTTCGGCCTGCTGCTGGCGGGTCGCCTCGCGGGTCTTGGCGCTCTCCTCCGCGATGGCCTGCAGCAGGACCTTCTGCAGGTCGGGCGGGAGTCGGTCGAACCAGCGCTTGTTCATCAGGTGGACGAAGAGGCCCTGGGCGTAGTTGACCTCGGTGAAGTACTTGGCGATGGTGAACTTCTTGGTGATGTTGCAGACGATCGGGGTGTGGTCGAGACCGTTGATGACGCCGGTCTGCAGCGCCTGTGGCACGTCGGGCCAGGGCATCACCGTGAACTTCAGCCCCCAGGCCTTGTAGATGTCGGTGTTGACCGGCGCTTCCGCAATGCGGAAGTTGATGCTTTTGGCGTCCTGCAGGTTGCGCACCGGCTTGGTCGTCGCCCAGCCGTAGGTGCCGTAGCCGGTGATGTCGGGGACCATGATCCCCTGGGCGAGGGCGGCCTCGCTGAAGGGCTTCCAGAGCTCCGGGGTGTTGCGGAACGTGTCGAGCTTGTCGAAGGAATCGACGATGTAGGGAAGGTTGACGATGCCGAGCCGGTCGGCGACGTTGGCGGCGGCCACCGAGGAGCTGAGCATCCCCTGCACGGCGCCGAGCTTGAGCATGTTGATCACGTCCTTCTCGCCGCCGAGCTGGGCCAGCGGCCGGAAGTCGACGTAGAGGCGCCCCTTGGAAAGCTCCCAGACCCGGTCGCGGATGCGGTAGCCGACCCCGACCCCTTCGATGGCCGGGTGGGAGACGTTGGAGAGAATGTAGGTGTACTGGGCCCCGCTCGGGTCGAACTTCGGCTTCCAGGCCGCCAGCGGGTCGGGCTTGTCGGCGCCGCAGGCCGGGCCGCCCAGGGCGAGACCGAGCAGTATCGGGATCAGGAGCAGGGTCAGCAGTCGCTTCATCGATCGATCTCCTTCACGCAAGGGGACAGTACATGGCGTTCAGCCATTAGAATTAGCTTGTTATACTAGTACAAACCATGTTTTCAGGCAAAGAGTTTTTGAGCGATTTCCTCCCCCTGCGCGTGGTTTTAACATAAATAAACGGCCGGACTTCCTTCGCTGCTGACCCTCCGAGCTGGTACCGAGGGCTCTTGCCGACGAAGGACCCCGCCCGGTTCATGGATCAACGCCGCGAACTTGCCGCGCCGGCGGAGAAGCCGGTAAAAGAAAACCACCGGACCGGCGGCTAAAAGGGCGAGCCGGGACCGGGCCGGGGCAATGTCGGCGCCCAACCCACCGTTCGGGCAAGGGCAGCCGCTTGCGTCGGGCAAAAACTTAGTTAAATTTAACCGCTTTGGCCGATCTCCGGGCAAAAGCCACTTGACTTTCTTTCAACAAATCAATATATATATTTTTTCGAATGTATAACCGAGGTGCCGTTATGCTGACAAAGAACCTTCTGTCTCTGATCTTGCCGTTACTTCTGGTCGTCGGGCCGGCCTGGGGTGCGACGATCGACCTGGCTGGCGCATTGCAATCAGCGGTCACCAACCGACCGCTGGCCGAGGCGGCCCGGCAGCAGGCCGAGGCGGCCCGGCACCAGGCGGGCGCCGCCAAGAGCTACCTCCTCCCCCAAGTGACCGTGGCGGAGAATTTTGCCATCACCGACGAACCGGGCAACAGCATGTTCATGAAGCTCAATCAGGAACGGCTGAGCCTGGCAGGCGCGGACCTCAACCATCCCCCGGCCACCCGGGATTTCGAGACGCGCCTGACGCTGCAACAGGCGCTCTACAATCCGGACCTCAGCTACGGCTATCGGCAGGCACAAAAAGGCGCCGATGCGGCGGCGGCTTCGGCCCTCTGGAGTGAAGATCGGATCGCCTTCGCGGCCTTTTCAGCCTATCTCGATCTGCAGCAGGCGCACGCCGCCCTGGCCTGGGCGCAAAGCTCCCACCGCGAGGCCCTGGAGGTGTTCAGGGTCGCCAGCGAGCGACGGGAAGCAGGCACCGGTCTGAAAGCCGACGCGTTGCGGGCCAAGGTCTTTTTGGCCGAAGCCCAGCGCCGCCTGGTGACGGTGCAGAACGACCTGGCCATTGCCAAGCAGCGCTTTGCCCTGGCGCTGGGGACGCCGGAGGCCGATGTCGACATCGCCGCCCCGCTCACCCCGGACCTGTTCCGGGGCCTGGCCCCGGCCGCGACGCTGGAACGGGCCGACCTCCAGGCCCTCTCCCTGCAGTCCCAGGCCGCCGAGCTGGCCTACCGCCAGAGCAAGGCCGCCTATCTGCCCCGGGCCGGGTTGCAGGCGAGCTACGCCCTGCATGATTCGGCGACGCCGTTTGGCGCTGACGGCAACGGCTGGAGTGTGGGAGCAAGTCTCAGCTGGGACCTGTTCGATGGCTTCCGGCGGGGTGAAACCAAGGCCCGTGCTGCGGCACTCAAGCGGGCCCTCGACGCGCAGCGGCTGGATGCCACCCGGGAGGCCCGCCTCCAGGTCGAAGTGGCCCGGCGCCGTGCCGAGGAGGCCCGCCTCAACCTCACCACCGCCAAAGAGGCGCTGGCCGCGGCTGAAGAGGGAAACAGCCTGACCCTCGATCGCTACCAGGCGGGCCTCGCCAACCTTTCCGACCTGCTCGGCACGCAGAGTGCCCTGGAGCGGGGGCGGATGGCCGTGGTGCAGGCCGAGGCCGGCCTGTTGCTGGCCCTCGGCAATATCCGCTTCCAGGACGGAACTTTCCTGAAAACTTTTTTGCCCCAAGAGGTGAATCCGTGAAGAAGACCGCCATCTGCTGCTCGCTGCTCCTTCTGCTGCTGTCCGCCTGCGGCCAGAAAATCGAACCTGGCGAGACTCCCGGACAAGCGCCGCTGGTCAAGGGTTTAACCTTTACGAAGGTGAGCGAAAGCGACCTGCCGGGGAGCGAAACATTTGTCGGCACGGTGGAAAGCTCGGCCCGTGGGGTGCTGGCCGCCCGGATTGACGGTCAGGTGACGAAGATCCTGGTCCAGGAAGGGGACATGGTGCAGGCGGGCCAGCTGCTATTGGTGCTCGGCGACAATCCGGCCGGGGACCAGCTGCGCCAGGCGCAGGCCGGTCTGGCCCGGGCCCGGGAGGGGGAAGCGACCGCTCAGGCGCAACTCACCCTGGCCGAAAAAACTTATGCCCGCTACCGGCAGCTGTTTGCAAAGGAAGCCATCCCCCCCCAGGAGATGGACCAGATGACCGCCAATCTGGATGTCGCCCGCAAAGGCACGCGTGCCGCCCAGGCGGCGGTGTCCCAGGCGGCGGCCGGCCTGGCGGCGGCAGGGGTCGCCAGCGGCTACAGCCAGGTGAAAGCTCCCTTCACCGGCCAGGTGGTCGGCAAGCAGGTCGATGTCGGCAGTACCGTCATGCCGGGACAGCCACTGCTCACCCTCGATCGTCAGGGTATCTGGCAGGTCCGGGCCGCGATCCCCGAATCCTTCGCCGGCCGCGTCACGGTCAACGCCCCGCTGACGGTCGAGATCCCGGCCCTCGGGAAGACCGTCCAGGGGACGGTGGCCGAGGTGCAGCCGGCGGCCGATCCGCAAAGCCGGTCGTTTCAGGTCAAGGTCAATCTGCCGCCGCTCGAAGGCATCGCCGCCGGCTTTTTTGCCCGGGTTCTTTTCGCCGAGAACGGCTCCCGGGCGATCCTGATCCCGGCGAGCGCCCTGGTGACCCGGGGTCAGCTCCACGCGGTCTTTGTCCGCGAGGGGCAGACCCTGCACCTGCGCCTGGTCCGCCCCGGCCGGCAGGTGGGAAAACAGCGCGAGATCCTGGCCGGTCTCGCCGCCGGTGAAACCATCGTCACGGCAGGAGCCGAGCGGGCGATCAACGGCGCCAGGGTGGAGGACTGACCGATGGCGAGTGCCGGCCCGAAGAAACGCTCCTTCATCTCCCGGATCGTCGACAAGTTCCTCGACGGCAACCTGGCGGTCATCCTGATCGTGGTGGCTGTTGTGGCTGGCGCCGCGGCGCTACTGCTCACCCCCCGCGAGGAGGAGCCGCAGATCGAGGTGCCGCTGGCCGACGTCTACGTGCACATGCCCGGGGCCAGCGCCGCGGAGGTGGAACGGCTGGTGGCCACCCCCCTGGAGAAGCTCCTCTGGCAGGTGGACGGGGTGGAGTACGTCTACTCGACCTCGCGCCCCGACCTGGCGGTGGTCACCGTGCGCTACTACGTCGGCGAAGACCGTATCGCCTCGCTGGTCAAGCTGCACAACAAGATCGCCACCCACACCGACCTGGTTCCGCCGGGGGTGACCGGCTGGGTGATCAAGCCGGTGGCCGTCGACGACGTGCCGATCGTCAACCTCAGCCTCTACTCGGACCAGGTCTCCGACTTCGAACTGCGGCGGGTCGCCGAGGAGGTTCTCGACCGCCTGCAGTCGGTGAAAAACACCAGCGTCACCAGCATCATCGGCGGCCGGCCGCGCCAGCTGCGGGTGACCATCGACCCGCAGGCCCTGGCCGCCCGCCAGCTCAGTCCGCTGCAGCTCAAGCAGGCCCTTGCCGGCGCCAATCTGGAGCTGCCGGCCGGCTCCTTCGACCGGCACGACCGGGAGGTGCTGGTGCGCGGTGGCTCCTTCTTCCGCTCGGCCGACGAGGTCGCCGGCCTGATGGTCGGCGTCTACCACGGCAAGCCGGTCTACCTGCGCGAGGTGGCGCAAGTCGCCGACGGTCCCGCGGAGGCAACCACCTATACCCGGCTGCGCTTCGGCCCCGCCGGCGATGCCAAGCTGGCGGCGGAAGGCACAGAGTTCCAGGCGGTCAACATCGCCGTCGCCAAGAAGAAGGGGACCAACGCCGTGGTGGTGGCGCGGGACGTGATCGACGCCGTGCACGCCATGCAGGGACAGATCATCCCCGACGACATCCAGGTGCGGGTCACCCGCGACTACGGCGAGACCGCCAACCACAAGGTCAACGAGCTGATTGAAGAGCTGTTGATCGCCATGGTGACGGTGCTGGCCCTGATCTTTTTCGCCTTGGGCTGGCGCGAGGCCTTCATCGTCTCGGTGTCGATCCCGATCATCTATGCGCTGACCCTGCTGGTCAACTACTGGTTCGGCTACACCATCAACCGTGTTACCCTCTTCGCCCTGGTGCTGGCCCTCGGCCTGCTGGTCGACGACCCCATCGTCGACGTGGAGAACATCTACCGCCACCTCAAGATGCGAAAGGAGCCGCCGCGGGATGCGGTCCTCTCCGCCGTCGAGGAGGTGCGTCCGCCGGTGATCCTGGCGACCCTGGCGGTCATCGTCTCCTTTTTGCCGATGCTCTTCATCACCGGCATGATGGGCCCCTACATGCGGCCGATGGCGGTCAACGTCCCCCTGACCATGATCATGTCGCTGCTGGTCGCCTTCACCATCACCCCCTGGATGAGCTACCAGGTGCTAAAGGGGGAGGCCGCCAAGCCGGAGAAGGAGTACGTTCTCGAGAAGGCCCGGCACTACCGGGTCTACCGACGCATCCTGCAGCCCTTCCTCGATTCGCGGGGCAAGGCCTGGTTGCTGATGGGCGGAGTCGTCCTGCTGCTGCTGGGGTCGATGGCCATGCCGGTGTTCAACCTGGTGCCGATGAAAATGCTCCCCTTCGACAACAAGAACGAGTTCCAGCTGGTTGTCGACATGCCCGAGGGGACGACCCTGGAGCGCACCGACGCAGCGGTGCGGGCCTTTGAGGACTATCTCGGCAGCGTCAACGAGGTGACCGACTACGAGGCCTACGTCGGCACTGCCAGCGCCATGGACTTCAACGGCATGGTGCGCCACTACTATATGCGCCACGGGCCGAACGTCGCCGATCTGCGCATCAACCTGGCGCCCAAGGGAGAGCGCTCGATGCAGAGCCACGCCATCGTGCTGCGCCTGCGCAACGATCTGACCCGCATCGCCCAGGAGTACGGCGCCAACCTCAAGATCGTCGAGGTCCCGCCGGGGCCGCCGGTGATCGCCACCTTGACGGCGGAGGTCTATGCCGATCCCGGCGTCTCCTACCGCGACCAGGTGGCGGCGGCCGGCCTGGTGCGCAGCCGCATGGCGCGGGAAGACAAGGTGGTCGACATCGACGACCCGGTGGAGGCTCCGCAGCAGCGCTACCGTTTCATCCCCGACCGGCAGCGCGACGCCCTGCTCGGCATCGACGACGCCCAGATCGCCCAGACCCTGAACCTGTCGCTGGCCGGTGCGCCGGTCGGCCGGGTGCATATCCCCGAAGAGCGCCGCCCTCTGGACATTTTGCTGCGCCTGCCCGAGGCGAACCGCTCTTCCCTGGCCGATCTCGGCGCCCTGCGGCTGCACAGCGCGGGCGGCGCCCTGGTCCCCCTCTCGGAGCTCGGTCGTTTCGAGTCCGAGCCCTTGAGTCCAAGCATCTATCACAAGAACCTGCAGCGGGTGGTCTACGTCTTCGGGGACATGGCCGGCAAGAGCCCGGTCAATGCCGTCCTCAACCTCTCCTCCTGGTTCAAGCAGAAGCCCCTGCCGGCCGGGACCCGGGTGGTCTGGAACGGCGAGGGGGAATGGCAGATCACCCTCGATGTCTTCCGTGACCTGGGAATCGCCTTCGGCGCGGCGCTGGTCTTCATCTACATCCTGCTGCTGATCGAGACGGGTTCCTACGGCATGCCGCTGATCATCATGGGGGCGATCCCGTTGACCATGATCGGCATCATGCCCGGTTTCTGGCTCCTCAATCTGATCATGGACCAGCCGGTTGGCGGCTACGCCACCCCGGTCTTCTTCACCGCCACGGCGATGATCGGGATGATCGCCCTGTCCGGAATCGTGGTGCGCAACTCGATCATCCTCATCGACTTCATCCACCACGCCCTGAAGCGCGGCGTACCGCTCAAGGAGGCGATCATCGAGAGCGGCGCAGTGCGGCTGCGGCCGATCCTGCTCACCGCCGGCGCGGCATTGCTCGGCAACTGGGTTATCACCCTCGACCCGATCTTTTCCGGATTGGCCTGGTCGATCATCTTCGGCGTCTTTGCCTCGACCACCTTCACCCTGATTGTCATTCCCGTCGTCTATTGGCTCATCTACGGCAAGAAAGCCGAACAACACGCAAGGAGATTCAACTCATGACCGTCAACCGTTACCTGCGCCTGATCGCCGGATTCTTCATTCTGCTGAGCGTTGCTTTGGGCTACGCCGTATCGCCCTACTGGTACCTGTTCACCGCCTTCGTCGGCCTCAACCTCTTCCAGAGTGCGTTCACCAACTGGTGCCCGATGATGACCATCCTGCGCAAGATCGGGGTCAGGGAAGGCTGAGCCGCTGAGCATCTCGCCAATGGTCGCCGCCTCACGGTGGAAACCGCTGTGGAGGTCGACCGCTTGCTGCAGCGGTAGGGGGTTCCCGGCGGTCATCGGGTCCTCAGCCCAAGCAAAAAGGCGCCATCCCCGAGGGATGGCGCCTTTTTGCTTAGTGCGCCAGGCATGGCGCGTAGCGCCTTGACTGGCGCTGTTCCGGTTGTCGTGGTGGTAACCGGATGACTTGGGGGTGCAAGTCCCCAGCGGACCCTGAAGGCGGGAACCGCTAGCCGGACGGC
>Ga0210142_1000257_pt1 | contig 12374 bp, 10 predicted proteins | sample Goodyear_PhragC__FD_184869 | JGI IMG/M metagenome (GOLD analysis project Ga0210142, IMG submission 184869) | Wetland microbial communities from San Francisco Bay, California, USA, that impact long-term carbon sequestration - Goodyear_PhragC_D2... | ecosystem: Environmental > Aquatic > Marine >...
CCATGCGTGCCCCGCCATCTGCAAATTCCGCCGGTAGAGCCCGATGCCCCCTTCGGGTGTTGCTCTCAGCCTTCCTGACACCGTCGGCTAAGGCCCGGCCAGGCCGAAACCCGGCCCGGGATTTTCGCCCCGCCCGCCCCCTTGAAAATCGCGAATTCGGCGCAATAATTGGACTACAGGAGGCACGCATGACCCCCAAACTTCTGTCCACCAACCGCCACAAAAGACCCCTATGCAATCACCCTGAATGCCAACGCATCGCGGCAGCCTTCGGCACGGATGCTGCCTGCTATGTCGACACCTACGCAGGGGAAGTCAATAGGGATCCGAAGATCTGAAGCTTGCCGCGGTTCCTCCCCAGGGTCCGCAAACCCCGCCGCCACACCCCGGCCCGATTTCTCGCGCCGTCCAAGGCCACAACCTCGTCAGCACACCGCCGTGCCGCTTGGCACCCCTTGCAACCAAATCGATTCCGCAACGCATTTCGTCCGGAGACGTTGACTTCTGCCGGAGCCGCGGCGACGCCGGGCGAAGGCATGGTGACGCTAGCCTGGCCGGATGTGACAGGCGCGACCTCCTACAACGGCTACTATGGATCAGCGCCGGCGTGACGCCCGCCACCGGTACCGTCAACGACCCATAGCCCGGGAGTAAGGGGCGGCATGGGGACTTCCCCTGTCTTCCCCCGGTAGTGGCTAAGCCGCCTGGCAGTCCCGTGCTGCCAGGCGGCTTAGCCTATGGATCTCCCGTGCAGGTCCGGTTTGTCGGCATCGTCCGCTTGCAAACCGCGGCTGGTATGGTGAATTTGTAGCCAATGGACGTGCCGGGAACGTCACCGGTGTCAGCTGGGGGGCGGCCGAGTGCCGGGTTCGCCGGCAGCTTGGTGCGGAATGAGCTGAAGTAGCAAGAGGAGCATCGCCATGATGAAGAAGAACCTTGCAATGCTGTCGTTGGCGGGAGTAACCCTGCTTTTCCTCAGCGGCTGCGCGACCAATCGCGGTGTGGTGCGCCTCGAACAGGCTGCCGCCCAGGCTCCCATCCAGGCCACGGGGAAGACGGTCTTTATCGACACCGTCACCGACCGCCGTGAATTCCAGGAAAACCCCAGCTCACAGGATATCCCCTCGCTCGGTTTCGGGGGGTCGGCGGCGGCAACGGCGGACATCAAAAAGCGGGCCATTGCCCGGAAACGGAACACCTTCGGGCGGGCGCTGGGGGACATTCTGCTGGAGGAAGGGCAGACGGTGGAAACGGTTATCCGCGATGCCTTGAAACGTTCCTTTGCCGAGCTTGGCTACACCGTGCTGGAGAACAAGCAGGATGTCACCAAGGGCACCCTGGTGGTGGACGCCTCCATCCTGAAATTCTGGAGCTACATGACCCCGGGCTTCTGGTCGATTGCCCTTACCTGCGACATCTCCACGCAGCTGGATGTCCTATCGGAGGGGAGCATGGCGCCGGAAGCCGAGACGATTACGGTCAAGGCGGAGCGACATTTCCAGACCGCCGGCGGCGGAAACTGGTTGGAGGTGATGCAACAAGGGCTGGATCTGTATGTCGGGGAGGTGAAGACGAAATTCTCCGGACGGTATTGACCGCCGCAGCGGTAGGCCCGGCATCTTTCGCGGGAATCCGGGCCAGCTTTACCGGGCAAGGGTAAAGGTAATAGACTGAGTTCGAAGGCGGGCCAGGGCGGCGCGCACCAAGGAATCGTTCCGGCCCCGGGAGGAACACTCACTTAAAGGGAGGTCAGTCATGAGATTCCTGCTCAAGGTCAATATCCCTGTAGAAACGGGCAACGCGGCCGCCAAGGCCGGCAAGCTCGGCGAAACCATCCAGTCCATTTTGGGCGAACTGAAGCCGGAGGCCGCCTATTTCACGGCCGAGAAGGGACAGCGGACGGGACTCATTTTTCTGGAGTTGCAGGACGCCTCGCAGATTCCCGCCATCGCCGAACCGTGGTTTCTGGCCTTCAACGCCAGCATCGAGTTCAGCCCGGTCATGATCCCGGCGGACCTGGCCAAGGCCGGACCCGCGATCGAACGCGCCGTCAAGACCTACGGCGGCTAGCCGACCTGCGGCGGCCTCCTCGCCGGCAGCGGGCCTACAGGCCTGCTGCCGGCGGTTCCCGGTTCCCGCCCACAGTGCGCGGTGTGTTGCCAAACTGGTCAGTGCAGCAGCGTCACGTTGTCCTTGGCCCAGGTCTTGTGCTCGCCGTTCTCCAGTTCGACTTCGATAAAGTCATCGGGGCGGCAGGCGATCACCTTGCCGCTCTGGTGCAGGACGATGTGCTTGACACGTTTTTCCGCGCCATCCGCAACCGCCTGACAGATCCCTTCGAATTCCTCGTGGCGCATCATGGCGATTCTCCTTTCGTGCTGCTCTGTAGCTTAAACTCCCCGGTTTTGCGTCTGTTTTCACTATAGCACCGGCGCCGCAACCTGCCAGCCCCGATCCTGGCCGCCGTCGTTCCCGGGCAGGAGGATTTTCCGCGGCTAAAATGAATGCAGTCCCGGGATGGTCGGACGGGGTCCCCACCCTGATCCGGCCCAGGAAAAGGAGGTGCTCATGAACGAGGCGCGCAATGGTTCCCCGACCCGCTTCCTCGGCCGCCTGCTCGGCGACCTGTCGCATCGAGACCTGCTGCTCGAACAGGAAACCTGGTGGCGGCGGCAGGGCGAGGAGATTTCGACCGGGATCGACCGCGCCGGCACCCCGTGGCTGCGGATGTTCGACCAACGCGGCGAGCGGGTCGACGCGATCCTGCTCCCCGGCGGCTACCGCGAGCTGCTGCTGGCCGGCTACCGGGCCGGCAGCGTCTGGCGGGCCCTGGCCGAGCCGTCCCTCGCCGCCTCCTTCCAGCTCGGCTACCTGACCGCCTATTTCGATCCCGGTCTCTACTGCCCGCACACGGTTTCCCTGGCCACTGCCCTGGCGCTGGCCAAGTACGGCTCGCCGCCGCTCCGGGAGCGGTTCCTGGCGCCGCTCCTGCGGCGGGACGACACGGTCTGGCAGGGAGCGACCTGGATGACGGAGATCGGCGGCGGCTCCGATCTCGGCGCGGCGGTGGAGACCGTCGCCGAGCCGGCGGGCGACCACTGGCTGCTCAGCGGAGAGAAATATTTCGCTAGCAACGTCGGCGCCGAGCTGGCGGTGGTGGCGGCGCGGCCCCAGGGAGCGCCCGCCGGCGTGCGCGGCTTGGCGCTTTTCCTGGTGCCGCAGCAGCGTACGGACGGTCAACCCAACGTCGCGGTGCGGCGGCTCAAGGACAAGATCGGCACCCGCTCGGTGCCGACCGGCGAAGTGGTGCTCCAAAAGAGCGAGGGGTACCTGCTGGGGACGGCCGAGACGGGAGTTTACCAGATTCTCGAGGTTCTCAATGTTTCGCGCACCGCCAACAGCGTCGCCGCCGTGGCCCTCGCCCAGCGCGCCATCGACGACGCCCGCGACTTTGCCGCGGCCCGGATCGCCTTCGGCCGGCCGGTTATCGAGCAGCCGCTGCTGGCGCGGCAGTTCGCGGCCCGCGGCCGGGCGCTGGAGGAGGCCTTCGCCCTGGCCTGGGAGAGCGTGCGGCTGCTCGACGAGGTCTGGCGGGAGCGGAAGCCCTACAGCGAGCGTTACCATCTCTTTCGCCTGGTGGCGCATCTGGCCAAGTACTGGACCGCCGAGTTCGCGGTGCAGAGCGCCAAGTGGGGGATCGAGGTCCACGGCGGCCTCGGCGTCCTCGCCGAGTTCCCGGCCGAGCGGCGGCTGCGCGAGGCGCTGGTGCTGGCGATCTGGGAGGGGACCAGCCACCGCCAGATCCTCGACGGGCTGGAGGTGATGGAGCGCAAGCAGGCTCACCTCGCCCTGCGCCGGCACCTCGGCGGGTGCGGCGGGGAAGCGGAGCTGGCGGAGCTCTACGCTCGTCTCGAACAGCTGCTGGGGCGGCCGGTCGAGGAGCGGGAGGCGGAAGCGGAGCCGCTGTTCGCCGAACTCGCCGCCCTCAGCGCCCGGCTGCTGCGCCGCCGGCTGGGGGGATGAGGCGACGGGGCGGAGGAGCAGCGGGCATCGCGGCACCGGGAGGCAGAGTGCCTGCTCCGCCTCCCGGGTTTGGTCCTGTTGTTGGTGCCTGCCATTACCGTCCAGTGCGCCTGGTCCGAGTCGTTGGCCAAGGAACCCGATCTCGGCCGGGCAGGCACGCTTTCGGCTACGTTCGATGGCAGCTCCCGCTGCCTCCCTTGTAATGGCGCGGCACCCGGGCAGTCAGCGCGGTGACGATTTCATACTGGATGGTCTCGGCCGCCGCCGCGACCTCTTCCACCGGCAGCAGGGCTGCCCCCTGGCGGCCGAAAAGGACCACCTCGTCCCCCGGTTCCACGCGGTCAATGTGCCCGACGTCAAGCACCGTCTGGTCCATGCAGACCCGTCCCACCACCGGCGCCCGCTGGCCGCCCACCAGCATCTCCCCCCGCGAGGACAACAGCCGATGATAGCCATCGCCGTAGCCGACGGTCACCGTCGCCAGCCGGGTGGCCCGTGGCGTGACGTAGGTGCCGCCGTAGCTGACGGGGAAGCCGGCCGGCACCATCTTGACCTGGGCCACCCGCGCCTTGAGCTGCAGGGCGGGGCGCAGCTCGGTTCCCCGCTCCCGCAGCTGCGGCGACGGCCAGAGACCGTAGAGCATGAGCCCGGCGCGAACCAGGTCGAGATGGGTTTCGGGCAGGGCGATGATGGCCGCGCTGCTGGCCGTGTGCCGGCAGGGGAAGCGCAGACCCCGGCTCTGCAGGGCGGCCAGGAACGCGGAATAACGGGCGAACTGCCGACGCGCACTTTGCTTGTCGGGATCGTCGGCAGCGGCGAAGTGGGTGTAAATCCCGCTTATGGCAAGGCCCGGCAGGCGGGAGATTGCGATCACCTGCGCCAGGCCCGAAACGGGTTCCTGTCCCCCGTCGATTTGCTCCGACGGCAATCCGAGCCGCCCCATGCCGGTATCGATCTTGAGATGGGCCCGCAGCCGCCGACGCCGGGTCGCGGCGAGCGTGGCAAGCTGGCGGGCCTGCTCCAGGCTGAAGATCGTCGCCGTCAAATCGTGATCGAGGAGGTGCCCCGCCCAGGCCGCTGGGACGTAGCCGAAGACCAGGATCGGCGCCTGGATGCCGGCCTGGCGCAGGGCGATCCCCTCGTCCAGGCGGGCAACCCCCAGCCAGTCCGCACCGTTTTCGAGGGCGGTGCGGGCGACCGGGAAGGCACCGTGGCCGTATCCGTCGGCCTTCACCACTGCCATGAGCTGCGGCTCCGGGCCGGCAAGACGGCGCACCTGGTGCAGGTTGAAGGCGATGGCGGCCAGGTCGACCTCGGCCCATATCGAATGACCGTTCATGAAGCTCCGCTCCTATAGACGGCCCGGGCCGCCGCATCTGCGCCGGCCCGGGCCCCGATCAAACACGAACGCCGGTTCCTGCTGCGTTCGCCGTAGCGGTGGTGTCCTAGTCCCGGGCCTCCAGGGCTGCCGGCAGGACCGCCACCGGACTCGAATCGGCAGCGAAATAGTTGCGGGTTTCCCGGGCCACCACCGGCGATAAGGCCAGCAAGGCGACCAGGTTGGGGAAGGCCATCAGGCCGTTGAAGACGTCGGACATGGCCCACACCAGGTCGAGCCGCAAAAAGGCGCCGATACCGACGAAGAGCACCCAGGCCATTCGGTAGGGCTTGATGACCTTTTCCCCCCAGAGATATTCGATGGACTTTTCGCCGTAATAGCACCAGCCGATAATGGTCGAATAGGCGAAGAGGATCAGGCCGATGGTGACGATCAGGTTGCCCCACTGGCCCGGCAGGCCGCTTTGGAAGGCGACCGAGGTCAACTCGGCGCCGTTGGTGCCGCTGCTCCAGGTGCCGGAGAGGACGATCACCAGGCCGGTCATGGTGCAGACGACGATGGTGTCGATGAAAGTCTGGGTCATGGAGACCAGGGCCTGGGTGACGGGATGCTTGGTCTTGGCCGCGGCTGCGGCAATCGGTGCGCTGCCGAGGCCCGACTCGTTGGAAAAGACGCCGCGGGCGACGCCCATGCGCATCGCCAGCATGACCCCGGAGCCGGCGAAGCCGCCGGTGGCGGCGGTCGGCGTGAAGGCCTTGTCGACAATCAGTGCCAGGGCGCCGGGAATCAGGTCGAAGTGCAGGACCAGCACGACCAGGGAGCCGAGGATGTAGAAGAGGATCATGACCGGAACCAGAACGCCGGTCACCCGGCCGATACTCTTGATGCCGCCGATGATGACCGCACCGGTGGCCACGGCCAGGATCACGCCGGTGACGGCTGCCGGGACATGAAAAGAGGCCTGGACCGCGGCCGCCACCGAGTTGGACTGGACCATGTTGCCGATGCCGAAGGCGGCGACGGCGGCGAAGAAGGCAAAACAGGATGCCAGCCACTTCTTGCCCAGGCCATGCTCGATGTAGTACATCGGCCCGCCGCACATGTTGCCGAACTTGTCCTTCACCCGGTATTTGACCGCCAGCACCGCTTCGGCGTACTTGGTGGCCATGCCGACCAGGCCGGTGACCCACATCCAGAAGAGGGCGCCCGGCCCGCCGATGGCGATGGCCGTGGCGACGCCGGCAATGTTGCCGGTGCCGACGGTGGCCGACAGGGCGGTCATCAGCGCCTGGAAATGGGAGATATCCCCCGGTTCGTCGCTCTGTTCCTTGCGCTTGATCAGCCCCAGGTAGAGGGCGTGGGCGAGCTTGGTAAACTGCAGGCCGCGCAGGATGAAGGTCAGCCACAGCCCCGTTCCCACCAGCAGGACCAACAGCGGCAGCCCCCAGACCCAGCCGCTGGCGAGGTTGAACCAGGCGGTTAATGTTGTCATAAACTGTTCCATGATTGTCTCCTTTTGGGGTTGGAGGGACCAGGCCGGCAGCGGCAAGGCTCCCCGGCAGGTGCTCCCCTGGTGCTGGGATCGAAGTTCGCACCCGCCCGGCGACCGTAAAGGGCCGCCGGGCGGATGCGGGTGCGGGAGCCCCGAGTAGACATCTCCCGCGCCGACCCACCGGGCAGGATCAACCGTGAACCGCTTCGCGGGGAGTGGTCTCCGCCGCCGCGACCCTGGGTTTCAGGGCCTCATCGACCGGGGTGTACTCAAGGTCGAAAGCCTCGGCGACGCTCCGGTAGGTGACCTTGCCGTCGGCGATGTTGATCCCCTCCTTGATTCCGGCATGGTCTTTCGCCACCTGCCGCCACCCCTGGTTGGCAATGGCCACCGCGTAGGGGAGGGTGGCGTTGGTCAGGGCCACCGTCGAGGTCAGCGGCACCGCTCCGGGCATGTTGGCCACGCAGTAGTGGAGCACCCCGCCCACGCGGTAAGTCGGCGCTTCGTGGGTGGTCGGACGGGAGGTCTCGAAGCATCCCCCCTGATCGATCGCGACGTCGACCAGCACCGCTCCCGGTTTCATGGTTTCGAGCATGTCCTGGGTGATCAGCTTGGGCGCCTTGGCGCCGTGGACCAGCACCGCGCCGATCACCACGTCGGCCTCTTTGACCAGTTCGCGGATGGTGGCCGGCGACGACATCATCGGAAAACAGTTTTTCGGCATCACTTCGGAGAGGTGCCGCAGGCGGTCGAGGTTGGTGTCGAGCAGGTAGACCTTGGCGCCGAGGCCGCAGGCCATCTGCGCCGCGTGGGTGCCGACCACCCCGCCACCGATCACCAGCACCGCCGCCGGCGGCACGCCGGGAACCCCGCCGAGCAGGATGCCGCGTCCCCCCTGGGCCCGTTCCGAGTACTTGGCGGCCTGCTGGGCGGCCATGCGGCCGGCGACCTCGCTCATCGGGGTAAGCAGCGGCAGTGAGTTGGCGGGGCCGGTGATGGTCTCGTAGGCGATGGCGATGGCCCGGCTCTTGAGCATCGCCCGGGTCAGTTCTTCGCAGGCGGCGAAATGGAAGTAGGTGAAGACGATCTGGCCGGGACGGATCAGGTCGTATTCGCAGGCCTGCGGTTCCTTGACATGCATGACCATGTCGGCACGGGCGAAAATCTCCGCCGGAGTGGGCACCAGTTCGGCCCCCGCTGCGGCGTAGGCGGCGTCGGTGAAGCCGCTGCCGACGCCGGCCTTCTCTTCCACCAGTACGGTGTGGCCGTTGGCCGTCATCACTTCGACTCCGGCCGGGGTCATGCAGACCCGGTTTTCAGCGGTTTTGATTTCCTTCAGGATGCCGACGATCATGGTGTTTCTCCTTTGCTGGTGGTGAACAGGAATGGTTGGGGCGACGCCGGAGACAGAAATTAACGGCGTTCTATTGTCGACCTGTAGAGCAAATGGCTTGCCAGGGGCGAGGCGGTCCGGAGAATAATGCGCAGGGAGAGGTATTGGGAAACATGTTTTGAATTGTTCGGAACGTTGTTCTTTCGGGCGTTTAGCGTTCACTCGGAAGCTTCGGCCGGGGCGTGATTTTTATTTTTTCCGGGAAAGGAAAGGGGGGAGATAGGGGGTTTTGGACGGTGCAGAAGGGGTGGGGATTGGCAATAAATCGTGCCATTCCGTCCCGAAAAGAACCTGTAACTATCCGTATTGGCGGTTTATTTTAACAAATGGAAAGAATTCGTTCCATTGGAATGAAATGTTTCCACTTGCCTTGAGCAAGGATTCCGCCGTTTGTCGCACCCGCCTGACCACCCCTGAACCAGGCATGGCCCGGCCGCCAAGTCACTTCCGTTCCAGGTCGATCCGGTGGCGCTTGATCTTGTTGAGCAGGGTGGTATGGGAAACCCCCAGTTGCCTGGCGACCTTCCGGACACTGCGGGACTTTCCCAATGCCTCGATGAGGATCTGTTTTTCGTACCCCGCGACCAGTTCCGCCAAGGAGGCTCCGGTTGTCAGGCGCTCCGCTGCCGGGGCGCCCAGCCCCTTCATCGCCGCGCCAATTTCGGCCCCGAACAGGATGCAGTCCTTGTCGATCCGCTCGGTAGTGCAGAGGATGGCGGCGCGTTCGATGACGTTGCGAAGTTCCCGCACATTGCCCGGCCAACTGTGGCGGCGCAGCTTTTCCAGGGCGGACGGCGTCAGGGCCTGGGCGGTTTTGCCCAGCCTGGCGTTGAATTGAAACAGGAAGTGCTCGGCCAGCACCGGGATGTCCTCGCCCCGCGCCCTGAGCGGCGGCAGGTGGATGGGAAAGACGTTGATCCGGTAGTAGAGATCCTCCCGGAACAGGTGCTCTTCGACCAGCCGTTCCAGGTCCTTGTTGGTGGCGGTGATGATCCGCACGTCGACGGGCGTCTCGCGGCTGCCGCCGATCCGGCGTACCATCCCCTCCTGCAGGACCCGCAGCATCTTGGCCTGGAGGCTGAGCGGCATCTCGGCGATCTCGTCGAGAAACAGCGTCCCCTGGTGGGCCACTTCAAACAGGCCGGCCTTGCCCTCTTTCTTGGCCCCGGAGAAGGCCCCGCCGACATAACCGAACAGCTCGCTCTCCAACAGCGCTTCCGGCAACGCCGCACAGTTGAGGGGCACGAAAAGGCCGCCGCGGCCGCTTTCGACGTGGATGGCACTGGCGAAGAGTTCCTTGCCGGTGCCGCTCTCGCCGCGGATGGAAACCGTGGCGTCGGCCCGGGCGATCTTCTGGGCGAAGGCGATGGCCGCCTGGATTGCCGGGCTCTGGCCGATCATGTCGCTGAAGGTGATCTGCGCCGATTGGCTGACAGCATTGGCCAGTTCCCGGATCTCCTGCAGGTCCTTCATGATCTCGACCGCGCCGACGATGCGGCCCCGGGAATCCTGGATGGTGCGGCTGCTGGCGAGGAACTGGAAACGGCCGCTTTTGCTGATCAGGTTGCGTTTCTGGTTATGGAAGGTTTTGCCGGCCAGGCCCTCCAGCAGGCTCGGATCGGCGAGTTCCAACTGGCGGAGTTCCCGGCCGATCGCCTGCTGCGGGTCACAGTCGAGCATCTCTCCGGCCACCCGGTTGACGGCGGTGATCGTGCCGGCCTCGTCGATGGCCAGGATGCCGTCGCTGATGCTGTCGAGCACCACCTGGAAGCGTTTTTCCCGCTTCTCCTGGGGCAAGGTCTGGATCACGGTGATTTCCTGCAGGTTGGGGATGGTCCGCAGGCAGGCGAGCAGCTCCTGCTGATTCAGGCTGGCGGCGGTTTCGGCCTCGAGGTAGACGATGGCCTGGTCCTGGCGGACTTCGACCTCCATCGAAATGATGTTGGCCGCCTGCTCGGCCATCAGGGTGGCGATATTGGCGACGATCCCCACCCGGTCGGCAAAAATGATTTCCAGCTTCAACGTTGCGGTCATCTCCTCTTCCTCAACCCCGGCGGGATTTTTCGGGGACACAGGCGCCCCGCTTCAGAGTAGCAGACTGGTCCCCGGGGTCGGGAAAATTCTTCCGCCCCGGTGCCGGCCACCGGCGACCTTTTTCCCAGCCGAAAAGAGCGGGAGGCAGGATCTGTGGTCCTGTCCCCCGCTCTGTTCATTGGTGGCCGTGCCGGCTTTCAGTTCCCCTGGTTGTCCTTCAGGTAGGCATAGTCCGAGATGATCGACCAGGGACGGACCTTGGCCAGGTAGGCGCGCTGGGAATCGAGGACCTCCTTGAACAGCGGATCCTTGGCCGCGTTCTCGGCGAGCAGCTTCTGGTTGGCCGCCTTCAAAGCGTCGAGGATCGCCGGCGGGAAGGTCCGGATCTTGACCTCGGGGTAGTCGGTGTGCAGCGAGGCGAGGCCGGCGGCGTTGTCGTTGTACATGTGGGCGTAGGAATCGAGGGCCTCGGCTTTCATGGCGGTGACCAGGATCTCCTGGAGATTCTTGGGCAGCTCGTCGAAGGCCTTGCGGTTGACCAGAAACTGCAGCTCGGCCGCCGGCTCGTGCCAGCCGGTGTAGTAGTAGGGGGCGATCTTCTGGAAGCCCATTTTGAGGTCGAGGGCCGGCCCGACCCATTCCAGGGCGTCGATGTTGCCACGCTCCAGAGAGGTGTAGAGCTCCCCCGGGGCGATGTTGGTGACGACCACGCCGAGCTGCGAGAGAACCTCGCCGGCGAAGCCGGGGATGCGCATTTTCAGTCCCTTGAGGTCGTCGAGGCTCTTGATCTCCTTGCGGAACCAGCCCCCCATCTGCACGCCGGTGTTGCCGCCCGGGAAGGAGTAGACGCCGTGCTTGGCGTAGACCTTCTGCATCAGCTCCATGCCGCCGCCGTAGTAGAACCAGGCGTACTGCTCGGGGGCGGTCATGCCGAAGGGCATGGTGGTGAAGAACATGGTGCTCGGCTCGGTCCCCTTCCAGTAGTAGGAGGCGCTGTGCCCCATCTGGTATTCGCCGTTGTTGACCATGTCGAGGACGCCGAAGGGGGCCTTGGTCTTGCTGGCCGAGTCGATCTGGATGACCAGCTGGCCGTCGGACATGGTCTTGACGGTCTCGGCGAAGTGGTTGACCGCGTCGCTGAAGATCGGGAAGTTGGTCGGCCAGGTCATGGCCAGTTTCCAGGCGTAGACCTTCTTGGCCGGGGCCGGGTTTTTCGCGGCCGTTTCCGGCGCCTGCTGCTGGCTGCAGCCGGCGAGGAGCAGGCCGAGGGCGGCCAGGAGCGGGAGAAGGGTGCGTCTGATGGGGGTGCGCATGTTCGTGACTCCTTTCCGAAAGATGACATAGGCTGTCGGAGGACGGCCGCTGATCGCAAGCTGCAAGTATGCCAGTTTTTACATTTTCTGGGGATGAGGAAATGTAGAAATGACACGAAAAATCGTTGCCTGGCCACCCGGATGGGAACCCAGGGTCGAAAAATCCTGAATGGGCAGTTCATAACCGCAAAGGCGCAAAGGTCGCAAAGAAATTCGAGGGAAACAAATGATCAGCGGCCTAACCCGATGGGTTAACCGTCCTTTTGGAAAGGTGTCTGGTTTCCTTTGCGTTCTGGTTTGCGGTAAACCCCAAAGGAAATTTTCATCGTCCGTTCGCATCACTCTCTCAAGACGTAACGTGCGCAAGGGAATCGATTTTCAGGGTATTTACATTCCAGGCACTTGGTGTTGACTTTCCTTCGCGTCCTTTGCGTCTTTGCGGTGAAGGGCCTACTCTCAGCTAAATCTGGGCAGCACATCTCCGTCGGCCGCCATCCGGCTGCAGGAAGATGGCCGAGAGCGCCGGCCTGCGGCGGTAGCTGCTATCGAGGTTCCCGACCCGGTCCTGGATGCCGCGGTGCCGGTGGCTGTCCGGCAGGTGCCGGTCGACGCGCTGCGGCGGCTCGTTGTTCGGGGAGTCCGGTTGTCTTCTACTCGTCATCAGGAGAAGCGGCGGGGCTTTGGTGTCGGGTGGCTTGGAGATTGGAGGAGTTTCCTTGACAATGATTGGCGATTTCCGCTAACTAATGGAGGTCGTTTCCTATGGACTGTTGTTGTTTT
>Ga0210142_1000259_pt1 | contig 12270 bp, 6 predicted proteins | sample Goodyear_PhragC__FD_184869 | JGI IMG/M metagenome (GOLD analysis project Ga0210142, IMG submission 184869) | Wetland microbial communities from San Francisco Bay, California, USA, that impact long-term carbon sequestration - Goodyear_PhragC_D2... | ecosystem: Environmental > Aquatic > Marine >...
GGCGCCGGGGTGGCCTTCTCGGGCCCCACCGCCTCGATCCGCTGTCCGCGCACCACTACTACCCAGCCCTGCCGAGGGGCGTCCGCCGTCCCATCCCAGACGGCATCGGGGGCGAGCACGACAGTCCGCCCGCTGTCCGCCGCGCCGGCCTGTGCCCGAAGCGGGCCCGGCAGCAGGACCGAGGCGACCAGCGAGAGCGATGCGCACGACCAGACCATGCGTCGTAAGTCGTTTATGCACGGTAGCTTAGGGTTTTGATGACGGCGAGGAGCCATCCTGCCCACCGAAAATCCGACAATCTTGACGCCTTCCCGTTCTTGTCGTAATGTCGCAAGGCTGTTCCCACCGGATGTCCACGCACCTCTCCCGTCTCGTCTGCCGGCCGATCGATCGGCGAGACCCGTTCCAGTCCCCCACTGACGGAGGTAGCACATGGACGCACTCGTCGCATTGGCGCTCAGCATCGGTATCCTCATCGCGGGCTGGACGTACGTCGCACTGGGGCCCGGCGCGTTGCCGGTGTGGGCTGGAATCGTGGCTTGGGGATGCTTCTTTGCCGCGGGTGGAAAGACGGCAGGCTTGATGAAGACGGTGGCCTCGAACCTCAGCGGCGTCCTCTGGGCCTTCCTCGCCCTCACCGCGTCGGAAAGGCTAGGCGGCGGGGTTCCCGTCCTGTCCGTCCTCGTCGGCGCCGCGGCGATCGGCATGGTGCTGCAGGCCAAGATCCCCCTGCTCGCCTTCATTCCGGGCGCCTTTCTCGGTGCTGCCACCGCGGTCAGCGTGGTCGTCGGCGCGGCCGGCAGCTGGTCCAGGACGTGTATCGCACTCGTGATCGGCGCCGTCCTCGGCTATCTCTCCGAGATCGTTGCCGGCGCGCTCACCCGGTCCGCGAAGCCGGCCTCGGCGTAGGCGCAATGCAGAGGCGGCGGCGCCGACGCCGTTGACATAGTACAAGGGACGCGCGGTCCGGGGGAGTCCCGGGCCGCGCGATCGCTTTAGGACGGCGCCGCCGGTACCCTCCCCTGCACCAGCCGCACGCGGATCCCGCCGTTCTCCGTCGTGAACCGTACTTCCGGCTCGAGCCCGGTCTGCCGCTCGAGCTCGGGATGAGCGGCGAGAAACGCCACCTCCCATCCGGGGCAGCATCGCCGCGCCACGTTCCCGAGCTGTGCGTACAGATCGCGGAGCCGCCGGCGTTCCCCGACCCGGACGCCGTACGGCGGGTTGGTGACGATCCATCCCGGGCCTGGTGGCGGCGCCATCGCGGAGATCGACGCGCGGCGCCACTCGATGTCCCCCGCGACGCCGGCGCGCTCGGCATTGGCTATCGAGGCGGCCACCGCACCGGCGTCGCGATCGGAGCCGAGCACCGGGGCCGGGGCGCGCGGCAGCACGCGCTCGCGTGCCTGCTGCACGAGTCGTTCCCACCCCGATTCGTCGAAGCCGGGCCAGTCCATGAACGCGAACCGCCGCGCGATCCCCGGCGGGATTCGTCGCGCCAGCCGGGCCGCTTCGATCGGGATCGTCCCCGACCCGCACATCGGGTCGACCAGCGGCGCCGACCCGTCCCAGCCCGATCCCGCGAGCATCGCCGCCGCGAGCGTCTCCCGCAGCGGGGCCTTGGCCGTGGCCCGCCGGTATCCGCGGCGATGCAGCAGCTCGCCCGAGGCGTCGGCACTCACGGTGCACTCGTCGCGAAACAGCCGGACGACGAACTCCTGGGCCGCGTCTCCCTCCGGCGCCGCCATGCCGCCCGCGGCGGCGAGCAGCCGCTGGGCGATCGCGTCCTGGTGGTAGAGCCGGGACTTCCGCGACGTCACGCGGAACGCGATCGGTTGCCCACTCGCGACGAACTCGCGCCAGGGCAGCCGCGCGGCGTGCCGCTCGAGCTCGTGAAACTCGGATGCATGGAACGCCCCGATCCGCACGAGCACGCGCGACGCGATTCGGAGGTGAAGATTGGCCGCGTAGAGCCCGGTGCGCCCGGCCCGGAAGCTCACGCCGCCCGGCTCGGTGTCGCCCACGGCCACCGAGTGCACCTTTCCCAACCGACGCAGCTCCGCCGCCACCAGCTGCTCGAGTCCCGGGGAGGCGGCCGCAAAGCACTCCGAAACCCCATCGGCTGCGGTGACGTGGCTCATGGTGACAAGCCCTGATGTCCGGCAGAGTTGTCGGTACCATCGCTGATCCGGATGCCCTGCACGCCCATCGTGCCTCCCCGAGCGGAATGACTCCTCCCCTGCCCGCCTCCCCGCAGAACACTCCGCGCCCCCGGCGCCGGTGGCTTCGCCGCGCGGGGATGGGCATCGTCGTGCTGGTCGGGAGTGTCGCCGCGCTGGTGGCACTCCTGCAACTACCGCCCGTGGCCACGGCGGTGGTGCGGAAGCTCCTCGCGTTCGCGCCCCTCAATCCCGGCAACCGGCTCGAGGTCGGCCGCGTGTCCGGCAACTTCCTGCGGGGGCTCATGTTGGAGGATGTACATCTGCGCCAGAACGGGCGGGAGCTGGCCTACATTCGCCGGCTCACCGTGGGCTATCACCTGCCACGGCTCCGGCCGCCGGTGAGCCGGATCGACGAGCTCACCATCGACGGCGGCCGGATTGCCGGCCGGCGGCGGGGCGGAAGCTGGGACCTCCTCGACGTGCTCCGCAAGTCGGCCGACACGACCGGGGGTGGCGGGTTCGCGATCGACCGGCTGAGCGTGCGTGACATCTCCCTGGCCGCCGACCTCGCGCCAGACTCAGTGGCGTACGTACGGGTTCAGCAGTTCCTGGCCCGCGATCTGGCCGTCGGCGACACGACACTGGTCCGGATCGACGCGCTCGAGCTCGGCGTCCAGCCTCCGCGAAGCGCCCGCTGGCTCGGCCTCGCGGCGCGCGGGGCAGTGACGGCGAACGAGATCCGGCTGGATCCGCTGCGGGCGCACAGCGAATCGAGCGAGCTCACGGGCCGGCTGGTCGTGCCGCGCGACTTCGGTGACGCGCGGCTGGTCGATCGGCTCGATGTCCGCCTGGCCGCCCGGCCACTCGATTTCGCGGACCTCGCCGGTCTGGCGCCATGGGTACCGGCGAGCGGCCTGCTCCGCTTCGACGCGCGGGCGGAAGGCGAGGGTGACCTGGTGACGGCGCACCTCGACGCATCGCTCGATCGCGCCCGGCTGACGCTCGACGGCGGGACCCGGCTCAGCCAAGGCAAGCCGACATCATACAAGGTGCACGGCGTGATCTCCCGGCTCGATCCGTCACGGCTCGCCACCTCGGCGCCGGCCGGCGAGCTCAACGCCCGGGTCGACGCCGACATCGCGGGGCCGCTCCGGAGCGCGAGCGGCAACGCGCGGGTCCAGGTCAATGGATCGAAGCTCGGGGCGGTCGCGCTGCATTCCCTCGATCTCGGCGCCGTTCTGGACAGCGGGACCGCCGACCTGACGCTCCGGGGCGCGCTCGACACGGGATCGATCCGCGTGACCGGCCGAGGGCGGCCGTTCGACTCGATCCCGACGTACCGGCTCTCCGGCAGCGCGCTGCGTCTCCCGGGGACCGCCGCGGTGGCGCGCACCTTCACCGGGCCGGAAGGCGATCCGGCACTGGCCATCGCCTTCGAGCTCTCGGGCGAGGGCAACTCAGCCGACTCGGCGACCGCTCGCGGGCGGGTGGATCTCACGGCCGTGCGGAACACCGGCAAGCGCATCGCGGTTGGACACACCACGCTCCGGCTTGCGGGCGGCCGGCTCGAGCTCCGCCCCGAGCTTCTCGCCGGCGGAGGGACGATCACGGCCCTCGGCCTCGTCACCCTCGGCGACACACTGAGGTATGAGGTGCGCCAGGGACGGATCGACCGCGTCGACCTCGGCAAGCTCTCGGGCGACACGACCGCGGCACCGCTCACCGGCCGTTTCACCGTCGCCGGCCGCGGCACGGCGCCGGCGGAGGCACGCCTGACGGCCGGCCTCCATTTCGACGAGCTCCGTTACGGCGAGCGGCGCATCGAGCGCGTGGACGTGACAGCCCGGCTCGACCGCGGCAGGCTCCGTGTCGAGGGCGACGGCGCGCTGCAGGGCGGCCGCCTGGTACTGGAAGCGCTCGGCCGCCCCTTCGACAGCACCGCGTCCTACGTGCTTCGCCGCGCCGCGCTGGAAGGCGTGGATCTCGGCACGCTGCTGGGACAGCCGGCACTCGCCGGTCCGGTGACGCTCTCGATGACCGGCGAGGCACGGCTCCGCGGCGAGTCGCGCTCGGTGCTGGCGCGCGTCACCATGGACCCCTCGCGACTGGGGCGCGTCGAGGTCTCCGGCGGTGGCGCGAACGTGCGGCTGGCCGGCGAGCGGCTGGACTACGACGCTTCCCTGCAGACGAGCGGCGGCGCCCTGTCGCTCGCGGGCGATGGCACGGTCGCGACCGGCGCCTCCGTCTACCACGTCCGCGACGGCCGGCTCACGGCGATCGATCTCGGCACCCTGCTCGGCCGGCCCGACCTCGAGACCGATCTCAACACCACGTTCACGGCGGACGTCGGCGGAAGCTCGCCCGACAGCCTCCGGGCCACGCTCGCGCTGGTCCTGCAGCCGTCGCGCGTGAACCAGGCGGAGCTCGGCGGCGGCGCGCTCGATGCCCGAGTGACCGGTCGGAGCTTGGCGGCGAAGCTCCGAGCCGAGGGCCCGGACGTAGCGCTCGATGCGACGCTCGACGCCACGCCCCTCGCGACGCGCAGCGCCGGCAGCGGCGCGGGCGCGAGCCCCGCCCGCGCCGCCACCCGCACCGCGCTCAAGGCCGGTGGTGCGCTCCGGGTGGAGCACCTGTCGCGGTGGACCGGCCGGCGCAAGGCCGATGGCCGGGTCGAGTCGCGGTTCGCACTGGACCTGGTCATTGACAGCCTGGGCCTCCGCAGCGTAGGCGGATCGGTGGACGCGACGGGCGGTGTCGGCGGTGTCCGGGTGCCGGCGCTCCGGGTCACGATGCGCCCGTTCGACGGCCAGCTCCAGCTCGACACCGTGCTGGTGCGGTCCAACGTGGCGGTGATGGACGGGGGCGGGCGGCTCCAGCTCCGGCCGGGCCCCGACCCCGGCACGGTCAAGCTGCATGCGACCCTGGGGGATCTCGCGCCGGTCGCGGCGCTCATGGGCACCGACACGGTGGGATTCGACTCGGCACGCGTGAACCTCGCCGTGACCGGGCCCGCCTGGCGGTGGCGGCTCGATGGCGGGGCAGACGCGCACGGGCTCGCGTTCGGCGGCAATCTGGCCAACCGGGTCACCCTTTCCGGCACGGCCACACTCGACAGCACCCGGCTCCACGCCGCCTCCGCCGACCTGGAGGTGCGGGATGCCGCCTATGGCCAACTCTCCGTCCGCGAGCTCACGGCGGCCGGCAGCTACGACTCCACGGTGGCGCTCGACCTGAATGTCAACATCGCCGACAGCGTCAAGCTGGTCACCCGTGTCCGCGGAACGGTCTCCACCGCGCGGGACACCTTGCACGCGGAGCTCCAGCGGTTGACGCTCGCGGAGGGCGGGCGGAACTGGGCGCTCGAGCGGCCGGCACACCTGGTCTTCGGCCCCCGCGTGGAGATCGATGGCCTGGCACTCCGGGCCGGATCTCGCAACATCACGCTGAACGGCGTCCTCGACCGGCATGGCACGAGCGACCTGACCCTGGGCATCACCGGGCTCGATCTGGAGGCACTGCGGGCGTCGGGCCTGGTCCCGATCGGCGGCCGAGTCGATGGGTCGCTCCACCTGAGCGGCCCGGCCGCGGCACCGAGGCTCCAGGGCAAGATGAGTCTCGCCATCCTGTCCAAGGGCAACCGAGCGCTCGGCAGTCTCGGCGCCGAACTCGACTGGACCGACGCGGGCCTTCGGATCGCGGCGGCCGCGAAGCCCAACAGCGGCAGCCCGCTCACCGTCGAGGGAACGCTGCCGTACCGGCTCACTCTCATGCCCAGGGACACCGCTGCCGCCGTCGGCAGCGAGCCGACCGAGGCCGACACCGTGTCGCTCGCGGTACGCGCCGACAGCTTCGACCTGGCGCTGTTCCAGCCGCTGCTGCCGCCCGAAGCGGCGACGGGCCTGCACGGGCTGCTCAAGACCGACGCGCGGATCGGCGGCACCATGCGGACGCCCCAGGCCACCGGTGGCCTCGCCCTGACGCGCGGGGCGCTGAAGCTGCCCGCCATCGATGTCGCGTACGAGCGTGGCGAGCTCGCGGGACGTATGGAGGGCGAGGCGCTCCGCATCGAGCGGCTGCAGCTGTTCACCGGCAAGGACCAGCGGCTGAGCGCAAGCGGCACCGTGCGGCTCCAACCCCTGAGCGAGCCCGGGCTCGACCTCAAGGCGACGCTCGAGCACTTCCGTCTCGTCAACTCCGACCAGCTCCAGACCGCGGCGTCCGGTCAGATTCAGCTCGGCGGGACCCTGCTCAAGCCCGCCCTGAGCGGGACGCTGCGGCTCGACCGTACGACGTTCTTCGTCGGCGCGGAGGCCGCGCATGCCAAGGTCGAGGAGGTCGACCTGACCCCGGAGGAGCTGCGGAGCCTGGCGCGGGATTTCGGGCCCACGGTGCTCACCCGCGGAAAGGAGACGCCGAGCCTGATGGACCGGGTGAAGCTCGACCTGGCGATCCAGATGCCGAGACGGGTGTGGATCCGGAAGTCCAGCACGCCGAAGACCGACATCGAGCTGATGGGCCGGCTGCGCGTGACCCAGGAGCCCGGCCAGGAGATGCAGTTCGCCGGCCGGGTGGAGCCGGTGCCCAACCGCGGCACCATCGAGCTCAACGGCCGCCAGTTCCGGCTGACCGATGGCGACATCAAGCTCGCCGGCCCCGTGGATTCGACCAAGCTCGACGTCAACGCGTCGTACCAGGTCCCCACCCAGGGCGGCGCCGAAGACGAAGGCGTGCTCATCAGCGTGCACGCGCGCGGACGGCTCGACAGCCTCGGGCTCGAGTTCACCTCCGATCCGTCGATGAGCCAGGACGACATCCTCTCCTACATCGTCACCGGCCGGCCGACGTCCGACAACCCGCTGTTCGAGGGCCAGGGCCCGGGCGGCGGCGGGAACGCGGGCAAGGAGATGGCGGTCGGCGCGCTCGCGAGCGCCATCTCGAACACCGCGGGCCAAGGGCTGGGCTTCGACGTGTTCCAGATCCGCCAGGAGCCGACCCGGGGGCTCACGCTTACGGCGGGGCGCTATCTGAGCTCTCGGCTGTTTCTCGATCTGCAGCTCCCGCTGGGCAGCCAGAGCCAGAACCAGCAGACGAGCGGGACGAATCTCGGACCGGGGTTCGAGCTGGAGTACACGCTCCGGCGCTGGCTCAGGGTCAATCTCCGAGGGGGCAGCCTGTCGCCGGGGCTGATGTTCAGGGCGCGCCGTGCGTACTAGGGGAACGATCCCGTCAACCCGGGCTGACGGGCGGATCCGCCTCGTCTGCCTCCTCGCGCTCGGCCTCCCCGCCGCCACCGGTCCGCTCGCCGCGCAGGACGCGCTCAATCGCGTCGGCCCGCACACGCAGGTCCACTCGGTCGAGTTCGAGTTCAAGGACCAGACGTCGCTGGACCCGAGCGTGCTGCGGCAGAAGATCGCCCTGACGGGCCAGGGCAGCATGGTCGGCCTCCGGCGCGCGCTCCGATTCGTTCCGATGGTGCCGCCGGTGGGCTCGCATCCGTTCGACCCCACCGAGATGGCGCGCGACGTGGTCCGGCTCCGGCGCTATTACCAGCGCTCGGGATTTCCCAAGGCCGACGTCGACTATGAGGCGCGCTACCAGGCCAAGGCAGACCTCATCGACGTGACCTACGTGATCGCGGAGGGGCCGCCGCTCGAAGTCGCGAGCCTCGAATTCACCGGCGAGCATGGCCCGCTCCACGTGCCTTCGGTATTCGAGCGGAGCTGGCGGCGCTTCGCCGGCACCGAGAAGGACCGCCTCGATCGCGCCGGCGAGGACGAGCGGCGCGCCCTGGCCGACAGCACGGTGCGCTGGTTCCGGTCACACGGCTATCCCTTCGCGTCGGCGAAAGTACTGGCGCGGGTGGACAGCGCCGCCAATCGCGCCGCGCTCACCGTGCAGGTGGATCCCGGCCTCCGGGCGAAGGTCCGGCGGATCGAGGTCGCCGGGAACGAGACGATTCCCGCGCGGGAGATCGTCCGCCAGATGCCGGTCGAGCCCGGCGACTGGTACGACGCCCGCGCCGTCGAGCAGGGACGCCAGGGGCTCACGGACATGGACATCATCCGGCTCGCCAGCGTGGGCGTGCCGCGCGATTCGGCCGACGACTCGAGTGTGGTGGTGATGCTCGACGTCACCGAGAGCCAGAAACACCTGATCCGCGGGGAAGCCGGGTTCATCTCCTCGGGCGGCCTCACGACGCAGGCCACGTGGACCAACCGGAGCTGGCTCGGCGGCCTCCGGAGCCTCACCGTGGCGGCCACCGGACAGACCGGCATCGCGGCGCTGGAGAATCCGGCCCAGGAGCTCTACCGGCTCAACCTCACGGCGTTCCAGCCGTACGTCGGCGATCGGCGCGTCTCGCTCGCGGGCGGGCCCTTCGTCGAGTATCGGAGCGACCTCCGGGACCGGAGCGCGGCCGTCGGCTTCGAGAGCTCGCTGGTGTGGTCGCCGGCGCCGCTCCGGTCGCTGTCGCTCGGGTATTCGATTTCCTCCCGGCGGGTGTACGACTACGGCATCGGATCGGACCTGCCGCCCGAGGAATACCTGCCGCTCCTCGGCCTCGTCGCTCCGGGCGGGGCTGGCACGCTGGACGACACCCGCCACCGGAACACGCTCTCGCTCGAGGGCTCCTACGGCCGCCTCGACCGCATCGCCAACCCGCGGAAGGGGTACGTGATCCGCCCGAGGGTCGAGACCACGCTGCCCGGCTTCAATACCAGCGAATATTTCCTGATGGATCTCGGCGCGACCGCGTATCTGCCGCTCACGCGGACGGTCGGCTTCACCGTGCGTGGCGGCGCGGGGCGGATCTACCCTCGCGGCAGGAGCATCGCCAGGACGGCCGACCAGTCGCCGTTCCTCTCGCTGCTGGAGCTGGGCGACGTCAGCTTCACGGCCGGTGGCACCCGCGACGTGCGGGGCTGGGGCACCCTGCTGTTGGGGCCCAAGCTGCCACAGGTGCAGCTGGAGCAGAGCGGCGACAGCACCGTCGCCACCGCCGACCGCTACACGCCGGTCGGCGGGCTGGCGCGCCTGGTCGGGAGCGTCGAGCTCCACTTTCCCATGCCGGGGCTGGGCGAGCCATTCGAGCCGTACGTGTTCTACGACGGCGGCCGCATCTGGGTCCCGGACAGCCGCTTCACGCTCAACGCGGGGGTGCTGGACGAGGACAACTTCTATCAGGCGGTGGGGGTCGGGATCGGGTACACCACGGTCGTCGGCGCGATCCAGGTGGCCGTGGGCTACAAGCTGAACCCCTCGCCGCTCGACCTGCGCTCGCCGCAGGACGTGCTCCAGGCACTCACCAACGGCACGCCGATCGAGGACGCGCCCACCTCGAACGCCCGGCGGTTCCACCTTCACTTCTCGATCGGAGCGACGTTCTAGGTTTCCCACTGGACAAGCTCCCCCAAAAGTGACCACCGCCACCGCCCTGCACCGGCCACCCTTCCAAACTTGGCCCCCATGAAGAAGAAGCCCCCGAACCTGGCCGAGTATCGCCGCAAGCGCGACTTCACCCGTACCGCCGAGCCGCGCGGAACCGCACGCAGAAAGGCTCAGGCGCTGGCGTACGTCATTCAGAAACATGCGGTGAGCCGCCCGCACTACGATCTCCGGCTGGAGCTCGATGGCGTGAGGAAGAGCTGGGCAGTGCCCAAGAGGCCCAGCCTCGATCCGGCGGTGAAGCGGCTGGCCATCATCCGGAAGGCGGCCCGCGGATGACGGGCCGGCCACTGCTGCTGTTTGTCGCGGTCATGGCCGTGGCATGTCGTCGCGGGGACTCGTCCCGCGAGTCGGCCATGATCGACTCCACCCTCTTCGGCGATGACCGCGCGCGCCAGGGCGACAGCGCCCGGACGGTGCCCGATGTCGCCCTGCTCGAGCACCTGGTCGACGAGTACGAGCAGCTCGACGTGGTGATGGACGAGCTGGCCGGGCCCACGAGCGGGGGGCCGGTACGGGGGAAGGCCTGGAAGGGGGATCGGCACGAAGACGCGGAGAAGGACAAACTGCTGGATCTGCTGCAGGCCGAGTTCGCGGAGCGCTATCTCCCGCGAACCCCGGAGGGCGCGGCGCGCCGGACGGACGGAATCGCCGCCCTTCCGCCCGACGCCGGCACCCGGGCGCTGAACGGGCTGGTGCTCGACCATCACCAGCGCGCATACCAGGCGATCGACGAAAAGCTCCCCCGGTTGCGGAATCCCCGGGTGCGCGAGGAGCTCACCGGGCTCCGCCAGCGCCTCGGCAAGGAGGTCGCGCGGCTGAAGGCCGCCTCGCCGCCTTAGTGCAGGCGGATCATCCTCCCCACCGACGGCACGCCGTTGCCGTTCAGGATGAACAGCATATAGTAGCCGGGAGGGGCCAGCGGCTTGAGGCTGGGCAGCTTCACGTTCACCGAAGTACTCGTGCGAGTGAAGGTGAGCCACTGGAACCGCTGGTTGGCATCGAAAGCGTGAGTCGTCGTGCCGATGGCGATGAGGCTCACCTTCGTAATCTCGGCCGCGTTGGGCGTCTTCACGGTGATGGTCCCGCCGTAGTACGGCTCGGCGGGGGCGCTCGTGATCGTCGGCCGGGCACCTTTGAAGAGGTACGGCGGGGAGAACAGCTCGCCGTTCTTCTCGTCCGGATAGGGGTTGCCGAAGTCGTCCAGTGCGTTGCCGCTGCCGGTGTGGAGCACCCGGCCGTCGGGCAGCAGGATCGACGTCGCGTGGTACCCGCGGTTGACCGCGTTGCTGGCGAGCTGGGTCCAGACTCCCGTCGCCGGATTCCAGATCTCCGCCACGTGCACCCCGAGGCTGGTCTCGTTGAAGCTGGTGCCGCTCGTCCCGCCTGTCACCAGCACTTCGCCCGTGGGCAGCATCGTTGCGTTCAGGTGGCGGCGGGGGTACGCCATGGAGCCGGTCCAGTGCCAGGCGGCGGGAGTGACGTTGAGATTGATCGTCTCCGCCGTGGCGGTGGTGCGCCCGCCGCCGACGTACAGGATCTTTCCGGGCAGATACATCACGGCGGAGCCGTAGTCACGCGTGCCGAAGAGCCGGTCCGCGACCTTGCCCCAGCCGCCCGTCCCCAGAGGATTGTAGTACAGGGTTGTCCGCTGTTCACCCGCGTAGAAGACCTTGGAATTGGGCGCGACGAAGTCGCGCGGATAGTAGGGGAACGAGCGCGCCGCGCCGGTGAGCTGCTTCCAGGCCGTGCCGGTCCAAAGCTCGGGAACCGTCACGGTCAGGCCGTTCTGATCCTTGCCGGCCACGACCAGGACTTGCCCATTATGGAGCTCGGTGACCGTGGGATACCAGCGGCCGTGCGCCATCGGCGGCAGGGAGGTCCAGGTCCCGGTCTTGGGGTCGTAGATGTTGGCGTCCGGCAGGCCGTGCGCGTCGGAAATGTGGCCGCCGGCAACGAACAGCTGGCCGTTCGACAGCATCGCGTGGCCGGAGCAGAAAAGGTTCGAGCCCACCGGTTTGGCCGTGAACGCGTTGGTGGCGGGATCCCACAGGTACGGATCGCCGAACTTGCCCCACGCGAGCACCTTTCCGTTGTACAGGAGATGCAGGTGGACGGCAACGATCGGCCAGGGCGTCGGCGCGCTCCATTGGCCGACGGTGGCCGAGCCGGCGATGGCGAGCGAGGGGCTGCCCACGGTGGGCTCGCACGCGGTCCTCTCGTTCTCGCGCACCGTGAGCAGCTCGTCGCCGCGGTAGACGGCGAGGGGGCCCTGCTGCCTGACCGAGATCTCGATCTCGCTGAACTCCGGATCGCCGGCCGGCGCGGCCCTGAGGGTCTGCTCTCCGTGCTCATCCGTGCCCTGGACGCGCCAGGCGATCCGCACCGGGAAGGGATGCTCGTTCAGCAGGACGAAGCGATTGGCGCAGAGGTAGAGCGCACGGATCGGGGCGTCGTCGACCACGGGCGACGCGGCCGGGCCCTCGCCGGAGGGCGGCGCGGGCGGGCCCGCTTCCCGATCGCAGGCGGTGGCGATGGCCAACACGACGAGCAGCCCCGCATATGCCGGGGCAGCGGCAGAACGACTCAAGTTTGCACGCACGGTCACCACTCGGGGGGAGGAGCCGGGAAGGTAGCTTTTCGGCGGGTCGCCCGCTATACCGGC
>Ga0210142_1000260_pt1 | contig 12242 bp, 11 predicted proteins | sample Goodyear_PhragC__FD_184869 | JGI IMG/M metagenome (GOLD analysis project Ga0210142, IMG submission 184869) | Wetland microbial communities from San Francisco Bay, California, USA, that impact long-term carbon sequestration - Goodyear_PhragC_D2... | ecosystem: Environmental > Aquatic > Marine >...
CGCCTCGAGGGTCAGTGGTGCCACAGCCGCCGCGGCGAGGGCGAGGAGAACGACGGCGGGTCCAGCCAACCGGCGTGCGAGCGCCCCGCCGGAAGAACTGCCCGTGGATTGCGTGCTCGATCCGCCCATGGATATGACCTCGACGTCGTTCGACGGTAGCCGGGGACCTCATGCTCGCCCACCGCCGTTCGCCCGTCGTTGGCGTGAGGTAAGGCGACTGCAAGGCCGCAGGGACGGGAGCGCGCCGCACCCCGGGCTGACCGGACACGGCCCTCCGTCGGGCGCTCGCCCGGCCACACGCCGTCCCGCCTCACGGATCCATCACACCCCCCGCGTAGATTCCCAGCTCCGATGCGCTCGCTCACCCTCGTCCTCGCTGCCGCGGCGCTGGTCGTCGGCGTCGTGTGTGTCGAATCGACACAGGTTCGAGCCGCCCCCGAGCGGCGGACGGGCGCGGACGTGTTCCAGGGGCTGGGGACGTGGATGGACGTCTACGACACTGCTCTCTACGAGTCGTCGGACGCTGTGGCCGCGCGGCTCGCCGCCCGCGGCGTCGCGACGGCGTGGATCGAGACGGCGAACGACCGCTCCAAGACGGACGTGGTGCAGGGCGCGGGGCTCGCGCGGCTGGTCGACGCCCTCCACGCCCGCGGCATTGCGGCCGTGGCCTGGTACCTGCCGGGCCATGACCGGACGGGGAAGGATCTCCGCCGGGTCCGCGCGATGCTCTCCTTCCGGACGGTCGCGGGCGGCCGGTTCGACGGCGTCGCCCTCGACATCGAGTCGCTGCACACGAAGAACGTGAAGCAGCGCACGGCGCGCATGCTCGACCTGCTCGCGCGGCTCGACGACGAGGCGGGCTCCACGCCCGTCGCCGCGATCACCTACCCGCCCCGTGCGCTCGAGCGGCACCTGAGCTGGTGGCCGCGCTTTCCGTGGGCGCAGATCGCGGGGCAGGTCGACGCGATCGTGCCGATGCTCTACACGGGCGGCGGCTTCAAGGGGTACGACGCGACGTACGGCTACGTCGCCCGGTCGCTCCGACTGCTGCGGGCGGCGGTGGGGAACGACGTCGCCGTGCACGCCGCCGGCGGGGTCGCGAACCAGATGACGAAGGAGGAGCTCAAGGCCTTCGACGACGCGGTGCTCGACGACGGCACCGCGAGCGGGTGGAGCCTGTACGACTTCCAGACGACCACGCCGGCCGGCTGGGCGGCGATGGCCCGTCTGAGCGAGTCGCTGGGCTAGCTTCAGACCCCCCAGGCCTCGCGCAGCCGGTCGCGGGTAGCGAGCAGGTGCTCCGGCACCACCTTGATGTCCGCGAGCACCGGCATGAAGTTCGTGTCGCCGGCCCAGCGGGGGACGACGTGCTCGTGCAGGTGGCCGGCGATCGAGCCGCCCGCGACCTGCCCGAGGTTCCACCCGACGTTGAACGCGTCCGGCGCGTAGACGGCCCGGAGCGCGGCGATCGCCTGCGTCGTGAGCTCGTGGATCTCGGCGGCCTCGTCGCGCGCGAGCTCTGCGAGCTCCCCGACGTGGCGCAGCGACGCGACCATCAGGTGCCCCGACGAGTACGGGAACTTGTTGAGCAGCACGAACGCGTGCTCGCCGCGGTGGACGGCGAGGCTCCGGTCGCCCAGCTCCCCCGCCGCCTCGAGGCAGAAGACGCAGCCGTCCTGCGCGCCGGCTTCGCGGATGTACTCGAGGCGCCAGGGTGCCCAGATCGGCCTCGTCACTCGTCCATCCTCGCAGCCTCCGCGACCGCGGCGGGCACGTGTCCGTGCGCGAGCTCGTGGCGGACGCGGTCACGTGTCTCGGAGAAGCGCGTCACCTCGTACACGATCAGCGCGACGAGGATCGCCAGCGCGAGCGCGACCGTGGCCAGCGCAGGCGCCGCGAGCGCCACGGGATAGAGCCCCAGCGTGACCAGCGCGGCGAGCAGGCGCTGGCGGCTCAGGGAGCGCACCTGCCGCCACCGGAACGCGACGTGCGCGAGCAGGTAGAGGGCGATCCCGCCGACGAGGGCCGCGGCGGGCACCGACTCGAGCGGGTCGCCGACGTGCGCAAGCGTCTTCTTCAGGCCGAAGGCGGCGAGGACGATGCCCGCGACCATGGGAAAGTGGATCAGCGAGTACGCGTCTCGCGCGAGCTCGTTCTGCTCGCGGCCCGGCGTCGCCTGCGCGAGGCGGCGCTCGCCCAGCCACGCGATCACGTCGAAGTACAGCCACCACAGCGCTGCGGCGATGCCGACCCCGACGACCGCGGCCGCCACGACGCCCGCGTCGACGATCTCGTTCGCGCCGACGCCGATCGCGACGATCGACTCCCCGAGGGCGATGATCACGATCAACCCGAACCGCTCGGCGAAATGCGTGGGCATCAACCGCCAGCCCTCGGACCAGAACAGGAACGGCGCGCCGACGTCGAGCAGCAGCGCCGTCGCCCAGAGCGCTCCCTGCGCCAGGCCGTCCGTGAACGACGCGCCCACGAGCAGCGAGACACCGACTGCGGTGCTCCCCGCGAGACCCGTGACGGAGCGGCGCAGGCCGGCGTCGTCGCGGCTCGCGATCGTGAACAACCAGATGTGGGCGACCCGCACGATCCCGTAGGCGCACGCGAAGGTGAGCGCGTCGTCGCCGAACGCGTCGGGCACGGCGAGCGCAGCGACCAGAAATGCGGCCATCGCGACGAACATCGCTATGCGGACGGCGCCCTCCTCCGGATCGACCACGCTCGTGAGCCAGGCGTAGCCGCCCCAGGACCACCACAGGACGGCGAGCACGAGCAGCGCCTGCACGAGCCCCTGCCACGTGGGCGTCGCGGCCATCAGGGCGGTGCACTGGGTCAGCGCGAGCACGAACACGAGATCGAAGAAGAGCTCCAGTGCGGTGACGCGATCGCCCTCACGGCGAACGGCCGTCAGACGGCGGGTGCGCGTCGTCGTCTCCACGGGCCCGATCCTCGCACGCGCAGACGGCACGGGCAGGTCCCGCGCGGGATCCTCCGTTCGGCCGGCCCGCGGGCGCGAGCGCGCAGTATGCTCGCGCCCGCTGCGGCTCGTCCCCGGGAGAGAGGTACGTGGCGTACCCGTTCGTCGAGAGCCCGAACATGACCCGCGCGAACGGCCGTCCCATCGACGTGGTCGTGATGCACACGATGGAGATCGCGGAGCGGCCCGACGCGGCGCAGATCTGCGCGCGCTGGTTCAGGACGCCCGCGTCACAGGTCTCGGCGCACTACTGCGTCGACGCGGGCGTCGTGATCCGGTGCGTGCGCGAGAAGAACATCGCCTGGCACGCCCGGGGAGGGAACTCCGCGTCGATCGGCGTCGAGCTCGCGGGCTTCGCCGCCCAGACGCGCCGCGACTGGCGGGACGACTACTCCGCGGCGGTGCTCGAACGCGCGGCGGCGCTCGTGGCGGACGTCTGCCGCCGGCGGCGCATCCCCGTCCGCTGGCTGATCGCGGACGACCTCCTCGCCGGGCGGCGAGGGCTCACCGGCCACAGCGAGGTGAGCCGTGCCTACGGCAAGAGCGATCACTGGGACCCGGGTGACGGGTTCCCGGTCGAGCAGTTCCTCGACCGGGTGCGCGCGGTCCAGCAGGCACAGAGGCGGGCGAGGCGGGCGCCGAAGAGCCGCGTCTAGCGCGACACGTCGTCGAGCGCGCCGCGGAGACCGTCGACCAGCTCGGCGAGCCCCGCGTCGTCGATCACGAGCGACGGCGAGACCTGGAGGCCCCCACCGACGAGAGCACGGGTGAGGACGCCGCGCAGGCGGGCCTCGCCCACCGTCCGGTCGGTCAGCGTCGCGTCCTCGGCGAGCGCGTCGGGCGAGATCTGCACGGCGGCGAGCACGCCGAGACCCGCCCGCACCTCCGAGACGAGCGGGTGCGACGCGAGCGGCGCGAGCGCGGAGGCGAGCTCCGTCTCGAGCGCACGGGCCCGCTGCGGCAGCGACTCGCGCTCCATGACGTCGAGGTTCGCGTGGGCCGCCGCCGTCGCGGTCGCGTGGCCCGAGTACGTGTACCCGTGCCGCCACACTCCCGCGCCCGGCGCCCAGAACGGCTCCCGCACTTGCGGGCCGACGATCACGCCGCCGAGCTGCACGTATCCCGACGTGACGCCCTTCGCGAACGTGACGAGGTCGGGCTCCAGGCCGAAGCGGCTGCTCGCGAACCAGTCGCCGACGCGACCGAACCCGCAGATCACCTCGTCGGCGACGAAGAGCACCTCCCGGTCGCGGCAGATCCTCCGTACCTCCTCGAGGTAGCCCGGCGGCGGAAGGAGGACGCCACCCGCCCCGACGACGGGCTCGCAGAAGAACGCTGCGACATGCTCGGCGCCGGCGCGGTCGATCGCCTCGGCGAGCGCAGCCGGGTCGTCCCACGGGACGCGCAGCGTCCCGCCGGCGAGCGGCCCGACGCCGACGGTGAACGCGTCCGTGCCGACGATCGAGGTGCCGTATCCCGCGAGCCCGTGGTACGCGCGCTCGCGCGAGACCACGATCGTCTTCGACTCGCGGCCGACGAGGCTCCAGTACCGGCGCACGAGCTTGACCGCGGTCTCCACCGACTCGCCGCCGCCGCTCGCGAAGAACACGACCGCGTCGTCCATCGGCGCGATGTTCGCGATGCGCTCTGCGAGCTCGGTCGTCGGCCTCGACGAGACGTCGCCGTAGTGCGAGTAGGCCGGCAGCCGCCGCATCTGCGCGGCGGCCGCGTCGACGATCTCGTCCCGGCCGTAGCCGACGTTGCAGTACCAGAGGGCGGCGGTCGCATCCAGGTAGCGCGTGCCCGCCTCGTCCCAGACGTGCACGCCTTCCGCCCGATCGAGCAGCAGCTCGCCGGAGGCCGCGACGGCGGACATGTCCGCGACCGGATGCCAGAAGCGCGTCACGCGGCGGAGCGTAGCCGCACGGTGTCCGACTTCAGTCGGACACCTGACGGGTGATGCCGAACACCGAGCAAGAGGGGCGAGGCTGAAGCCACGCCCCCCCAATCACGCCCCGGAGCGCCTCAGCGGGCGAGCGTGACCTTGGCGAGGCCGTGGGGAGCATCAGGGTCGAGCCCGCGGGCGCGCGAGAGGGCCCACGCGAAGAGCTGGCCGGGGACGACCGAGAGGAGGGGGGAGAGGAGCTGCGGCACCGGCGCCGGCACGGGCAGGGAGTAGGCGGCGCCCTCGAGCTCCGAGGCGGCCGTGCCGCTCGCGACGAGGGTCGCGCCCATCGCCCGTGCGCGGGCGGCCGCCTCCTGCACCGGGGCGAGGGTCGCGTCGGGCGAGGCGATCGCCCAGACGGGGAAGAGGGGATCGAGCGCGGCGACCGGCCCGTGCGCAAGGTCCGTCGCGGTCAGCGGCTCCGCCGCGACTCGGCACGTCTCCAGCAGCTTGAGCGCGATCTCGCGTGCCGTCGCGAACTCGACGCCGCGCCCGATCACGAACATGCGGCCCGTGTAGGCGAAGGGCAGCGCGATCCCGGCGGCGGCCCGCTCGAGCGACGGGAGCACGTCCGCGAGCTGGTCGCCCGCACGCCTGATCCCGTCCGACAGCTCGGCGCCGCGGCCGGCGAGATGACCCGCGAGGAGCGCGAGGACGGCCAGCGTGTTCACGTAGGTCTTCGTCGCCGCGACGGCGAGCTCCGGCCCCGTCGCGAGCGGGATGGCCACCTCTGCCGCGCGCGCGAGCTCCGCCGACGGGTCGTTCGTGACGGCGATCGTCAGCGCCCCGGCCGCGCGGGCGCGGACGACGTACTCGACCACGTCGGGCGTCTGCCCCGACTGCGACAGCCCGATCACGGTCGAGCCGCTCATGTCGAGGGGCGTGTCGTAGTGGACGGTCAGCGTGATCGCGTCCCGCATCGCCGTCCAGCGCGGGAGGAGCCCGAAGGCGTAGATCCCGAACGAGGCGGCGTTGTCCGAGGAGCCGTGCCCGACCAGGCGGATCAGGCGCGCGTCGCGTCGGATCGCGAGCTCGGCGGCACGCGCGATCTCGTCCTCGTGCGCGAGCAGGCGCTCGAGCGCGGCGGGCTGCTCGTGGATCTCGGCGAGGAACCGCGCGCCAGGGGTTACGGAGGAGTGGTCGGTCTCAGCCTGCGACACGCGTCTCGCCTCCGACGATCGCCGTGACGACCTCGATGCGGTCGTCGATCACGGTCACGTCGGCGGGCCCGCCCGGGAAGAGTCGACCGAGGTGCGGGAGGCCGAGCACCCGCGCGGGGACGGTCGACGCTGCCTCGAGCGCCTGCTCGAGCGGCACGCCGGCGGCGACGAGGTTGCGTATGGCCTGCGGCATGGTGAGCGCGCTGCCGGCGAGCACGCCGTCCTCTCTGCGCACCACGTCCCCGGTGACCGTGATCTCGATCTCGCCGAGCGCGTAGGTCCCGTCTCCGAGCGCGGCGCCCGCGGTGGCGTCGGTGACCAGCGCGAGCCGGCCGGCCCCCACCGCCCACAGCAGACGCACGATCTCGGGATCGAGATGGACGCCGTCCACGATCGCCTGCAGCACGACGCCGGGGTGGACGAGGGCGGCGCCGACGATCCCCGGGTCCCTGTGCGCGAGCGGCCGCATGGCGTTGAACACGTGGGTGACGGCCCGAACGCCCCTGTCGAAGGCGGCATTCGCCTCGGCCGCCGTCGCGTCGGTGTGCCCGAGCGACACCGTGACGCCGCGGGCCAGCAGCAGGCCGACGAGGTCGAGGGCCCCCGGGAGCTCCGGCGCGAGCGTCATCAGCGTCACGGGGCCGGCGTCCAGGAGACGGTCGAGCAGCGCCGCGTCCGGGTCGCGTCGCGCGCGCAGGCCGTGGGTGCCGAGGCGCGCGGGGGAGAGGAACGGGCCTTCGAGGTGCACCCCGAGGATCCGGGGGCCGCGCGGCCGCTCGGGCACGGAGCGGAGTGCATTGACGAGATCCCGCTCGGGCGAGGTGATCAGCGTGGGGAGGTAGGCGGTGACGCCGGTCTCGAGCAGCGCGTCGCCCGCCGTCGCGAACGCGTCGGCGTCCGCGCCGAGGAAGTCGACCCCTGCGAAGCCGTTGACCTGCAGGTCGACGAATCCCGGCACGGCGATCCCGTGACCGCTCCCGTCGAGCCCGACCGCGGTGACGAGGCCGGCGTCGATCGCGACGTCGCCGGGCACGAGCGTGCCGTCGACGAGGGCTGCCTCGACGCCGAGCCTCATGGGTGCAGCGCTCTCCGCACATTGCCGCCCGCAGCGTCGAGCAGCCGGCGCGCGCTCGCGGCGTCCACCCCCGCGAGCAGCGAGACGATCGCGACCTTCGCCTCGCCGTCCGACTCGTCGAGCGCGCGCTCCACACGCTCCGGCGGGGCACCGCTCGCCGCCGCGACGATCCGGCGGACGCGCGCGCGAAGCTTCTCGTTCGAGGCGACGACGTCGACCATGAGGTTGCCGTACGTCTTCCCGAGACGGACCAGCGAGATCGTCGAGATCATGTTCAGGACGAGCTTCTGGGCGGTTCCCGCCTTGAGCCTCGTCGACCCGGCGATCACCTCCGGCCCGACGAGGACGACGATCTCGTGCTCGGCGAGCGCGCCGAGCTCCGAGCCCTCGACCGAGACGAGCGCGACGGTGGTCGCCCCGGCGCGGCGTGCCTCCTCGAGCGCGCCGACGGCGAAGGGCGTCCGGCCGCTCGCGCTGAGCGCGACGACGGCGTCGGCCGCGCCCAGTCCGATTCCCTGGACGGCTGCAACGCCGGCCTCCCGGTCGTCCTCCGCCTCCTCGAGAGCGGTGGCGGCCGCAGCGGGGCCGCCTGCGACGAGGGCGAGCACACGACCCGGGGGGAGGCCGAACGTCGTCTCGCACTCGGCCGCGTCGACGAGTGCGAGCCGGCCAGACGTGCCGGCGCCCACGTACACCAGCCGCCCACCGCGTTCGAGGCGCCCGGCGACGGCGTCGATCGCCTCGACGATCGACGCGCGTGCGAGGGCGACCGCCGCGGGAACGACGCTGTCCTCTCCATTCATGAGCCGGACCAGCTCGTCCGTGGAGCGCAGATCGAGATCCGTCGCCGACGGGTCGCGTGCCTCGGTCGCGAGCTCGTCGAACGCGGTCTCTCCGGCCGTCTTCCCCGTCACACGGCCAGTCTACGCACGGAGTGGTTGAGTGGTCAAGACCAATATGCGATACTGCGGGCCGTGCTGGTCATGAACTGTCCCGCAGGGCGACTATGCTGACGGCTCGGTAGCCGATGGCCGCGATCGAGATCGATCACGTCACGAAGGTCTTCGACAACGACGTCGTCGCCGTCGACGACGTCAGCCTGACGATCGCGGACGGGGAGTTCCTCGTGCTGGTCGGGCCGTCCGGGTGCGGCAAGTCGACCCTGCTGCGGATGCTCGCGGGCCTCGAGGAGGTCACGGCCGGCACGGTCCGGATCGACGGGGTCGACGTGACCGACCTCGCGCCGCGCCACCGGGACATCGCGATGGTGTTCCAGAGCTACGCGCTGTATCCGCACATGACCGTGCGCGAGAACCTCGGGTACGGGCTCAAGGTGCGGCGCGCGCCGAAGGCCGAGTCGCGGCAGCGGGTCGCGGACGTCGCAGCGCTGCTGGGGCTCGACGGGCTGCTCGACCGCAAGCCCGCCCAGCTGTCGGGCGGTCAGCGCCAGCGCGTCGCGATGGGACGGGCGATCGTCCGCCAGCCGCGTGCCTTCCTCATGGACGAGCCGCTCTCCAACCTGGACGCGAAGCTGCGTGTCGGCATGCGCGCCTCGCTCGCGCAGCTGCACGCACGGCTGGGCGTCACGACGATCTACGTCACCCACGACCAGACCGAGGCGATGACGCTGGGCCAGCGCGTGGCCGTGCTGCGGGACGGTGCCGTGGTGCAGGTCGACCGGCCCCAGGAGCTCTACGGCCATCCGCGCGACGTGTTCGTCGCCGCGTTCATCGGCGCGCCGTCGATGAACCTCGTCGAGGCGACGATCGAGGACGGCACCGTCCGGTTCGGCCAGTACGCGCTCCCGCTCGAGCCCGATTGCCGACCCGACCGGAGCGGGGAGGTCGTCCTGGGCGTGCGGCCCGAGGCGTTCGCCGACGGCGCCGGCGCCCCGGCCGGGCTGCCTCGGATCCAGGCGGTCGTCGAGGTCGTCGAGGAGCTCGGGGCGGACACCCACGTCTTCTTCTCCGTCGAGGCGCCGCGCCCCTCGATCGGGGCCGCCGCCGTCGAGCGCGACGAGGCCTCGCTGCTCGCCGACCGGACGACGCTGTTCACGGCGCGCGTCGATCCGCGCTTCACGGCGTCCGCCGGCTCCCGCGTCGAGCTCGGCGTCGACACCGCCCGGCTCCATTTCTTCGATCCGGTGGGCGGAGCTGCCCTCCCGACACGCGCGCTCGGGCTCGGGAGCGAGAGGCCGGCGGTGCTGAGCGTCGAATAGTGGTCTTGACCACAGTGGCGGGCAGGGTAGGATGGTCCCCTCGACGAACACGGAGCTGACGATGGCGACAGCCGGTGGAACGAAGCAGGTCGTGACCAAGCAGAGCGAGGCCCGGAGCCGGGTCCTGGATCTGATCGAGCAGCTGAGGGTGGGGGACGCGATCCCGTCGGAGCGCCAGCTGACCCAGGAGCTCGGCGTCTCGCGCCTGACCGTGCGGGCGGCCCTGGACGACCTCGTGCGCGAGGGCCTCCTGGTCCGGCGGCACGGCAGCGGCACGTTCGTGAGCGAGCCGAAGATCGCGCAGGAGCTGACGATGACCTCGTTCACGGAGGACATGCAGCGGCGCGGCATGGTTCCCGGGAGTCGCACGCTCGGGCTGCGGGTCACGCCGGCGGGGGCGCATCTCGGGCGGCTGCTGCACGTCTCGCCCTCGGAGCCCGTGTTGATCATCAGCCGGCTGCGGCTCGCCGACAGGGAGACGATGGCGATCGAGACGCTCCACGTGCGCGAGTCGCTCGTGCCGGGGCTCACGGCGCCCGACCTCGAGCGGCAGTCCTTCTACGAGATCCTCGAGGGGCGCTTCGGGATCACGATCGTCGGGGGGCACCAGACGGTCGAGCCGACGGTGACGAACGAGGAGGAGTCGGCCGCGCTCGGGGTGCCGCTGCACTCGCCGGCGTTCCTCTTCGAGCGCACGACCCAGTCCTCGAGCGGCGAGATCGTCGAGTACGTCCGCTCGATCTACCGCGGTGACCGCTACAAGCTCGTCACCCAGCTGAATCGCGGCCGCCACTGAGGCCGTTGGTCAGTACCACCCCCTCGGCTGGGACTCTTGTCGGTAGATAACCCGCATCCCGCATCGTTGCTCGAATCACGTATTGATGGGCGATGCGGGAGATAGAATGTCGCGGAAAGTGGTCTTGACATCCTTGCGGGACTGTGCGACTGTTCCGAATCGTGGCAGAGTGGTATACACCAGTAGGCGGTTCCGGCGTCTCTTCCCCGCGGGCCACACGGGAGCTCGGAGCGACGCGCGCCGCCTCCCGACACGCTTGGGGGAATCGCCCATGAGAGCACGCATCGTCGGCGCCGTCGTCCTCGTCGGCGTCGCCCTCGCAGCGGTCGCGTCCACCGCCTCAGGCGGGACGGCGGCCGACGGCATCACCGTCTGGTTGCAGACCGACGCACAGGCGGAGAAGTGGCAGCCGATCGTGAACGCCGCCACGGCGGCGTTCGAGAAGCAGCACCCCGGGGTCAACGTGGACGTCCAGTACCAGACCTGGGGTGACCACCTGAAGAAGTTCGACGCGACCCTCGCCGGAGGCGACGCGCCCGACGTCATCGAGATGGGGAACACCGAGATGACGAAGTACATGGCAGCGGGCGCGTTCCAGGACCTCACGTCGATGAAGTCGACGTTCGCGAACTCGTCCACCTGGCTCGCCGGCCTCGCTGCGGCGGGCCTCTATAACCGCAAGGTGTTCGGCGTCCCGTACTACGCGGGCTCGCGCGTGGTCACGTATCGGACCGATCTCTTCCGCAAGGCGAAGATCAAGGTTCCGCGGACGCTCGCGCAGTTCACGGCAGACGCGAAGAAGCTCGGGGCACTGCACCCCGACAAGACCTTCTCGCCGGTCTACATCGCGGGCACCGACTGGTACGTCGCGATGAGCTTCGTCTACGACTACGGCGGACAGATCGCCAAGCAGGCTGGCAAGCGCTGGCAGGGCCAGCTCGCGTCGCCGAGGTCGGTCGCGGGGCTGACCGCCTACAAGAACTTCTTCCTGGCCGGCTCGCGGGCGTCCAAGACGACCGACGAGACCCACCCGAACCCGTACGACGTGTATGCGCAGGGCAAGGTCGCGTCGATGATCGGTCCGGGCTGGTTCACCTGCTGTGTCGGCAAGAAGTACACGAAGCTGACCGGGCAGTTCGTGATGCCGGGCCACAAGGCCGGCCAGACCATGCCCGGGTTCCTCGGCGGCTCGCTCCTCGCGGTCCCGGTGGGGGCCGACAAGAGCCTCGGCGCCGACTGGATCAAGGCCTACACCAGCAACGCCTCCATGACGGCGCTCCACGCGATCGGCAACATCCCCAATACGACGAGCCTGCTCGGCAACAGCGTCAACGAGCGCGCAGCGAAGCGGAGCTGGTTCGTCCCGACCTCGAAGAACTGGGTGAACGTCGAGAACGGCAACATCCTCCGCAACATGCTCGCCCAGATCCTGACAGGGAAGCTGAGCGTCAAGCAGGCCGCGCAGTCCGCGAGCGACAACATCGAGCGGGTCCTGAACGCGGATATCTGACCGGTGATGCGGGACGGGAGACGCCTTGCGACGTAATCCCGTCCCGCAGACCTCTCCGGCCGCCGTCGGCGCCCCCGCGATCCGGGCGCGGCGGCGGCGGCCCCTCTCGGCCGCCCGCCTCGCGCGGGCGTCCGTCCCGTACCTGCTCGTGCTGCCCGTGCTCGTGGCGATCGGTGCGATCCTCGGCTATCCGCTCTACAACCTCGTCACGCTCTCCTTCCAGCGGTACGGGCTGCCCGAGCTGATCCAGCGCCACGGCGAGTGGATCGGTCTCGAGAACTACCGCTCGGTGCTCTCGGACTCGGTGTTCTGGGACACGCTCGCGCGGACGCTCGTGTTCACGGCGGTCAACGTCGGCCTCACGATGGTGCTCGGCACGCTGATCGCGCTGCTGCTCGTAAGGCTCGCGCTGCCGGTGCGCGTCCTGCTCATGACCGGGCTCGTGCTCGTCTGGGCGATGCCCGCCGTCGTCGCCGTGCAGGTCTGGTACTGGATGACGAACTTCCAGAACGGCGTCGTCAACTACCTCCTCACGCAGCTCCGGCTCGG